>Ga0209992_10000171_pt1 | contig 90275 bp, 62 predicted proteins | sample 2SBtaG_2_FD_182564 | JGI IMG/M metagenome (GOLD analysis project Ga0209992, IMG submission 182564) | Deep subsurface microbial communities from Kolumbo volcano to uncover new lineages of life (NeLLi) - 2SBTROV12_ACTIVE470 metaG (SPAdes)... | ecosystem: Environmental > Aquatic > Marine >... | reverse complement strand
GCTGGCATGTTCCTACACCAGCTCTACTACCACTACAGCGTCCTGTGCTTCGTGTATTGCCAGGTGGAAGCGCGCTTCAAGCGGGGGTGATTCTGGGGTGAAACTCGCTCGATTCCCGGGTCCTTGTCACTCCTGAGGATTCCATTCCATGGAGGAGATCACATCGTCCGCCCACAGTCTGCAACGCCTGGCCTCAATGTGGTCGTATGGCTGCCTTGAGTCGTCGTTGTGGGTGCGGTAGTAGATGCTTAGACCTTCGCCTAGAGAGGGGACATAGACAGAGATGTGGGTGTCCATTCCGACTCCGCTGGTCGTGGGCCCTGCACCCGGAGCTATGACCCGGCTCCTCGCAATCAGGGCCGTGTAGTCGCCAACGGTGGATGTCTCGTAGCCGCTGGGTGGCTGCCATGCGACGCCAAGGTCGATCAGCGAGCCCACGACAAAAGTAGGTCGATCGCAACCAACAGCTCCTTCGTCGCTGCGCCACAACACCGCCTCTTGGGTGAGCCCAACAGGCCCAATGAAGCGAAAGCCGTTCACTTGATAGGTAGCTCGAGCTGTGCTGAAGATCCGGGCATACGAGAGCGGTCCGCCGACCAGGATTCCAAGGGCGAGCAAAGACCAGAAGATTGCGCGACTGCGTTTGTTGATGGCTGCATGGTGCTTCACGGGTAGCACGTACGGCCAATCCCCGTCCGCGTGAGGAGCGGTACATCGTGGAGCAACACAAAGAGGCAACGGGGGACAGGCACCTTGCGTCCCTGCCTCCCCTGACCGCAAGCAAACCTACTCATCCCCTGACTTGTCCTTGGATATCTGCAGACCTGGCTCGTTGATGCGATCCAGGGCTTGCTTGGCAGCCTTGCGCACGGGGTCTGAGGTTCCCTGCAACAGCCGGATCAGGTCCGGGATGGCTTCTTCTGCGCGGTAGGTAGCCAATCCGCGGGCGGCTTCGATGCGCACCTCGTCGGACTGGTCGGTGCTCAGCATGGAGAGCAGTTCTGAGACGACGGAAGTGCGTTCGTGCTTGGCAATTTGATTGCGGCGCCAGTAGTCACGGGCAACGCTGAAGTCACGCAGCACGTCAAGCTGTCGGAAACATTGCAGGCGTTGGCTATCTGACGTGGCGAGTTCGGCAGCTCGCAGCAATAGCTGGGCAGCATCATCACTTAGAAACCCTACGGATGCGCGCACGGCGACCGTCCATGGTTCTTTCCCCGGGTAGCCCTCGACGCACTCGACCAAGAGCGGCAAGAGAGCGGGGTCGTGCAAGCGACCGATCACGTCGGCGGCGGCCGCTGCGAGGCCCTCTCGACCACTTCGGACTGCGTGCTTGAGTTGATCGTCATCGCGTTGGTCTGGGAAATGAACCATTTGTTGCAGTGCATCTCTGACAAGCTGCTCACCGGCCTCCTCAGTCGCGAGTTCCTGTAGGATGGCCTTGCTCGTGGCCGCGCTGCCCTGGTTCATGGACTCTCTCGCGAAGGCCCCGACCACATGCAGGTTTGTCGAAGGATCTCTGATCAGGGCCAGGGATACCGCTTCGAGGGCGACCTGGTCATCTCTCATGATCGGCATCAGGTCGTAGAGGAGTTTGTTGAGATCCGCGTCGGTCTGACCACCCTCTCGCCACCAAGTGCTAGCCAGGCCCGCCTGCACGCCAGACACGAATTTGTCGACATCAACTCGGTGCAAAGCGAGGGAGGCCCAGAAGCGGGTTTCGTCTCCCACCGAGTCATCGCTCGCGAGGTGCCTGGCCGTGTCGATGAGTATGGGACTCTCGGGAATGGACTTGAGGATGTCCCACAGGATCGGGCGAGACTCCCCAGCACCATCGAGTAGTCGGATTGAGGCCTTGAAGGTCTCGGCAGAGACCTTTCCAAATACCTCCACCTGCGTTTCCCGAAGCAGTTGGGCGCCAACGACGGGATCAGTACCTCTCACAATCGTCTGCAGCAGAATCTCATTTCCGCCGGGCTGATCACGAAGTGCAGCCTGCAGGTTGTCCCACATCGTCCGATCCCATGATCTCGGATCGATGCTCCCGGCGACGGCGTAGAAGACCGAGGCCGTCTCCTTGGGACGGGATCTCGGACACAATCTCGATATCGCCCTCCACAGGCCGTGGCTGCTTTGGTGGTCATGCATGAGGACCGGGATCAAGTCTTCACAGATTTCCACCGGCATGCCACCGAGGTGCTTGAGCAGGAGCTCGCTAACATCTGAGTTCGAGTCCCGACCAAGATGGGCAACTGCGGCCAAGCTGGGTGCATGGCGAAAGACCTCAGCCTTATCGAAGTTGGAGTTTCCATGAACATACTCGGGAGTCCATGCACGTGAACGGGCAAGACGATCGAGAGATTGGGTTGCTGTTGCGCGGACAAGGGCGTCCGCATCAAAGGCCAGGACATCAAATAGGGCCAAGAAGCCCTGAACATCCTTGATGGGCCGCAGTGCCTTCGTCCTCGAGTTCTTACCACGCAGCATGTGTGCCACGTGTCGGCGAACTGTGACTGAAGGATCGGCTGCGAGATCGGCCAGTACGGGGCTCCAAACGTCGGCCATCACCAATCTCGCCGCCGCAAAACTGCGGACATCTTCGAATTTCGAGTCCAACAGGCCCTCGAACATCGAGACGTTTGCGAGGTGCGTTGTCCTACTTGACAAGCTGGACATCGCCCGGCTTCGGACTGGCTCAGATTCGCTCTCGATTTCGAGAACTAGGAATTCGACCATCGACGGAATCATGACCTGGCTGGACGCGTAGTCTTTGAACCCGTCTTGAACGGAATCGCGCAATAGTGGGTCGCGCAACATCGCCTCCAACGCAGTAATTAACGGGGTCTGGCCCGGGTGCTTACTCAGGTTCTCAGAGCTAAAGAGCGCTGCATACTTCGCCGCGCGTGCCGCGCGCTTCCCAAAGAACACGCCGCCTTCCTCGATATGTGTCGTGATCAGCGCACCAGCCCGAAGCGGATCCACGCGCATCAGGTGGTACAGTGGATCGAAACCGACACCGGCCGGAAAGAACCCAATGTCCGCCTCGACGATTTTGGCAAGGGTGGGCCCAGCGACGGAGCCCAGCTCGTCCATGAGACCGCCACCGGACCGGATGGCGTCCCGCACCATGGACTCCATGCGGTCCTGGGAAACCTGCCTCTCTTCGTCCCCTGCTTCCCCCTGGGACGGAACAAGGACATCTCCGGTTGGTTTGAAGGAGGCCGTCTGCGCCATTGTTGCGAGCACTGCGAGGGGGTCCTGGCCAGCGGCGCCCAGTTCCTTGCCCTCGAGAGTCTCTTCGATCACGAGCTGACTGAGGGCCTCGACCAAATCGGCGCTGACTCCTTCGCCTGCCTGCTCGGCGAGAGCCCCGATCAGTTCGACCAGGCGTGCGTGGGCCCGCTCTAGGTCACGATCCACGACGATCAGGGCCTCGACTTTGGTCATGTCTTCGCGGAACTGGTTTTGGATCTCCTCTTGGGTGCGGTCCCCAGCGGTTTCGCCCTGAGTTGCGTGTGCGAGTCCCCCGGCGGCGAAAAGGGTTAGGAACAGGCAGCAGGCGCGAGCGAGAAGAGTGTGTTTCATGGTGATTCGAGCTTGAGTCAGGGTGGAGCGAGGTGTCGAGAAGCTCCCGACGCGGCTCCTATGTACGACCCAGACCAGTTCAACCTGTCACGGCCCGATCATGGACTTGTCAACGGCTCGTCAAGGGACGGGCCGGACGGCGGCTCAAGGCTCCTAGGCGTCCTCGCCCACGCGACTGAAGCGATACCCGACCCCGTGCACGGTCAACAAATGGCGCGGAACCTCCGGGTCGGGTTCGATCTTCTTGCGCAGCTTGAGCACGTGCGTGTCCACAGTGCGCGTCGTCGGTGTGTCTTCAGGGCCCCAAACGCCAGACAACAAGCGCGGACGGTCCAGCGTCTGGCCCTCGTGCTCCATCAAGAACCGCAGCAGTTCCAGCTCCTTGCGCGAGAGCCCGTGGCGCACACCGTCGTTGACCACACTGTAGGCGGCGAAGTCCACTTCCACTTTTCCGAAACGTGCGCCCCCGGGCGTGTCTTCCAAACCCGGTGTTCCCCCGACAGACCGCCTCTGTGCGGCCCGCACACGCATCAAGAGTTCGCGCATGCTGAAGGGTTTCACCACATAGTCGTCGGCGCCGTACTCAAAGCCCTGCACGCGATCCCATTCCTCGCCCCTGGCGGAGAGAATCAACACCGGGCAGGTCAGGCGATCCTCGCGCATGGCGCGCAGAACAGCGAAGCCATCGAGCTTGGGCAGCATCAAGTCCAGCAGCACGACAGCAGGGTCCTCTGTTAGAGCCAGGTCCAGACCCGCGCGGCCGTCGGCTGCTTCCAGTACTTCGTAGCCTTCTGAGTGCAGGGCGTCCGATAGCGCCATACGCAAAGGCTCTTCGTCCTCAATCACCAAGATGCGAGAAGGAGAGGTCACGGTTGGACTCTACCCCCGTAACTGGAGTGGATCCACGGACCGTCGCACTGGAACGGGGGCCGCCAGATAGGCTCAGGGCCTGTGGGCGGACGACGATGAAGGACTGCCGATTGACCTGGGCTGCTCTCTGGGCAGGTCCCCCGCCCGACGTACCATGGAATGAGTCCGAATGCGATACAGTGGCGGCCTCTCCCCGCCTCATCCAGTCTTCTAGAGAATCCGAGTTCCATGCATCACCTCACTCGCTCACGCTTGTTGCACTTCGCCGCCGCAGCCACGGGACTGCTTGCACTCGCCTCGCCTTCGCTTGCCCACATTCAATTGCTCGCTCCCAACGGGGGTGAGATGTTGCAACCGGGTACACAGTTCACAATCCAGTGGAAGATTCTGGTCCCGCACGGGCAACAGGATTGGGATATCTGGTACTCGAACAGCGGGCCGAACGGTCCCTGGATTCCCGTCGCCATGGACCTCCCTCCCGGAGACACGAGCAACAACTCGCTCCATAGTTACATCTGGACCGTGCCCAACGACCCCTCCACTGAGGTGCGCGTGCGTGTGCGCATGGACAACGTCGGGACGGACTACTACGACATCAGCGACGATAACCTTTCGATCTTGCCCGGCTGCTGTGGGACCGTGTACTGCGACCCGAACACGCCCAACTCCACAGGTCTCCCTGCGAAGTTGGCGGGCCAAGGGAGTGACGTGGCCACCGACAATGCGCTGATGTTGCACGCCTTCCAACTTCCGCCGAACCAGTTCGGTTACCCACTGATGTCCGATACGCAGGCATCGACGCCCGTGGCCGGTGGCATCCTGTGCCTCGGCGGAACAATCGCCCGCTTCAAGTCTGACATCTTCAACTCGGGCGCGACGGGAGACTCGGGCCTGATCATGCTCGACCTGGCCAACCTGCCGAACCCTCCAGGCGGGTCGGTCATGGCTGGCGAGACTTGGAACTTCCAGATGTGGTACCGGGACACGGGCACGTCGAACTTCACGAACGGCCTGAGCGTCGTGTTCAAGTAGAGGACCAGGCACGGCAGTCAGGCCCCGACGGGAGCCACGTCCAGGTGCATTTGGAACACGGCCCCGACCCCATTCGGACCAGGCCGAACCGTTGCGTCGCCTCCGTGAGCCCTAGCCACCTCGCGCACGATCGCCAGCCCCAGGCCCGTACCCCCTGAAGCGTCGCTCGTGTCCGGGCCCCTGAAGAACGGGTCGAATATGGCCTCGCGATCGGATTCTGGAACGCCCCGGCCACGGTCCGACACCGCAATCACCAGGGTGCGAGGCGCCTCAAATTGGACTGTGAAACTCACTTCGTCGCTGCCGGAGTGGGTCAGGGAGTTGTTCAGGAGATTCCACGCACAGCGGCGCAAGGCCTCGGGGTCGAACTCAGCGCTCGCAGGAAGGGAATCGCGGCGCGTCTCCAGTTGCCCACCGGCTTGCTCAACTCGTTCACGCATTTGGCTGTCGAGTTCATCGAGGAACGGCGCGAGTTCCACTTCTTCGCGAGTGATGTGTGTGCCTTCTCCGCGCTCGATACGGGAGAAGTCGAGTACATCATCTACCAGACGCCGCAGCCGGCCGGCCTCGCGCCGAATGGCGCCGTAGTAGCGCTGCAGCCCGTCCGGTTCTTTGATGCGTCCCTCCTCCAGGTTTTCGGCCATCAACAAGATCGAAGCAAGCGGCGTGCGCAGGTCATGGGAGGCGCCCGCGATGAACTGGCTCTTGAGGCCGGCGAGGCGCTGCTCGCGCGTCAGTGCTTTCAGATTAAGAGCCGTCGCGAGCGCGGTCAGCAGGGCCAAGGCTCCGAACGCCACGCGTAGGGCGGTGATCCTGCGCTGTTCTTCCCGCACCATGGAACTCGGATCTGCATGAAACAGAAGTAGCGGTAGCTGACCCTGGGCCAGGTCCAGGGGATCGGATACGGGAACCCCTTGTTCTGCCGGGACTTGCTCGCTGGCGCCACGCAAGAAGAAGCCCTCCGCGAGATCAACGCTGTCGTCCAGAGCCATGGCAAGCGAGGACGTCGAGACAAACACGGCCCTTCTAGCCAGTCCATCTCGGCGAGTCAGGAGACTGGCTTCGCCTAGGGGCCTCAGTTCCCACAGGGCCTCCGCCTCCGCTTCGGGAAGGGGACCCACCTCGTTCATCAGAGTGTGCAAGGAAGCCGCTGCGCGCTTCGTATCGAATGGACCGCCCAGGGAATGCCCTAGGGTCGCCAGGCGGCGCCCCAGCTCCGAGAGCCAGGGATCGGGTTCAAGCAACCAGTGGGGCGCGGGCTGAAGTACGAGGCGCCAGGAGTCCTCGGTTGGGGGCAAGGCCAGGGTACCGTCGGCCCATGCGTCTTGAAGTCCACGGCCTAGGACACGGCCCTCGGCTTCGTCCAACAAGGGAGCCGCAGCAAGTGCCGCTAGCAGGAGGTACGAGGTTCCCTTGCGCGCTTGCTGCAGACCGAGCCCCTGCATGTCGGCAAGGATCTCGCTAACGGCTGCGGCGTCCCCGGCACGTACAGCGAACTGAATTGCGCGCAACAATCCCTCGGGCCTACCGGCCGCTTCGGGGTACTTGCCCAGTGCGGCCGTGAGTTCAGTACGCGCGAATGGAAGATCGTCCTTTGCCAGGCCCTCCGCGCGTGCCAAGAGCACATCGAAGGCCTGCACTTCGCGCTGTGTTCCGAAGCGCTCGAGCACGGCCTGTGGTTCGCGGGGATCTAGATCACCGGCAGACCACCACAGCGGACTCCCCAGTGCTTCCACCGGAGGCTCTGGAGGTTCCATCAGCTTGCGCCACGCAATGCGCACGAGCTCCAGCGACGCATCCACTCGGCTCTCGAGGGTCAACTGTCCTCGGGCTTGAGCATCCCCCCATGGTGCGAGCGCCCCCCAGCAGAGTGCAGCAGCGGAAATCAGGCCCACGGCGAGTAGGGCGCGCTGTCGGGCGTGGCTCGGAGAAACGGCGGGCATACCGGATGATAGGCCTTTCGTCCCGCGGGCCTGTCAACGGGAAGTCACCGAACCGCCCTCCTCACTTCCAGCGCATGCCCAACCAGTAGTCCTGCATCTTCTCGGCAGCGCGGGTGGTGGGGAAGTCCGAGACCAGGGTCTTGAAACGCTTCTCGTTCTTCTCGTAGCCCATGCGAAAAAAGGATTCGACCAAGCGGTCGTAGACCTCCGCTGCTTCCAACTCCAGCTGATGGGCTTCGTCATCTTTCAGGCTGCTCGCGAGATCGACAAACGGTTTGCCCAAGGGGTGCCGCTTGAGGTCCTTGACCAACGCGTCCACCGCCGCCTGCGCCCTGACCGCTTCGCCAGAGGCGAGAGAGCGCTCGATCTGTTCTTGACGCTGTTTCAAGTGCGTGGTCGTCTGATCCAGGAGTTGTTGGGCTGCGTCGATAAGTTCTCCGTCGCTGCCTCCCTTGGCGAGGATGGCCTCCAAGTAACCGAGCGCCTTGGCCAGCTGCCCTTCACTCAAGGCCTCCACCGCTCGTTTCGCCCCGCGCGGGACGTCGTTTGTGATGGTCAATTGTCGATGGGCCGCGCCACCGACTGGTCGCGATCCGTTGACGGATTTGCGCAGCTTTCCGTTCCAGACGCCGTTGCTTGCGCCAACTCGGTAGAACTCCTCGCCCTGATGGTCGATCAACACCTGGCCGTACTTGCCCATGTTCCATTGACTCGCCATGTCGCTGCCCGCCCCGATGGCGAAGGGCAGGGGATAGGTGTGGAGCAACTGCTTGACTGCGCCCGCTGAGTCCGGGGTGACGGCCAGAATCACCAGGCCGCGATCGGCGAAGTCGCGGTGGAAGCGGATCATTCCCAGCCAATTGGCCTTTTCGGGTTTCTCGCACACGAAGAAGTGCAGCAAAACGGCGCGGCCCTTGAGGCTAGCAAGGGTTGGCTCCTCTCCGATCCAGTTCGTCCACTCGGCCGCACGCACGGGAGGCAACTCACCGTCCGCCGCACGCAGCTGGACGGTGGGTAAGCTGACAAGCAAGAGCGCAAGTGCCAAGCAGCGAGCCCGCAGGCCGGGCCTCTGGACGGACTTTGTCATTGGGGAGACGAGGGGTCGGTCGCACCGATCCCTTCGAGCGCGGTGAGGTAGCGTCTCATGTACAGAGCCGCTGTGTAGTTGTCTTGGTGGCGTTGGCGCGCCGCCCGACCTAGGTCCTGCACGATACCAGGGTCCTGCCAGAGCCGATCTAGATCTCGAAGCAAGCCTGATTCATCGGTGTAAAGGCTGCCCACATCAGGCGTGACGACGTCCTGAATGCCCCCACTTGCGCGGGCGATGACTCCTGTACCACATGAAAGCGCCTCCGCAGCAGTGAGCCCGAAGGTCTCCGCGCAGAGGGACGGAAACACAAGGGCTTCGGCTGCGGTGTAGAACGCGCCAAGTTGTTCTCTGGGCACGCGCCCGATGAAACGAACGTTGCTTGTGGCTGTCGGCGGTGGGCCTCCGCCGTCGGGCTCCCCTACGACAATCAGGGGATAGTCTGTGCGCTGACTGAAAGCGTGCAGCAGATGGTCTAGGCCCTTGGCGCGCGAAAGGCGTCCGACGTACAGGAAGAAACGCGCAGGCAGGTCGGGCGGCAAGTCTCCCTCCGCTTGCAAGGGCGTGGAGTACTCGGGCACGACCTGCAGAGGCACGTGGACTCCCGCCTGCTCCATCCACTCACGGTGACGACTGGCCGTGAACTCGCTGGGACTGATGACCAAGTCCACCTGCGAGAGGCAGCTCGCCATCCACGATTTCGAGGCTCTCCACAATTGCGGCGGGGTGCGGTGGGCCAGAGTGCACCGCAAGCATGATCGTTTTTCGCACATCTCGCCTGTGTACTTGAACAGGATGTGCGTGGGGCACACCCACCAGTGCTCGTGTAGGGTGAAGACGCGTTTGGCGTTCCCCATGAGCAGGACGCCGGGTCCACCAACCAAGGAGATGTTGTGGAAATTGACCACATCAAAGCCCTGGGCGAAGATCCGCTCGAGAGCGGGTCCCTTGAGGCCGGGGCGCCCAGTTTGTTGGGTGATCAGAGGTGAGAGTTTGCCCCAACGACTAGCCAGGCGGTGGACGACTACGCCATCCGGGGTCTCTTCGATCGCTGTCGGTTCGCTGCGCCCACTGACAACTCGCCATGCATCCGTGCAGTGGACGACATGCACCTCATGGCCACGCTGGACCAGGTCACGAGCCAGTTGCTGCACAAACAACCCGTCACCGCCGAAGTTGTAGGGCGGATAGAAGGTCGTCACCATGCAGAACTTCATACGCGTCCCCCGGCAACTCGTTCGTCGCCTCGCAGCCACAACTCTCTGCCTAAGAAGAAGGACGCTCGATCAGCTCGCATGGGAAAGTTGGGTGGTCATGGAGGACTCGCCCAGCCTACCCAATCACCCGGCGTTGGCGCTCGCCCCACCGTCGGGGCCTTCGTTGGAGGCGTCTCCCTCCGGCACCTTGCGCAGCACGTTGCGGATTTCCTCGTGGTATTCCTTGGCCGTGTTGACGCTCATGTGGTCGATGTCCTCTCCCAAGATGCGCTTGGCGAGCAACTGGCCCATCTCCACTGAGTGGTCGGCGTTGTTGTAGCGGAACGTGCCGCCGCGACCGACGAGGTGCAGGCCCTCGTGCTGGTTCACAAACCCGTAGATCTCCTGGACCTTGCCGTGGTATTCCAGGTCGTAGACGGGGTAGGCGTACGCAGTGCGAATAATGCACACATCGAGCACCTCGCTGCGATCGATGAACTTGAGGCGGTCCGCCAGGTCGGCCACGACGCGTTCGCGAATCTGCTCGTCGTCGAGCTCCCAGAGTTCGTCGCCGCGGCTGCAGAAACACTCGCAGACGACCGAGGTGTACTCGGGACCCGGCACCATGGCCGCACTCCAGTTCTTCGGCTCGTGCAGGCGCGCAAAGAGCAGGTCTTCGTCGTGCACATACAGCCACGTGTCCGGGGTCACCTGTTCCTTCTTGAGCATGACCGTGGCCGTGATCAAGTCGCGGAAACGCAGTGAGTTGGCGGCATCCAGCACAGATTGAGGGCACTTGGGCTCCATCATCTTGACCAGATGGGTGGCGGGGATGGTTGAGATCACGTCGGTCGCGTGTTGCTCGCGATCCCCGTCCGGCGTGGCGTAGGTCAGGGTGAAATCGTGCGGTCCGTTGTAGACGATGCGCTTCACGGGCGAGGAGAGGTGCACGGTGCCTGAACCGGCATCGATGTCTTCGGCCATGCGCTCGCAAATGCGCTGGTAGCCATCGCGCGGGTAGACGAATTCATCCACCAAGCTGACCACATCGCGGCTCTTGATGATGGCGTCCTTGATGGTGGTCAAGATCGAGAGGCCTTTACTGCGCTGCGAGACCCAATCGGCACTGATTTCTTCGCACGGGCAACCCCAGACCTTCTCGGTATAGCGCCGGAAGAACATGTCGAAGAGCTTCTCCCCAAACTGGGAGACGAAAGCCTCGCGCAGGTTGACCGGCTCCTTGTCGCTGAACAGGTCGCGAGCGGCCGCACGGCAATAACTGAGCACGGCGTACACGCTGGTGAACAGGCCCGCGTTGGTGAGTACGTTCTTGATCGAGATCGGATACTCGTAGTACTTGCTGTCGAAGTAGATGCGGCTCGTGCGCTGCACGGTGACGAGTTCACCCTCCATCAACTTCAAGAACCACTCGTGCAGTTCCTTGTTCTTGGTGAACCAACGGTGTCCGCCCAGGTCGAACTTGAAGCCGTTCACCTCGGTGGTCAGGCACAGGCCGCCGGCGTAGTCCTGCAGTTCGAGGACGTGCAGGGGCACCTCGCGCGAGGCCAGGTAGTGACCGGCAGCGAGCCCCGCGGGACCCGCCCCGAGGATGGCTACCTGCATGTCCCGCTGGGGACCGTCAGCGCCGGTGGGAGTCATTTGTTGCTCTGTTTCACTCACACTTACTTCTCACTGGCTTCGACGAGCCGGTTATAGAACGCCGCTACGAAGAGCGCGGCGCCCCCTCCCAGAACACTGAGGTACACAAATCCCAGGACGCTGCCTGTCCAGGTGATTTTGTACCCGGGCAGGAAGTGCCCCAGGAGCTTGAGGTGCGGCCCGAGCGGCTTGCCCGGGTCGTGGTTGATGATGAGCAGCGTCGTGGCGACAAACATGGCCGTTCCGGCCAACAAGCCAATGGCCATGGCGAACTCGCGCTTTTTCAGCCGCAATACGGCGTCCTGCAAGGTGCCTGTTGTGTCAGAGGGCTCGGCCCCGACCTCATCGTCGGGCAGCTTGGAGAGCAGGTTGCGGTAGTACAGCCACGCAACCGGAGTGGTGCTCACAAAGGTCACCGCGGCTGCCCACAGTGCACCCACGACCGCTCCACCGGCAGTTACTGAATAGCCGGGGAAGAACTGGACCAGGAGATTCAGGTGGTACGAGGACTCACTGCCTTGCAGAACGAGCACAAGCGTCGCCGTTCCAAGTGCAAGCGCCATGAAAATCGAGCAGCTGGCCCCTAGCCACAAAGCGTTCATGCGGGCCAAGACGTTCGTCACGCTGGGAGAGTGCTCAACCATTGGACAGCCCCTCGTGGCGCAGGCGACGCTCGATCATGCGCAAGTAGACGCGGTGGTAAACGTTCAGGAAGGCGGCAAAGAGATGCCCCACCAAGTATCCGACGACCAATCCCCAACCCAGGCCGATGAACGCTCCACCCCAGCCGACCGAGTAACCGGGCAAGAAGTAGGAGAGCAGCTCGAGGTGCGGGCCCCTGTGTAGGCCCGCATTTGGATCGAGGCAGGCCATGCACTTGACCGGCCCCTTGACGGTCATAGCGACAGTCATGAAGAACAGGACCACCGAGGCAACGATGCCACAACTGAGCCCCAGCGCGTGCCGATCCAAGTGGGCAAAAGACTGGATCAAGCGCTGCCGGTCGCGCTTCTCCTGGGGGGGATTCTTGGGGGGGGTCATGGACGAGTGACTCTTGGAAGCGGGGTGGGATAGTTCCGAATTCCCAGCATACGCACTCTGGGGCTGCAACGATTCCAAGGATTCCCTAAGAGCATCCCTCACTTTCGACGGATTGTCGAACGATCGGACCTGAATCAGGGGCTCGGGGCGATCTAGTGCTGACCGGGGTGGCTCCTCGTTTCCTTTTGAGACGGCCCGATCGTGAGAATTCCCATGATCCCCTGCGGGCGCCTTGGGCGGTGGTCACCTCATTCCTGCGAAATTCCCGGATTGGATTCCGGCTCGTTGCTGCGAGGATTAGGAACACCCCGGCGAGGAGGCCAGCAGCGTGCCCGCACAGCTAGAATTCACCGCCGCCCATGAGCCGAACCCTCTCCAATTTCCAGCCGCGGGCCTCGCGCGGGTCCCTCCGGTTCTGCGCCCTGGTCCTAGCCCTCTTGGCGGGTTGCTCGGACTCAAAGACAGGCGAGCCCTCGGCAAGGCCGGATGTTCTTTTCTTGGTCGTGGACACCCTGCGTGCGGACCGCTTGGGCAGCTACGGAAACGAGCGTGGACTGACACCGGTCATGGATGGACTGGCTGAACAGGGCAGCGTCTTCACGCGCGCCTCTGCCCAGGCGCCGTGGACTGTGCCGTCCATGTGCTCCATGCTGACGAGCCAATACCCCACGGCTCATTTTGAGCGGCCCGACGAGAACCGCACGACCCTGGCGGAGGCTTTCCAAGCCGCGGGGTACTCCACAGTGGGCGTCGTGGCCAATTCGCTGCTCGACCCGGGCGCTGGCTTCGAGCGCGGCTTTGAGCGCTACATCCCCCGCGAAGGGGCCGACGGCAAGCGCAAGTCCCCCGCGCACTTCGATGCTCTCATTGAGTGGGTCGATCAGGCCCTGGTCGAAGCTCTGACGCTTGACGAGCAAGGCCAGCGCAGGCCGCTGTTTCTCTACGCCCAGCCCAGCGACCCCCATGCCCCGTACAGGGGGAGGCAAGAGTTCCTAGCTGACCAGCCACTTGCCTCGGCCCCGCCCATCTTGCCTGAGGGCTGGCAGCAGCAGATGCTTTCTGCGCGTGGGCCCGTGGCTCCGGATGCGGACCCCAACTGGACCCAGGCGCTCAATCAGATTCAGCGACAGCGCAACGCCTACGACCACGAGGTGCGCTTCACAGACATCGCGCTCGGCCACCTGCTCGAACGGCTCGACGAACTGGGAGTCAGCGAGAACTTGCTCGTGGTCATCGCCTCGGATCACGGCGAGGAGCTTTGGGAGAACGTCACCGCTGCCCCAGCCGATCGTCTCAAGCAGATGCCGCCCAACGCATTCTTCTTCCAGAGTCACGGCTATCACTTGGCCGAACAGGCCCTGCGCACGCCGATTATCCTGTCGGGCCCTGGGGTTCCGGCGGGCCGCAAATTCGACGAGCCAGTGGAAAACGTTGACCTCTTTCCGACTCTGGTCAGTTTGTGCGGCCTCGAGCGGCCACCTGACTTGCATGGACTCGACTTGACTGCGCTCATGCAGGACCGGGTTGACGAGGGAGCCTGGCGACTCGAGACCTATTCGTATGTCATCCACGGCCTCAGCCTGCGAGACGAGGAGACTGGCTTGAAGCTCGTCTTGCCGACCACCTATGGAATGGAGCGGGACCTCACCCAACCGCAACTATTCGACTTGCGTGTCGATCCACTCGAACGAACCAATCTCTTTGGCTCGCGCCCCGACCAGGCCGCGCGCCTGACGGAGCGCCTAATGGAGTACCTCGACCGCTACGAGTCGGGAGGGGAACAGCTCGACGGATCCAAGGCTGAGGCGATGCGCCGCAAGATGCAGGAAATGGGGTACGCGGGCCTGCTGGTAGGTGAGGACGAGGAAGGCGAGTAGAGCCCCCGGTGGGCCTTGCGGATCCGCTGGGCGGACTTATTCTTGTTGCCCGGAAAACGCACGATCCGCTCGACCCCAGAGCCCTCCTACCCCGATTCCACCGTGAGCCAAGCCACATCAGACCAGGTACTCGACGCACTGCGTCAAGTCATTGATCCGGACCTACATCAGGACATCGTCGCCCTCGGATTTGTTACCCGGTGTGAGGTCGATGGGACGAAGGCGGATGTGGCCATCAGGCTCACAACCCCCGCTTGCCCGGTAAAAGACCAACTGCGAGAGCAGGCGCGCCAATTCGTGTTGGCGGTACCGGGGATCGAAGAAGTGGAAGTGGAAATGACCGCTGAGGTGCGCAGCCAGGAGGGTCCGACTCACAAGCTGGCCGAACACATCAAGCACATCGTCGCTGTCTCAAGTGGCAAGGGGGGCGTGGGCAAGAGCACCGTATCCGTCAACCTGGCTTGTGCCCTAGCCGCCACGGGAGCACGAGTAGGCCTGCTCGACTGCGACATCTACGGCCCTGATATTCCGATGATGATGGGTCTCAAAGGGCAGCCCGATCACGGCGGCAACCCGGACCGACCGGCTTTGGTTCCCAAGGAACGCTTCGGTGTGAAGACCATGTCCGTGGGCTACCTGCTGGCCGATGACAAGCCCGCAGTCTGGCGTGGGCCCATGGTCCACAAGCTGATCGAGCAGTTCCTGAGTGACGTGGAGTGGGGCGAGTTGGACTACCTATTGGTGGACATGCCGCCCGGGACCGGTGACGCACAGTTGTCCTTGGCCCAACTGGTGCCTCTAACCGGTGCCATCATCGTGACGACCCCTCAGGCTGTGGCCACCTTTGACGTGGGCAAGGCAATCACCATGTTCAAGCAGGTCAATACAGAGATCCTGGGCATCGTGGAGAACATGTCCGGCCTCCTGGTGGAAGGCATGGTCGATGGCCTGCAAGAGGGCGCGCAGGTGCGTCTCACATTGGGCTCGACTGAGGAGATCTGCGCGGCGGACTCCGAAGGCCGCTTCCGAACAGTCGTGGACATGTTCGGGTCGGGCGGAGCGCAGGCACTGGCGGACAAACACGGGTTCCCGTTGCTGGGCAGCGTCCCCCTGGACCCCGCGGTGCGCGTGGGGGGCGATGGTGGCGATCCGATCGTGGTTGCGGATCCGACCTCGCCGTTGGGCGAAAGCTTCCGAGAGGTAGCGGGCAAGGCGGCGCAGCGCATCGCGGTCCGCTCGTTCGCCTCCCTGCCCATTCTGGACTAACTAGTCGGCGGATTTCGTCCCAGGTTGACGCAATCCTTGCAACTCGCTTTTGGGCGGGTTTTTGAAGTATGGGTACACTTGGGCTTAGCTCTCGTTCCGTCCCCCCCACCGGGCCCCAGCTTCAACCATGACTCACCTGCCCCGCCTGTCGTCCCTCCTCGCCACGCCCCTGTTTCTAGCCGCACCTCTCCTGGCCAACGCCCAGGACGAAGCCGTAGCGACCGAAACGACTCAAACAGAGGCTGTTGAGGAGCCCGCACCCCCCAAGGCCGAGGTTCGCAAGCGCCTGCAAGGCAGCCTGCCGTTGTCCTGGTCGGAACAGCTCAATTGGCGTTCAATCGGCCCCGCGAACATGGGCGGGCGCATCACGTGCATGGACGTGCACCCAGAAACCCACAGCACCTATTGGGTCGGGACGGCTGGAGGTGGACTGCTCAAGACCACAAACAACGGCGTAACCTACGAACACCAATTCACGAACCAGAGCACGAGTTCGATCGGCGCGGTGGCCGTCTCGCGCTCCCACCCCGACCAAGTCTGGGTTGGCACGGGCGAGAACAACCCGCGCAACTCCGTCTCATGGGGCGACGGCGTCTACAAGTCGTACGACGGCGGTGACTCTTGGCACCACATGGGTCTCAAGGACTCGTTCCAGATCAGCACGATTCTGATTCACCCCGAGAACCCGGACGTGGTCTACGTGGGTGCGCTGGGTCACCTTTGGGGACCCAACGACGAACGCGGCCTCTTCAAGACAACCGATGGTGGTGAGAACTGGGAGAAGATGCTGTTCGTGGATGACATGACAGGCGTGATTGACATCCGCATGCAACCCGGCAACCCCGAGGTGTTGCTGGTCGCCATGTACGAGCGCGAGCGTGACCTGTATTGCAGCAACGACCCCGCCAAGAAATGGGGTCCGGGCAGCGGCCTCTACCGCACAACAGATGGCGCAGCCACATTCACCAAGATCACAAAGGGTTTGCCCTCCGTGACGCTGGGTCGCATCGGTCTGGATTGGTACCTGGCTGACCCGAACGTGGTTTACGCAGTGGTTGAGTCCGAGCGCATCACTCAGGACCGGGCCGATGCGCCTTACATGGGACTGCGCGGCGAGAGTGCGGGTGAAGTGGGCGCGCGCGTGACTCAAGTCACTGAAGAAGGGCCCGCCGCCGAGGCCGGTTTCAAAGATGGCGACCTGCTCGTGCGTTTTGACGGATCCACGGTCCTGGGCTGGGACTCACTGGTGGACTCACTACTTGAATACAAAGCGGAAGACACCGTTGAAGTCGAGGTCGTACGGGACAAGGAGTCCTTCACGTTTGAGTTTGCCTTGGGTGGCTCCCCCGTCGGAGAAGACAACACTGATAGCCTCGGATATCCCTCACCTGGCCCCTTTTCTGGAGGCTTGGGAGGCCAACGAGAGAACATCCAAGACCAACAGGGTGCCGCTGGCCACGATCACGGTGGACTCTTCCGCTCGGAGGATGCGGGCCTGACCTGGACGCGCATCAACTCCGTCAACCCGCGCCCCATGTACTACTCGGAAGTGCGTGTAGACCCCAGCAACTCCGATCACATCTACGTGTTGGGGACCTCCCTCTACCGCTCAAAGGATGGGGGAGAGACCTTCACTTCTGATGGCCATGATGGATCCGTACACGTTGACCACCACGCCATGTGGGTCGACCCGCAAGATGGCCGGCACATCATGCTGGGTAACGACGGCGGCTTGTACGTGACCTGGGATCGGATGGAGAACTGGGACCATCACAACCACGTGGCCATCGGGCAGTTCTACAACGTCGCGGTAGACCCCAGAGAGGACTACATGGTGTACGGGGGCCTGCAAGACAACGGCTCGTGGGGAGGACCCAACCGGTCGAGCTCCGGAACCCTGAACACCGATTGGATCAGGATTGGTGGAGGCGACGGGTTCGTGTGTCGTGTGGACCCCAATGACCCCGACCTCGTCTACTACGAGAGTCAGAATGGAGGTATGGGTCGGCGCAACTTGCGGACGGGAGAGGGCGGCTCTGCGCGTCCGTCCTCAGGTCGAGGATCTGGCAACCGCTTCAACTGGAATACGCCTTTCATCCTCTCCAACGCCAACTCGGGCATCTTTTACAGTGCCGGCAACCGGGTATTCAAGTCTCTGGACCGCGGCAACCGGGGCCGTGCCATCTCGCCCGACATCACGCGTACCGATCGTGGGTCAGCCACTTCATTGGCGGAGAACCCGTCGGACCCGGACATTCTTTATGTAGGTACGGACGACGGCTCGCTCTGGACGACCCGCGATGGCGGGCGTGAGTGGATTGATCTGTTCGCGCTTAATGGTCCGAGCGAAGAAGAAGCCGTTGAGGACGAGACCGCCGACGAAGGCGACGACGGTGGCCGGAACGCCGTCAAGAACGAAGTTGCCGAAGCCCCCAAGGCTCAGATCGTGTCACTTGGCAGCTTGATCACAAACGCCGATTCGATCAGCGGCCATTGGAACTGTGAGATCACAGGCGATCGCACTGGCGGTGACGAGGACATGAGTTTCACGTTGGACCTGGCACTCGATGCCGAGGGCAAGTTGACCGGCAAGGTCGATGCGCAAATTGGCTCGGGCAAGATCGCCGACGGTCAGTGGGATGCTGAGACCCAAGCCCTGTCGTTCACCTTCAAACCCCGGGATGTTGAACTCACGTTCAAGGCCGTGCTGGAGGACGATGCCCTCAATGGCAGTATCACAGGGGCAGGCGGAGCTTTCACGTTCAGCTTCGAGGGTGAACGCGAGCAGGGTGACGAGGTTGCTGAGGAACTCGTCGAAGAGGTTGATGTCGAGGTCGCTGTCCACGATGAAACCCAGGAGGAACCCATCCTGGAAGAGCCTGCGGCAGCTGAAGAGGCTCCCCAGACCGAGGAAGACTCCGACGAGAAACCCAAGAAATTCATCAAGAACACGATCGACCAACTTCTACCGGGGCGGTTCTACGTGAGTTCGATTACCCCGTCTGCTCATAAGCGCGAGTGGGTCTACGTCACCTTTGATGCACACCGCTCAGACGACACACGACCCTACGTCTACGTATCCGAGGACAACGGCACGACCTGGGAGTCACTACGCGGCAACCTTCCAGACTCCGCCGGATCGGCACGAGATCTCGCTGAAGACATCACCGATCCCGACATTCTTTATCTGGGCACCGAGCACCGGGCCTACGTGTCTACCGATCGCGGTGAGAGCTGGACTGAGCTCGGCAACGGCTTGCCCACGGTTGCCGTTCACGACTTCGCCCAGCACCCCACCAGTGGCGAACTGATCGCGGGAACCCACGGGCGCTCAGTGTGGATTTTGAATGTCGCACCGCTGCGTCAAATGACGGAGAAGGCGCGCGACGAGGATGCCTCTCTGTTCGACCCGGCTGACGTCACCCGCTGGCGACGCGACCCGTCGCGAGGAAGCAGCGGAACACGCCGCTTTGTTGGCCAAAACCCCTCCACGCAAGTGGCGATTTACTATTCGTTGAACACGCGCCCCAAAGAGGTTTCACTAGTCGTCAAGGACGCCAAGGGCACTGTTGTGCGAGAACTTGAAACTTCGAGAGACAAGGGGCTGCACCTAGCCGACTGGAACCGCACGGTGAACCAGCCGACGACCAATCGGCCGACTGGTAGCCGGTTTGGCGGCCGACGCCGCCGCGGTGGTAGCCGAGTGTCCATCGGGACGTATACGGTGGAACTCACCGTGGACGGAAACGTCATGACGCAGGAGTTCGAGGTGAAGAATGATCCTGGTGAGACCGATGAGCGCTGGGTTGAGTTCGAAGAGGCGCTGGAAGCTCTCGCAGAGCAGGAAAGCGACGAGGACGGAGGCTCCGCTCGTCAGCGCGATGATCACTGAGGAGACCGCCTAGACGGGCGAAGGGCCCCTGCCGGCATATTTGGGGGCCTTTCCTGAAGCCAGCTTCGAACTGGCCCAAAAAAAAATCTGATTGCGCTTTCTTTTGTTCGTCAGATCGGTAAAAAACCGCCCCGTAGGGACCGGGGGGTTCGGAGTACCAGGGGGGGAGCCTCGGGCAACGGCCCGGGAACCGCTGGCCACAGGCCTCAGCCGCTGGGCTGGGGCTGAGTTCAGGCCCTAAGCACGACCGCACTGGCCGGCCCCAGAGATAGACAAGTAGAAACTGTAAAACTGATAGACAACAACACTTTGAAGAGGAACTGAGATGACTCACACGACAAAAGGCGCAGCCGTTCTCCACAACCCGAATCGCACCGCCCCCACCACGGGAGCCTGCTTCGCATTGGCCGCATTGACCCTCACCCTGAGCGGCTGCGGACGTCCCGCTAACGGCGGAAGTAACGGGCGTGCCATGATTCAGAACAAGGGCTCGGACACACTGGTCAACGTGGCCCAGGGTTGGGCGGAAGCCTACAAGGACATCAATCCGGACCTGATGGTCAGCGTGAGTGGAGGTGGCTCCGGAACCGGCATCTCCGCTCTGATCAACGGCACGGTGGACCTGGCCAACTGCAGTCGCAAGATGAAGCCCAAGGAAATCGAGGCCGCGCGAGCAAACGGCATTGAACCGGTTGAGTTCATCGTGGGCTTTGACGCACTGGCTGTGTATGTGCACCGAGACAACCCTCTTGAGTCCATTACTCTGGCTCAACTCGCTTCGATCTACGGCGAGGAGGGGACAGCCGACACCTGGGCCAAGGTTGGGGCCAGCGTCCCAGGATGCAAAGACGGCGAGATCATTCGCATCAGTAGGCAGAACAACTCCGGTACCTATGTGTATTTCAAGGAGACCGTGCTGGGCAAGAGCGCGGACTACAAGCTTGGATCCATCGACCTGCACGGCTCGAAGGATGTGGTCGATACGGTGCTGCACACACCCTGCGCCATCGGCTATAGCGGAATGGCCTACAGGGTTGATGGGATCAAAGTCTTGAGCGTGGCGGTCGACCAGGAAACTCCGGCAGTTGCACCCAGCACGAGCAGCGCCGTCGATGGTACTTACCCGATCGCGCGTCCCCTGTTCATGTACACACGTGGCGAACCCACGGGTGCCGTGAAGGAGTACCTGGACTGGATCCTGAGTGACGAGGGCCAGCGGATCATCGTCGAGAAGGGCTACGCCCCCGTACGCAAAGTCTGAAGTCCCTCTAGCTGAACGCCAAGCTCTTCGCTCCCTCACTGGCCCCTTCAACCGGCTCCGGTTGCCGAGTGTCCAAGACACCGGCGGAGTCCTACCCATGTCCCACTACGAGCTACGTCTCCAGGCTGACCTGGACAAGATTCGGGGTCTCATGGAGACCCTCGGCAATGACGTCCAGAGCGCTGTGCACTCTGCAGTCGAGGCCGTCGTCGATGCCGACCAAGACCTGGCGGCAAGCATCATCCTCGGTGACCACCCGATCAACCGCGCAACGCGCGACTTGGATCGTCGTTGTCATGCTTTCGTGGCTCGGCACCTACCGAGCGCCGGGCATCTGCGATTCATTTCCTCCGTCATGCGCATTTTGGTGGCCGTGGAGAGGACGGGCGACTACGCCGTGACCGTCTGCCGTGAAACCCTGCAGATCAACAACCGCCCCACTCCCGAGATCATCAAGGATATCCGAGAGGTCGGTGCAAAGGTCGAGCAGGCCTTTGCCAAGGCCATGCTCTCCTTCGTCAAGGGTGACGTGGACTTGGCCCGCGAGTCTGTTGAGAAGACCGGGGAGACGCGCAGCGAGTCCACGAATGTGTTTGAGGACCTGGCACAGGCAGCGGAACAAGGGAGTTTGACAACGCGTGAAGCCATGGCCTTGCTCGTGGTACTGAACCGCCTAGAGCGTGTCGGCGATCAAGCCAAGAACATCTGCGAGGAGACGGTCTTCGCCACGACGGGTGAAACGAAACACCCCAAGGTGTACCGCGTCCTATTCGTCGATCATACCGGGGCCCGGTTGGCCAAGATGGCCGAGTGCATTGCACGCAAGGGCTTTCCCGAGAGCGGCGAATTCTCCAGCGCGGGGATCGAGCCTGCGGCAGAGTTCGACCCGCAAGTCGCGAGCTTCTTGGACGAGCGCGGACACTCCCTGCAAGGCGACGCGCCGACGGGTCTAGCCTCTTCCCTCAAGGACCTGGCGGACTTCCACGTGGTCATCGATCTCAAGGGCGGACTGCGAACCAAGCTGGAGGGCATCCCCTTCCACACCGTATTGGTGCGCTGGGAACTGACTCCGGGGGACGAGCTCGAGCCGCTCTACGGACAGCTCTCAGGCTATATCCGCGAGCTGATGGAAACCCTGCGCGGCGAAGACGCTTCCTGACCCTATGCCCACGCCCGCCCCGACGCCGGTGACAGACATCGACGCTCGCGACTCAGCCTGGTACATGGACAAGTTCATGCAATGCATGATCTTCGTCGGAGGCACTTCGGCCATTGTGTGCATTCTGGGCATCTTTGCGTTTGTCACGACCCAGGGGATCGGCTTCGTGTTCGGCCCTATGGACATAGGTGAGTTCTTCACGTCACCCGCTTGGCGTCCTACGTCAGAGAGCCCGACCTACGGCATTCTGGCGCTCATGGCGGGTACGGCCAGTGTCACGGGTCTAGCCATGTTGGTGGCGGTGCCCTTCTCCTTGGGAACAGCCATCTACATCGCCGAGTTTGCCACCGGCAAGACGCGCGAGACTCTGAAGGTCCTGGTTGAGATGCTGGCTGCCATTCCTTCAGTGGTTTGGGGCTTCATCGGTCTCTCGATCATGAACCCCTTGATCATCGAGTTGTTCGACGTACCGATTGGATTGACGGTCTTGAACGCGGGGATCATCCTCGGACTTATGGCCGCCCCGATCATGACAACGATCGCCGAGGACGCTTTGAAAGCCGTTCCAGAAGGCTATCGCGAAGCCGCGGAAGCTCTTGGAGCCACACGCCTGCAGGTTGTCTTCAAGGTAGTCCTTCCGGCCGCGCGCCACGGATTGATGGCAGCCGTCCTGCTGGGCGTGGGACGCGGGTTCGGAGAGACAATGGCGGTCCTGATGGCGAGTGGCCACTCCGTCAAGATGCCCGACAGCATGTTTGACTCCGTGCGTGCTTTGACCGCAACGATCGCGGCTGAGCTGGGAGAGACGGCCCAAGGATCCAACCACTACCAGGCTCTGTTCACCCTGGGAATGTTGCTCTTCGCGGTCACTTTCGTCGTCAACCTGACTGCAGACCTGATCGTCTCCGGCATCAAGAAGAAGGCCTGAGTCATGTTCGAAGCCACACAGCGAAACCACAGCGACGCCCGCAAACAGGGGCTGTATCGCAGCCTGTTCGGGGCGATGACCGCCATGTTGGTCCTGCCGGTCGCCGTGATCATGGGCGTCTTGATCTACAAGGGCGCTCCCGCGCTGTCGTGGGAGTTCCTATTCAGCGATCCGACCAATGGCATGACCGAGGGCGGCATTTTGCCCGCCTTGGTCGGGACCATGTGGTTGGTTGCCGTAGCTCTGCTCGCATCCGTTCCCGTTGGAATCGCGGCTGCTATCTACCTCTCTGAATACGCGCCCGACAACTGGTTCACGCGTGTGATCAACCTGGCTATCATCAACCTGGCGGGTGTGCCCTCTATCGTGCACGCCTTGTTTGGGGTTGGTGCTTTCGTGATCTTCTTCGGTTACGGAACGAGTATTCTCGCCGCGAGTCTGACTCTGGCCGTCATGACCCTGCCGGTGGTCATCGTCTCCACGCGGGAGTCGCTGCAAGCAGTGCCCCACGCCTTTCGCGAGGCCTGTTGGAACATGGGCGCCACCCGATGGCAGACCATTCGCCGCATCGTGCTGCCCAACTCAGTGTCGGGGATCCTGACCGGCGTCATTCTTGAGGTTTCACGGACCACAGGGGAAACAGCGCCGATCATGTTCACGGGGGCGGCCTTCTTCTTGCCCTTCCTGCCGCAGAGTGTCTACGACCAGACGATGGCCCTTTCCCTGCACCTGTACGTGGTTTCTACGCAGGTGCCGAACGTTCCTGAGCACCTGCCCTATGGAGTAGCTCTAGTGCTCGTTGGAATGGTCCTGGCCATGAACGCCATCTCCATTGCCTTCCGCGCCAAACTACGGGGGAACAAGAAATGGTAGGGAGCGCAGCCAAACAATCCGGGGAACAAGTGGCGCCGGCTTTGGAGGTCCGTGATCTGTGCATCTCCTACGCAGGCGAGGCCGCGCTCTCGGGAGCTTCCTTTGAAGTGCGCAAGCACGAGATTTTCGGCATCATCGGCCCCGCTGGCAGCGGCAAGACGTCCTTCCTGCGCGCGCTCAACCGCATGAACGAGGCCACGGCCGGCATGCAGGTGCGAGGCGACATCCTGCTCGAGGGCAAGGACATCAACTCCTGGCGCAATGTGTATGCCCTCCGGCGCAGAATTGGAGTTGTCTTCCCCCTACCCGTTGGCCTGCCCCTATCGATCTACGACAACGTCGCTCTAGCCCCGCGCCTGGCCGGCATCAAGTCGAAGGCCCAACTGGACGAGACCGTGGAACGCTGCTTGACTCGCGCCGCTTTGTGGGACGAGGTCAAGGACCGACTCGACAGCCTGGGGTCCCTGTTATCCGGGGGACAACAGCAAAGGCTGACCATCGCCCGGGCCCTATCCCAGGAGCCACAAGTGCTCCTCCTGGATGAGTTCTCCATCGCGGTAGATCCGGTCACCACGATGCGCATCGAAGATGTGCTCCGAGAGCTGCGTGAGGAGATGACGATCATCCTAGTCACCAATCTGGTGCAACAGGCCCGTCGCCTAGCCGACCGCACGGCGTTCTTTCTCGGTGGGGAATTCGTAGAGGTTGGCGTCACCGAAGACCTCTTCACCAAGCCCACCCAAGACACGCGTACGAAGGAATACTTGGAGGGTCGATTTGGCTAGCCCCAAGGAAAGCGCCATCAGCGTTGAGCAATTCAACCTCTGGTACGGCACGTTTCAGGCTCTGTTCAACGTGGACCTGGAGGTCAAGCAAGGACTAGTCACGTCCATGATAGGTCCCTCGGGCTGCGGCAAGTCCACACTGCTACGCAGTGTCAACCGCATCAACGAGCGTCTCGGCTATGTGAAGACCGAAGGAACGGTGCGTGTCCTGGGCCACGACGTCATGGGCGAGGACGTGGAGGTCATCCAGGTGCGCAAGCAGGTTGGCATGGTCTTTCAGCGACCCAACCCTCTGCCCCTTTCGATTCGCGAAAACGTGCTGTTCGGAACCAAGCTGCACGGGGAGAAGGGCGCCGCGTCCAAAGACAGTGGGGATGCCATCGTGGAGACCGCACTCAAGCAGGTCCTACTGTGGGATACGGTAAAAGACCGACTGGGTGATGCAGCGGTCAACCTCTCCCTCGAGGAGCAGCAGAAGCTGTGCATAGCCCGGTTGTTGCCTCTCAAGCCTAGGGTGCTGTTGATGGACGAGCCCTGCTCCGCTCTCGACCCCAAGGCCACGGCTGCCATCGAAGAGCTGATCTGGGACCTGCGCGGTGAGTACACGATCTTGATCGTGACGCACAACATGGCCCAGGCTAGGCGGGCCAGCGACGAATGCGTATTCATGCTCATGGGAGAAGTCCTGGAGCACGATCGCACGGACCGCATGTTCGTCTCGCCCTCACACCGGAAAACTGCCGACTACATCGAGGGGCGCTACGGTTGATGGAGTCCTCAGGGCTGGTTGCCTCCTCGAACGCGACGTCTACAATGCCCAGCGCGTGACCCGGCGAGTCTTCGGCTCCTGATCCGCCCGGCCCCGCGCTGATTCCCGCTCCATGCAGAACCAAGACGTCGAGAGCTTCTACCCCCTCTCTCCCCTGCAGCAGGGGCTGCTGTTCCACAGCGTGTCCGAGCCCGATTCGGGTATGTACTTCAACCAGACGGCGGTTGAGCTGCACGGGGCATTGAACGCGGACGCCTTGCGTGCTGCCTGGCAAGCGGCGGTGGATGAGCACCCGATCCTGCGCACGTTCTTCGTTTGGGAAGGCGTCGAGAGCCCTATCCAAGTGGTGCGCAAGAAGGCGCAGATGCCTTTGGAAATTGTCGACTGGAGTGACCGCCACGAGGCCGGCCAGGCAGCTGCATTGGACACCCTGCGCCGAGAGGACCTGCGCGACGGCTTTGACCTTTCCAAGGCGCCCCTGATGCGCGCCACCTTGATCCGCCGCTCAGCCGACAACTGGTGCTTTTTTTGGAGCTTCCATCACATCCTCATGGATGGTTGGAGCATGTTCCGGGTGCTAGGGCAGGTGTTCGGCTCCTACGACGCCCTGTGCCAGGGTCAGACCTACACTCCCGATTCCTCACGCCCCTATCGAGATCACATTGTCTGGCTCAATCAACAGAGTCTGCCTGCGGCCGAGGCGTTCTGGTCTCGAAACCTCGCTGGATTCAGTGCACCCACCGAGCTCCTAGCTGAGCCCGGAGAGTTGGCGCAAGACCATGGCGAGGACGGGTTTACGGCCGAGATTCTGAAACTAGACAAGGTCTCCTCCAGCGCGCTGCAGGAATTTGCCGCCAAACGCCACATCACCCTGAACACACTCCTTCAGGGTGCCTGGGCCCTGGTCCTGAGTCGTTATAGCGGCGAAGACGACGTGCTGTTTGGGGCCGTCGTGTCCGGCCGGCCCGCCGCCCTTGAAGGAGTCGAGTCCATGGTGGGCTTGTTCATCAACACACTGCCTGTGCGCGTTCAAGCACCCGGGGATGAGGGCGTCCTAGACTGGCTGCAGCGGCTACAAGCCGAGCAAGCGGAATTGCGCGAGTACGAATACAGCCCGCTGGTAGAGGTCCAGGGCTGGAGCGAAGTGTCCCGAGAGGATTCCCTCTTCAAGAGCATCTTCCTCTTCGAAAACTACAAGAAAGACGCGCCCTTGGAAGAGCTCTGCAAGAGCTTGGAAATCGGCGACGTGCAGTGGTTCGAGCGGCACAACTTTCCACTGGCCGCTCTCGCCATTCCAGGTGAGGAGTTCATGTTGCGGCTCATCTACCAAACGGATGTGTACAGTGCCCAGACGATTCGGCGCATGCTCGGCCACTGGCGCACGCTGCTGGAAGGGATGATTGCCCAGCCCGATGGAACTCTGGCTGACTTGTCGATGGTGACGGACACCGAGCGTCAGCAGCTACTCGTCGGGTGGAATCAAACGACCAGCGACTACCCACGCGACGTCTGCATACACAGCCTCTTTGAGGAACAAGCAGCCCAAAATCCAGCCGCGATCGCGGTGGCCCTGGGGGAGCAACAGCTCACCTACGGCGAGCTGAATCGCTCGGCCAACCGCCTTGCGCAGCACCTCAAACGTTTAGGGGTCGGGCCCGAAGTCATCGTGGGGCTCTGCCTTGAACGCACTACGGATCTCATCGTCGCCCTGCTCGGGATCCTCAAGGCGGGCGGCGCGTACCTCTCGCTGGACCCGGAATACCCCAAGGAGCGGCTGAAACACATGCTGCGGGATACACAAGCTCCGGTATTGGTCACCTATAAACATCTTTTGGAGGAGCTGCCTGAGAACAACGCACTGACGGTGTGTTTGGACGCCGACGCGGAGGCTATCCGCCGAGAAAGCGACCAGAACCCCGAATCGAGAGGGACCGCGGATCAACTGGCCTATGTGATCTACACCTCCGGATCGACGGGACTGCCCAAGGGCACGCTTGTCCCCCACCGCGCGGTGGTGCGGCTCGTGCGCAACACCAATTTCGCTCGTCTGGATGCAGATGAAGTGTTCCTGCAGTTCGCAACCGTTTCGTTCGATGCCTCCACCTTGGAGCTCTGGGCAAGCCTGCTAAATGGGGCACGACTGGTCTTGTTCCCCACGCGACGCGCGTCCCTGGAGGAATTGGGACAGGTTGTTCAGGAACATGGAGTCACGACCCTGTGGCTCACAGCGGGCCTCTTTCATCAGATGATCGAACAGCACCCAGAAGGCCTCAAGGGCGTCCGCCAGTTGATTGCGGGAGGGGATGTGCTGTCGGTCTCCCACATCCAGCAAGCGCTGACCAAGATCGAAGGGTGCACCGTGATCAATGGCTACGGCCCCACCGAGAACACGACGTTCACCTGCTGCCACCCCATGACAGATCCGGATGCCCTGGGCCAGAGCGTGCCCATCGGCCGGCCCATCAACAACACGACGGTGTTCATCCTGGACAGCCAGCTGCGGCCCGTGCCCGTGGGCGTCATCGGCGACCTCTACGCCGGCGGTGACGGGCTGGCGCGGGGATACTTGAATCAGCCCGAACTGACCGCCGAGCGCTTCATTGAGAGCCCCTTCCCGGATGTGGCTAGTGGACGGCTGTATCAGACCGGTGACAGGGCCCGCTACCTCGCGGACGGAACGATAGAATTCTTCGGCCGCGGTGACTCCCAGGTCAAGCTGCGTGGTTACCGCATCGAGTTGGCGGAAATCGAAACGGTTCTGAACCAACACGACGGCGTGCGAGATGTCGTCGTTGCCGCGCGCGAGGATACGCCTGGGGACAAGCGGCTGGTGGCGTACCTGATTGGCACAGGCGCTGAATCTCAGCCCGAGGCCAGCGACTTGCGCGCCTACCTGAATGACCGCTTGCCGGATTACATGGTCCCCTCCGCCTTTGTCTCCCTGGAGCAGTTTCCGCTGACCGCCAACGGCAAAGTTGACCGCAAGGCTCTCCCTGCACCCGAACTCGACCGCTCCCAATCGGGCGAGTCGTACTCGCCGCCGGGAAGCGAGCTCGAAGAAGCCATCGTCAAGATCTGGCAAGGCGTACTCAAGGTGGACAAAGTGGGAACTCGGGACAATTTCTTCGACCTGGGCGGCCACTCGCTCTCACTCATCCGCGTTCACGGTGCAATTCAAAAGCACCTGGGACGCAAGATCCCTATGGTGGAGATGTTCCGGTTCCCCACGGTGGGCGCCTTGGCCGGGTACCTGTCGGGGAACGCCGAAACCCAGGAAGCCAAGCCGGCTGCCGGGCCCAGTTCAGAAGACCTGCAGGCGGGTCGCAGTCGACTCGCGCGCATGCAGGCACGGCGCAGACGACCCGGATCCTGAACGACTAGGGCTCGAGCCACTCCAGCTTGCGGCCGACCCAGCGCCAGTGCGCTAGCTGTGTTCCACGACGTGCGCCTCGTTCCAATAGGGCCAGTGCCTTGCGCACACGATCGTGAAAGCCCAGGCGCAGGGGCGCAGATGGGTAGGGCCGCTGAGAGGCTTCGTAGCCGAGGCGTTCCATCAAATCGCTCAGCAAGTACTCCATCAGGCGCGCATCCCGGGCCGAGAGTTCGTCCCGCCAACCGCCACCCTTGGTCTTACGCACGAATTCCGCGGGGAGGGCGCGGTTCGCCCGCATCTTCTCCTTGCGGCTGTTGGCGACTGTGTCCACACACCAAGCCTTGTCGGCATCGACTCCCAGCCACTGCATGATGCGACCCAACTCCTGGGGTCCATTGTGGCGCAAGTCCTCGTAACGCACCTGGTGGTAGTTGGGAGTCAACTCCGGAATACCCATCGCGGCCTCCACGTCCTCCCGCCAATAGCGGGCCCCATCGATGGGATGGGTCGGAAAATCCCAACGGGCCCAGGAGCGCGAAGCGCTGCGGTGGGAACAAAACACGGCGCGAGGGTCGCGTACGATGTGTAGAAAGTGTGCATCGGGCAAGAGATCCAAGATGAGCTGTGCGTGTCTCCCGTGCTCCGGGGTCTTGTCCACCACCACGGCGGCGTCTTGGCGCAAATTCCCCACCTGCTCCATGAACCCACCCGCTACGTGGCCTAGCAGACGATTCCACTCCGCCAGGGGAACGGCATCCGAGAGTTTCAGGTAGTTATGGTCGCCCTGTTCTCCGTCACCACGCGGGTTGAGAATGAAATTGCTCTCAACCTTGTTCTTGTACCAGCGACTCAAGGGCGCCAAATAGGCGAAGAGCATCGCGTGCTGGAAGGTGGCAATGCGCTCGTGCTGGGAGAGCATGAAGGTGGTCCAGGTGGATCCGCTGCGCGGACAGCCGATGATGAAGACGTTCTTCACGCCTGAACTCCGTGCAGACCGGCGATAATCACAGCGTGAACCTGGGACAACTGTTCGCGCATGAAGAAATGCTCGCCGGGGAACCAATGAACCTCGGCGTCCTCGTGGCTCACTCCGTTCCAGCCCTGCAGTTGTTCGGAATCGATGTTGGCATCGCCTTCCCCGGCCAAGACGCTGATCGGGCATTGCAGCTGGGCCTCGTCCGTGAACGTGTACGTATCACAGATCGCCATGTCGGCTCGCAGAGTAGGCAACAAGAGGGCCAGAAGATCGGGCTCGGCAACCACTTCCTCAGGCACCGCCTCGTAGCGGCGGCCGATTTCCGCCAAGAACTCCTGTTCGGGCAGGGCGTGCAGACCGGGATTCGTGGGCGGGACCTGAGGAGCGCGCATGGCGGCGGCAAAAAAGTGTCGCGGCGCGGGCCGACCACGACGGCGCAGCTCGCGCGCAGCCTCGAAGGCCACCAGAGCGCCCATGCTGTAGCCGAAAAGGGCATAGGGCCCGATGCAGTCCGTCTCGATCACTGCAGCCAAGGCTGTGGCCGCGTCCCGGGCGCTTTCAAAGGGCGCCTCCATCAGGCGTTCCTCGTGGCCGGGCAGTTGCACGGCGTTGACCTGAATATCTGTGGGCAAGCCCTCCTTCCAAGGCCGGAAAACCGAAGCGCCGCCGCCGGCGTAGGCCAAACAATACAACTGCACACGTGGGGCGGCATTGGGCTGGATTCGCTTGAGCCACTTGGCGGTGTCTGTGGAAGGGGCGGGCATGGGACGCAGGAAGCCTACTCGGCTGCGGGGGGTTTGGCGAAAGAGCGGGTCCATTCGCGAACGGCGGCCGTGAGCCGATCCTGGGTCCAGAGCAAGGTAAACACGTGGTTGGCACCCAGCATGACTTCGGTTTCGGCACCGATTGCCGCCATGCGTTCCGCGCCCTGCCCACCCAGGACTTCCTGGAAGTAGTCCAGACCCTCGTCCCCTTCTGAGTACAGATGCAACACCCGCACGCCTCGGTCCCTCAGAGCTCGCACCTGGGCGACGGGATCCATGGCCGGCAAAGCGGCGCCCTTTCCGCGACCCAGGAGGGCTCGCACCGGGGCCATGAGCATGGACTGCAGGACGCCACCCACGGAAATCTTCCCTTGCAGCGCCTTGCGCCAGTTCTTGCTGCGGAAGGAGCTGCGCAGAGCGATGCGGTACGAATGGCGCGTGATGGTGCGGGTACGCAGAGCCTCGCCCAGTTCGGCGCTGTCCCCGTGCAGATGAGACTGGGCGTTGATCAAGGCCACGCCCACCACACGCTGATCCGTCTGGGCGGTGAGGAAAGAGACCGTGGCTCCCGAGCAGATACCGATCAATATATACCGCGAGGCATCTGTCTTGCGCGTCATGAAATCCATCGCCTCGCGCGTTTCGCTGATGATGCTCTCCCCCACGGGCACGTCGTCGTGCCGCACTCCGCTGTCGCCCAGGCCGGACCAGTCGAAGCGCAGGGAGGAGAACCCCTGCTGAGCAAGGTCGCGGGCCATGCGCACGTGCAGGCGGCTGGGGCCCACGCGGTGAGTCAGGCCGGCGTTCAAGAACACAAGAGTGGGAAGTTCCGGGTCCCGCCCGGCCCCTGGCTCGGTTGTGATTCCGACGAGGCCTCCGCCCGACGGAATTTGTACGGCCCGTTCGATCATGACGGCAACTCCCGCGCCCAGTGGCGAATGGCCTCCAGGATCTTGCGCGGGATGTGAACCCTGGCGAAGTCCTCGGTCCAGGCCCAAAGGTGCGGATTCTCATGGCTTTGGAGGGCGGTGTCGGTGCCCAACTCCTGCAAGCGCTGCCGCAGTCCGGCCTGTGGAAAGCGCGCGAAACTCTCCAGCACGAGGGCGTGACGCGCCGGACAACTCTGTAGCTCCGCGGGGGCCATGCTCTCCAAGTCTTGGGCGAGGGCCATGGGCAGTGGGAATCCGAGCAGTTCACTGCGCGGCCCCCCTTCGGGGTCCATGTCCACACGCACGTGGGCGTGGGCCAGCATGTTCTGGTGCTGAGCCCGCGCCTCAGCCAGGAATTCGCCGCCATCCAGCAGGGTGTCCCAGGCAACCAAGGCTTCGATTCCGCCCCTGGCCGCGGCCGCCGCCAGGGCCACCGAAGCTCCCAGGCGGATGCCGACGAGACCCAGGGAACTCACTCCAGATTTCTCTTCAAGGGCCTGCAGTGCGCGCTCCACATCCTGGGCCCAATTCTCCAGGGACCAGTCTTCGTGATCGCCCATGGAATCGCCACAGCCCCGGAAATCGAACCGCAAGACCGGGAATCCCGCTTCGGAAAGCAGGCGGGCCAACAGGCGCAAGGAGCGATGAAACTGAATGGACTCCTGGCCATGGGGTGGACAGAGCACGAAACCGAGGGGATGGGCCTCGCCTTGGGGCGGGTGGTAGCAGGCAAACAGCTGAGTCGCCGCGGGCCCAATGTAGAAGGGCTCCAGCTCAGCCGACGCGGGGTGGTTGACCGCGCTCACGCAGTCCAGCCCTCCGCCCCCTGACGCCCGCCCAGTATGCGACGCACCCAGCCGCGCTTCTTGGGAGGCGGCGGATTGGCGATGCGCTCTTCGCACAGGCTCACCAGCTGACGCAGGGTGGGCAGGACTAGATCACCGGGATCCAATTCAACGCCCACCTGTCTTTTGACTTCGCTGATCACAGGCATGAGTAGCAAGGAGTGACCGCCGAGGTCGAAGAAATTGTCGTGCAACCCAACGCTCTCGACCTCAAGCACTTCGCTCCAAATAGCCGCCAGCTTGCGTTCCAAGTCACTGCCCGGCCGTGCGTTGAGGTCCAGTGCGGCGGCCGCACGCTCTTGCGGCTCCGGCAGGGCCTTGCGATCCACCTTACCGTGGGGTGTCAGAGGCAGGGCCTCCAGGAAGACCGTGATCGATGGGATCATGTAGGCCGGCAGCCGATCGGCCAGGGCGACCTTGAGGGTGTCAGTCGTCACATCGCCGGAACCGACGACCACGTAGGCCACCAGGCGCTGACGTCCGGGCGCGTCTTCACGCAGCAGAACAGCTGCATCTCGAACAGCTTCCAAGCGGCACAGAACGGCCTCGATCTCCTCCAATTCGATGCGGTAACCCCGGAACTTGACCTGGTTGTCGACCCGCCCGGCATACTCGATGTTGCCGTCGGGGCGGTAGAGGGCAAGGTCGCCACTCTTGTACATGCGCACGCCCGGATCGGAAGCGAAGGGGTCGCGTAGGAAGCGCTCCGTGGTCATTTCCGGCTGCCCAAAGTAGCCGTCCGCCAATCCCGCTCCGGCCAGGTGCAATTCTCCGACGACGCCAGCGGGTACGGGTTGGCCACGGTTGTCGAGGATGTAGGCGCGGGCGTTGCGGATAGGCTTGCCGATGGAGAGTTCGTCGTGCTCCAAGTCCGCTGCGGTGAGATCTGTGCTGGTGGCCACAACGGTGGCCTCGGTCGGGCCGTAGGTGTTCAGAACGCGCGGACCCGAGGGGTTGCAGCGCAGCCACTCAGCCAGGTGCTCGGGACGCGCCCGCTCCCCACCCAGGATGACTAGGCGAACGGTTGCCGGTAGGGACTGCTCGGCCTCCTCTAGGCCCTGCGTGATGACGTTCCAGTAGGCCGTGGGGAAATCGATCAGGGTAATGCCCCAGTCGGCACAAGCCTGCAGGAATGCATCCACCGAACCGATCATGGTTTCGTCGCGCAGGACCAAGGTGGCGCCACTGACGAGGGTCGGCAGGATCTCCTCGATGGCCGTATCGAAGCTGATGGAGGCGAACTGCAGCACGCGATCGGTGGTGGTCAGCTCAAACTCCTCGCAGCAGTGGGCCACGAAATTGGCCAAGGACCCGTGGCTCACCTGCACTCCCTTGGGCCGGCCCGTGGAGCCCGAGGTGTAGATCATGTAGGCGCCATCCACGGCTGCGATGTCCGTGTTCGGGGACGTGTCCACAGCGGCATTGACTTCTGGCCCCCCGAGAACGAGTCGCGGCACATGGGTCGCAGCGGCGGGTAGGCGTTCCTGAACCGAATCCCCGAGTAGCAGCAGTGAAACCTCGGAGTCCTCAAGCAAATCGGTCAGACGACCCGTGGGGTGGGCTGGATCCAGGGGCACGTAGGGACAGCCGGCCTTGAGCGCGCCGATCATGGCCGCCACCATCCAGGGATCGCGTTCCGTACACAGAGCGACGCGTTGCCCGGGTTGCACGCCGGCCTGGGCCAGAGCGTTGGCCACTTGATTGGCGCGGCGGTCCAACTCCGCGAAGGTCCAGGTGCTGGCGCCCGCAAGAATGGCGGTGGACGTTGGGGTAGCTTGGACCTGGCGTTCGAAGTCGGATGGGACTAGAGGCGTAGCTGCCGGATTGGCCGGTGGATTCCAATGCTGAACCACGCGCTCGTAGGCCTCCCCACTGAGCAAAGGCAGATCACAAAGTTTCCAATCCTGGCCTGCGGAAAGGGACTCGAGTAGGGAGCGCAAACACCCCAACATGGTCTCAATGGCGGCCGCACTGTAGCGCTTCAGATCGTAGGAAATTCCGAGCACCAATTCGTCGGCGGGGATGACCACCACCGCGGCGGGAGATCCGGGCGAACCGTGGTGCCCGCGCACCTCCTCCACGGTCAACTCGTCGTTCCAGCGGGTGCTGGTCAGGTCGCCGGTCCAGTTCTGGAAGACGACGACGGTCTCGAACATGGTCTTGGCGGCTGGGATGTCGCTCCAGGCTTTTACTTCCGCAAGCCCCACATGTTCGAAGGCTCGCTGCTCCACCTGGGATTTCTGAAAAGCCTGCAGCCACTGGACCAGGCTCTGATCGGGAACGACTTTGACGCGCGTGGGCAGGAGATTGACGAATAGACCAACGATGGACTCCACACCGTTGAGGGGCACAGAACGTCCCGAGACCACCGAGCCAAATACGGCGTCCTCCTGCCCCGTGTAGGTGCTGAGCATCAAAGCCCAGGCCCCTTGCACCAGGGTGTTCAGAGTGACTTCATTGCGCTTGCCGAACTCCTTCAGGGCGTCCGTTTTCTCGCGCGAAATCGTCAGCACCTGCCCGTCGAACTGGTCAACGGGCACGTGCAGGTCACTGGGTGCCTGGTCCACGCACAAGTGAGTTGCGCCTTGGTAGCCCTCCAACACCTTGCGCCAGTAGGCCTCGGCGATCTTGGGGTCTTGCTCCTGGACCCAAGTGATGTAGTCCCGATAGGGGCGGTGCTCGGCGAGTTGCAGGGTCTCGCCGGTGAAGGCGCAGCGATAGCGTTGCTGCACCTCCGCTTGCACATGGGCCGCCGACCAGCCCTCCATGAGTACGTGGTGAAAACTCCAGTGCAGGCGATAGACTCCAGGACCCACGTGGAACAGGTCCAGGCGCATCAGGGGCGGAGTTTCGAAATCGAAGCCCTTGACCCGATCCTCGTCCCGAAAGAGGTCCATGCGGTGCTCCAACTCCTCGCTGGGGCAATCAGTCCAGTCGTGGAAATCGATTGTGATCGGCACTTCGCCGTGGACGATCTGCAGGGGAGTCTTGATCTCGTCCCAATGAAACGACGTGCGCAGGATGGCGTGACGGTTGAGGGTCTCCTGCCAAGCCCGCTGCAACACATCTCGATCCACGCGACCCCGCAAGACGTAGTCGAGCTGGATCATGTACATACCGGAGTTGCCGGTAATCACGCTGTCGTACAGCAAGCCGTGCTGCATGGCTGACAGTTCGTAGATATCCTGGACGTTTTCCATGGGTCATTGACCGCGCTCTTCTACCACAGGGGGTCCGTGCCTAGAAACTCCGCCAGGCGGGCATTGTGTGGGGCGAAGTACTCTTCGAGCTTGCGCCTCACATGGGGTTCCAGGGGGTCGTAGGGAGCTGTGTTGATCTTGCGGAACTTGGCCGGAGCGTGGTACGGCAGGCCCAGGGCACCGAAAGCCTGGCGCAGGGTGGCCTCGGGCTCCTGGTAGAGGTCCTCGGTCCGCAGGACGAGCAGTTGCTCACGGGGAATCACATCGACCCACTGGGTGAGCTGATCCACGTAGATCCCGCGTGCCTTGTAGGAGTAGTTCATGAACGCGAAACCGTTCGTTTGATCGGGATTTTCCAGGCGTGCACGCTCCTCGGTAAGGCGTTCCTCTTCCGCGTCGATGGCCGCTTCAAATGAGAGGGTCTCTAAACCCGCGCGCAGGTTGTGGTTGTAGAAGGAGTAGGCCCGGTCCACGGGGTTACGCAGGATGGCGATCAGCTGCGCCTTGGGAATCAACCGACGCACGCGCTCGGGACATTCCCTGCGGTAGAGGTAGTCAGGCGTGGCCTCGCCCGTCAAGAGCGGCTGCCCGCGCAAGACCTTGGCGCCCATGCGCCCCAGCAGCGTGGGAAAAAACGACCGGTACCAATACTGACCGCGTCCGTGGTAGGCGTTGAAGTAGTAGATCTCCTTCTTCAGGGCCGGCGCGATGGCCGGGTGCTGAGTCATGTAGTCGTAGAGGGCGGTGGTCCCGCACTTCTTGGCTCCGATGACGACGAAATCCGGCAGCACGCGCAGCGGGCTCGTTAGGAAGCGCAGACCGTGACGCAGGGTGAACATCAACGATCCCGCCGGGTTCAGGTGCGACGTCAGCATGTAGCGTGCCCCTTCCACAAATTGCTTTGTTCCTTCTGGGCCCGTGATCTCCAACCAGACGCTGGATGTCTCGGATTCCGGACGCAACTCGAAACTCATGTTGGGGCTGCTGATGCGCCAATTTGCGATGAACGCGTTGAGCTTCTCATGCCACGCAGGTGTGTCGGGGTAACGCAATGCGTAGCCGTCCTCCATCTCCGCGGTCTCTGCGCACCCGGTAAGCACTGTCGCCGTGTTCTTCTGCCGCATGCGCAGGTTGGGCGGCCCGGCGGACGGGTTGGCGTCACTCGCCTTACTCATCACCGTCTCCAGCCGTGACAGTTTCGTGAACCACCTGACCGTCCTTCAGTTTCAGGCAGCGATCCGCATAGGATAGGTATCGATCGTCGTGCGTGATCACGAACACAGTTTTTCCACGCTTCTTCAGGTCCGGGAGAATCTGGGTGTAGAAAACCCTTCGGAATTCGGGGTCCTGATCGGCGGCCCACTCGTCAAAGACGTAGAACGGGCGATTTTCAAGATAGGCTCCCAGAAGTGCGAGGCGTCGCCGTTGGCCCTGTGATAGTTCGACCGTAGACAGCTTCCCGTTCTCCACATTTACCTTGTCAGCCAACTGCAAGTCCTTCAGGTACTTCGAAGCCTGCTGGTCCAAGTCCTGCGTGCCGTCTCCCATCAGGTCCGGGAACAGGTGGAAGTCGAAGAACACAACCGAGAACAGCTCTCGGAAGTGCTCTCGGTTGTCATCGCGGATGACCTCCCCATCCAGTCGCAATTCTCCATCCTCCAAGGGATAGAGGCTGGTGAGAACCTTGGCCAGTGTCGTCTTGCCACTGCCGTTGCCCCCGATCACGAACAAGATCTCGCCGGGGTGGAAGGTCAGGTCGATGGGCCCGACGGTGAACTCGCGGTCGTCCTCGTAGCTGGTGAAGCTGAACTTGCCCCCCACCAACTCCAGAGTTTCCCACACCAAGGGCTCAGCCGAACTCTGCGCTGGCTCTGGCCGTGACTGTGGAGCCAGCCCGATGGTTTCGATTTTCTGCAACGCCACGATGGCATTGCCCATCTCAGGCACAACGGCCATCAAGGTTCCCATGGGCCGATAGAGGAAGATCGACATCAGGATGTAGCCCGACAACTCGTCGACCGCTGCACCAGAGATGCGTGGCACGACGAAGATCAGCGCGCCTAGAACCACAAAGAACAAGAGGCGCGTCGTGCTCTCGGCCCCAATCAGCAATTTGCGTCCGGAGAGCGCCATTTCCCGCAGCCGCTCGAGCCCGCCCTTCATTTCGTCACCCATGAATGACGCGCGGCGCCGGCGATTGAGCTTGAGCTGCTTCACTCCGTCGTGCAGAGCCCTGAAATTGCGGAAGACACGATCGTAAAGATCCCGGCCCGCACGCATTTTGGCCAACGCACGCAGCAAGAACACCTTGTGGATTACGGTCCCTACAGCCGCGAACAACAAGACGACGATGAACGCCTTCCACGACAGGTAGGCCATGTAGGCCACACCAGCAGCGAGAGTCGTGACGTCGATGATTACTCGCGGGATGGCCGGTAGAACGCGTGCAAGGGTATTCACGTCCTCGGTCAAAGTGGCGTACAGGCGCGGTGCGCCAAGCTCTTCGATGCGCCGCAGGGGCGTGGCCAAAATGCGACCGCTCAGCTCCATGCGCAGGTCGACTACGGCTCGAAAGGCAAGGTTCAAGACCATGACCTGCCCGATCACACCGCTGCCGACAGCCAAGACAATCATGCCAACGAAGGCCCCGGCCCACAGCATGGAGTCAAACAGCTCCCCACCCCAAATGCGGTGCACCATGGCGATCAGGCCAGTCGAGCTGGCGCCGCTGATGATGCTGACCAGGACAGCCCAGCGCAGGCGCGACGCGTTGCTCTTCAGGAGGAATGCGAAGAGTTTCATCCGCCGCCTTCCGATCCAGAGTCCTTGCGACCGATTTTTGAGAGAAGCTTGTCGAGGCTTGCTTGGCTGACCCGTGCTCCGGGGAAGTCCGAAGGGGTGTGGCCGCCCGCGGTCGGATCCTTGCAGTGCTCAACCAACTCTTCCAGCGCGGCCATGATGCCGTCGAGTATCCTCTGAGCGCTAGCCTGCTCGTGGCGGTTCTCACTGTATGACAGTTCAAGCTGGAGTTTGCCCGCGTCAACAAAGGCGACCGACTCCAACAGGTGCGCGCGTTGCATTTGCGGGCTGCAGGCCTCGCCGCTGCGTTCTTCCAAGAGACGCATGCGCGTGCCCTGTTCGGACCCACCCTCGGACCCGAACTGTCCGAGGTACAGGAAGTTGATCTCGCGCTCAGGCAAGGCCGCGAGAGTTTCGCGCACAGCGCTTCCGCTCGAGAGATAGCGCAGCACGCCGAAACCAACTCCGTGATGGGGAATACGGCGCACCTGCTCCTTGACTTGCTTCAGGGCCTCCCCGGGTCCCGGGCAACCAGCGCTCGAGACCAGGGCAGGGTAGAGGGTCGTCAACCAACCCACGGTGCGCGAGAGGTCCACCCCTTCGACCACGTCTTCCCGCCCGTGACCTTCCAGGTCCACGAGCAGTTGGTTCACCCCTCGGCTTTTCTCCAGTCCTCGGACGAGCGCCGTGAGCAGGACCTCATCGACGCGAGTGCCGTAGACGCCGGGCACATCCTGCAACAGAGCACGGGTGGTGTCTGCGTCTAGCTCCGCACGCAGAGTGCGCGAGGAAGCACTGTCATTGGGTCCGCGATCGAAGTCGCTGCCAAGAGTGCTGGCATCGGACTGGGTCAAGCCGCTCCAGAACTCGCGTTCCTTGGCCGAGTCCCCGGAGTTCGCGTAGGCCTTCAAGCCCTCAGTCCAGTCCTGGAGGGATGTGGTCTTTGGAGGCAGGCTCAGTTTCTCGCCCGCACTCAGTTGACCCAAAACCGTCTGAAAGTCCTCCATGAGAACTCGCCAAGAAACCACGTCCACCACGAGGTGGTGCATGACCCACAGGAGTTCCGGAGACCTGTCCGGACCGTGCGTAAAGAGAGCGGCTTTCATTACCGGGCCCTCCTGCATTCTAAGGCTCCCATGCAACGCAGCAGCCCGCGACGCCACCACCTTGTCCCCCTCCGGTGCGCCCATGTTGACTAGATCGACGACCTCCAGGTCGCACCCGGTGGAATCGTCGGAGTGGCAAGCCGTCACCCGTTCGCCCGCCGAGCAGAACCGAGCCCGCAGCCCATCGTGATGCTCCACCACGGCGTTGAGTGCAGCTTGCACGTGTTGCGCCTCGGCCCCTAAGTGCAAATCAAAGAGCATGGGCAAGTTGAAGTGATCAGGATCCGGAATCCCTTGCTCGAAGAACCAATGCTGAATCGGTAGCAACTCCAGATCGCCCGTCACCTTGCCCTGCTCCACATCGCTTGCACTTTGGCTCACGGCTACGCCCGCAAGCCCGGCAATGGTCGGATGCTCAAAAATCTGGGCCGGCACGAGCTTGTAGCCCTGCTGAGCCACCTTGGAGACCACCTGCAGACCGATGACCGAATCCCCGCCCAACTCGAAGAAGTTGTCGTTGACGCCGATCTGCGCGATGCCGAGCACCTCTCCCCAGACGGCGACTAGAACTTGTTCAGCCGGAGTGCTGGGTGCTTGATAATCACTGGCCAGGTCTGGCCTCTCGTGCAGATCATCGGACTCGACGTCGAGGCCCGTTCCACCTTGCATGGCCCCAGCGATGCGTGCCTCCAAGTCGCCGGTAGACACGAGTAGCTGGGTGCCCGCCGGGAGGTTCAGCACGCGGCGCACGGCCTCTGCGCCTTCCGCGCGCTCCATGTAGAGGGACTCGCCGTCATCCTGCTCGTGTAGGAATTCGGGTTCCTTCCAGGTCAACCAGTGATCCCAGTTGACGCTCATCCACGGGGCGTCGCCGCCCCGGTTGTGTCGCGCTACGAAGGCATCCACAAAGTCGTGAGCGGCTACGTAGCCGACCATTCCGTAGACCCCCATGCAGGAAGCTAGAGAGGACTGGATCAGACAGAAGTCCAATGTCCTGCCCGCTAGGACGGCTTCCAAGGCTTCGAGTCCCGCGACCTTGGGGTGCAGTTGTTTTTGTACGGCTTCGCGCGTGGTGTCCTGCAATAGGGCCATGTCCTTGGCCGCACCCGCCGCATGGACGACCCCTGTGAGCGCTCCGAACTGGGCCTCGGCAATCTGCAGGGCTTCGCTCAGGCTGGAGGAATCCGTCACGTCTGCCTGCAGGACGTTGACCTCGCTGCCACCGTTCTCGAGCTCACGCAGAACGAGGATGGCATTGGATGTCTCGTCCCCATCGTCATGGGAGCCAACCCACTCGTCCCAGGCATGCCTACCGGGGAATGCCGTGCGACCGATCAGGGTCAATTTGGCCTGCGCGCCCGTCGCGAGGCAGCGCGCCACCTCAAGACCCACGGAACCCAAGCCACCCACGATCAATGTGTGGGCCGATGCCCGCAGAGGCTGAACATCATCGCCCCCTACTGGCACGGGCTCGTACCAGCGAACCCAACGGTGGGCTCCGCGGCAGACAACTAGCTCCTCATCTTCGTCGCGGGTCAGTTCGCTGGCTAGCGCCTCGGTTGTGCCCCCCGCGTCCCAATCGATTACACGGCAATGGGTCGCCTTGCATTCCTGCGAGATGGCGCGTGCCAGGCCGACAAGCGTGGCGCGTTCCGGTGACAGCTCCTCGTTGCCGAACACGTCTGCTGTCCCACGGGTCACAACAATCACATCCAAAGGCGAATCGCTGGCGAGTGCTTGTGTGAGGAACAGCACGCTGAGGAACCCGCGCTCCATGACTCCTTCATCGCTATCGTCGTCGCTCCACATGTGGAACACAGCGTCCGGACGACGCTCCTGATCCATGAGTGCGCCTGCCAGGGCGTCGTAGTCAGCCCGCTCACCCGCGCGCACTGTGAATCCGCCTCCGGCCTGCACGGCAAACGCCTCGCCCGCATCAACGGAGATGACTTCACATCCCATCTCCTCCAGTCGGTCTGACAAGGCCGTGGTTGCTTCGCCAGAGTGGGCGAAGAGCAGCACTCGGCCGGGCAGCGAGGGGACCTGGGTTTGCAGAGACCCGGTCCTGCGACGCCAGGAGCACTCATAGAACCAATCCGTGATGTCCTTGTTCTTGCCTCCCGCCCCTGCGACGGCTCCGCCTTCACCCGGCTCGATCCAGTAGCGCTTGCGTTGGAACGCGTACCCGGGAATAGCCAGTCGACGCCGCTGTGCGCCAGCATGGATCGCCTTCCAATCCAGCGGTACGCGCGCCAGCCAAAGTTGACCGAGGGCCTCATGCAGTGAATCCAAATCGGGAACCTCTTCCCGCGGATGCCGCATTGAGGCTTGGAACACACCTCGGCTTGCGCCCGAAGCCCGCTCGATCTTGCGCGCGATGCGAGTGGCCAGGGTGGAGAGGGTCGTACCGGGCCCCACTTCCAAACACACACGCTCGGGCTCCTCGAGCAGGGTGGTCATGCCATCCGCAAAGCGCACCGTGTGCCGTAGGTGACGTGCCCAGTATTCGGGGTCTGTGGCATCCTCTGACCGAATCCAGGTTCCGGTCAGCGTCGAGACGAAGGGCCGCGAGGGGGCTTGAGGGTTGGCCCTGCGCACTCGGTCGGCAAACTCTGCGAGGATGGGGTCCATCATCGCCGAGTGGAACGCGTGCGATGTATGCAACTCACGGGTTGCGACTCCCAAGCCTTCCAGAGTCTTCACCAAGTCCAGAACGGCCTCCCGCGGTCCGGAGACCACGCAGGATGAATGCTCATTGACTGCGGCCAGGGAAAGCTCAGCACTAAGGTGCGGCTTGAGTTCAGCCTCGGGCATGGAGACGGCCAACATGTCGCCAGCTGGCAAGTCCTGCATGAGCTTCCCGCGTGCTGCGACCAGGGCGATGGCATCTTCGAGGGAGAAGACGTCTGCCAAGGCGGCGGCCACGTACTCCCCGATGCTATGACCGATCATGGCTTGAGGCTCTACGCCCCACTCCATCCAGAGGCGGGCCAAGGCGAACTCGACCACAAACAACGCCGGCTGAGTCAGCCACGTCTGCTTGAGCTGCTCAGTTGCCTGATCCTCTGCACCCGGCGCGGGGAAGAGCAACTCCCGCAGGTCGAGGTCGAGATGTGTCTGAAGTAGCTCACAGCAACGATCAACCTGGGCTGCAAAGGCAGGTTGGCCTTCGTACAGCCCACGGCCCATGTTCACGTATTGGGCGCCCTGTCCGGGAAAGAGGAAAACTGCCGGGCGGTCGTGGGCCTCTTCCGTCCAATTGCGCTGATCCGCACTGCTGCCCAGCTTTCCACACAGATCAGAGACACTCGTAGCTCGTAGGCTGCGCCGCACCGTGAAGTCCTGGCGCCCGGTCTGCAGGGTCCAGGCCAAGTCCGGCAAAGAGAGGTCGTGATTCTGATCAAGGAACCCGCGCAGGCTTTCGCATGTGTCGTCGAGCGCCTTGGGAGTGCGCGCGGAGAGGACTACGAGTTGTTGATCATCGGCGGTCTGACTGTCGACGCTGGAGGGCGGTTGCTCCACGATCACGTGAGCGTTGGTGCCCCCGATTCCGAAGGAACTCACCCCGGCCCGACGGGGCCCTGCGCAATCCCAGGCTTCCAGCTCAGTCTGTACCCGGAACGGTGTACTGGGGAAGTCGATTCCTGGGTCAGGTTCGGCACAGTGCAGGCTGGGAGGCAACTCGGCGTGGTGCACGGCCAAGGCCGCCTTGATCAGGCCGGTCACACCAGCTGCTGAGTCCAGATGGCCCATGTTGGTCTTGATGGAGCCAATGCGACAGAAATCCGTGCGCTCGGTCTGCTCGCGGTAGGCAGCTGTGAGGGCTGCGATTTCGATCGGATCCCCGAGAGATGTGCCAGTGCCGTGGCTCTCGATGTAGCCGATACTCTCGGCCTGCACGTCGGCCATGGCCAGGGCGCTACGCACGACCTCCGTCTGACCGTCGACACTAGGCGCCGCGTAGCCCACCTTGTCCGCGCCGTCGTTGTTGATTGCCGAACCCTTGATCACCGCCAGGATGTTGTCCCCGGCTTCAATCGCATCTTCCAGGCGCCGTAGGGTGACGAGCGCCACACCGCTGCCTCCGATCGTGCCCTCGGCCTGGGCAGAGAAGGCACGACAATGGCCGTCAGGCGAGTAGATGCCCTGTTCCTGGTGGACATACCCGCGTCCCTGAGGAACGACGATGCCCACACCACCCGCGAGAGCCATGTCGCATTCCCCGGCCAGCAAGGACTGACAAGCCAAGTGCACGGCGACCAGGGATGAACTGCAGCTGGTCTGCACGTCGAAGGCCGGACCCTTCAGGCCCAGTTTGTACGAGACGCGGGTGGCCAAGAAGTCGTTGCCGTTGCCAAACAGCACCGGCAGAGACCCACGGTCCACTCTGGGGTTGGTCAGGAGGTTGCGAATGAAGTAGCCGCTTTGACTCACCCCCCCGAACACGCCAACGGGTCCAGGGCAACGGGACGGGTCGTAGCCCGCGCTCTCCAGACTGACCCATGCCTGTTCGAGGAACAGGCGCTGTTGCGGATCAGTCAACTCCGCCTCGCGCGGAGTCATGCCGAAAAAGCCCGCGTCGAAGAGGTCGATGTCGTCTAGCTTGGAGGCTGCGCGCACATAAGCGGGGTTCTCCAAATGCTTGGGGTCTTCCCCGGCCGCTAGCAGTTCCTCGTCGGTAAGCACGGAGATGCTCTCGACGCCCGCGCGCAAATTGGCCCACAGGCCGTCCACATCGCTCGCCCCCGGGAAACGACCCGCCATGCCGATGATCGCGATCTCGAATCCAGTCCACTGCCGGCTGTCGTCGGGTGCACTCATGGGTCAGGCTCCCCCTGAATCTTGGGAATCGCTGATGGCGTCCATGATGCTGGAGAGGTCGCTGGCGCTCCAGTCGAATTCGCTGAAGTCCGACGTGTCCAAGTCGCCTACGTCAGTGGCTAGGCAGTGGCGGATGATCGTCCTCAAGTGTGCAGAAAACTCAGTGGCCAGGGCTTGGATCGTGTCCCGCTTGTGCAGGTTTTCGCTGTACTCGAAGTCAAACTCGAGCTGGCCGGCGGAAACACGACCGTAGACCTCCAAGACAAAAATACGGGTGCCGTCAGGGCCCAGGGCTGGGCCAAACGACTCATCACAGTAGCCGAAGCGCGCGTCCTCGCCGAAGAGTTGATCGAACTGACCCAGATAATTGAATCCCACCAGCGGCTTGGGGAGAGCAGCGAGCTGGTCGCGCAAGTTCGCGTCCTTGGAAAGGTACCGCGCCAGCCCGTAGCTAAAGCCCTGACTCGGGATGTCCTTGAGCTGCCGTTTGGTGGACTGCAGCGCCGCGCCCGGATCAAATTCGCCAGGGCTGGGTCTCAAGAGCACTGGGTAGTCGCTCGTGAACCAACCGACCGTGCGCGACAGATCGACCTGAGCAGGGATCTCTTGACGCCCGTGACCCTCCAGGGTGAAGAGCACAGAAGGCCCCCCCATCCACGAAGCAAATGCCTGGGATAGGGCGGTCAGGAGAACATCGTTGATCTGTGTGTTGTAGGCGCGCGGGACCTCGCTCAGGAGTGAGCGGGTCAGGTCGGCATCGAGGCTCGTGCGCACGCGTTGGGCGGAGGCCTCCAAGTTGGCGCCGCCAGAGAAATCGATAGGTAGCTCGGTGATCGGTTCGCTGGCCAGATGCGACCAGAACTGGGCCTCCGCAGCTAGATCCGAGCTGTTGGCGTAGTCGGTCAAGCACTGTGACCAGCGCTGGAAGGAAGTGCTCTTGGTTTGCAATGCGATCGCCTCGCCCCGCTGCACCTGATCGAGGGCCTGTTCCAGATCCTCCAGCATGATGCGCCACGAGACCCCGTCGATCACTAGGTGATGCACAATCCACAGCAATCGATCGGCTTGACCATGGCCGCGCTGAACGAAGACCGCGCGCACGATAGGCCCATGGTTCAAGTCCAGAGCCGCTTGGTGGCGAGCCGCCAACTCTTCGAAGGCGGCAGGCTGCTCGTCCTGAGCTAGGCCGCTCAAGTCCTCTCGCACAAGCAGGTCGGCTCCCTGATCAATCTCAATGTGCTGAGTCCATTGACCCTCACGCTGAACGAATCGGCTGCGCAAGGCGTCATGGTGCAAGGCGAGGGCCTCAAGGGCTTGCCGTAGGTGCTCCGGATCCAACTCCCTGCGCAACTCGAGCAGGATCGGCATATTCCAGTACTGAGGACGCGGCAGATCCAGATCGAAGTACCAGTGCTGCACAGGGGTCAAGGGAACGTTTCCCTGGACCAGCCCTTGATCTTCTTGCGGTGCGGGCGCGGCGTCGAGATCCGCAACCGTCACGAGCTGTGCGATGGTTTGGTTCTCGAAGACCTGTCGCGGGGTGATCTTGATGCCCGCCTGATTTGCTTTCGACACGACCTGGATGCTGAGGATCGAGTCCCCACCCAGTTCGAAGAAATTGTCATTCACCCCCACACTGTCGATGCCTAGCACTTCAACCCAAATGTCTGCCAGCCCGCGTTCGGCCGCACTTTCGGGAGCTTCAAACTCGTTCTCCAGCTCGGGTCGCTCGCTTCCGGGTTCCGGCAGGGCTTTGCGATCGACCTTGCCGTTGGGTGTCCGCGGCATGTCGTCGAGGAATACGAATACGGCGGGCAGCATGAACTCCGGCAGGGACTTGAGCAGGAACTCGCGCAGCTCTGCCACGCTGGCTTCCTGGCCCGCCTCGAAGAAAACGTAGCCGATTAGCCGCTTCTCCTCGCCCAGGTCCGCCAAGGCCAACACGGCCGACTCCTTCACGGAGGGGTGGCGCACCAATGCCACTTCGATCTCTTCGAGCTCGATGCGGAAGCCGCGGATCTTGACCTGATTGTCCAGTCGGCCAAGGAACTCCATCTCGCCGTTCTCGCGAAAGCGCGCAAGGTCGCCAGACTTGTACAGGCGTTCTTCGTCCCCCAGGCGGAAGGGATTCTGGATGAAGCGCTCGGCCGTCAGTTCCGGCCGTCGCAAGTACTCGACGGCCAAGGCCGGACCACCAAAGTGCACTTCGCCGGGCAGGCCCATAGGACACGGGTTCAAGTGCTCATCGAGCACGTACATTTGCATGTTGTCGATGGGATCGCCGAGGGGCGCAATGGGCTCGGTCTGCTGCAGGCAGTCGTAGACCGAACTGAACACCGTGGTCTCGGTGGCTCCGTATTCGCTGTAGAGGCCTACGCCGGGCAGCAACTCACGGTGGCGATCAACCATCTTGAGAGGGCAGGCTTCACCCGCAACGATGGCTGCCCGCAAGCCCATGAGTTGTTCGGGTTTGCCCTGCTCAAGGATGTGCCGGTAGAAAGACGGCAGGGTGAGTAGGTGCGAGGCGCCGTGCTCAGCGATGTACTCCGGAATGCGCTCGATCTCCTTCTCGAGGCCCTCGGGCATGAGCAAGAGTGACCCCCCCCCGCACAGGCTCCAGAAGATTCCGACGACGGAACTATCAAAGGCGACTGACGAGAGGAGCAGGAAGGCTTCGGGGCAGTGCCCAAAGGCTTGCATGCGGGCGTTGTTTGAAATCACGAGCTTTTCGTGCGTGATCACAACGCCCTTGGGCTTGCCGGTCGAACCGGAGGTGTAGATCACGTAGACCAGGCTATCCGGTCCGGCTGCGCTGGCTGGAGCCGTCTCGGGGCAAGCGTCAAGCACTTCGCGGTCGCTGTCCATACACACGAGCTGCGCCGAACTAGCCTCGAACTGAGAAGCCAATCGGGATTGGGTCACAAGCACCGGAGCGTCCGTGTCGTCGATGATGAACCGAATGCGATCAGTGGGATAGGCCGGATCCACGGGCACGTAAGCGCCGCCCGCTTTGAGGATGCCAAGGATCGCAACGACCATGTCCAAGGAGCGATCGATGCACAGCGCCACCATCGTGTCGGGGCCCACGCCCAGGCTCTGCAGGTGATGACCCAGTTGATTGGCGCGAACATCGAGTTCGCCGTATGTCAGCACCTCACTGCCCTGCCTGACGGCAGTCGCATCAGGTGCACTCCGAGCGTGCTGCTCGAACCAATGATGAGCACACTGGCCCCTGGGGTAGTCTGCTTCTGAGTCGTTGAAATCAACGACGAGCTGCTGCCACTCCGCGGCACTGACGATCGGAAGCTGAGAAATGGGTGTGGACTGTGCAGCACAAGCATTGCCCAGCAGTGCTCGGAATTGGCCCATCAGTCGTTCGACCAATCCTGCGCTGAACCCAGAGGAGTCGTAGTGCAGTTGCAACTCGAAGCCATCCGTCTGCTCCTGAACGACAAGTTGGCAGCGCTGGGACTCAGCTTGGGCATGCTTCTCAAGGATGGAGAACTCTAGGCCACCAGCGGAGATCAACTCCTGCGCGCCGCGTGCTTCGAACCCAAAGGGCAAGCAATTCGGGAGGCTTAGGACCTGCGGATCGAGGCAATCTTGCCAGCCGCGGGCGCTTGAGAGGGAGCTCGACATCAACGGGATGAGACTCGCCAAACTGGGGTCGTCAGCCAAGTCCAGTGTGAGCGGCAGCGTACGGGCAAGGGGACCCAAGGGCTCCTCAAGTTCTTCGTAATCGCGAGCCGCAACCGTTACCCCAACCAGGACGTCCGTACTCAGGGTCATGCGCCACAAGAGACTGACCCATGAGGAGAGCAGAACGATATTGGGGTGAACGTTGTGTGACTGCGCGGCTTGCCTCACGAGGCTCGCTTCCTCTCCCGCCAGAACCCAATTGAAACAGCTTGGTCCCGATGCCCCGTCAGGATCAGTTTCCGACTGAAACGGTAGCTGTGCACCTGCGCCCTTGGAGTAATCCCGTTCGCACCAATAACTGCGCCCCGGTGCCGACTCAGGAGCGTCGTACAGTTCTCCCTGCCACTCGGCGATGTCCACGTACTGCATGGCATCGCCCTGTGCTTCCCGCCCGAGGCAGCGCTCGCCGTACGCCAGTCCAATCTCTCTCACCAAATTCGAGAGACTGGCCGCGTCGGTCGTCGCAGCGGGCAAGGTCAACACGAGTTCGTGCTTGTCTTCCGAAACGGCCCGCAATTCAGATTCCAGGCCCCAATCCTGGGGCGCCCCCGCAAGAGCCGGGCCCCCGCATTGCTCGTGTATGAGCTGCTGCCATTTGTCCTGCGACCCTTGGCTGAGGATTTCAGTGCGCAGGATTTCGAACTTGTCCACCACGTCCGCAAGGGCCTCTTCCAAGGCCTCCCGGTTCAACTTCCCGCGCAGGCTCACGCGACACCTGGCAGGCGCAACCGATCGGTGTCCACGGGCAGCGCCGCCCAGTAGGCGGCGCTGTTGAACGGACAGGGGGAATCCTTCGGAACCCATGGGAACGCGCGGCGGTGAGTAATCTACGGGGTTGAGGCGTCGCCCTAGGCTGAAGCCTCGGGGTTCGGGCGCAGGTCAAAGATGGCGCTGTAGGCAATGGGCATGTCGTGCTGAGCCTTGCAGATCCAGCCCGATTCCTCGAATAGCTCCTTCCACTCGGCGACGTTGGGAATGAACTGCCCCATCAGGTCGTGAGTAAACTCGAACCCGAGGGTAAAAATGGGCGTATCCCCGGGAACGGGTAGATCTGAACGATACGTGTCGCTGAACAGGAAGCGCTTGAGGTTCGGAAAGGAGGCCCGAATGGACTGGAACGCCCGCAGGCAGTTGGGCCGCGGCCAGAGGTCATGGCCCATGAAGAAGCAGAAGAGCACTTCCACGTCCTCGAACTCCGGCTGATAGACCAGGTTCTTCACATCAAAGTGCACAACCTGAACTCGATCGCCGAGGCCCGCTTTCTCGATTGAGCGCCGAGCCAGATCGACTGCGCCTTTGTTGACTTCGACGCCCACGCCCCGGAAATCCGGATTGGCTCGTGCGAGTCCCATCAGGCGTTCGGCGCTGCCGCAGCCCAAGTCTGCTGCGACGCTGAAGGGCTCTTCGTTCATCACCTTGGTGAAATAGGGGTCAACGTACTTCCCGCCGTAGTCCCTGCCTGACAGAGCGATGTACTTGCCGTCTCGGCCGATGCCGTCGGTGGTGCAGTTGTTCTCCTGCACGATCGTCCCGAGATTGTGCAAAAGGTGGCCGTATCCACGAATCAACCAGAGGAAGTAGCCCTTGTTGTCATAGGCGTCCTCAAACTCCTTGGCTGGCGTTGCAGTCTTGAGATCGTCTGAGACTGCGACAATGTCGAAGCGATGCAGCACGCGCAAAATAGAGGTGACCGACCAGACGCTGAGGTCGCGATCCTCGCAGAAAGCGGCGATGTCCGTGGAGCCCTGAGACTTGATCTCCTCAAGCAGACCCAGCTCGAAACTGGCCGTGATGGCCGACGCCCCGATCGAGGCGTTGAAGATGCGGGTGATTTCGTTGACCATGGTGCTGGGTTATCGGCAATTCGGGCTGCCGAGACTTGCTTGAAGGGGCCCTACTATGCCTAGGGGAGCGATTGATTAGCGGATTGGGCGGGCGAAAGCGTCTCCCTCCACCACCAGAATCTACCCCACCTGCCCGGAATCGCCATTCTCAGTGGTCTCCTTGCCGCTCTGAGCCGCAAGCGGGAAGAGAATACCACCTCAGGGGCCCTCCCAGAGGGGCCCAAGCAGGCTATCAGACCCAAGTCGCCCTCAAGCCTGGACGGTCGGATAGGTCCGAATGGGGCGCAGGGAGCACAGCCGCGCGATTTCCGCCTCGGCACGGGCAGCAGCGTCCGGGTCGACCTGGTATTCGCGATCTCCGCTTTGTTCCAGGTGGGTCAGTACGTCGTGAATGACCTCCACGCAGTCGGCCATGTCGCTGGGTTCCATTTCCCTGATTGCCAGGCCATTGGTGCCCAACCGGATTCCGCTGGTCACGAAGGGAGGCTTCTCATCGAAGGGGATGCGGTTCTTGTTCACCACGATGCCGCAGTCTTCGAGTGCTTTCTCGGCGTTCACGCCGGTGATGCCTTTCTGCATCACATCCACAACGACGATGTGGTTGTCTGTACCACCGGTGATGACGCGGTAGCCCCTAGCAATGAAAGCCGCCGCCAGAGCCTGTGACAGGTCCACAATGCGGCGCGCAACACGCCTGAACTCCTCACTGCCAACAAAGCCCATGCCGCGAGCTTTGGCGGCTATGGAACTCTGGTTGGGTGCTCCCTGGAAATAGGGAAACACACGGTTCTGGATTACTTGGGCAAGGGTCTTGTCCGGTTCATCATGAGCCGGCATGTCGTGGTCCTTGCCAATCATGATCAAGCCCCCACGGCCGCCAAAGAGCTGCTTGTGGGTACAAGTGGTGGTGAAATGTGCGTGATCGATCGGACTGGAGTGGATGCCTGCTGCCACCAGGCCAGCGATGTGCGTGATGTCAGCGAGGACATAGGCGCCGACTTCATCGGCAATCGCCCGGAATCGCGCCCAGTCAATATCACGCGCGTAGGCGGTGGTGCCGCAGATAATTAGCTTCGGCTTGTGCTCCAGGGCCAGGGCCCGAGCCTGGTCGTAGTCAAGGCGTTCGTTCTCATCGAGGCCGTAGCCCACCGCATCGAACACCTGTCCTGAAATCGAGGCCTTGCTGCCGTGGGTCAGGTGCCCGCCCGAATCGAGGTCCATGCCCAACAGCGTGTCACCAGGCTTGAGGGTGCTGAACATCACGACTTCGTTGGCCGAGCTCGCGGTCATCGGCTGGACGTTTGCGAATTGCGCGCCGAAGACTGCCTTCACGCGGTCAATAGCGAGCTGTTCGATCTCGTCGATGTGACGGCAGCCGGCATGAAAGCGCCGACCGGGGTATCCCTCGGCCGTGACATTCATGGAAGTCATCGCCTCACAGATCAAGGAAGATGGGTCGGCAATGCTTGAGCTGGCCACCATGGTCAAGACGTTGGACTGGCGCCGATACTCGTTGTCGAGGATCGTATATAGCTCGGGATCGACTCGTTCGAGGCGCTCGACCGCGGCCTCAACGAAGCGTGCCAGGTTGGATTTGGGAGATGAATCAGTCATGGGGGGATCACCTACTGGGCTGCGTCCTCTTCCATGAGGGCGGCTACTTCTTCGTCGGACAAATCACCAATCGACTCGAGGATCAAGCAGACTTCTTCGGCATCCACTCCCTCCTTGGCACCTAAATCCGTGAGTCGATCGCTCAGCTGTTCCACGCTGGGATATTGGAAGATATCGGCCAAGGCGAGCTGGAACGGGAAGATCTGGTTGAGCCGGGTTTGGATCAACACCGCTAACAGGGAGTGCCCCCCCAGCTCAAAGAAGCTGTCGCGGATCCCAACTCGATCGAAGGAAAGCACCTCGACCCATACTCCGGCCACGGTCCTCTGCAACGCGTTCTGGGGCGCGGTGAACTCCGCTTCCACTTCCGGTCGAGAGGTGTCGGGCGCGGGTAGGCGCTTGCGGTCCACCTTGCCGTTGGGCGAGAGAGGCAGCTCGTCAAGGGGCACGTAGAGCGGCGGGACCATGTATTCGGGCAATTGCTCGGTCAGTGCCTGGCGCAACGCGGGACCCAGTTTGCGTGAGAGCTTCCCGAGCATGGGGTTGTTGGCGAAATCTCGAGGCTGTGAGTCCCTGTCGACGTCCAGGCCAGTCTCGTCCGGAAAGAGCAGGCGCGCCCCGTGGCCGGGTCGAGCGTAAGCGACGTCGAAGTCACCAGAGGCCAGGTCCGAGGAGAAGCGCACGTCGACTTCCAGCCCCAAGGCCTCACCGAGAGCCCAGAATTCCTCCGGGTTGAACCCGGGATCCGCCTGCCCAGCCAGCTCGATTTGCGATCGCAGTGAACCGGCGTCCGGGCATTCGACCCCACCGGCGAGTCCCTCAGCGCACCGAATCGCATCGAGCACGCGCGCGTTGGGCACGCCGCGCAGGCAAAGCAGCTCCGTCTCCGCCCCCTCTTCGAGCCGGACACGCAGAGACTGCAAGTCGAGACCCTGGTCTCGCCAGTCGAGCCAGACAGCCTCGGACCCATGACGCACCTCCTCCTCGCCCACATACAAGGTCACGTCGTAGCGGAAGGCATTGAGCTCGTTGGTGAATGAGCCGCGCTTGAGCTGGATCTGCACAGCCCCGATCTTGGGCAAGCGTGACTTCAGCCAAGCGAAGAAACGCGGATCGATCACGAGTTCTTCTTCGTGCCGCAGGAGCCGACGGACGCGAGCTCCGAGGGCCTCCAGTGAAAGGTCATCGGGCGCCTGAAACAGCTGAACTGAGCTCTGATAGGCATCCAACATCGGTAGCCCACGTACATCTCCTAGGAAGATGGTGCCACCCGGAGCGACGGCCTCCAGGGAGCCCTCAACGACCTCCATCAGGTAGTCCATGCTCGGGAAGTCGAGGATGATCGAGTTCAGCACGACGCAATCGAGACTGTTGGGTTCCACACCCTCGAAGTCGTCCGCCCAGCGCCTGGCAAGCTCGACCTGCGGCAAGCCCAAGGGCTCCCGGTGCCGTGCGACGTAATCGAGAGCCACCTTGGAGAAGTCCGTACCCACGTAGCGCTCGCAGCCCGGGGCGATGCGGAACAGGAGCAGCCCCATGCCGCAGCCGATCTCCAGCACGCGCCGCGGCTGACCCCGTTGAATCCGCTCGACCGTCTGCTCCACCCAATTGCGCATTTGCTCTGGAGGCAGGGGAGCATTGGTATAAGAGGAGTCCCAGCTGACGATGTTGAACGTCGGGTCTTCCAGGTCGGCGTTGGCCTGAGCTGTGTACGCGTGGTCGTAGACCGCCTCCCACTGTTCAACCTGCTCCGACCCCAAGTCTGAGGACTCCTCCTCCGGCCCCTGCCACTCAGAGTCCTGCACCACGTAGGCGACGAGAACTTTCTCACCAGTGCTGTCCTCGCGGGTCACGACGACGCCCTCGCGCACCGCCGGGTGGGCGTTCAGGCGTGCCTCGATCTCCCCCAGCTCGATGCGGTAGCCTCGGATCTTGACCTGGTTATCGACGCGCCCGATCAACTCCAGATTGCCGTCCTCCATCCAGCGCGCCAGGTCGCCGGTGCGGTACATGCGGTGTTCGGCACCGGCAATGAAAGGGTTGTCCAGGAAGCGCTCAGCGGTCAACTCGGGCCGCTCAAAGTAGCCCCGCCCCACACCGATCCCACCCAAGTAGAGTTCGCCAGGAACACCGATGGGAAGTGGCTTTAGCCCCTCATCCAACACGTAGGCCAGTTGATTGGCCATCGGCTCCCCGTAGGGAATACTCGTCCAAGCCGGATCCACTGTTTGCACTTCAAAGATCGTGCTGTCCATGGAGCACTCAGTCGCCCCGCCCATGCTGATGACCTGCACGCCTTCGACGAGTGCCCGCAGTCGATCGGGCAAGTTGACCGGGATCCAGTCTCCCCCAAGCAGTACGAGACGCAGACTCTTGGGTGCTCGATCCGGGTGCACCTCCAGGTAGTCGACTAGCATCTTCAGCATGGCTGGCGCGGTGTGCCAAACAGTCACCTCCCGCGCACTCATCAATTCCGCCCAATGAGCCGGATCCTGCAGGCCATCGGGCTGAGGCATGACGATCGTGGCACCGGCGGCCAACGTTCCGAACACGTCGTAGGCGCACATGTCAAAGGACAGTGAAGCGAGGGCAATCAGGCCGTCTCCCTCCCCCACCGCGAAGCGGCGATTGAAATCCAGGAAGTTGTTCACGCGGCCTTGGTGATTGAGCATCACGCCCTTGGGTGCGCCCGTGGAGCCGGATGTGTAGATCACGTAGGCCAGGCTCTGACTGTCTGCACCGGACTCTAGGGCTGAGGCCTCAAGCCCGTCAAAATTCGCGCTCTCATCGAGCAAAACCACGACTGCATCACTCTCAGGCAAGCCCTCGGCCAAGTGGGACTGGGTCAGGATCAAGCCCACCCGACTGTCCTGGATCATGTACTCGAGGCGCTCGACAGGATAGGCGGGATCCATGGGCACATAGGCACCTCCGGCCTTGGCCAATCCTACGAGGCCGACGACGAGCTCAAGGCCGCGCTCAACGCTGATTCCCACCATGACCTCGGGTCCAACTCCCAAGCCGGCGAGGTGTCGAGCGACCTGATTTGAGCGAGCATCGAGCTCGCGATAGGTGAGGCTCTGCTCCCCGAAGGTCACCGCAACCGCATCGGGAACTGACTGGGCGCGCTGCTCGAACAAGCCATGAAGAGTCGCCTCGAGCGGGAAATCGATGCCCTTGTCGTTCCACGTGACGAGGATCTGCTCGCGCTCTGCGTCCGTCAGCAGTTGCGCATCAAGAACGCCCCTCTCAGGGTCGGCAACCAAGCTCTCGAGCAAGGTCACAAAGTGACCGCCCATGCGCTCCATGGAACGCTGGTCGAACAGGTCTGCATTGAAGGTCAGGTGGGGATCACCAGCGTCCCCTAAATCGAAGATGAGATCCAACCCCGCACAGGAGGATGGCAGAGCCCCACCCGGCTCAAGTGCGACGAGCACCTGGAACAGGGCGCCCGGTCCGTCGAGGCCGACTTCGGTGAGAATCTGCTCTAGGGATGCCGGAGCGGCCTCATCGATTTGCAAGAGAGCCGTTCGAACCCGACCGAGCATCCCGCCAATGTCTGGATTCCCCCCGAGGTTCATGCGCAGGGGTACGACACCCGATGATCTCCCTAGCCCCAACACGACGTCGTCCTGACCACAGGTCCGACGCAACAGGGCCAGCACCCCGCACAGCAGTACGTCTTCGGGACAGGCTTTCTTGGAGGTGGCGAGAGCCTTCAAGCTCTGGACGAGTTCGGGATCCAGGCCGAGGACCAGCCGCCCAGACCGATAAGTCTGCTCGGGTGCGCGCGCTGTGCTCGTGGGAAGCTCCAAGGCTGGCGGATGGCCGGCTAGGGTCCTGGCCCAGAAAGAGACAGCTGAGGAGGGTGTATCGGAAGCGGTCATGGTCACGAGAGAGGAACAGCTAGACCCTATCCCAGCCCGGCGGGACAAGCATCTCAACACGACCTGATTCCGTAACGTAAACGGTGTCTGGTTCCCGTAATGACCCTGCAGACGGCGTCCTGTCCGGGGTAGGCTTGCGGCCCGCTACCATCCCAACCGCATTCCATGTCATCCAACCACCACATCGCCGGGTCCTCAATTCGGGTTCTCTTGTTGCCGATCCTAGCCCTGCTGGCGGGTTGTGCCGAGGAGCACTCACCGCCTCGACCGAACATCGTCATCTACCTCGTGGACACGTTGCGTCAAGACCATCTGGGGTTGTACGGCTACGAGCGCGAGACGAGCCCCAGTATCGATGCCTTGGCGAGGGACTCGATCGTTTTTAAGCAGGCCTACGCAACAAGCGCGTGGACCAAGGCCTCCACCGCCTCCCTGATGACAGGGCTGCATCCTCGCCAGCACGGTGCTACGTCCCGTGCAAGTCCCCTTTCGCCCCAGGCCGATCTACTGAGTGAACGCCTGGGGCCCATGGGTTACTACCGCGCCGGAATCGTGACGAACCCATTCGCTTCTGGGCACTGGGGCTTCGACCGAGGCTATGACCTCTTTGAAGACCTGGGCGAAGGGCTCGAGAACATTGGCGCATGGCAGATGATCCCCGCTGAACAGGTCAATCAACGCGCTTTCGAGGTTCTTGATGGGCGGCCCGTGGATAGACCGTTCTTCTTATACCTTCATACGATCGACCCGCACGGGCCGAATAACCCGATTGAGCCCTACGACACGTTGTTCACGGACAACCCGAGGCCACCCGGGGTTGCGAGCCTCCTTCCCATGCGGCCCCAGCCGCTCAGACTCCAGAACACGGTCGCCCTCTACGACAGCGAAATCCGGTACTCCGACGACAAGTTCGGCGAGTTCATCAAAGGGCTGAAGGATCGCGGGCTCTACGACAATACGGTTATCTGGTTCGTGAGCGACCACGGCGAGGAGCACCTCGACCACGGACGGGGCGGCCATGGCACGCAGATATTCAATGAAGTTGTTGAAGTCCCCCTGATCCTCAAGCTTGCTGACCAGGATCAAGCGGGTCAGGTCATCGATACTCCCGTATCCCTGGTGGATGTTGTCGTCACCCAACTGAACATGCTTGAGCAGCACGCGCCAGAGACTCTTGCTGGGCGCAACCTGCTCGACCTGATCGACTCGGAATCCGATATCGCACCCATTTTCTTGGACTTGAATCTGGTAGCTGGAAGTCAGCAAACGCTGCACGTGTCAAAGGGCATCGTGTTAGGAGACTACAAGTACTTCGAGGAGCTAGCTCCCACGGCAGAGAAATACCTCTTCAACCTCAGGCAAGACCCGGGGGAGACCAAGAACCTCATTGACGAACAACCCGACAAGGCTGCTGAGTTGGAAATCCTCCTCAAGGTCCAGAGGTCATCCGAGCTCTCCGGATTGATCGTCCAGGGAATCGGGAGCAAGGCCACAAAGGGAGTTGATTGGAGCCTCAGCCTGGAAACTGATGGGCAGTTCATCGAAGTCTCCCCTATCGATCTTGAGCCGACAGATTCATTTGAGTACGAGCCCGGGGGCAACAAGCTGACGATTCAGTGCGACCTGACTCCTGGCAACGACTTCGTGGTCACCAAGGGACGTCTCCAGGATTCAGACTCATTCGCGATCCGAGTCGACCCACCGGATGCGAAAGTTTTTATCCGGAGCAATCAATTCGGACGGTCAGCACGGATGCCCGTGTTCCTGGGCCCGAACCGGACGAAGACCTCGGCGCCGGTGGAGTTCACCGCCAACCGGGAAGACCTGAAGATGGAGCAATTGTCCACCCTCTTCACGGAGGCAGAGCGAGACCCGCGTGGGTCCGACAACCTCGTCAGCATTCCACCTGGGGTCTATGTCGTACGGCTTCCTGATGCCAGTGCCGGGGAGATCGACATGCCTGAGGAGATGATTGAGCGCCTCAAGGCGCTCGGCTACATGTAGGGGGTCTGCGCATCTGAGCGAATGAGAATTTTGCTCAGGCGGGCTATGATTCACGTGAGGCGCCCCTGGCACGCCTCGCCCAGATTCTCACCTACTGGGCGGACTGAAGCCGCCCGAGGAATTGCGCGATGAAGTTGATCAAGATACCCGCAGCGTGTTTCATGCTCTCCCTGTGGACCCCGGCCACTCTGGGCTTCCAGGTTGGGATCGGGAACCCTGCTCGCGTCAAGGGCAATCCGAACTGTGTTGCGGTTGGGGAGAGGAAGATCAAGCCAGCGGACCTCGCCCAAAAAGACATCTACGGGGCCGCCATGGCTGTGGATGGCAACGTGGCCCTCGTGGCCTCCGAGTGGGATGACGACAAGGGCAAGGACTCAGGCGCGGTCTTCGTATACCGCTGCAATGGGCGTCAGTGGATCGAGGAGCAGAAGCTGATCCCAAGTGACGGACAAGCGGGAGACAACTTCGGGCGCTCACTCGAACTGGATGGCAACCTGGCCGTTGTGGGAACCCACTGGGACGATGACCGGGGCGCCCAAAGCGGGTCGGTCTATGTCTGGCGTTACAACGGAAACTCTTGGATCCAAGAGCAGAAGTTGCTGGCCAGCGACGGCCAGGCCGACGACCGCTTGGGAAATTCCGTTTCCGTTGATGGCGACGTGGTTGTCGCGGGTGCCTGGAAAGAAGACGCCGGTGGCAAGGACGCGGGGGCTGCCTACGTCTATCGGTTCAACGGATTGGACTGGGTCCAAGAACAGAAGCTGCGGCCTGCGGGACTGGACCCTTCTGACGGGTTCGGAAGGCACGTCAGCGTGAGTAATGGCGTCATCGCAGTGGGTGCATGGCAAGACGACGACGGGGCTTCCAATGCGGGGGCCGTCTACCTCTTCCGCCATAATGGATCCCAGTGGGTTCAAGAGCAGAAGCTGGTCGCGTCGGACGCGGCAGCCAACAGTTTTTTGGGTTGGTCGGTCTATCTCGACGGGCGCACGGTCGCGGCCGGAGCCTATGGCAACGACGCCAAGGGCACACAATCCGGCGCGGCCTATGTCTGGCGCCACGACGGATTGACCTGGACCGACGAAAACAAGATCGTGCCCAGTGATGGCAAGGCCTACGATTTTTTCGGGTTCTCGATCGCACTCGACGGAGACAACTTGGCCGTGGGCGCCTCAGTCAAGCTCACCGAATTCTTGGGACCCGGAGCGGTCTATCTCTATCGATATCGGAACAACAATTGGACTCTGTTCCGCAAGGTCGAGCCCTCCGATGGTGCGCCTCAAGATACCTTTGGCTTTCACGTGGCTCTAAAGGGAAAGCTGTTGGTAACCGGGTCCTGGCGAGACGATGATGCGGGTGCCGACTCCGGCTCGGCCTACCTGTATACCTTCCCGGACCTGTAGCGCTTGCTGCGCTCCTGCCCCAGTTCCTAGCGCATGCCCCAGCCGAGCGGACCCGATCAGCCATCCCAGCAAGGACTGTCGCCTGCGCGACGCGCACTGCTGGCGAAGATGCTCAAGAAGAAGGGCATGGCCGCCCCTGGGAGGGAGGAGTCAATCCCGCGCCGGACGAACACGGGTCCCGCCCCGCTGAGCTTTGCCCAGGAGGCCCTCTGGTTCCTCGATCAACTCGAACCCAACGAGGCCCGCAGCAACCAGCCTGGAGCGGTTCGCCTGAGCGGCGAACTCGACCTGAACGCGCTGGAGAGGACTCTGGGCGAGATCATCGCACGGCACGACCCCCTGCGCATGAGTATCGAGACCCGCGACGGACGCCCCTACCAAGTGCTCCCCCCTCGCGACCCCTTTCGACTTCAAGTCTCGGATCTCTCCGACCGCCCCATCGAAGAGGCAGAGCAAGAAGCCACCCGCCTGGCGACCGAAGACGCGCATAAGCCGTTCGATCTGTCCCGCGGCCCACTGTTCAGGACTTTTCTGATGCGCCTGGCTGAGGACGAACACATCCTCGTGCTGAACTTCCACCACATCGCCACCGATGGGTGGTCAATGGGAGTGTTCACGGACGAGTTCAAGGCACTCTATCGCGCCCACCAAGCAGGAAAGCCATCCTCACTCGACGAGCTCCCCATTCAGATGGGAGATTTTGCGGCATGGCAACGTGACACTCTGCAGGGTGCCAAGCTCGAGGAACACTTGGCCTATTGGCGCTCCCAGCTATCCGGTGAACTGGTCAGTGCGGAGGTTCCTACAGATCATCCGCGCCCTCCGGTTCAGTCGTTCAAAGGGCGGCATGCAGCAATTCGCGTCCCGAAGGACTTGAGCGCGCGGCTCCGCAAGCTCTCGCAACAGCAAGGGGTGACGCTGTTCATGACGTTGAATGCAGCATTCCTCGCACTGTTGCACGAGAGGAGCAAGCAAACGGACATGCTCATTGGGTCGGCAGTGGCCCACAGGAATCGGAGCGAGCTCGAGGGACTGATCGGGTTCCTTGTCAACATGCTCGCCCTGCGAACGGACCTATCCGGCGATCCAGGTTTTGATGAACTCCTGCGACGGGTTCGAGAAACGACAATCGGGGCGTGGTCTCACCAGGACTTGCCCTTGACGCAAATCCTCGCCCAGGTTCAGCCGGGCCGTGATCTGGGTCGCAACCCACTCTTTCAAGTGCAGTTCTCCCTTCTGACCCCCGACCGCAATCCGGCCGTTTACGGATACGGATTGGAGATGGGACAGATCGAGACGATTGAACTACCCGGGCTCGTGATGACACCCGTGCAGGTGAAGTTTGACAACGCTCGATACGACATCGCCATCTTTTTGTGGGACATGCCGGACGGCATCGAAGGGACACTTGAGTACAGTCGCGACCTGTTCGAGCACGCCACGATGGAACGATTCGTGGCCCGCTACCTGACAATCCTGAGCAGCGTGCTGGACAATCCGCAGATTCGACTACAAGAACTCGTCTTGAGCCTGCAGGAATCCGACTCCACGGCCGAACAAGAAGCTGCCATGAACCTCAAGCAATCTACGCAAGCCAAGCTCAAGGGGCTGCGCAAGCGATCGGGGCGCCGTCGCAATAACCCTGAGGGTCCGCAGTGAGCGAATTCAAATCTACATACGACCCAGGCGTCCAGGTTTCGATGGAGGATGTCCTGTGCCTGCATCGCAACGAGAACCTCCTTGTCGGACGCGACTGGGCCGTAGATGCAGCTCGCGACTTGATTGAACAGGCGGCAATCTCGTCCTACCCGGATGCCACATGCTTGCCCCTCCGAACGGCGATCGCCGAGCTGTATGGAGTCTCCGCCGAGAGCGTTTTTCTCGGCAACGGCGCCGACGAAGTGCTATCCGATCTGTTCGGAGTCCTGCATGACTCGTACGACTGCATGCACGTTCTCGATGTGCGTTTCAAAGTCTATGACTTGCTCGCTGAACGCCTCGGCTTTACGCAACAAATCCTGCCCGGCAACGCCTTTGAGACAGGCCATCTAGACACATCAGGATTCAAAGGCCTAGCCGTCGTGGATTCGCCTAATGCGATCACCGGCCGAAGCATGCCCACCGAAGAGTTAATGCAACTCGCAGCCAGCGAAGACTCCTTCGTTATTTGGGACAACGTCTACGGCGAGTATGGCCACGACACCATTCCCTGTCCGCTGCCTCAGAACATGGCCTTCGTCCGGAGCTTCTCGAAGTTCTACGGAATGGCCGGGCTGCGCCTTGGCTACTGCATCGCCAATGAAAAACTGATCGCCCGAATGCTTGCGCAAAAGGACGTCTTCAACGTCAATGCGTTAGCCCAGGTCATGGCCTTGGAGGCCATCCGGCGTCAGTCTTCGTTCGAAGATCTGCGTGACGAGCTGGTGGCCAACCGAACTCGCTTGGTGGAGGGATTGGAGCAGCTTGGCTTCAGTGTATTGCCCTCCAACTCGGTCGGCGTCCTGGCCACCCACTCAAATCACCCGGGTGCGTCCATCCAAGCCGCCCTGCTGGAGAAAAAAATCGCCGTTCGCCGATTCGACGACGAGCGAATTCGTGACTACGTCCGCATCACGGTCGCACCGATGGAGCAAATCGAGCACTTCCTGAAGACTCTCTCGGACTGCTTGAAGAGTCTCTAGAGCTGGCGAAGAGCGGCCAGAATCGAGCGCGTCGCGTGGCTCTTATTGAGGGTGTAGAAGTGCAAGCCTGGCGCCCCAGACTCCAGCAACTCACGGCATTGAGTTATGGCGTGCTCGATTCCCGTTGCCATGACAGCAGCTTCGTCGTCACCGCAGCGTTGCAACCGCGCCCGCAGCGGCTCCGGCAGCTCGGCACCACACATCTTCGTGAAGCGCTCGATCTGTCCCAGGTTGGTGATGGGCATGATGCCGGGGACGATGGGCACGTCGATACCCGCCGCGCGTGCCCGCTCAGCGAATCGCACATACCGCTCCGGATCGAAAAACAGCTGCGTGGTCAGAAAGCCAGCGCCGCTTTGCACCTTGGCGCGGGTCCACTGCAAGTCATCCGCCGAGCTTGCTGCCTCGGGATGCACCTCCGGATAGCAAGCAGCTCCGAGTGAGAGGTCAAACTCCTCGCTCAGGAACTCGAGGAGCTCGTTGGCATGCGAAAACCCGTCAGCAGGAGGCTGCCAACTGTCCTCCATTTCAGGTGGATCCCCCCTCAGTGCCAGCACGTTTTCTACGCCCGATTGAATCAATCGGGTCACGTTGGCCGAAATGTCGGCCCGGCTGGCCGCCACACATGTCTGGTGTGCCATGCCGGTGATGCCCAATTCGTTCTGAATGCGCGTCACGACACCGTGGGTTTGGTCACGCGTGCTTCCACCCGCACCGTAGGTCACGGACACGTAGTCTGGTTCGACGGCCGACTTCAAGTCGGCCATGGTCTCCATTAACTTGCTTTCGCCCGCCTCGGTCTTGGGAGGAAAAAACTCAAAGCTGAAGATGGGGCGACCCTGCCCATAAAGGTCCACAATCCTCATTGCTTGGTGCCCGCGTTCTCGACGCCTTCCTCAAGGAGTTCAGCAAACTTGTCACGGAAGATCGCGGGAATCTCGACCGACTTCATGTTGCCAAGGTCGATGCACGCAGTGATCTGTTGCGCTTCGAGGCAAATGGTCTGCCCAAGGCGAAAAACGTAGCGCAGGCCAAGGGATGCCCGACCCAGTTTGTAGCAGCTGACGCTCACGATAGGCCGATCCCCGAATCGCAATGGTGATTTGAAATCGACGCTCGAATGCACCAGAGGGAAACCGAGGTTCCTCTCCATCAGCAGGTGGTAGTAGCGCTGCCCTACGTGCTTCTCCCACAACTCCTCGAAGACGTCATGAAGGTAATCGTAGATGCGAGGAAAATAGACGATCCCCGCGGGGTCCACGTGGCCAAAGCGAACCTGCAGCACAGTGTTGTAGGGCATCATGATGTGCCGCCGAACAATTGGGGCCAAGTCTCTTCAACGCTCGTGACGATCATGGTGGCAAGCTGCTTAATGTGGGCTTCACCCTCAGCCGCACTGGCCTCCGCCGGCGCACCACAATAGGCCTGGTCCGCACCACACTCCTGAAAGCTCTTGGCTCCCTCGCGAATCCGACCCACGAGCCCGATTTCGACGGGCTCCAGTCGAACGCGCTCATCTTCCCGCACACCCTCGGGATCCGCCTTCAGAACGATGCTTGATTCGTAGCGACCCGCATGACAATCCCCACCGGCGAACTCGTCACCCAAGGTCTGCGCCCAGCGGCGACGGGTATTGTCGGGAAATATCACCTGGGCTGACCCCTTCTTCTCTTGCTGGTAGTCCAGGGGCAAGCCGCGCAGGACTTCAATGTGCCCGGGCTCGAGGTGCCCGTTGGAGAACACGATGTACCTGACACCCATCTCCTCGAGACTCTCGACGATGTCCTCCAACAGAGACCAAAGGGTGCCAGGACGCAACGTGACCGTGCCTGCAAAGCCGTGCGTCCAGTGAGTCACGCCGTAGGGCACGGCCGGAAGCACGGCCGTCCTGACGCCACGAGCCTCAAGCATCGTGGAGGCCAGCTGCGTTTGGGCCAGAGCGATCGTCACGTCCGTATCCAGGGGTAGATGCGGACCGTGTGGCTCGGTGCTGCCGATCGGAACAATGGCGACGGTGTCAGGCCCAAGGAGTTCTTGGGCTTCGGGCCAGGTCTGCTTGGCAAGTTCGGGCATGGTGCGGGAATTCTACCCATCTCCGGAGCCGGCGGCGATCGCTGCGGTCAGGTTGCCCGTACCGGGCCCGTCGACTTCAGCAGCTTGCGGTTGACCTTGCCTCGGTCATTCTTCGGGAGATCGTCGCACCACTCAAACCAGCGGGGGTACTTGTAGGGCGCCAAGCGCTCTTTCACATGGGCTTTGAGGTCGACGGCCAGGGCCGTGTCGCCGTTGAACCCACCCGCCAAGACGACGAAAGCCTGCGGTTTGACAAGATCGTCCGTATCGGCGCGGCCAATGACGCAGACCTCGTCCACAGCGGGGTGAGTGAGCAGGGCATTCTCGATTTCCAAGGGAGAGACCCAGATTCCACTCACCTTCAGCAGGTCGTCATCGCGGCCCACGTATTGATAGTAGCCCTCCCCGTCAACGCGGAAAATGTCTGCTGTAGTGCAGGCATCCGCTTGGAAAGTCTCGTGCGACTTGGCCTTGTCTCCCCAGTAGCAAAGCGCAGTCGACCCTCCCCGAATGCGGAGCCGGCCAGGCTCCCCGGTTGGAACCTGCTTGCCATCCGGACCGATGATCTCCGCCGTGTACCCCGGAACGGGGGTGCCGAGACTACCGATTCGCACATCCCCCACACGGTTGGAGATGTAGATGTGGAACATCTCTGCCGATCCGATTCCGTCCAGGATCTCGACACCTGTGCGCTCCAACCACTGCTCGTACAAGCTCGCCGGCAGTGCCTCGCCTGCGGACAGGCAAACGCGCAGACACGACAGGTCGACCTGATCGCAGCGCTCGGACCTCAACATGTTGTTGATCAGTGTCGGAACGGCCGTCAGGAAGGACGGGTGATACTTCTCGATCAGATCAAACAGAGCGTCAGGGGTGGAGCGTTCGGGGAAGAGGATGACTGTGGCGCCCACTCTGAAGGGAAACATCAGGTTGGTGCCCGTCGCGTACCCAAAGAAGAGCTTGGGAACGGAGAGGCACACATCGCCTTCTTGGTACCCAGCCACCTGCAAGGCAAAGGTCTCGGTCGAGAACGCGAAGTCGCGCTGCATGTGCACGCAGGCCTTGGGTTCTCCCGTAGAACCTGAAGTGAATAGCCAGCCCGCTAAGTCGTCTGGCTTCGTGAGTTGTACGAATCCGTCCGGGGAGCCCTCTGGCTGGTCATCAATCGCCTCGTCGTAGTCTTTGAATTCGTCGCATTCCGACCCAACGACAAGGACGCCGTGTAGGTGGGGTGAGGATCTTGCGGCCTCTTCAATTTCGGGAAGCACGGAGGAATCCGTCACCAGAACCCGGGCCTTGGTGTACTCCAGGTAATAGGCGTAGTCCTTCGATTTCATCAATGGGTTAACCATCGCGAATACCCCGCCAGCGCGCAGGGTGGCGAACCACGTCTCGGCAAACTCCAAGACATCCGGCAAGACAATCAAAACCCGATCTTCAGCCCCGAGCCCCATTCCGCGCAGGGCGGCAGTCAAGCGAATGACGCGCGCCTGAAGGCTGGCATAGGTGTGCTTCCTATCACCGCATATCAAGGCGGTCTTCGCGCCGCGCCCCGCCTCGATGTTGTGGTCGAGGTAGTAGGTACAGAGGTTGAAGTGTTCGGGCCATCCCTGGCCGCCGGGAGTTCCTAGTTCGCTCATGGAGAAGGCCTTCGGGGAGAATCCACAATAGGACAAGGTCCCGGCCCTGGCCAACGGCGGCAACATGACGTGACCACCAGTGAGCCACGTCGACGACGGCATGTTGAGCCCACCACGGGCCCCCGGCCACCCCTGGGGAACTCTGCCCTAGAGGCCCCTCCACCCTCGGTGGTTTCACGCAAACGCAAGAAAAGTCGCATGTCCCCCAAACTGCCGCCCTCAGCCCCGAGCCACGGCCTCCGACAGTCCCGCAGAAAATGCCTGTGCCGAGGGATAGCGATCGCGCCTGGACGCGAGCAATCCTCGCGCCACAGCTTCTTCCAACGCACGCGGCACTTCTACCTCCGGAGCACGCAGGGACATGCGCGGCGGCCGCTCCTGCATCTTGGACTGAAACACCTCGATGTAGCCCTTGCCCGACCAGGGCAAGACACCCGTCAGCAACTCATACATGACGGTCGCCAGGTTGTAGAGGTCCGACAATTCGTCTGGCGAGTCCCCGGTGAACTGCTCAATGGGCGCATAGAACGGGGTGCCAATCAACGCCGTGCGGGTCCCGAGGTGCTTGGCCGCCCACATGGCAGGCGTGACACCCGCGTCGACAAGGCGACCGCCGCCACCTACGTCCGTACAGAAGACTGTCGCGGGCTTGATGTCCCCGTGAACGAGCCCTTGTCCGTGAATGGCTTCCAACCCGCCCAAGATCGGCAGTGCGAGTTCGATCACATCAGCCGCCTCCATCAACTTCTTGGCCTCCAAGACGGCGCGCAGATCCTGCCCCTGAGGCAGCTCTGCCACCAGAAGGACTGTGCCGTCGTCCAACACCTCTACTGAGTACACGCGCTGGAGCGCCTCGACCTCAACGAGCGTCCATGGTTGCAATTCGGCGGCGAACTCGCGGGCCTGTTCCGGGCTTTCGAACAACCCGGCGGGGAAGACTTGCAACTCACGGGTGGCGTCGGAGGCGCCATCGACGACCTCAAACGTTGCAGCAATCCCGTTCTCCCGCCGCGGCTCCTTCAATAGAAACCTATCCAGGATCGTCTTGCCCGGCCTGAGATCAAAAATGCTGAGACTGGTGCTACTCATGGCATCAAGATAGCGACTAGCTCGGTTCTGTAGGAGTGGAACTCAGAAAGAGATGAACTCTGTCCGCCAGCCGATTCGCCGAGTGGTCGTCGTCTAGGGCCGGCGCCGATGAGCGCACCACCTCGACCGGAATGCCAAAGGCCGCGAAACGCACCTCGGCCAACTCGATCGACCCCTCCTCCTGATCGCTTTCCTTGCCATCCTCGACAAGCAACACCGGCACGTCCAGGTTGAGGATCATCTCTAGAGGTTGGACCGGCTTGGTCGCTCCAAGCCGCGGGTAGATCAGCCGCGCGCCGATGCAACCGACTGCGAACACGGATCGGCTCTGGCACCCCAGAAGTAGGGCCCAGGTGGCACCCATGCCCGTACCGACTACGCTCGGATTGGATGAGCCCATGGCTTGCGCCAGCCGATCGAGCTCCCGCACGGCCACCCGATCTGAGAAGGCCTCCGTTCGCCCCCATTCCGGTTCCCCATCACGGGCCTCGGCCGGAGCGGTCCTGCAAGAGAGAGAATCCGCGTCCACGCACAAGACTCGCCAGCCCATCTGTGACAACGCCGAGGCAATCGATCGGGCCCTTGCCGAATCCTCCAAAGGATCCCCCACAAATAGGACGGGCCGGTCCCTTCCATCCCCAGGCTCGGGCGGGAACAACCACTCGCCCCGCGGTCCCTCCTGCGAATCACCTACTACCAACCATCTGGTGTTATCCACAGGTCGTCATCTGCCTGGAGGCAACTAGTAGACCCCGGCCGCAGCTGTGTCTTGCTCCCAGTCACGGGAGGACCTCAATGAAGCCATGGTCTCCGCGAATTCTGCGAGCTCGTCCTCGAGCGTATAGAAATGCGGGCTGACTCGGATTCCGGCTCCCGGTCGGTGATCGACGAGAATGCCCCTTCGCTCGAGGCTCTTCACAAATGCAGGTCCCGACTCGTCATCCGCAAGCGCAATGGTCAGAGTCCCGCCGCGCTGCTCCACGAGTTGAGGCCCGTGGATTTCGAACCCTCTCGCGAGCATGTTCTGGGCCAGTCCCTCGGTCAGGTGCAGCGACCAATCACGAATGGCCTGCACGCCGGCCTCAAGGATGATCTCGTAGCCCGCGGATGCCTGAAACAGGCTCGCCACCGCTGGGGAACCATGCAAGAAACGCCGAGCGGAGGGGGTGTAGTGCTGCGCGCCCGTTTCGAAGGCGAACGGATCCTCGTGTGCCATCCAGCCGGTAATGCGTGGTTGCAAGTCCTCTCTCAGATCAGGCCGGACGTACAGATAACCCGCGCCGGGCCCGCCACAGAGCCATTTCACCGAACCCCCACAGACCATGTCCACGCCCAGGTCCTGCACGTCCACGGGCACGGTGCCTAGCGATTGGTAGGTGTCCAGTAGTACGAGCGCTCCGACAGATTTCGCTCGCTCGCAGATAGCCTTGGCATCCTGCAGGTAGGAATTGCGAAAGCAGACGTGGCTGATCGGCACAATCAGTGTCGTTTCATCGATCGCTTCCAGTAGGCGTTCGGTAGGCACTAGTCCGCCGTCGTCACTGGGCACAACATCGATCTCTGCCCCCAGCTTTCGAAAGCCCTCCCAGACGTACATGTTGGTGGGGAAATTTTGGTCGCTGTAGACGACCTTGTTGCGCGGCCCACTGAAGTCCAGGCACGAGGCCACGATGCCCTCGATCACAGAGACATTCTGGTGCATGACCACGCTCCCCTCAGGAGCATTCATGATCTTGCCCAGTAGGTTGCCGACGTCGACTGGGGCGCTCCACCAACCCTCGCCCCAGGACCGCACGCCCCGGGTTTCCCATTGATCCATGAACCCCTTGAGCTTGCCGCGCACGCCAATCGGCATGGCGCCCAGGCTGTGATTCACCAAGTAGGTCGTCTCCTCGACAATCGGGAATTGGTCGCGCCAAGACTTCGCCCACTCCCCTCGTTCATTCCCAGATGTCATGCGTGCAGTCCACCCTCCGGGAACCGTCCGCGCAAGTCCTCGGGCAGTTCGACTCCGAGCTGACCAAGAGGGGGCATATTCAGACCGCAGGCGCGGCGCATGGGCTCCGCGTCCTGAATGAAACTCCGAAGGAGATCGATGCAAGTCCCGCCACGCAGCCCGACCGCCTGAGCGTGCTCGCTCCGCGGGACACGCGAGCGCCCGAGGGAGCGCAGGGCAATTGGAAACCACCGATCCCAGAACGATTGAGCTGCTTCGCGGTGGCCGGGATGAGTACAGGCTTCAATGAAGACTCGGGCCTGGGTCTCAGCCTCCTCGCGAACCGATGCCCGCGAATCACGGGCGACCGTTGCCAGGCCGGCGTGAGTACTTTCGACGAGCCCCGCCGCCGCCGCAAACTCGGCACGTCCTAACAGCGCAAGCCCGGCACTCAGCTCGAGGCGAGAGGTCGGCATCGGCACGCGATCCATGCGGGGCCTCACGGTGCTCACCAGGTCAAAACCCCCTAGTTCGCTGTGCAGGAGTTCAATCTTCTCGAGCAGATCCATGCTGCGCTTCAGATCCCCAGCCATACGGCGCTTCGAGGGCACGTCAGGCAGCATCGGAATGCCCACCCCGCGCATATTCCCCAGTAGCAATTGTCTGAAGGCCTGGCCCTCCACCAACTGACAGAGCAGGGAAGCGGGTTGAGTTTGGGACAATGAGGTGCTCATTCGGAATCCGTCGGGTTGGAGGCCAAGAGCCCGTCCAGGGCCAGGGGTCGGATCGCAGCCTCACAGGACTCTTCTTGTCCTGCGGGCCAAGGTCTGCCAGTCAGATCCGCGTTCGATATTCGAAGACGCTCGACGACTTCGCCACCAATGATGTGTCGGGTGACAATTTCGTCCACATCGTCAACAGCTACGCCGCCATACCAAATACCCTCTGGGTAAACGACGAGAGTGGTCCCTCGAGCGCACTGATCGAGGCACCCGGAGGTGCTTGCGCGCACGATGCGTTTCAGTCCGGCCTCGTGAATTCTGCGTTTCAAGGCCACAGCCACATCGTCGCTGCCTTTGGCCGCGCAACACCCGCGATGACCATCCTCGGATCGCACGTGGGTACACGTGAAGATGTGCCGTTGGAATTTGGCCATGGAAAATCCGCCTAGGAAAGGCTGGCAGGTCTGCGGTTGGAGGCCTCGCCGCGCGCGAGCCGGGCGGGCCCGGCCCAAACGCAGGAAGGCGTAGGGGTGTCCCCACTCGAGCGCTCTCCCCGGAACGCTTGAGGGCCAGCGGCCCAGGTTCCGAATGCTCAAGACGGGGAGGGTCTATTGTCCACCGAGACGCCGATTCCCGCAATGAGAATCGCTTGGAGTGCAGGACTCAGAGCTTTGCAGCTTCCAAGGCCGCCTTCGCCAGGATCAGCTTCTGTATCTCGCTCGTGCCCTCGTAGATGCGCAGAGCACGCACCTCGCGATAGAGGCGTTCGACAACATGGCCGCGCTTGACGCCCAAACCGCCCAGGTGCTGAACTGCACGGTCACAAATCCAACCGGCATTTTCCGTGGCGAACAGCTTGGCTCGAGCGACCTCCCGAACAGCATCCTGCCCGCCATCTACGGCGTTCGCTGCTTCATCCACGAGCAGCTCGGCAGCTCTGAGGCGGGTATCCATCTCAGCCAGGTCCATGCGCAAGCCCTGGAATCGAGCGAGGGGCCGGCCAAATTGCTGGCGCGATTGAAGATGGGCCAGTGATTCATCCAGGGCTCGCCGCGCCATGCCACACGCGGCCGCAGCGACCGACGTTCGAAAGTGCCCAAGGGTAGCCAAGGCCAAGTCCAGACCGCCGCCCTCGAACCCGATCAGCGCACCCTTGTCCAGGGAGACATCGCTGAAGTAAACGTCGCCGATCGGATGGGGCGCCATGACCTCAAAGCCCTCCACGCGGATTCCAGCGACCTGGCCCCCAACGAGGAACATGGAAAGACCCTGTTTGTCGCCTGGCTCACCCGCCGTCCGCGCAAGGACCGTGTACACATCAGCCAGGGGCGCGTTGCTGATAAAGGTCTTGTGCCCATTCAGCGTCCAGCCCTCGCCGCTGGGCATAGCGCTCGTGCTCACGCGAGATAGGTCCGACCCCGTGTCCGGCTCGGTCAGCGCAAAAGCCGCTACGTCCTTGCCGGCGAGCACCCTCGGCAATGTCTCTGCTGCCTGATCGGGGGTCCCGCCAAGGGTCAAGGGACATGTGCCCAACCCTTGCATCGCAAACACGACGTCCAGCATGCCCGAGCTGCGTGCTAGCTCGTAGCGCACATCACAGAGGTCCTTGACGAGCACGGGTCCAGCGCCGGGCTTGGCCACTGCGTACTCCAAGAGCCCGGCTTGCCCCAGCAACTGCAGGGCCTGGCGTGCCGCCGATGCCTCATCGGGAGCTGCGGCAAGCCCGGCCTCTGCCCCCATTGCGAAGGCCCTCACTCTCTTGCGCAACTCACTCATTGGCCGCCTCCATCGGAGCCGTGGCCCGGGTAGTTCTGTACAAAATCTGTGGGTCGCTTGTGGGTGAAGGCCTCAAAGGACTCGCGGTAGTCGGGGTGCTTCATGCACTCGGCTTGGATCCAACCCTCGGTCTGCATGGCCTCTTCCAAGGACATGTGAGCTTCGGCATTGAGCATGCGTTTGGTCATGGCCAAGCCCATGCTCGGACCCGCAGCCAATTGGGTGGCCCACTCTATCGCCGTCGGTTCCAATTCGTCTCCAGGAACGACCCGGTTGTAGAGGCCAATTTCAGCGGCTCGCTCTGCAGAAATGAACTCGCCCCCCATCAACAACTCCGAAGCATGGCCCAGACCGACAATTCTGGGGAGGAGCCAGGCCGCGCCCATGTCTGCGCCACACAGGCCCACCTTCGTGAACAGGAATGCAATCTTGGCCTCGGGCGCCGCGATGCGCACATCGCAGGCGAGAGCCATCACGGCTCCCGCACCACAGGTGGTTCCGTTCAAGGCCCCGACAATGGGCTTCTCCAACCGGCGCATGTTCTCGATGAGATCGCAGGTCATGCGCGTGAAGGCCAGGAGTTCGGCGTCACTGACATCAAAGAGGCGCCCAATGATGTCCTTTACGTCACCACCAGAGCAGAACGCGCGACCCGTCCCAGTGAGCAGGACGCTGCGCACAGAATCGCGAGCCCGCAGCGCGCAGAAGGTGTCACGTAGCTCTGCATAGGAATCAAAAGTCAGGGCGTTGAGGCGTTCGGGGCGGTTGAGCCTGAGGGTTGCAATTCCGTCCGCCTCGGAATAATCAAAGTGCTTGGGATTCACAGGATCACTCTGTTGCTGGCAATACGGCGGTGGCTTCGATTTCGAGCATGGCGCCTGGTTCGATAAGCGCGGCCACGCCGACCGCCGACATGGCTGGAAAGTGCTTGCCCATGATGGCGCGATAGGCCGCCCCGGTTTCCTTCTGGTTGTCGAGATACGCCGAACAATCCGTGAGGTACAGGGTCATGCGCACGACGTGCTCGGGACGCCCTCCAGCGTGCTCGAGAACCGCGGCGACATTCTTGAGGGCCTGCTCAAACTGGGCCACAAAATCACCCTCGCCTACCATCCGTTGTTGAGCATCCCAGGCCACTTGACCTGCAATGAACAACATCGGTCCGCCGCCCGTGACCAGCATGCCGTTGGAGTAGCCCTTGGGTGCAGCCCAGTCGGGCGGGTGAATCGGATCGATCTTCATGGTCTTCAGACTTCCTTCTTGGAACTAGCCGCGAGAGGCGAGCCACGTTCGATTTCGCATTGCTCGGACCCAGTCAACTCAACGACCGCGCCCGTGGAACTGGACCGCAGTAGGCGCAAGATCACTTCGGCCACCTCCTCTGGCCGCACGAGCTGGCCGCCGGGGTTGAGTTCCGCGAGCGCCGCACGCGCCTGCTCGGGATTTCTGCCCGTCTTGGCCACGATGCGCTCCACGCTCGCATCGGTCATCGGCGTATCCACGTAGTGGGGACAGATGACGCCAACCCCGATCCCGCTTCGGGCGAGCTCGAGAGCAGCAGATCGCGCGTACCCCAAGAGAGCGTGCTTCGATGCCGCGTAGCCCGTGATGTAGGCGTATCCCATAAGGGCTGCCGAAGAGGCCACCATCACGGCTCGGCCCTGCCCCTGGTCCAACAGGTCGGGCAAGAAGGCTTCGAAAACGCGCCGGGCCCCGTGGTAGTTCACGTCCATCTGCATCTGAGCCACCGATTCGGCCTCGTCACTGGTCAATGGGGCGCTGATGGCGATACCCGCGTTGGCCACGAGCCAGCGCACGGGACCGGCGAGGCTGAGCGCCCGACGACGCGCGTCGCGGATCGACTCCGGATCACATACATCCAATTCGAGCGGGTGCGCCATGCCCCCTTGCGCGCGCACGGCATCGACGCTGGCTTGCAAACGCGACGCGTCACGACCACTGACAAGCACGGTCGCTCCGGCACGGGCGAGGGCCAGGGAGGTTGCGGCACCGATACCCCCTCCGCCTCCAGTGACGAGTGCTACAGGTTGCGTGGTCATGGGCTGGGCAGGTTAAGGCAGAGACGCGGGGCAGGACCCCGATCTTCGACGAATCTTGCGACAGATGCCGCGCACAAGGGATAGCCTGCGCTCCAGAGCACGGCTGCTGCTCCACTCAACCCTTGGCGACCCGCAAGAAACACCCCCTGCCCCAGGCAAACTGGCCGAGCGCAGACCAAGTTCGCGAGGCCAGGCTCTTCTCGCCCTGCCGCCTAGGGTCCATGACCTTGGACTCGCGCACATGGGTCCCAGCGATGGTTCCTTGGCGTGCAACCGAGCAGGGACGGGTCACTCCCGCCTTGCTCGACTGGTACGGCCGCTTTGCCGACGGTCAACCGGCAGTGCTCGTGGTCGAGGCCACAGGTATCCGCGACATTCCTAGCGGTCCTCTGCTACGCATCGGTCACGACCGGTTCATCCCAGGACTGAGTGAGTTAGCGCAATGCGTTAGGGAGCGCTCACGGGGCAAGACCCGCGTTCTCATCCAGCTGATTGACTTTCTGAGAATCCGACGCCGACCGAAACGCGAAGACTACCTGTCCAGTTTCCTACCTATCCGGGACGAGCACCGCGAGGCCTTGGACCTCCAAGAAGAACCCGAGGTGCGAGCGGCGCTGGCACAGCTTGATGACGACGGGCTGCAGACCGTCCTCTCCGAGCGAGAGTGGATGGACATGGAGTTCGGCGCTCGAGAGCGAGTCACCGACACCCATGTCGATTCCGTGCGCGAGCTGCCCCAAGTCCTACCGGGCCTGTTTGCTGAAGCCGCAGAACGTGCCCAATGTGCGGGTTTCGATGGGGTCGAGCTGCACTACGCCCACGCCTATACCATGGCTGCCTTCCTATCCCGCACAAATAACCGCCAGGATGGGTACGGAGGATCTCGCCAAGAGCGCGTTCGGCTGCCGCTCGAAGTGTTTGCGGCAGTGAGAGCCCGGGTCGGAGCGGAGTTCCCCGTCGGCTGCCGATTCCTCGGGGACGAGGTCATTGAGGGCGGATCGAGAGTCGAAGACGCGTGTGAGTACGCCACCCACTTCGCCCGCGCTGGCATGGATTTTCTCTCAGTCTCCAAAGGCGGCAAGTTCGAAGACGCCGCGCAGCCCAAGGTCGGAGAGGCCGTGTACCCCTACACGGGCCCCAGTGGTCACGAGTGCATGCCCACCGTGTTTGTGGACGGGGAGGGCCCGTTTGGCCGAAACCTGCATCTATCCCGACAAATCCGTGCTGCAGTCCGCGCCGCTGGTTTTGAAACTCCGGTGGTCGGTGCTGGAGGAATCGGGACCTTTGCAGACGCGGAACAGGCCCTGCAATCCGATTCTTGCGATCTGGTTGCGGCAGCGCGTCAGTCCCTGGCGGATCCGGATTGGTGGCTAAAAATGCGCTCAGGAGTTGGCGATCAAGTTCGCCGGTGCGAGTACACGAACTACTGTGAGGCGCTCGATCAGCGGCACCGCGAGGTCACCTGTCAACTTTGGGACCGGCTGAAGTGTGATGGCGAGGGCATTCCCATGAGCTCGGACGGCCGCAGGCGGCTCACAGCCCCCCCATGGGTGCCTACCCAGCAGGAGACAAAGTAATATGGGAAGAGAATGCACCGCACGCACACATTGAGAGGCCTGACGCTAGCGGTGGTAGCCGCAGGGCTTCTCCTGCCTTGCCAGCTGCAGGCTGCCAGCTTGCACCAGGATGCGGTGAACATCCAGGAGCCTCCCTCGGCCGCAGAGGTGTTCAAGCGGGTAACGGTCATCGGCGCCAGCGTGTCTGCTGGTTACGGGCTGGAAGTGGACCTCAAGGCACGCGTCACCTTGGGTGATTTCATCGACTGCATGGTGTCGGGAGAGCGTGAGCCCTGCCTCAACCTGGGGAGCAATTCGCTGTTCCGCTCTCCCATTGCTCGCAGTACAGCTCAGGTCACCGAAGCCCTCAAACACGATCCGACCCTCGTTGTTGCGGTGGACTTTCTTTTTTGGCTCGTCTATGGGTTGAGCAGTGAGACGACCGAGGCTCGGATCCGACGCCTGGACATTGGCCTGGACTTGCTAGACCGATTCAAGTGCCCCGTGGTGGTCGGCGACATTCCAGACATGAGCATGGCCTTGAAGGGCAAGGGGCCCTTTGGGTTCCCGCTCATCTCGCCCGCCATGATTCCCCCGGCTGAGGCGCGCCTGGCCATCAACGATCACCTGCAGACTTGGGCCAATTCTAGACCACGGGTGACCCTCGCCCCCTTGTCCCAATTCCTGCAGACCATTCAATCCGGTAGGACCCTTGCGGTGCGTGGCAACGAGTGGCGCCCAGGGGACTTGGCCGGCATGCTGCAGGAGGACCTGCTGCATCCAAGGCCCCAGGGGACTCTGGGCCTGCTTATCCTGACTTTTGACCGGCTCGCACCCAGCATTCCTGACGCCGCCAGCCGTATCACCTGGAACAGTCAGAAGGTGACCGCTCGGCTCCTTGAGAGGACCTCTGAGGAGCGGGCGAGCAACGAGGCCGCTGCCCAGCGCAGACTTGAACGCAAAGCCAAGCGGGACAGGGACAAGCATGGCGACAGACGTGCTCCCGCGCCTGCAGCCTTGGTCACGCCGCCAGGCTAGGGCGAGGGCGGGATGCGTCCCTGAAAAAGGGCTCGCAGGTGCTCCAGAAAGGCGCGGTTGGCTCCAAAGTCCGAGTGGCCCACGCGCGAAGCCGAGCGCAGATGGATCTTCCGGCCAGGCGCGTCCAGGTGAAACTCGACGTCCCCTCTGAAGCGCAACACGCGGGTCACGGTTTCGAAGTGGGCGTAGTCCTCGGTCAACTGCAGCATCTCAGTCCGCGGCAGCGCCTGCGCCAAGCCCACCAGGCGTTCGAATTCGCTTTGTGGATCGCCGTAGAGGGTCACGGGTGCCACCTCGTGGGCACCGTCTCGGCAGACACTGGAGGCGCAATTGGGGGTCGTCGGACAAGAGCGCAGGTTGCCGTCCACGAGGCCCGACACGGGTCTGCGGCGCGAGACCATGGACAAGGCCGCGACGACGGTGACGAACAGGGCCAACAGGGCCAGGAGAAGTGGCTTGGAACGCAATAGAGTCTGGACTTGGCTAGTCGTGCTGAGCCCGCATCCTGACCCCTACCCGGGGAGATTGCGAGGGCCTGCCAGCAAGGCCTACTCGAAGCGAATCGAAGGCAAGTGATACGGGATTCAGGTGTCCCGTTTCGCTACGATCGCAGCGGTCGACCTGGGCAGGTCGAACGAAGCGCACGGTCACCTGCTCGCAAGCCGTCCGCGACCAGCAACCACAGCTCTTCTCACGCGCTCTTCTTCAGTCTGGGGCACCCATGGAACCCGTCACATTCATACTCGTCTTGACCGGCGGCGCACTCGTCGGCTTCGTCATCGGGATGGCCTACAAGGCCAGCCAGGGCCTACGCGACCGGCGCGTTCACCAAGAGCTCATGGACCGCAAATTCAAGCTGGCGGAGAGCGACAGAGAGGCGGCAGTCACGGCCCTCAACCTGTCTCGAGCTAACTTGACGGAGGCACAGGAGGGCCAAGCGCGAGCCGAACTGGACCTGAGCCAAGCTGGAGAGCGGCTCCAGGCAGCAGCCGCGGCCGAACAAACCCTGGCTGACCAGAGCTCTCGTCTCATGGACCTGGAAGAGGAGCACGCGAACGCCGTCAAGAAGGCAGAGCGCCGAGGAGAGGTCTATCGAGAGTTGATGCAGGAACACGAGATCCTGGGAACCCAGTTGGACCAGGCCCAGGAGAAGCTTGGTGGGCTGGAGAAGCAGCAGGATCGTGAGGCCGCGAGCCTGAGCAAGACCAAGCGTGAACTGGCCAGCGTCAAGGCCTCGAAGACCAGTGCGATCGAAGCTCTGGAGGCACGCTTGACCGGGCTCGAGCCTCTGCCTGCCAAGCTCGACCAGAGCGAGACGCGCGCCAAGCAATGGCAAGATCGGTTCCAGACCCTAGAGGGAGAATCCGAACTGGAGATCGAGGAGCTTCGACGGCAGCTCGCTATCGTCGAGCAGCTGCCTGAGGAACTCGCAGCATGCCAGGACGAATTGCAAGTCACTCGAGATATGCTGATCGAGAATCAAGAGCGGGCGCGGACAGCGGAAGAATTGGCGACCGACTTGACTCAGGTCGACTCGGAACGATCCGAGGAACTCAGCACTTTGCGCGATGAATTTGTGACCCTCGAGCGTTCAAGTCAGGAGACCGTCCAAGAGTTGCGCGGACAGCTTGACGAGATTGCGGACTTGCCTGAGCGGATCAAGGTGCGAGACGAACAACTGCGAGTGAACCAAGCTCGCCTTGAGGATCTGACGACGTCGACCGACGAAGAACTCAAAACGCTGCGGTCAAGGGTGGACGAACTGTCTCCTTACCCCGCCCTGCTCGCCGAACGGGACGAGGAATTGAAAGCGTCCATTGCGCGCACTGAAGACCTGGAGGAGACGAGTACAGAGGAGATCAACGCACTACGCGCCAGGCTCGCCGAGCTCGATCCGGTCGAGGCTGAGTTGGGGAAGCACCGGGAGACCCTGCTGGTCACGGAGGAGCGCTACCGCAACTACTCGGCCCGGGCCAAGGACGAAATCAAGGGCCTCAAGGAGCGCAATCGGGCTCTAGAGCCGCTTCCTGCGCAATTGGCACGCACTGAGGCCGAGTTGCGCGCCTCGGATGAGCGCCACGAGCGCCTGTTGGAAGACAGCGAGAAGACCATCGGGCAGCTGCGCAGCCGGGTAAACGACTTGGAACCCATCCAGCTTCAGTTCGCCGAACGAGAAGGCGAGCTGCGGGTGATCGAGCGCCGCTTTGCCGACCTGCAGGAGCAGTCTCAACAGGAGTCCGCGGACCTCAATGAACGCCTAGCCGCGTTGAGCCCCATGCCGGATCGCCTGGCCGAGCGGGAGACACAACTGAAGGACAGTCGGCGCGAGCACCAGCATCACTTGAAGGTCAGCGCCAAGGAAATCGGGATCTTGCGCGAGCAGGTCACGAAGCTCGCGGCGCTACCCGATCAGGTTGATAAGGCTGAAAAGCTGGCCGAGGAAACACGAGGCAGACTGGCTGAGGTGGATCGTCGCAAACGTCAGGAAGTGCAAGATCTCAAGGGTGTCTTGGAGACCCTCGAGCCACTGCCCGATCAACTCGCCGCCCAGGAGGCGGAATTGCAACGCAGCGAGGGACGCTACAAGGATCTCCAGCAGGCAACGGATCGGGAGCGCGCCAAGATGCAGCGCCGACTGGAAACCCTGGAGGCCCGGGCAAGCGAATTGGGAGAAACCCGCAAGGACCTCTCAGTTGCTCGACGAGTCTTGGCCAAAACGCGCACACAAGTGGATTCGCGCGATACACGCATAGAAGTCTTGGCGGCTAAGCTCAAGGAGAACAAGCAAGAGCTCAGCGACCTCCGCCGTCAGGTTTCCACGTCGGATCGAGACCGCAGCGCGCAACAGGTTCAGATCAACACCCTTGAAGCTCGTTGCAAGGAAACCGCGACGCGTTTGAAGGCCGCCGTCGTGCGCTGGAAGGATGCCGACAAGCGCCGTATTCAAGCCGAGCGCCTGGTGCAGAAACAGGGGCGAGCGTCGAGCTCACGCGGGGCCAAGAACCGTTTGAAGGCACACACGATCGAGCCCAAGGCTCCGGCTAAGCCCAAACTACGAGACGACCTCAAGGCCATTGCGGGCATCGGGCCCGGATACGAATCCCACCTGAACAAGGCCGGGATCCGCAGCTACGCCCAGTTGGCAACCTTTGCCAAGACCGAGGGTGTTGCGGCCTTGGCCGATCTGGTGTCCGTGGACGCCTCGCGTATCAAGCGTGACAAGTGGGTGCAGGGAGCGAAGGCCGCGCACCGCCGCAAGTACAAGGAACGGATCTAGCGGTCCTTGAGAGAACGCCGCATGGCCTTAGGATCCTTCAGCATGGCCTCGTGATCCAGCCGCAGGCGTTCCCAAATGGCCGAGTCGGCGAGGGCTTCGCGAATACGCTCTTCGACAAGGGTTTCGGCGTCGATCTTCTCTGCCAGGGTCTCAGCCTCAAACTCCTCGTAGGTGCTGGGTCTCAACAAGTGGCGTAGCTTGGCCACAACGGCCAGACGGGCGCGCCTTGTGCTGGAAGTGGTCATGGCCTCGGTGAGCAGATCACGGAAGTCTTTGGGAGGGCGCTCGATCCCAAACTTCAGGGGAAAAATTCTGGCGTAGTAGGCCGCGAGCTCTCCGAGGCCCTTCTTTGTCGAAGCCTCCAAGGGCTCGCCGTTGCGGTCTTCTATCTTGGCGATCGCCTCTTTGTTGTGAAGGAGACAAGCTGCGTGCTCGCTAGCGAACCCAATCAGCAAGAAATCCGAGTCTTCCTCGATCTTCTCCTTGGGCTGCAATGGAACCAGCTCGCTGGCCAGTGCCGGCAAGCTCATGCCCAGATCCACACACAAGTCCCGTCCCACTCGATCGCGATCCTTGCGGCCCAAGTCACGGCCCTCGATGACGAGTTCGCGAATGAGCGCGTCGAGGTTGTCCTTGACCACAGCAGGAACCTGATTGGCCAGCGCCTTGCGTACCCTGCGCTCGACGACGGATGCCCGAACCGATGGAATGTGGAGTTCGAGGCGCAGGGCAACCGATTCCACGAGTGGCTCCAGGCTCCTGCGTTGCCTGGCCGAAGCGGACATGCCCGCCTGCGGCATGGCCGGGCTCTGCAGTAGCGCACTGAGCAATGCCAAGAGCCCAACAAAAGGCAAGCTCATTGATCTGGGGGTGGAGTCCATCGCCTGGGTTCAATCCCGAGGGGAAGCGTTGGTGGGCCCTGTTGGATTCGAACCAACGACCTACCGATTATGAGTCAGCAGCTCTAACCAACTGAGCTAAGGGCCCGGAGCGAGCATAGCGTATCATCTCGCGCGCGCAGGATCGGGCGCCTAGGCACTATGGACATCGACCAGGATCTGGCGGGCCTTCGAGTCGCCCTCAACCGTTGTCGGGAACTCCGGGCAGACGGGGCGGCCGGGCCTGCGCGGGAGGCAGAGGTCTCGGCTTGGTCCGTCGATCAGCACCTCTACCACATGGCCCTGGCTTGCGACCTCTCCCTTCGCAACGTTGAGAGCCTCGTGGCTCAAAAAGGGCTCCTGATCGCGGAGGGTGTGGAGCCATCCGAAGGCACCAGGGCGTTCTTTGAGCTGGAGCACTTTCCACGGGGTCAGGCTGAGGCGCCGCGCATGGTGCGGCCGTCAGATGAAGTCAACGCCGAGTTCTTGGCGCGCGAGCAGGAGGGAAACCTGCAACTGCTGCAACGGTTGAGTCAGAACCCAGGGGCCATCACGACTGCCCCAAATCACATCCCCCACCAGCTCCTTGGCCCGCTTAGTGCGGCCATGTGGCTGTGTTTTGCACGCCTGCACACGCTGCACCATCTCGCGATTGTCGACGACGTTCTGGCTGCGGTCGCCATCCGGGATGACGAACAAGGCTAGGCGTCAAGCCCCGGCACTCTCCCTACTGTGCTCGCACAGCCGAGCGGTAATTCTGGCCACGCAAGCGGTGAGTTTCTTGCCCATAGGAATGTGCAGGAACTCGTTGGGGCCATGGGCGTTGCTGGCGGGGCCCAGGACCCCCGTAATGACGAATTGAGCTTGGGGAAACTTCTCCCCAAGCAACCCCATGAAGGGGATCGTGCCACCCTCACCCATCAGGACGGCACCCTTGTCGAAGAACGTCTTGGAAGCCTCATCAACGGCCTCTGCCAGCCAGGGGGCCAGGTCGGGAGCGTTCCACCCCCCGGCACCCCCCGTGTCACCAAACCTAACCCGCGCACCATGGGGAGGGCTCGCTTCTAGGGTTTCCTTCACCGCTGCAACAGCCTGCTCGGGATCGCAGGTGGGCGGGATGCGCAGGGAGAGCTTTACACTTGTGCGCGGCCTCAGGACGTTGCCCGCGTCGGCGATAGAAGGCAAACCGTCCGCACCCGTCACGGCCAGAGCGGGGCGCCAGGTTCGATTCAAAACCAACTCGGAGAGGTCGACTCCCACAGGTTGAGTCTCACCTACAAACGGAAAACACTCGTAGACATCCTGCCCTAGAACCTGCGCAACGACCTGCGCCTGCTCGCGCCGTTCCTGTGGAATTTCTACATGCAGGGCTTCGACGCTGACGCGTCCCGTTGCGGAATCCTCTAGCCGACCGAGTAGGTTGCGCACGATTCGAAAGGTCTCGGGGACGATTCCACCCGCGTCTCCGGAGTGCACTCCCTCGCTCAAAGTCTCCACGCTCAAGTTCCCCATGGCATAGCCCCGAAGGGAGGTGGTCAGCCAAAGACGCTCGTAGTCCCCCGCGCCGCTGTCGAGGCATACAACCAGGTCCGGTTTCCCGATGCGCGCTTCGAGGTGGTCAATGTAGTGCGGCAGGTCGTAGCTACCGCTCTCTTCGCAGCCCTCGATCAAGATGACAACGCGCGGGTGGGCAATGCCCTGGGCTTGCAGCGCCTCGATTGCCGTCAACGACGCGTAGGCCGAGTAGCCGTCATCTGCCCCACCGCGACCGTAGAGCTTGTCACCTTCGAGTGAGGGTTCGAAAGGTCCATGCCCCTCCCGCCAGCCTTCCATCTCCGGCTGCTTGTCCAGGTGGCCGTACATCAACAAAGTGCTGGCCGCGTCTCCTGGGATTTCCATGAAGATCAGGGGTGTACGACCCTCCAACTCCACGAGTTCCAACTCCAGCCCTTGAATCGCTCGGCCGCGACACCAGTCGGCAATCCACCGAGCCGCCCGGTCCATGTGCCCGTGAGCCTTCCAGTCGGGGTCGAAATCAGGCGACTTGTTAGGGATGCGGATGTACTCGACGAGACTTGGAACGATCTCGTCGTCCCAAACACGGTCCACGAATTGCGTCAGCTCTTGGGAGTCCATGGCCCGAGCCTACCCGAAGGCGAGACAGTGCGAGACCTGGCGAGTGCGAGCAGAGTACTATTCGGATTGTGTTCGCGATCCAGAAGTCTTTCCCGACCCTCACGGTCGGCGCCCTGTTGGGCTCCGCCTTGTTCGGGATGGGGTGCAGACCAGCCGCCGGACCGGAAAAGTCCGTGCCCGTTTCAGATGACCCCAACCCGCCCTATGCGCTTTGGTCACAGGTCGAGGAGTTCCGCGCGGACATGGCCGCCCAACGCTCGGACAGTGACGGAGGCGGCAAGGCAAGTCTGGTCTGGGAAGGGGGGTCTGCGCCGATCATTAGGGCGGGTCGGCCCCAGCGCTTCGACCTACGCTATGAGGTCGGCCAACATGGTGTTGCCGTAGGCGGCCAGATCCACGTCATGCCCGAGCCTTTTTGGGGCTGGTCGGTACCGCAGACTACGCACGCAAGTCGCGCTGGGTTCACACGCGTGACAACAGAAGCAGAAGGGGTAGAGCTGGAGGTCTACACTGTCGGCTCCGCCGCCGCTGGATACTTGGTCATCGAGGTGGGCGGGCGCGCGCTGAAAGAAGGCGAGCGGGTGCGCATCGAATACGGTGCGCAGGGGCCGGGCGCCCTAGTCGACCGGCACGCAGAGCAAGGGGCACACATCTGGTTCTACGTGGACGGCGACGGTGATGGCGTTCGAGGACTATTGCGCGCATCGCCCACAGTGGATGTGCTGGCGGGACCTGCGGCGCGAATTGTGGCCAGCACGCCGAGCATCGTGCGGCCAGGAGAGACGTTCACCCTCACGATCGCCCTGCTCGACATGCACGGTAATGACGGTGTGGCCTTTGAAGGAGTCGTGCGGATCGAGAACCGCCCGCCTTCCTGGGAAATGCCTGCCGAGGTTGTCTTCTCTGCAGAGGACGAGGGGCACAAGCAGATCGAAGTCCTCGCCGAGTCCAGCGGTGTGGTCCGCCTGGCCGTAGAAGCTCAACTTGGCGATTCAACCGTTCGCAGCGAAGCGGGTCCAACATGGATCGATCCGAACGCGCGGCGCGTGTTCTGGGGCGACCTGCACGGTCACTCCAATTTTTCAGATGGCACGGGCGAACCCGGAGAGTGGTTCGACTACGCACGGTACACTGCGGGTCTCGACTTCGCCTGCTTGACCGATCACGACCACTTCGGTGTGCGCTTCATCGATCAGTCGCCCGAACTCTGGGATGAGCTCCGAGCGGCGGCCCTCGCCCACCATGACCCTGGACGCTTCGTTACCTTGCCTGGCTACGAATGGACGAGCTGGATTCATGGCCACCGCCACGTGGTCTTCTTTGGTGAGACCGCGGAGTTGTTCTCGTCCGTAGATGAGAACTACCAGGACCCGCGGCAACTGTGGGAAGCACTTGAGGGTCAACCGGCACTCACATTCGCACATCACTCAGCTGGCGATCCGATCCCCACGAACTGGACCTTTCGCCCCGACCCAGTCCTGGAACCGGTAACGGAGGTCATGAGTGTTCATGGCAGTAGCGAGGCCCTCGATTCACCAAGGACCGTCCGGAATCCGCGACCAGGGAATTTCGTGCGGGATGTGCTCGATCGGGGAGTGCAGCTTGGGTTCATCGGCAGCGGCGACAGCCACGATGGACACCCCGGCCTGCCCCACCTGTCGCCCGTTTATGGGTGGAGGCCCGGGCGGACCGCATCCGATGTGGACCGCATGGGAACTGGAGGGTTGGCCGCGGTCATTGCTGAGAACTTGACACGTGAAGACCTACTTGAATCCCTGCGCGCGCGCGCTTGCTACGCCACAAGCGGTCCACGGGTGCTCTTGCAAGCCTCGCTGGGCGGGCACCCGATGGGATCCAGCGTCGCGGCAACGGGGCTTGGAGAAGAAGCAGCCCTTGACGTGCTCATACTCGGCACGGTCGGGCTATCGCGATTGGACTTGGTTCGCTCAGGTGTCGTCCACAACCTGGAACTCCAAGGTGAACGTCGGTTCACTGGAAGCATCCCGCTCAAAGATCTGGATCCTGGGGAGTACGTGTACCTACGCGTGCATCAGGCGGATGGGAGCCTCGCCTGGACCTCACCCTTCTTCGTCGAGTGATTCCCTGCGAGGGGGATCAGGCACAGCGGTTTCGACCCAGGGCCTTGGCCGTGTAGAGCGCTTGATCCGCCGCCAGCAGCAGGTCCTCGGGAGACTCCATCTCCGGAGTCCGCTCTGCGATCCCCAAGCTGAGCGTCACAGTGCAGTTCATGAGCCCATGCTGGATGGGCGTCTTGGCGACGGCCTGGCGAACGCGTTCCGCACACAGGCGTGCATCAGCCGCATTGCTGGCCGGGTTGAGGGTGAGGAACTCCTCGCCACCATAACGACTGAGAACATCGCTCAACCGGAGAGCTGCACGCATGCGAAGACTCACCTCCTTCAGAACCTCGTCCCCTCCGCCATGCCCGTAGGTGTCGTTGATTTGCTTGAAGTGATCGAGGTCGGAGATGATCACCGACATGGGCTGTCCCGTTCGGGTTGAGGATTCCCATTCTTGTTCCAGCCGCCGCATCGCATAGCGTCGATTCGGCAACTGAGTAAGCGGGTCCGTGAGCGCAGCAAGCTCTAGTTGCCTAGCCAAAATCCCGAGCTCCGCAACCTGATCCAGGCGTGCCGATTCCATCGATTCAAGCCGCTCCCGCATGTGGACTGTTCGTAGCCCTGCCTGAACGCGAGCCTGTAATACGCCAGGATCACTCGGCTTCGTGACATAGTCATCGGCACCCGCTTGCAAGACTTCAATGATCTGGTCCGCCTCGCCATCACGCGAGGTCAACATCAAGATGCACAAGCGGCGTCCAACATCTGTGGCGCGCAGCATCTCGCACAGTTCCACTCCTGTCATGCCGGGCATGTTCCAGTCGGTGACTACGACTTGGGGATTGAGGGTCAAGGCTTTTTCCAGCCCCTCCTGGCCGTCACTGGCAAGCAGTACTTCATTGCCCGCCTTGCGCAACTGTGCTCCGACAACTCGCCGAATGAGGGGGTCGTCATCCACTAGCAAGATGCGGGCTGACTCACCCCAGCGCACTTGGTCTAGGGCCGGGACCGAGGTCCTTGCGGGTGCGTTCTGTGCAACGCTTGGGCTGGGAGTGGGCTGCGGATGACTCGCACGATCGCGGTCTTCTGTGGGGGCCCCACATTGATTGATGTCGGCTACGCAAGCGGGATCTGAGGCCGTGTCCAGCTCGTCCCGCAATCGTGTCCAATGCGCGGTGGCTTCAACGCGAGCGGCTTCTGCCTGCTCTGCGGTGAGACCGAGTAGTTGACAGCACTTGGCGAACAATTCTTCGACGTCATTGGCGGACGTCCGCACCTCCGCGCAACACGGTTTATTGCAGTCCTTGCATCGATCAGTACACATCGACGCAGCGGATTGGCTAGCAAGCAGTAGTGCGGCCCAGCTCTTGACATCGCCCTTCTGCTCGCAGATCCGGTCGTACTCCTTGTGGATCAGCACGGCCTCCCGCAGCTCCGGAGAGAGACCTGCATCATCCAGGAGGGCGTGACTCACTTCGCAATGGTTGATCCCGAGCACTTCGGTTTCGCGCTTTGAGCGTGCACGCCCAACTGCCCCAGGTTGCGCCTGGAGGATCAACATGAAGCGAGCACGGTGGACCTTCGCCAATGTCAGCGTACCGATGTCCGCGATCAAGCCCAGGGAGTAGGCACGTTGCGGGTGGTCCCAGCCTGCTGCGCTGGAGAGGGCTTCACACAATTGGGCGGTCAACTGAGCACGCAACCAGTAAGCACCATGGTCGAATTCAGTGAGGTCACGGCCCCACTCTTCCTTGACCAGAGAGAAACCCATGAGCAGTGCTTGCGCTGCGTCCCAGCCCACCCGGGCAAGCGCAGTCGGCACATCATCCGTGTGACCCTTACCCTGCGCAAGATTCTGGTTGGCCAACTTGATCAGTCGTAGCGAGAGGGCCGGATCGCACTGCACGATTCTCGCCAGGGCTTCCACGTCCCGCTCTCCTGCACGCATCAGCTCCATGAGCTGCATGGACACGCGCAACGAAGACGGCAGCCCACCCACGAGGCTCAACTCATTGAAGGTCTTTTCCATGGGAAACGAGGTCCCGCTTCAGGCGGTCTTCTTGTGCTCCCCGTCGATCATCGCTTTGGTCGCGTCCCGCAGGAGATGCAAGCTGGTTCTTGAGCGCTGATGTAGATCCAGGAGTTGATCTAGTACGTTTCTCTCCAGTCCGTTTGCGCGTGCGTCTTTTTCTGCAACTCGACAGGCCGCAGAGAAAATCTGCGCCCCCATCGTCGAGCTGGCTCCCTTAAGCGTGTGAGCTTCGAGCACGACCGATTCCCAGTCCTCATCACCATAGGCCTGCTCTAGGGCCGCAACCCGAACTTGGGAATCTTCAAGGAAGAGGTCAATCAACTCCAAAAGCAGCTCCGGCTCGTCGTCGCCACCGAGCTCGGCAAGGGAGTTAATCACTGCCTGATCGACTTCCTTGCCGAATCGGGCGTCCCATTCGGACGAGGAGAAATTGAATTGGGTGACCATTGATGAAGGGGGTGCTGGGCCGAGGGGCATCAGGACTGTGTTTCGTCGTCCTGCCACCCCCGTCCCGCGCCCTTCCGTGATTTCCGTGCGCCCTTGTCCCTGTTTGCGCGCACGGTGTGTCTCAATTCAAGATTGGCAGGTCGGGGAACGCCCCTGGCGCGGTCTCAGGAGGATCGGGCGGGGGAGGCAATTCGAAGTCGAACACCTTCAAGAAGTGCTTCACCAGCAGCACTTCGCAGAGCAGATTTCCAGCAGGGAGGGCGGCGTGGTCGGCCAACTTGGTCATGCAGGCAGGATCCAAGCCGCAAGGCCTGAATTCATTGAAGATTCCCAAGTCGGTGTGAACGTTGAGGGCGAGTCCATGCCAAGTCACCCACCGCCGCAGTGCGACGCCGATCGAGGCCACTTTTTGATCACCGAGCCAAACTCCCGTAGCGCCGTCGACGCGGGAACCTTGAAGCTCGAACTCAGCCAGGACTCCCATCACAACCTGTTCCAGGTCGCGCAAGTAGCGATGAACATTCCGACGAGATTCCGGCAGTTTGAAGATCGGATACGCGACGACCTGTCCCGGGCCGTGATAGGTGGCCTCGCCACCTCTCTCTACCTCAACGACTGGCACCGACAACGAGCCCAACTCTGCGCCCTTGCGCCCGACCGTGACTACCGGTTCGTGCTCGACGAGAATCAGCGTGTCGCGGATCTCATCAGCGATGCGCTTCTCAAGTAGCTCCTTCTGCAGTTCAAGTACTTCGCCGTAGGGCCGTAGGCCAAGTCGCTGCACGTCCATGTACTGGCCCAATCCCTGAACGTGCGATTCGGCCATGGTATCCGCCTCTAGGGTCGCTGATAGATATGCACGGCCATGCCGTGGACGGCCTCGGCGGCTTCCATGAAGGCTTCGGGCAGGGTCGGATGTGCATGGATCGTGCGTGCGATGTCCTCCGACGTGGCGCCCAGCTCAAGGGCCAGGGTGGCCTCCGCAATCAGCTCGGTGACTTCGGGCCCCACCATGTGCACGCCAAGCAACTCGTCGGTCTTGGCGTCCGCGATAACTTTGACCAACCCTTCAGTGCCTTGCAGTGTCATGGCCCGGCCCGAGGCGGCAAAGGGAAAGGAGCCGGTGGAATAGTCCAAGCCCTGTTCCTTGCACTGGTCTTCTGTGAGCCCGACAGATGCCATTTCTGGGGCCGTAAACACCACAGCCGGGACACATTTGGCGTCGTACTCATCGGGCTGCCCCGCAATCACAGCCGCCGCGACGACACCTTCCTTGCTTCCCTTGTGGGCCAACATCGGCTGACCGGCGATGTCGCCTATGGCGTAGATGTTGGCGACGGCCGTGCGCATTTGGCTGTCCGTCTCGAGGAAGCCATGTTCGTTGACCGTCAAACCGGCGGCTTCCAAGCCCAGGCCCTCGCTGAAAGGCCTGCGACCGACGGTGGACAAGATTTGATCACACTCCACCGTGCCCGCACCTGACGACCCCTCAATCGCAACCGACAAGCCCGATGCTGTCCGCTCCCAACCCTTGGCGAAGGTTTCTGTCAGTAGCTTGATCTTGCGTTTCTTCAGACTGCGCTCAATCACCTTGACGCAGTCGCGTTCCTGCCCGGGCAGGGCACCCTTTGTGGCTTCGAGAACGGTCACTTTGGATCCGAGCTTGTGGTACATGATTCCAAGCTCCAACCCGATGTACCCTCCGCCAATAACGACTAGGTGTTCCGGAATCCGGTCAGGAGCCAGGGCACCGGTTGACGACCAGACAGCGTCCTCGTCGAAGTCGAATCCGGGGATGGCCGTTGGCACGGAACCGGTTGCGATGACGATATCGTCAGCATTCAGCGTTTGCTCGCCAGAGTCCGTCGTCACTGAAACACTAGTCGTTCCAGTCAATCGCGCCTCCCCCATCACGACTTGAACGCCGTGATTCTTGAGCAGGGTGCCGATTCCTCCAGTCAGGCGATCGACGATTCCAGCTTTCCAGGCGACGAGCTGGGTCACGTCCACGGCAAGGTCGGAACAGGTGATGCCCATGGCGCTCGCGTGCCCCACCTTCTCCATCAACGAGCCGGCGGCAATCAGGGCCTTGGAGGGGATGCAACCGATGTTGAGGCAGGTGCCACCAAGCTTGGTGCGCTCGACGACGGTGACCTCTTGACCCAACTGCGCGAGCCGAATTGCGCACACGTAGCCTGCGGGGCCAGCACCGATGACGATAACTTTGCGGCTGGAACTCATGGGAATCTGAAACGAAGGTCGTGAGAGGGTTAGAGGGGGAAGGCCCCGTCTCCTGCCTGTGCAAAGCCGAGACGTTCCGCCACTGTGGCGAAGGCGTTGTATTGACGTTTGAGGTGGGTGGGGACTGTTTCGTACACATCTTCCACAAGGGTCTTGAGAGCCATGGCTGGCGCAGCCTCCTGCTCGTGGATGACCTGGTCGATTTCCTCGAGCAGCTCGTCCTGGAAGGCTAGGCGGTCCCCTGCTGACAGCACTCCCTCGCTCCTGAGCCAGTTCTCGAACCGATCGATCGGGTCCTTGCCCTGCCACTCCTGCACTTCCTCTTCTGACCGGTACTTGCTGGGGTCATCAGAACTGGAGTGGCCGAGCATGCGGTAGGTCTTGAGCACCAACAAGGTGGGCCCCTCGCCCGACCGAGCGCGCTCAGCAGCAAAATCCATGGCTTGGCGACAAGCGAGCACATCGTTGCCGTCCACCTTCACGCCTGGAATTCCGTAGGCACGCCCCTTGTCCTCGTACTCACCAGCCGTTTGGGCGCCGGATGGGACTGAAATTGCCCAACCATTGTCCACGCAAACGAACACGACCGGCGCCTTCCAGATACCGGCCAAGTTCATGCCGCTGTGAAAGCCGCTAGAACTCGTGGCTCCGTCGCCGAAATAGACGGCGTGTACGCTCGACTCCCCGCGCATGTGGCTCGCGTAAGCGGCACCAACGGCGTGGGGTATCTGCGTTCCGATCACTGAAGACCAACTCGGATAGTGGCTGGCTTTGTGTTGGAAGTGATTGCACATCTGCCGGCCCTTGGCCGTGTCGTTGGCGTTGCAGTACATCTGCGCCACGTACTCGGACAAGGGCAGGCCGCGCATGACCGCAGCCCCGCCTTCGCGTAACCCAGACCAAAGCCAGTCATCTGGAGCGAGCGCTGAAGCAGAACCGATGGCGGCTGCCTCCGAACCGAGGACCGTGCCAACGAAGCCAACCCGACCCGCTCGCTGCAACTTGAGCATGCGCTCGTCCAAGCACCTGACGCGCAGCATGTGCACGAACAGATCACGCAACTCCCGGGCAGCGAGCCCAGGTCGGTCTCCGACGAGAGACCCCTCGGGAGCCAATATCTGCAGAGGATCGCCCATGGCCCTACAGGGCGAGCAATGCCGGCTCTTCTAGGAGAATCCGCAAGTGGCTGAGGAACCGAGCCGCGTCCGCTCCATCGGCGAGTCGGTGATCCACGCTGCAAGAGAGATTCATGAAGTGACGCACTTCAATCCGATCGCCTTCGGCTGTCTCCACAACGCCGGGTCGCTTGACGATGCGGTGCACACCCAGAATGGCGATGTCTGGGAAGTTGATAATGGGTGTCGCCAACGTTCCACCGATGTTGCCAGCGTTAGTGATCGTGAAGGTGCTGCCCTGTAGCTCACTTGAAACAATCTTCCCGTCTCGGGCTCGCTGAGCCAGTCCGCCGAGTTCCTCGGCCAACGCCATCATGCTCTTCGATTCAACGTTCGGGATGACGGGGACGATCAAACCGTTTGGCGTGTCGGTTGCGATTCCCAGGTTGACGTAGCCGGGGTTGACGATTTCCTGGGCCTGCTCGTCCAGGTGTCCATTGAGCATCCGGAACTGCATTAGGCCACGGGCGACAGCGGACATGATGAAGGGCATGTAGGTGACCTTGATACCCTGCGCGGCACCCAGTTCCTTCGCTCGTGTCCGTACTCGAACCAGGTTGGTGACGTCGATCTCCTCGACGATCGTGAAATGCGTCGCCGTGTAGACCGAGCGCTCCATGGCCTCAGCCACCTTGCGCCGCAGGCCGCGGAATGGAACTCGCTGGTCTCCAACGGGGGACCCTATCGAGGGGGCTGCAGCGGGAGTCACCGGCGACGGAGCGGAGGATGCGCCACTGGCATGGAAGCTCTCGACGTCCATTCGGCGAACCACGCCGTTGCGACCAGAGCCAACAACCTGGTCCAGGTCGACGCCGAGTTCGCGGGCCACTCGACGTGCGCTCGGGACTGCCAACACCTTGGATCCAGGAGCGGTTGCAGTAGCGGACACTCCACTCGGGTTGGGGGCTCCCGAACTCGATCCGGGGGACGGCGCTGAGTCGGCAGGCCCA
>Ga0209992_10000169_pt1 | contig 90417 bp, 71 predicted proteins | sample 2SBtaG_2_FD_182564 | JGI IMG/M metagenome (GOLD analysis project Ga0209992, IMG submission 182564) | Deep subsurface microbial communities from Kolumbo volcano to uncover new lineages of life (NeLLi) - 2SBTROV12_ACTIVE470 metaG (SPAdes)... | ecosystem: Environmental > Aquatic > Marine >... | reverse complement strand
CGTCATCGCGTCGCTGAAGTCCCTCGGTGTCCGCCTGCCCACAACCGACGCATCGGCCGCGCTCGACAAACACGCTCGCAGACGTCTCGCGCGTCAGTCGCGTGCGCTTCCCAAGGGCATCATCGCGTTCAAGACCGCCGCTGGAACCGACGTGATCGCTGGGCGTTCTGCCTCAGCCAACGATGTACTCGTCACGCGTGTCGCTCGCGGGCGCGATGTCTGGATGCACGTGCGGGACCGCACCGGAGCGCACCTGCTCTTGCGCATGAAGAACAAGGACACCCCGCCCGATAGCCGCGACCTGCTCGATTGCGCCATGCTTGTCGCCCACCTTTCGGGGGTGGCGAAGGGCGACCGCGTGGAGGTGTCCTGGACCCGCGCAAAGCACGTGCGAAAAGTCCGTGGCATGCCCGCAGGGCAGGTCTTCATCGCCGGAGAGAAAACGCTCCTGGTCGCCGTTGAAGGGGCCGTGATCGATGGGTTCTACACGCGTCGCAGTGGCTGATCGGCCGCGGCGTCTATTGGATCGGGTCGCACGCGAGGTTGCGGTAGACGGCGACGCCCAACTTGCCCTGGATCACGAGGTCCTTGCAGCCGTCGAGATCGAAGTCGGCCACGCGGGGATCCTTTGAGCCGGCCAGCCCGACAATGCGGCGCTTCTCTTCGACGAACTTGCCGTTGCCGTCGCCGAGCAGGACCTGGACGCTATCCGTCGCGACATCAAGCGCGAGGATGTCGTCGAATCCGTCCTGGTTGACGTCGAGAATATCGATCGAAGCACGCGAGGATTCGCCCTTGAAGATCGGCTTGTTGTCCGAGTACCAGTCGCCCATTCCGGCCTTGACGTCGATCCCCTTCTTCGTGCCGAAGGCGACATCGGTGCACTTGGGCGGCGAATCGGGCGCGCTTGCGAAGTTGCCGACGGCGAATCCCTGGGGCCCCTCGCCGATCGAGAACGTCTGCGTGACCTTGTGCATCCATTCCCCAGCGTTCGCCGTTTCCAGGGCACGCAACACGCCGAAGCCGTGCTCTTTTTTGCCGAGAACGAAGAGCGACGCGACGGTGTCAGCGCAGAACTTGGCGGCGAGCAGGTTCGACGGTTCCGGGCTCACTACGCGATAGGTCACGTAGTCGGGGAACAGCGCCTTGTTGTCCTTGGGATCGACCGCTTGGAAGAATGACAGATCCTTCTTGATGACGTTGATGATCTTGGTCGGGTTCGCCTGTTTGAACGCCTCTTCCAAGCGTTTCACTTCCCAGTTCGTGTTTACCGCGTAGAACAGCGGCTCGAAGATGATCTGGCCGGTTTGTGGATTCTGCGCGGTCTCGAAGACGCGTACGCGCGGGGCCAGGTAGCACGCCTCGCTCGGCGCTCCGACGTTGCCCATCAACGTGGCCACATCGTCACGCGAGTCGTTGTTGTAGTCGACCTTGGTGATCCCCACGATTCCACGCCCGCCGGCCTGCGCAAAATAGGGACGGAGGCGCTTGGGCTTGAGCGGGGAAGAGCTGCTTCCCATCTGGAAGGGTTCGCTCGCCTTGCCGTTGAGCACATAGTTCAGCGACGCGCGAACGACCGGGGCGCCGTTGGTGCCGTAGCCGCGCGCGAGCTTCTTGGTGGTCTTGCCCCCGGGCCCTTCGATCTCGATGAGGTTGCGGCAGAACGTCTTGGTGTCCACGTCGGTGTCTTCACCGAAGAGGTTGTGTACCTCGTAGTGCTCCAGGCACGAACAACCGAGCTCGATGTTCTCCTCGTACTTCTCCAGCTTCACGCTCTGGTTGGTGTTATCGAAATCCCGGGGCTCGGCACCGTCCTCGGGCGTTTTGCCGTGCGAGTAGACGATGTCGGTCGCGAATACGAGGTCCCGCGGATCGCTGCCATCGAGATCCAGCACTTCGAGGCCGACCAGCTTGCCGAATGCCGTGCCGCAGCCGTCGCCGATCGCGCCAGACGCCGAACGTTCAAGCGGGTTGTAGGGCGCGTATTGTGCGGCCTGCGCCTTCAAGGACAGCTGGTCTCCGCCGTTGAGATACAGGTGGAACATGTGCGCGGGTCGCAACGCGCCTTCGCTCTCGCACTGTGGCGCTGGCGGTTTGCCATCGACGGACAGCGGTGTGGTTTCGGGCACACCATCGCTGCCGATGAGCAGGTCCGGTCGGGCGTCTGCGTCCACGTCGTCGACGACGAACTTGCCGACGGGTACGGCACGAGCGAACTGGCCGGGAGGATTGACGCAGACACGAAACACTTCGGCACCGTGGAATCGCTGGTCGCCGCGGCCGCGCGCCACCGTCACGCCCACTGGTTTGGTGCCGTTGAGAGCCGTCAGGTCGATGGTGCCGTCGTTGTCCATGTCGGCCGCGATGACCTTCTTGATCTGGCTGCCGAGGATGACCGAGTGGAAGCAACGCCCGAGCGTGAATCCTGCAGCGCCGGTGATGTCGTAGATGACGACGGTTCGGCCGTTTTGCGCCATGACGAGCATGTCGGCGCCGCCGTCGCCGATCGGCGCCACGGTGAGCGATTGCACCGAGCCGGTGTGATACTGGCGGTGCGCGTCCAGCAACGAGAACGTGCCGTCACCATTGCCCTGTAACCAACGGACAGCGGGCCCTGTCGTCGAGCCGACGATGAGGTCGAGATCCGTGTCGGTGCCGCCTGCAGTCGCCGTCCAGTTGTAGGGCACAAGAATCGCGGTGTTCGCCATGTTAACGAGGCCGCCGGTGGTGCCGGTGTCGACGCAGGCTTCGAATATCCCGCCACCCATGTTGCGGCAGACGCTGATGATGGGTTCGGAGCGTCCAACCGCGATATCGGCCTTGCCTTCCGTGTCGATCGAGCCCGCGATGAAGTCACCGACGACGATCGAGCGGATCTTGCCGAGCATCTTGCGGATGATGGGCTTCTTGAGGACCTGGCCTCCCTTGATGGTCTTGGCATCCGTCGCGTCTCGGCACAGCCGGGTCGGTAGTTCTTTGGTCGGGCACAAAGCGTCGGTTTCGGCGATGAGAACAGACAGGGCGAACGCGTCCTCTTCGGCGCCGAGAACAAGATCTGAAGGTCCCGCTCCGTCGATCTGCCCGACTGCGGACGCCGTGGTGGTGCCCTTAATCGGGATGCTCTGCACGCGGATCGGCCGGACCTTGGGGCGTGACAGGAAGACCTGGGCCACGCTGCCATTTGCGTCTGTCCCGACCGCGACGATGTCCTTGATTCCCTTGCCGCCCTTGTCGCTGACCGCCTTGCTCGGCGGGTCGAAATCGACCACCGCAACACTCGCACATTGGATTGCGCTCAATGGCTCGGCGGGCGCGAACTCGGTGGTGCACTTGATCGTCGAAGGATCGGCCGGCTGCTTGGGATCGGCCGGCTTGACGGGCTTGGCTCGCCGCACGAAGACACCGGTCGTGCCGCACAGCACAAGGTCCTGGCAGCCATCTGCATCGAAGTCGGTGACCTGGTAGTCGCTGATCGCCGCCACCTTCGGGTCGTCGCGCGAATAGGCCACATCGAAAAGCGGCGGCCGCAGCATCTTGACCTTGGTCGACGACGTGACCTGGTCTTTGGAAACGTCCTTGGCGATGAGCGTCAGCGTGACCGTCTTCGTAGGTTGCTTGCCGCGTTCGAGCATGAATTCGAAGAACCCGGCCTTGCCCATGCAGACGGCGCCATCGTCTTTGTGCGCCGCTTTGCAGGCGTCACATGAGCCCGCCTCGCCCTTCTTGGCTTTGCTGTTGCATTTGAAGAGGCGCCGCTGCGGCTGTCCCGGGAACGCGTCGATCACGAAGAGGCCGACGTCGGCCAGGTTGGATTCGGTTACACGACCCCGCACACGCACTTTGCCGATGTGAACCGAACACGGCTTGGGCTCGAGGATCTCGAGTTTGGGGATGGCATTGTCGACCACGACGTTGATCGCGCCGGCCCCGCTCGCTTGCTTTGCGCCCGAGCCGATGATGGTCAAACTGAGCTTGCCGTCCTTGAACAGTGGCTTGTTCTTCGCGTCGACCTGCTGCGTGTCGAGTTTGATGGCAAACCCCGCGCCGGCGCCTTTGCAGTTGGCCAGCAGGTCAGCCGGGATGGCCTTGAGGGCCGCGACGATCTTGTTCTTCTCCGCATCTGGAAACGGGTTGTTGGTGTCCGCGTCGCAGATGTCCTTCTTGGCGTTGGGGTCGGTGTACTTGATGCCGTAGCGCCTGGCTTCGGCGAGCAACTTGTCGAGCTCGAAAGTGTCCGCCTTCGCCAGGGGATGCTCTTCGGCGAGCTTGCACGCCTCTTTGCCCTTGACGGTGAGCTTGGACGTCATCGAGTTGGCGCCCTTGAGCGTCCCGGTGACGGTGACCACCCCGAACACCTGCTTGTTCTTGGTTGGAGCGGTGATGGTGACGTCGACCGTCGGCGGTTCGGGCGCTGCTGCGGGCCCATCACCATCGCTGCAACCGCAGAGCAACGCGGTGATAGCAATGACGACACGTTTGGCGGCCCGGTCGGTGGGCGATGGCATCGATGGCTCCTCGAAAAGCGAGCGCTGTCCATAAGTTAGGACACGCGGCAACGGCCGCGCCGCACCCGCACCCAACCATTGTCGCGTCTTCCGCCCTTCGGTCAAGCATTTGAGACCTCGTGGGACCATCGAAAAAACCTGTTACTCCACGCACTTGTCGCGTAGTTCGCCAAGACTATTGGCAACGCCGCGCGGCGTGATCGGCCACGTGCGACGGCAGATCGGTCCCATTTCACGACTGGGACCGGTCTCGAGACCTGCTTGAACGAAGCATCCTGGCGCGATTTGGATCGCGACGAGCTGCTATTTATCCATGTTTTCATGTTGTTCATTCGTTGATCGCCGTGCCGGCCTCGAACTTGCATTGCTCTGCCGTGGTTGCGGCAATGGCTCATCGCTTCCGCTGCAAGCCGATGGGAGGGATCGTGAGCGGAAAAGCGAACAGGAATCCACGGGCGTTCGATGGGCAGGCCCGCGACGTGGTCACGCTGCGGACTTTGGTGCTCGTGTTTGTTGTCGTTGGAATCGCCGCGATTCGTGGCCGTACTGCGCACCATGATCCGCCGCCTCACGATCTCGCCGTCGGCATGGTCGCAGGTCGAGCAGGACTGCAGCTTCTGCGCCAGGGCTGTTTGGAGCCAAGTCGTGCAAGTCCGGCCGACTGGCGTGCGATCGGTCGGATCAACCGCGGACTGGCTGGCCGGCTGTCAAGACGTTGCCGCGGTCACGACCGGTGTCGTGGCGTGGCCGCGCTCAAGGCGATCAAAGGTGTCGGGGACAAGACGGCCGCGACGATTATGGACGTGCTCTGCCGCCGTGCGGCCAACTCACTCCGTGGCCAAACCGAAAGCGTCGTGGAGTTCGCGCACCGCAAGCTCGGTATAGCGCTCGCCGATCAGGCAGGAGATGCGAATCTCGCTGGTGGCGATCATCTGGATGTTGACCCCGGCTTGGCCGAGCGTTTCGAACATCTTCACCGCCACGCCGGGCTCCGACCGCATCCCGGCGCCGACAACGGACACCTTGGCGACCCGGGTATCGCAGGTGACTTCGCCGCAACCCAGGCCCGCCGCAACTTCGCGGGCGAGTTTGGTCGCGCGCTCCGCTTCATTGCTGGCGATCGTGAAGCTGACGGCAGTTTGGTTCTTCACCGACGAGTTCTGGATGATCACGTCGACGTTGATCCCAGCTGCGCCGAGCGGCTGCAGGAGCCCGCCCACCATGCCCGGTTTGTCGGGCACCGCGTCCACGGTGATCTTGGCCATTTTTCGGTCATACGCGATGCCGGTCACAACAGCGCCTTCCATGCCTTCCTCCTCGGGAACGACCCAGCTTCCTTCCGACTCTTCCCACGACGAGCGCACGTGCAGCGGCACGCCGTATTTCATCGCGAACTCGACCGAACGGGTCTGCAGGACCTTGGCGCCCAGGGAAGCAAGCTCGAGCATCTCCTGGAACGTGATCCGCTCGATCTTGCGGGCGTCGCTGCAGATGCGGGGATCGGTCGTGTAGATGCCGTCGACATCGGTGTAGATCTCGCAGCTATCGGCCTTGAGCGCCGCGGCCATGGCCACAGCGGACAGATCGCTGCCGCCCCGGCCCAAAGTGGTGATTTGACCGGCGGCGTTGGTGCCCTGGAATCCCGCGACCACGACGATGTTTCCCGCATCGAGCGCGTCATGCACCGCGCTGGCGTCGATGTCCTGGATGCGCGCCATCCCGTGTGAATCATCGGTCGTGATGCGCACCTGGTGGCCGAGAAACGAGCGTGCTTCGTGGCCAAGCTCGCAGATGGCCAGGGCAACGAGGCCGATGGACACTTGCTCGCCGCTGCTGATGAGCACGTCGATTTCGCGGTGATGCGGGTGGGTGCTGATCTCGCCTGCGAGGCCGAGCAACCGGTTGGTCTCACCCGCCATCGCCGAGACGACGACGACCACGCGATTGCCCGCGAGTTTGGTGCGCACGGCGCGGGCCGCCACAGCCTTGATTCGTTCGATGGTGCCGACGGAAGTGCCGCCGAATTTCTGGACGATGGTAGCCACGATGGTGTGAACCTGGACGTTGAAGGGCCGAGGGGATTTCGCTGTTTCACGGTCAACTGCGGCGCAGTCGTTCACTCCGCCGGAATCTCGCCCAGCAATTGGAACTTTGCAACCGCCGGCACGACCCGCAAGCGGAGCCCCTTCACAGCGGGAGTGAGCAGCCGAATACGACGCTCTTTGCGCGCGATCGCCGGGCCGACGTCGGCGAAGACCAGGTTGTCCGGCAGCTTGTCGAGGAACGCGTTGACCGACCGAACAAGGCCGCGGACTGTCACCTTCGCGTCGGAAGGCTCGAGGATGCAGCGGCGGCGCTCGGGACAGCCCCTCACAACGATTGCGCGCGGCGGCAGGGTGCGCTTGATCTCGCGCTCCACGAGCTTCACAGCGACGGTGACCTCTTCGACGCTGAGCTTCACGTGACGTCCTGCGACGCCGAGCAACGCCGACTGAACGCGAAGATCGGTATCCGCTCCGGTCAGGTCGACGGGTACCGCTCGCACGTGACTGACGCGTCGAACCTGGCTGGCCGGGCCCGACACTTCGACTGTTCGCGGAGAGACTTTGAGTCCTCGCGCACCGACCTGAAAACCGTACATGGGCTCGCCCGTCGTCGACACCTGCACGGGCACCCGCTTGCGTGCCACCCGCTCCAGCCGAACATCGAGCGCCGACGGTCGGACTGAGAGCACCTCGACGCCCGCAACCGCGAGCTGTTGCTGGATGATTCGGTGGTCGAACGGGAGCCGCTCGCCGTCTCGGTAGTCGCGCAGATCGGCGACGATCTTGCGGCCGCGCTCGGTCATCAGGTCACGGATACCGCTCCAACGGCCGCGGACACGTACCTGGAGCTGCTCGGGCATCTCGCCGACGAAGACCCATCCCGCGGGCGTATTTGCGAGGCCGAGCGGCACATCGATCGCGAATTCCCGCACGTTGTCGCGCCGCACGACCAAGAAAATCAGGACGGCGAGCAGCACCGACAGGACCTTGAGGTTGAGGTTCTCAAAGACAAGCCCGCGGGCGCGGCCGAGGACGCCGGTCACGAGACCTCCTTCTGGCCGTCATGACCATCCGAAGGCGCTGTGTCGCCGGGACGGTTGTCGTCGTCGCGCAGGGTGGCCGGATGTGGGACGACGCGCGGCAGGTTCGTTACCTCTGCGCTCGCCTCCGGGATCTGGGTCGCCGTTGGATCGAACGGACCATGTCCACCGCCATCCGCGCGCCGCTGCTCGCCGGTGCTCCGCGTCGCATCGAGGATGTGTTCAGCGGTGCTGCGCGCCTGCCGATCGTGCTGGTCGGTGATGCGCGAGAGGGTGACGCGGTCGTGCTCCTGGGTGATTCGAGCAGTGTGAGTGGACCCGTGGTGCACGATGCGTCGTCGCCAGCGCCTTTGCCACCGTTCGCCGCGCTCGCGTCGCTCGTCAAACAACACACGGAAGCGCTCGCGGAGGTCTTCGGGTTTGAGATCGAGATCGAGCTGACCCATGTGCGCGACTGCGCAGCGTCCGGTCTCCTCCGAGACGACGACCACAATGGCGTCGGTTTCGTCGGCCAGGCCCAGAGCTGCGCGATGACGCGACCCCAGTGACGGCGGGATATCGTCGCCATACGCCAATGGCAGGAAGCACGCAGAAGCCGCGATCCGACCCTTTTGGATCACCGCGGCGCCGTCGTGCGTCGGGTTCATGTGCGATGGGATGAAAAGGGCAAGCAGGACCTGCCAGCTGACGGCTGAGTCCATCTTGACGCCGTCTTCGACGTAGCGGTCGAGGATGGCCTCTTGCTCGATGACGATGAGAGCGCCGATCCCGCGCTGGCTCAAGACCGCGCACGACCGCAACACCTCTTCGAGCACGGCGGTCGATTCGGGATCGCGCGATGAAAACACGAGGGGCGAACGGACCGCAGTGGCGAGGGCGCGGCGGATGTCATCTTGGAACAGAACGACCAACAGCAACACGATTGAGCCGATGAACTTGTCGAGCAGCCAGTTGACGGTCGGCAGGTCGAAGACGGCGTCCTGGCTGAGGTAGAACATGCCGAAAAGCAGCGCCACGGCGAGCATCACGGCGCCCGAGCGTGATCCTTTCAGCAGCAGCAACAGCTGATAGATGATGACGGCGACAAGACCGACATCGACCAGCGTCCGCCAGTCGCTCAGCGCTTTGAGACCGAGCTCACCGTCGAACACTTTGCGCTCTCCCCCGACCGGTCAATGAGCGGTCTTGATCGCGTGCGCGACGTCGACGACGTCCCGCATTGCCGCGACATCGTGGACGCGAATCAACACGGCCCCGGCCAGCACGGCCGCTGTGACAGCCGCTGCCGTGCCAAATACGCGCTGTCCCGGCGGTTTACCCGTGACGTTGCCAAGGAATGACTTGCGCGACGGCCCCACCAAGATCGGCAAATCCAGCTTAGCAACCGGTCCGAAGCCCCGCAAAAACCCGAGGTTTTGTACCTGCGATTTGCCAAAACCGATCCCCGGGTCGATCGCGAGCTGGCTGCGGTCCACGCCGGCTTCCTCGGCCGCTTCAACCCGGAGTTGTAGAGCACTGGCCGCCGTCTGGAGACCTTCGACGACGCCGCTGGGCATCCCTTCTGTCCGCGTCGACCAACACATCGCGCCGACATCGTGTGGCATATGCATCAAGATCCAGCCCGCACCAGCCTTGGCCACGACGCTGCCCATAGCGGGATCGCCAAATCCGCTGACATCGTTGACGAGTCTTGCTCCCGCTGTGAGGGACCGGGCGGCGACGACCGCGCGACGCGTGTCAATGGAGATCGGAATTGTGAATCGGTTGGCGATCGCTTCGATTGCCGGAAGGACGCGAGTGAGCTCTTCATCGACTGAGACGGTGGCGGCGCCCGGTCGGGTCGACTCACCACCGATATCGAGGACGTCGGCGCCATCGCCGACCATCGCGGCGGCACGATCGATGACAGCCGCGGAGGTTGCCAGCTCGCCTCCATCTGAAAACGAATCGGGCGTGACGTTGAGGATCCCGACAACAGCGGGACACGCGAGGTCGAGCGCACCACCGGCGATGCGAAGGAACGCAGCCATGACGGGCAGCTTCTACTGCGGCAATGGCTCGGGTAGGCCAGGCAGGCTGTCGATGACGGGCGGCGGCTCCTTCGGCTTGGACGCCTGCTCCTCGGCATCGCGAGCCTTGTCCTGCAACTCGGTCTGACGATCGCGGGCCTCGCGGTCCTTGCGCAGCTCGTCGAGTCCGCTGCCGGAGTTGATAAGCGCGACCTCGTCGCCGGTCAGCGTTTCGAACTCAAGCAGGGCGGCCGCGAGCGCGTCGAGCTGTGCGCGATTCTCTTCGAGGATCATCTTGGCGCGCTGGTAGTTATCTTCCACCAGTCGCCGGATCTCGCCATCGACGCTCACCGCGCTGCTCTCCGAGAGGTCGCGCGACATCTGCGTGAAGTCACGACCGAGGAACACTTCGCCCTGCTTGCGGCCGAAGTTGATCGGCCCGAGGCGGCTCATGCCCCATTCGGTGACCATTTGACGCGCCAGGTCGGTCGCGACCTCGATGTCGTTGGAGGCTCCTGTCGTGATGTCGCCGATGACGATCTCTTCGGCGATACGGCCGCCCATCATGACGGCGATGCGATCGAGCAGGTACTTCTCGGTGTGCGAGTAGCGGTCCCGATCAGGAAGCTGCTGCGTCAGGCCGAGCGCTCGCCCGCGGGGGACGATTGTCACCTTGTGGAGCGGGTCGGCGTTGTCGACGTGCTGGGCGACGAGCGCGTGACCAGCTTCGTGAACCGCTGTGACGCGCAGTTCGTCCTTGTCCATGGCGAGCGAGCGGCGCTCCGAACCCATCAGGACCTTGTCCTTGGCTTCTTCGAGGTCGCTCATGTCGACGCGATTCTTGTCGCGCCGGGCGGCGATGAGCGCGGCTTCGTTGACGAGGTTTTCGAGGTCGGCGCCCGCGAATCCGGGCGTCCCGCGGGCGATCGTGGGCAGGTCGACGTTGGCCGACAGCGGGACTTTGCGCGTGTGGACACCAAGGATGGCTTCGCGGCCGTTCACGTCCGGCGGCGGAACGACGACACGGCGGTCGAAGCGACCGGGTCGGAGCAGCGCTGGATCGAGCACGTCGGGGCGGTTGGTGGCCGCCATGATGATGACGCCAGCGTTGGACTCAAAGCCGTCCATCTCGACGAGCAGCTGGTTGAGTGTCTGTTCACGCTCGTCGTGGCCGCCGCCCATGCCGGCGCCGCGGTGACGTCCGACCGCGTCGATCTCGTCGATGAAGATGATGCACGGCGCGTGCTTCTTGCCTTGCTCAAAGAGGTCGCGAACGCGTGACGCGCCGACGCCGACGAACATCTCCACGAAATCCGAGCCGGAGATGCTGAAGAATGGTACGCCGGCCTCTCCCGCGACGGCTCTGGCGAGCAGGGTCTTGCCCGTGCCGGGGCTGCCCATCAGCAGCACACCCTTGGGGATGCGGCCGCCAAGGCGGGTAAACTTCTTGGGATCGCGGAGGAAGTGAATGATCTCTTCGAGCTCGCGCTTGCTCTCTTCGATGCCTGCGACGTCTTCGAACGTGACTTTATTGGTCGACTCGTTGAGCAGCTTCGCTCGCGACTTGCCAAAGCTCATCGCGCGGCCGCCGCCGGCCTGAATCTGGCGCATGAAGAAGAAGAACAGGACGAACAGAAGGAGCATCGGCAGCCAGGTGCCGAGCAAGGAGAGCCACAGGCCGTTGTCTTCGTTCTTGAACGTGATGTCCACGTCGCGATCGACGAGGTCCTTTTGGAATTCCTCGATGCTGCCGGTCGTCGTGAATCGTTTTCCGTTGCGCAACGTGCCGGTGATCTGTGTGCCGCTGACCTCGATCGCCTCGACGCGCTCCAAGCCGTCTTCGGACTTGAGCGCCTTATGCATGAACTGCGTAAACGAGATCGTCGAGCCCGGCGGATTGCTCCGCAGGCCTTGGAAGATGAATACGAAGAGCAGGATCAAGACGACCCAGACAAGCATGCTCTTGTAGTGTTTCAACGTGGTCTCCTTGCCGACGCGATCGCGTTCGTGCCCCCGGCGTGTGGGCCGGCTGGTGGCGCCGCACTCAAGCGGGTCGAAAAGCGGCTTGGGGCGGTGCCCGAAACGCTACCGGGCGACGGATCAACCCGTCGCGAAAGCAGGTTAGTCCGCACACAGACCCCGCGCAATGTCAGCGCGTGTCAGCAGCGCCGATTTGCCGTCGACCGTGAGCCGCATCCCCGCGACTTCGCAGGGGTTGCCGGGACTTGGGCCAGACCTCATAAACGCGTAAATCTGTTGCTGGGCCCGTTGGGACGGAGAGGCGACACCCAGTCGGCCCGCGGCCGCACGCACCCACGCGCCAACCGCTGACACCGGCGCATCGTGCAACAAGACCAACGGGAATCGGACGCTCCTGGTGACGTCATCGGCATATTCGTCGAACAGCGCTCCGAGCCAGTATTCCAGCGTCGCCGCGTGTTCGGCGAGGTTGGCAGCGGTCCGCGCAAGCCCCTCAGCGGCGCCGGGGATCGCGGTCTCAAGCGCGGGGAACACGTCGTGCCGAAGAGCGTTGCGGGAAAACCGCGTGTCCTCGTTGCTGGGGTCTTCGCGCCAGCCAAGTTCGTTCGTCGCGGCGAAACGTGCGATCGCCGCTCGGCTGATGTCGAGCAGCGGACGGACAACGTGGCCCGAGCGTCTTCGAATTCCCGCCAGCGCGCTCAAACCGGCGCCTCGGGAGGCCCGCATGACCAATGTCTCGGCCTGGTCGTCGGCATGATGTGCGGTTGCGACCACCCGACAGCCCGCGTCCTTCATGACTTGCAGGAGCACACCGTAACGAGCCGTTCGCGCCCGTCCCTGGAGATTGGCTCCGGGGGCAAGTTCGAGCTTCCGTCGCGCGATCTCGACGTTCAGGTTGCCGGCCAGGCGCTCGACGTGGTCTCCGTCGTCGGCAGAACCAGCCCGCAGTCCATGGTCGATGTGGACAAGCACAAGCTCGTGCCCGAGGGACAACTGGAGTTCGGTCAGAACCGCGGCCGCCGCAGTCGAGTCCAATCCGCCGCTACAACCGAGGAGCACGCGATCGCCCCGCTTCCAGAGTCGGTTGTGGCGCACGCTGCGTCGAACTGTGTCCAACAACCGGCGGGAAGGTCGGTCCATCGCTCTTTTGACCGGTGCGCCAGGTCGAACCGAACCTGGCCGCAGCTAGCCTTCGAACTCGGGCAGCTCAGCCGGGTCCCAGGTGCTGGTCTCCACGCCGCCGAAGCCGTCTTCGAGGATCTGCTCGAGATCGTGGTAGATCTCTTTGATCTTGGGGGGTAGCGCGCGCTTGTTCAGGCGCATGTAGTGCGACCAGCTGTCGTAACCCTGGACCTCGGTGATGCGGCACGGATCGTCAGCGTCGCGCCACACCTCGAATTGGCCGAGCCCCCACCCGACATACCAGTCGCGTACCTGCGCGATCAGCTCGATGTATTGGTCAAATTCGCCCGCACGAATGCGATACCGGTGTTGCAGCACGAACGCGCCAAGGCGGCTTTCAGCCATGTTCTGTCTCCGGGCGATACGTTGGTGCTTGGTGTGGCGTGCACTACCGCTAGAACGGGATGTCGCCTTCGATATCGTCGAATCCTGTGTCGGCAGGCGCGCTTCCGCCGCCAGCGTCGAAGCCGCGCGGCCCGGAATTCGGCCGGCCGCCTCCGCCACTGCCACCGCCACCGCCGGTGCTGCCACCGCTGCCACCGCCGCCGCTGCTCCATCCGCCAGCCGAGTCACCACGGCCGCCGAGGAATTGAACCGTCTGCGCCACGACTTCTGTCTTGTAGCGCTTCTGGCCGTTCTGATCGACCCAGTCGCGGGTCTGCAGTCGCCCCTCGATGTACACCTGTCGGCCCTTGTCGAGGTAGTTTGCGCAGTTCTCCGCGGTGCGTCCCCACACGACGACCGAATGCCATTCCGTCTTTTCGCCCCAGTTCCCTTCGCGGTCTTTGGTGCGCATCGTCGTCGCGATACGAAGCTCGCTGACCGCGTTATTGTTGGAGGTGTAGCGGAGTTCGGGTTTGGTCCCGACATTGCCGACCAGAATTACCTTGTTGACGCCTACTGCCATCGTGCTGCCTCGCTGGTGGGCGCGTCGCGGGGAGGCGGCGACGTCCCCGATGAACGTTCGCTCGACACTGCCCCACGTGCTGCGTGTTGTGCGTCGGCAGACTATGCCTCGGTCGGTACGCACGCAAGGCGAAGGACACCCCGCCAGGACACATCCTGTCTCACCGTGTCGGCCCCCTATCGTCGTGCATATGTCCCACTCTCCACTGGTCTGTCCCGTGCAAATGTGTAGGCTGCGCGCGCGATGGAGTACGGCGAATACCAGGTGATGCGCGAGGCTGAGGAGCGGCACTTCTGGTTCCGTGGCTCTCGCGCAGTCATTTTCGATTGGGTCGACCGGGCGATCGCCGAGATGGGTGCTTGTCGCCGCGCTGTCGACGTAGGCGCTGGCACCGGCGGGGTTCTCGCGGGCCTTGGCGAGCGGGCCGATGCGTGGGGAGTCGAGTACCACGAAGCTGGCGCTCGCTTTTGCGCCGGCCGTTGCCTCCGTGTCGCGCAAGGCCGGCTGCCCATGCTGCCGTTTGCAGACGACACTTTTGACCTCGCCGTCTCCCTCGACGTTTTTGAACACATCGAAGACGACATCGCCGCGATGGCAGAGGTTCGCCGCATCGTGCGCCCCGGCGGCCGCCTGATCGCCACCGTCCCGGCGTTGCAATGGCTGTGGAGCGAACACGACGAGGCGCTGCATCATCACCGTCGGTACGAGCGCAACGAATTCGATGCGCGCCTGCGTCGCGCGGGCTTTCAAATCGAACGGCTGAGTTTCTACAACGCGACTTTGCTGCCGCCGATCGCGGCCGTACGTATGGTCGGCAACATCATGCGCCGGGTTGTCGGGCCGGGGCCTGCCCCGAGCAGCGACGTGTCGATTCCGCCGGCTCCCATCAACGAAGCGCTCGCCGCGCTTTTCGCGTCCGAACGGCACATGCTTCGCCGCGGCCGCCTGCCCATCGGCGCATCGCTCATCGCAGATCTCCGGGCCTGAGCGCAGCTGTCCACGTCGGCCAACGTTTTCGATCGATCGGCCAAGTGGTACGATTCCGCCTCGTTTTGCGCGCCCGGTGACACCAGAGCGACGCCCATCAAGGGGATGCGATTGCAGGCTGATACCCGGCGAATGACCGTGGGCTTCGATGACTTCGACAGCCTCCGCGAGTTGTGTGGCGAACGAGACCAGAACCTGCGCTGGCTCGAATCCCGCCTCGGGATCTCGGTCGTGGCGCGCGGCAACACGTTGCATTTGAGCGGCGATGACGTCGACGTCGAGGTGGCGCGGGACGTCCTCGATCAGCTGGCAGAACAGGTGCGCGATGGCCTGACGGTCGACAGCAACCTGTTGCGGCGCATGGTCGACCAGCGCTCGGGCATCAGTTTCAGCCAGAACAAGTCATCGCGAACCCAGCGCGTCGCCGGTCCGTCGCAGGAATCGATGGCGCGAACGCGGGGACAGCGGGCCTATATTCGCGCTATCGCAAAGAACGACGTCGTGTTCGGAGTCGGACCCGCGGGCACCGGCAAGACTTTCCTGGCCGTTGCGTGTGCCCTCGCCGCGCTGCAGCGTCACGACGTGCGCCGTATCGTGCTTACGCGACCGGCCGTGGAAGCCGGCGAGCGCCTCGGGTTTCTGCCCGGTGACCTGGCCGCCAAGGTCAATCCCTACCTGCGCCCGTTGTTTGACGCATTGATCGAGCTGACCGACCGCGAGCGCGTCGAACGCTATGTGGAGCGTGAACAGGTCGAAGTGGCTCCGCTCGCGTTCATGCGCGGACGGACGTTGGCGAGCAGCTACGTGATTCTCGACGAGGCCCAAAACTGCACACGCCAGCAGATGGTGATGCTGCTCACCCGTCTTGGTCCCGACTCCAAGTGCATTATCACCGGCGATCTGTCCCAGTCAGACCTGCCGCACGGGCATAGATCCGGCCTCGCCCATGCGATCCGACTGCTCGAGCCGATCGAAGACGTGGCCGTGATCCGCTTCGCCAACTCCGACGTGGTTCGCCATCCTCTCGTCGCCCGGATCGCCGATGCGTATGCCCGTGACGCAGAATCCCGGCAGAAGAGCTGATCGCCGATGTCTGCCGCCAAGCAACAGCGAAAGGCGCCGTCGGGTGTGCCGCGTGAAGCCAGCCAGGCTCGCGAACGGCGGGCCCATCGTCGTCGCATCGCCATCGACACCTTCCTGGCCGTGCTCGGCTGGGCGCTTTTATGTGTGGTCGTGGGACCTACCGACGTCGAACGAGCCCCGCCGCCGCTTGGCCCCGCCGAACGCGACATGGTCGCCCTGCGCAACTTCGACGACAACGAGCCGGTCAAAGACCTCGCGGCCAGACAATCGCGTGCCGCCGCCGCCGTGCCGGTGCATTACGTCTTCCGCTCCACATCGGTCAGCGACCGAATCGACGGTATTCGCGCAGCATTTCGCCTTGTTCGTCCCCGCTATCGGCTGTACCTGGCCGAGCGCGAACGCCTCCAGCGCGAGGCGGCCGAGCTTGATCGCGAATCCAAGCGGCCGAAGAAGGCCACCAGACGGGCGCGGCGCAAGAAGCTTGCCCGCGCGCAACCCGACAAACCCAAGACGCCTACCCCGCAGGAGCTCATCAAGGCGCTTGACGGCAAATTCGATGACGATATCGGCGGCTTGCGGCCCGAATTCGAAGAACGCCTCGCGCATCAGTCCGGCAAACTGTCCGCCGATGCATTCCGGGTGCTGCGCGAACAGGGCTTCTCCGAGGAGATCGAACTGCTCCTGTCCGACGTCGTGCAGGTGTTGCTGACCCAGCGCATCGTGCGTTCGCGCGAGCGCTTTGAGGACGATCTCGGCCGCGGCGTTTTCGACGTGGCGTCACGCAAGCGGTTTTCGCGCAAGACCGCTGAGAAGCTGATCGTCGATCTCGAGGCGGCTGGCCGGCTTGCCGATCGCTACGTCGACGAGTTCGTGCGACGCAAACGGCCTTCACGTTTCGACGATGCGGTTTTGCACGACACCGCACGACAGCTGGCGCGGATGATGGTCGTGCCGACGTTCGAACGCGATCTCGCCGCCACCCACGCCGCCGAAAAACGGGCGGTTGACCTCGTCGCGAAGACCCGGCTGGTCCACTACAAGATCGGGCAGAGCCTCATCAAACGCGGTGATGTCGTCACGCCCGAGGTGCAGCGCCGCATTCGCCGCATGCTCTCGGGCATGGATACCAACGATATTGTGCGCTCTTTCGCGGCAACCGGCCTGCTGCTCGGCGCGATGTTGGTCCTCTTTGGCGCCTTCGCCGGGCGCTACCTGGGTGGATTGCGTCGCCGCCCACGGGACGCACGTCTACTCGCAGGCATCTTGCTCGTTCATGCGGCGACGCTGCGGGTACTCGTCGAACTCGGCAGCCTCGTCGTGGAGCCCGGCGGGAGCTTTTCGGCGACGATGTGGGCGGTGATGCTGCCATTTGCACTTGGCCCGACCCTCGCCACGCTCTTCCTCAAGCCTCATACCGCCGCTCCGTTCGCGCTTGTGTGCACCGGGGTTGCAACGCTGATGGCGGAAAACACGGCGTTGCTTCGCAGCGACGGCGACCTCGTGGGATTCATCGCCATCGAATCTCTGCTCCTCGGCTTGGCCGGCGTGTTTTCGACGAGGCGATTCAGGCAGCGGGCCGACCTTGTGCTCAGCGCGTTGTTCGTGTCGGGCATCGGGGCGATAACGGCGCTCGCGATCGGCTTGTTCACCGGTCCGTTGGGCAGCGACGTCTTTGACGTGCATAACGCGCTGCTCGTCGCCATGGGCGCCAGTTCCGGCATGCTCGGCTACTTATTGGTCGCCGCCCTGACACCGATTTTCGAGAGCGTTTTCAACCGATTGACCGACATCAAGCTGCTCGAGTTGACCAGCATGAACCACCCCGCTTTGCGGCAGCTGTCGACCGAAGCACCAGGCACGTTTACCCACAGCGTGATGGTCGGCAACCTCGCGGAAGCGGCGTGCGATGCCATCGGCGCCAACGGCCTGCTTGCCCGGGTCGGCGCCTACTATCACGACCTCGGCAAGACCAACGCGCCCCGCTATTTCGCGGAAAACCAGTCCGGCGATAACCCCCACGACCGCCTCAAGCCGCATCTTTCGGCGCTGATCATCAAGGGGCACGTCAAGGACGGCATCAAGATCCTCGAAGGGTTCGGCTTGCCGCAGGAGATCGTCGATTGTGTGCCCGAACACCACGGGACCAGCCGCATCGAGCACTTTTACAACCTCGCGCGACGGGAAGCACAGGCTGCCGGCGAGGATGTCGAGGAGTCCGATTTTCGTTACCCGGGCCCGCGGCCACAGACCAAGGAAACGGCGGTCCTGATGATCGCCGACACGGTCGAAGCTGCCGCCAAGGCCCTCCCCGATCCCAACCCGACACGCATCGGGGGACTCGTGCAACGTCTGATCGCTCGCAAGCGCGAAGACGGCCAGTTTGACGAGTGCGATATGACCCTGCGCGAGCTCGCCCAGGTCGAAAAGGCATTGACCCACGTCCTCATCGGCATGCACCACACGCGTCCGGTGTACCTGCCGCCGCCCAAGCGGACCAATCGCGCCGCGATGCTGGCTTCGGCGCGCTCGATGCGCGGACGCAAGGTCGACAGCACCGACCAGGAAGAAGAGCCGATCCATTCGACTGTGCGTATCGCCAGCGTGTCTCCGGCCACCGATCCATCGCCGTCATCCACGCAAGAAGTCGATCCCGAGGTGCTCGACGATGAACCGCCTCCCACTCCGTCGTCGCCAACCGCGGTCGTCAGCTCCCGTCGCGAAAGCGCTGGTTCCTAGGCTCCCATGGCGGTGTTCGTCGACAATCGGCACGGCCGTCTTCGGGTCGACAAGCGGGCGATCGGCCGCCACGTACGCACCATTCTCCAGGGCATGAACCGCTCGGCAGCAAGCGTCGACATCAGCTTGTGCGACGACGCCGAAGTCCGGACGCTCAACCGCGACTACCGCGGAATCGACGCGATCACCGACGTGCTCAGCTTCGCGACCGGCGATGATCCGGACGACCCCAACCCGATGCAGCATCTCGGCGACGTCATCGTCTCGCTCGATACAGCCAAGCGCCAGGCGAAGATCATGGCTGCGCAGTCAGGGGAAACCGGCTACTCCATGCACGACGAGACGCTCTTCCTGGTGACCCACGGCGTGCTTCACGTGCTCGGATATGACCACGAAAACGACGAGGATGAGGCGCGGATGCAGGCGTTGGAGAGGCGCTTCATCGCCCCGGTGACCGACGTGGACGTGCATGCGTGGGACCGCGCAGATCACGGCGTCAACGCATCCCCCTGAACTTCAGCTGGTGCTGCAGGCGGCAAGCTCTTTCTTACACGTGTTGGCGCACTTGGTCTGGCAGTTCTTGGATTTGCCGCAGCTGTTCTCGCATGGCGCGTAGCATCCAAGGACGTCGGTGTAGGCCTTGGCAGCGGCCGGCTTGGCGTCGTGCAGGCATTCGAGCAGGCAGACGACCTTGGCGTTGTCCGAGCCGCCTTGCTTGTTGCATTCGTCGTTGCAGGTTTGGATGCCGGGACAGGAGCCCTCGCCCTTCGGAGCGGAGCAGTCGACGAGCCCTGTCATGCACTTGTTCGAGTCCCCGCCGGGCTGGCAGTTGCCGATCTTCGTGATGTTCTCAGCCGCATCGGGTGTGCCGTTGTGCATGCAGGAGTAAAGGCAGCCGATCTTGTCCTTCTTGCTGAAGGCGGAGATCGCGCCATGGCAATTCGAGGCGCACCGGTAAGTGTCCAGGCAGCTCCTCGGGCCGGAGGGTTCGATGCACGATGCGACAGCCTTGCTGCACTTCGGGGTCGACACGCCTTGCGCGAAACACGGCAGCAGGTCGTCGAACTTTTTCTTGCCGTCGTCATCGAGCCTATCGCGGCACTGCAACGTGCACGCGTCGTTGTTCTTGCCCGATGGACAGGCTTCACTGCACGCAGCGAACGTCACGCACTTGCCCGAGTCGAGTTGGATATCGCTGAAACACGCGACGATTTCAGCGTGGCACGCGTCGCCTTGCTCCCCGTCGATCTTGCTCGCACATTCGCCCCACTGTGTCAGTGCGTTGCGGCCCACATCGGTCGCCTCGTCAAAGCACTGCTGGTAGCACGTGAAAAGGCCCGTCTTGGACGGATCGCACTGCTCCATGCAGGTCAGCGTGCCCGGGCAGTCCGTGGCGCCGGTCTTGCCTGGGATGATGATCGATCGCAGCTCCGGCGCGCACTTGAGCATCAGGCACTTGGTCATGTCCTCGAGCTCGTCCCCCGCGGCGCCGGAGCTCTGGCACTTGGCCTTCCAGCACGACCAGAGAGGATCGCCCAGCGTCTTGGCTTCCTCGCTCCCTTCGGCGAAGCAGATGTCGTAGCACGTGTTGCTGTTCTTCTGGCACTCACGGCCGAGGCAATCGGCGAGCATGACAGCTGTTGGGTACGGCTTGCTCTGCTTGTCGATGCGATCTTGCAGCTCCGAATCGGTCAGCGCCGCGTCGATGCAACCGCTGGTCAGTAGCATCAGCGCCGCCACGATGCCGAACGCGCTCTGGGTCGACCTCATCAGAAGTCTCCCCCGACGCGCACGACGCCTATCCAACCGCTTTCGTTCGCCATGATCCCGGGTTCCGCGTGCCAGGCGCCGGCCTTCTTGGTCGCGGCGACGCCGGGATCGGGAGTGACCAGCCTGTAGACGCCCCATGCGGCGAGCCCGACGCCGATGACGCCGCCGAGCATCGCGCTGTTCTGTTGCTGTTGGGCTTGCTGCGTGGCGGTGTTGTACGCGTTCTTCTTGGCCTTGACCTGCTCATCGTCCGTCTTGTTGTCGACACCAAAGTCCATCGCGTTGGCATCTTGCATCTTCTTGACCGCCCCGGCTTGCGTTGCCACGGCCAACAGTGTCAGGAGCCCGCCGCCGCCGACCAGCCCGTAGGTCAGCCACCTGTTGCGCGGCGATGGGCCGGCTTGCTTTGTGATTCCGCCACCATTGGGGCCGGCGTTGTTCCCGGCTGCGCTCGCTGCGTTTTCCGCCGCTGCTCTATCCGCTGCTACTTTGTCTGCTGCTGCTTTGTCTGCTGCTGCTTTGTCTGCTGCTGCTTTGTCTGCTGCTGCTTTATCCGCCGCCGCTTTGTGCGCTGCTGCTTTGTGCGCTGCTGCTCTGTCCGCCGCCGCCTTCTCCTCCGCCTTCTTGGTCGCTGCGAGCTTGGCGACGAGGGCTGCGATGTGCTTCTTGGCGTCCGCGCGTCCAGCGGACGTTACATCGGGCAAGCCGAGGTATTGCTCGAATGCGACCTTGGCCTCCGCGGGTTTGCCGGCCTCTTCGTACGCGCGCGCGGCGTTATAAAGGAGTGCCGGTTTGCGGGTGAGCGCGAACGCCTCGAGGAACAAACGCGCGGCCTCTTCGGGCTTGCCGGCCTTGAAACGGAACTTGGCGTCCATCGCCTTGGCCTCGGCCTTGGCGCGGTCTTCGCTGGACAGTTGACCGGACGCGGGCGAACACGTCCCGACAACTACCGCGGCCGACAGCAGGGCGATGGTCCAGCGAGAATGGACGGAATGGATGAACGAAGGGGCGTGCACACCGGCATGTTCCCCGCGCCCTGCGACGAGGTCAAGGACGCCAGCAGCAGGTGACTCGGCGGTCAACGACGTATTTGACACCCGGTAGGGCCATCGCGATGCTTCCAGCCGAATAAAAGCGACCCTGCCGCCGTTGAGGGGGACGCGTGCGCGACCAGCGCCTTCATGACGAGGAACCAAACCATGCGAATTTCGACCGCCCTTTTGACTCTGCCCCTCGCCGCCGTCCTGGTGATTGCATGCGGCAAGAGCGAAGTCACTGCGTCCCCCGCCAAGGCAGTTCCGGCCGCCGCGACCACCCCCGCTGGCGCCGGAACCCCCGCCGTTCCAGCCGCCGCCCCCGCCAAGCGCAACAAACGCGGCAAGCAGTACCAGGTCGTCGCGCGGCCCGTGACGATGAAGGTCGGCGGCAAGACCGTCGCCAAGCTCATTATCGAGCCGGCCAAGGGCATGAAGTTCAACAAGGAATTCCCGAGCAAATTCATCGTCACGGCCGGCAGTCACGCCGCCTGTGACAAGAAGAAGCTCTCCGCGCGCAGCGGCGACGTGAAGGTCGACGGCAAGAAGGGCGTCGTCTCGGTGCCGCTCTCGGCGAAGGCCGCGGGCAAGGGTGACCTCGGCATCATCGGTCACTTCAGCATCTGCAATGACGAGCAGTGCTTCGTGCTCCGCGGCGAGCGTCTCACCCTCAACGTTACGGTTCGCTGAGCGACATCAACGACGGCTTCGCGGCCAGCTTCTCCGCCGCAATCTGCCACAGAGGCCGCGCCTGTCCGCGCGCCAGTCCATCGAGCGCTTCGACGTAGGTGACGCTTGAAGCGTCGTCGAGGCCCTTGTTGACGCGCCGCGTGAGTCCTTCGCGCGCCAAGCCGACCAGCTCGATCGCGAGGTCGCGCACCTTCACATCACCAACTGCCGCGTCGAGCCCGTCTGCACATGCCGCCGCCCGGAGCTTGCGCCGATCGATCCCTTCGAGGCCGTCGGCCAACAGCGCGACCGCACCGTCGCGGGCTTGGTCGTCGTAGAAGACACCCGCAGCCAGCGCGGGGAGCGCCGGAAGCAGCCGCGGCGGTACGCAATCCGCGCCGCGGATTTCGATGTGCTTCTTGATGCGAACATCGGGAAAGAGGGTGCCGACGTGTGTTTCCCAGTCGGCTCTTGTCGGCTCTCGGCCGTTCACGCCGCGTTCGATGAAGTCGGCGAATGAAAAGCCATCGGGCAGATGTTCCAACGTAACACCATCGGGTCCCCGGTGTTCTGCGAAGTACATCGGCACACCGGCGGCCCACCTGGCGTAGTCGAGCAACCTTGTGCCGCGGTCGTACACCCAATCGCCCGGATCGCAGCGCGTCGTGTCCACGTCGGTCCAAACGTGAGCCCGGAACGACGCCATCTGTGCGTCACGGCCGCGCGACCAGGGCGAGTTGGCGAAGAGCGCAATGAGCACCGGAGTCGCTGCGTATCCAAGCCGCAGCATCGTCATCGCGTCGGCTTCATCGCGGAAGTCGATGTTCACCTGGACGGTGCAGGTCAGATGCATCATGTCCAGACCGAGCGTTCCGACATTCGGCATCCACGCCCGCATCGTCTTGTACCGCTCCTTGGGCATCTTCGGGGCTGTTTGGGGCGTGTCGATTGGGTTGATCCCCACGTAGCAGAAAGAAATCCCCAGTGGCCGCGCGACAGCTTCGAGCTCGGCGAGGTGCGCGTCCCTCTCGGCAACCATCGCAGCCACGCTGGCCAGCGGTGCGCCGGAGAGTTCGAACTGACCGGCCGGTTCGAGCGTGATGGACGCGCCGCCCTTGAGCGCTGCGATGACCCGGTCGCCTTCGAGCTTGGGTCGCCAGTCGTAAGCGCGGCAAAGGGCCTCGAGCAACGCGCGAATCGATACGTCCCCGTCGTAAGGAAGCGGTCTGCCGTCAGGGCCGATCGCGATGCGCTCGTATTCCGTGCCGATGACGCGACCCGACGGGGCCTTGGCGCCTTCAAGGGCCCACTGCACGCAGTCTTCGAGCGACGTGATCGGGGCTTCGAGCGACGTGATCGGGGCTTCGAGCGACGTGATCGGGGCTTCGAGCGACGTGATCGGGGCTTCGAGCGACGTGATCGGGGCGCTGGCGGGACGGTGGCTCACGAATCACCCGTAGTAGAAGTGTTCAAAGCGTCCGAACGTCACCGCACCGAACGCTTGGACGACAATTCCGATGACGATGAGCACCTTCACCCCGCGCGACACGTTTCCGATCCGCAGCGCGAACAGGCCCATGAGCAGCGGCCAGAAGTCGAGGCTGAACCGATAGCCAAACTGCTGCCAACCGTCGTTTTGGTAGAGCAGCGCCGGAAACGCGACGGCGAAGATGCCGATGGCGAGGTTGCGGCCGAGGACGCGCCGCTTGCGGACCATGTCGGGCTCAACCGGATCGCTGTCATGGGGCTCGCGGCCGCCGATGAGGGCCAACAAGGCGGGCGTGCAGGCAAGGATGCCGAGGCCGTGGCGCGTGACCTGGACGAACGGCGCCTGGTCGCTGATCCGTGGCACATTGGTGAGCGCCGCCGAGAGGTTGTGGTTGAGGAAGAAGAAGTTGAACAAGCCGTGGTCACGGGTCGGCGCGCGCGTCCCCTCGAGCAGGTAGAAGTGACCGAATTCCAGCGGGTTCTGCCAGCGTGCCCAGTTATACCAGGCGAGCGCGATGCCCACCGCCGCCATCGGCGCCGCGAACAGCAGGAGCTTGCGTAAAGCGCGCTTGAAGCCGTTCATCCCGTCGCCGCCCAGCCAAAGGCCGTCTTCGTAAAGCGCCTCGAACAGGAAGAACACGCTCGCGAAGAGCAAGGGAGTGCGCGTCGCTACGCCGAATCCGAGGATCGCGCCGGCCAACACGGGCCGTCGGGCGCCCTGGGCAGCCAGCAGGTAGCCAAAGTGCATGGTCACGCCCAGTGTGAGAGCCGTGAACCAGACCGACCCGCGGATGCCGCAGTACAAGGCAACCGTGCCCAACGCGAACATCGCAACGAGCCAGATGAGCTCGCCGTTGCGGTGATGGATGAATCCGCCGGCGCGCAGTCGTCTCAGCCAAAGCAGGAGCAGGACGGGTGACGCAGCCGCGAAGAGCAGCGTGAACCAGACATCGTTGACGTTGTATCCGAACACGGCGACGAACGGCATGAGCAATAGGCCGGGCCCGGGCGGGAACGAGATCTTGTACTCGACCCGGTCGCATTTCGCCGCGGGGCGTTCGGGGTCGCAGCCGGTCGCGAGGTCGCGGGTGACATCGATGACCATCATCTTGCCGTCGACTGTCCAGAATTCGTTCCGGCGCGGGCCCTTGTTGTTCTTGTACGGGAAGACGCCACGCACCTCTTCGCCGCCCGCGAGTACGAGCACACGGTAGCTGGCCCAGTCGTTCCAGCCGCCTACCGCGAGATGACGATCGACGGCCTCCTGCAAGCCGGGTCTGTCGTCATCGCGGGGACGTTGGCCTTTCCAGCGCCGGGGTGTGTCGGTCTGAAGCTTGCCGTCGAGGAAGCCGGCCGCCTGGTCGAGGAAGTGGAAATGCGGCGACGGCTTGACGAGGAAGTCCCACGAGAATAGCGCGTAGATGACCAGCACGCCTACGCCAACGGCGAGCGTCTGCTTGAGGGGCGAAGCGGCACGATGATCTTGGTGCATGTTCGTGGTGTTGCAGCGGTCGCTGCGCGCGCGGAGAGTAGGGGTGGCGACAGCCTCGGTCAATCTGCCGATTTCGCCTGCACGCAGCGGCCCGCGGACATTCCCCGCTGGGTTCGCGTGTTTCGTTGCGACCATTCGCGGGCCAATGGTACGTTCCGCGCCCGCCGGCACAGGCGTCGGCAGTCGGAGGTTGTTGGTGAATCCGCTACGTTTGGTCGTCGCCGCCGTTTGCATCGCTGCGCCCGTCGCCGTCGCGCTCGCGCTTGTGGGTGCGCCGCCCGCCCCTGCTCCCGCTCCATCTCGCGCCCGTCCGGTCGAGGTGAAGGCAGAAAAGCCCAAGGCGCCAGCCATTATCGGGCTGGATCTCGACGAAGCGCTCGCCACGCATACCAAGCTCATGGCCGCGGCGCAGCAAGTCCATGTCAGCCAAGCGCTTCCGGTGCCGACACCACATTCCGCCGGTCGCATCGCCGCCGACACCGAACGTGCCGCGCCTACCGCTGCCAAGAGCGATGTACCCGACTCGCGCAAGATCGCCGTCTTCTTCACCGGGAACGTGATCGGCGAAACCGATCCTTGCGGCTGAGCACGCGCTCCACTGGGCGGTCTTGCCCGGCGCTCACACTGGCTCACCCAAGCTCGCAAGAAGTACGCAGCCTCCATCGCGTTCGACGTCGGCGGCATGATGGTCGACAGCGTGCGGTTCAACCGCCTGCCGCAACGGCAGGTGCAGGATCGCGCGAAGGTCTTCTTTAAAAGCCTGCGCCGGATGCGCTATGCCGCTGTCGGGGTCGGCGCTCACGAGATGGCGATCGGTGTCAAGCCGCTCAAGAAGTTCGCCAAGGCCAGCAAGATGCCGCTGGTCGCCACCAACATCTTCACATCCGAGGACGAAAAACACGTCTTCAGCCCCTGGCTCATCAAGCAAGTGGGCGGTCTGCGCATGTGTGCGTTGAGCCTTGTGACCGAGTCACCCGAGGACTACGGCACCAACTTCATCGACAAGGGGTACGTGATCATGGCGCCGGTCAAGGCGGCCAAGCGCGCCGTTCGCGAGCTCAAGGACAAGCGGTGCGACATGATCGTCGTGCTCTCTCAGCTAAGCCGCGCTGAGGTCGATAAAGTCGCCGAGAAGGTCCGCGGCGTCGACCTTGTCCTCGGCTCCACAGGCCAGAACCTGACAACGAGCCTCGAGCGTATCAACAAGGCGTACTTCGGGGATTGCTTCAACAAGGGCAAATACGTCGGCGAGCTGCTGATCACCCCGGGCAAGGACAAAGACCGGTTCGCCATCGCCAACCTCAAGGGCAGCTTGCTCGGCGAGCGGATGAGCCTGGCGTCCCGCGTGCGCGACATCAGCGGCCAGCTCGAAGAGGCCGACAAGCCCGGTGGCGCGATCCAGCTGACCGACGAGAGCCGCACGATCCTGCAACAACAGCTCGCCGCCCTCCGCGCGAAACTGCAGCGCGTCGCCATGGAGCTCGAGTCCGAAGACGAAGGCCCCGGGGACGCGAGCTTGCTGTCGTTGACGCTCCACCCCCTGGCGAGTGACACCAAGGACGACGGTCAGGTCCTCAGGGTCGTCGAGCGCTACAAAAAGAAGTGGAAAGTGGGCCCGCCCGGCCACTGATCCGCGCCGACCGAACGATTCGCGATGGTCAACGACGACGCCGATTTCCTGTCCGGAGACGCCGACTTCCTCGGCGGCGATAACGACTTGGCCGCGTTGACTGCGCCCCCCTCTGTTGTGCCCGCCGATGTCGCCAGCCTGCAACAAGGCCTGGGATCCACCGACGTAGCGGTCGTCATTCAATCCCTCGGCGCCGTCACCGAACAACGCGTCGAACCGCTCCAAGACCAGGTCGCCACGCTGCTTCTCTCAGACGTCGAGCGGCTCGGCAAGGCGGGCATCGACGCCGTGTTGGATTGCCTCGAGGCGATCGGCGATGGGCGCTGCGTGCGCGAGATGGAACGCGCCCTCTACGAAAGCGGCGACAAGCTCAGCGAGCACCAAGCCTGGCGCGCCCGCCACATCGTGCAGAAGATCCGGCGCTTCGGACGCAAGTAGCGGCACTTCCGCGCACTCCGCTACGTCGGGCTTGCGCAGGGGTTGTTGGCTGTGCCGGGCGTCCCCTTCATGCCTTTGCTGCCGTAGCTCTTGGTCGACAGGCACCACACCGGCCCGCTGTCGTTGCCCTTGGGATGAAACGCCTTCGGGTCGAGCTGTGCGCTGGTGGCCAGGGTGATTGCGGGCCAGGGGCTCGATTTGCCGTACTTCACCGCGTCGATGGTCACGCCGTCTTTGCGCTTGATGGTGATCTCGCTGCCGCTGTTGGAAAGCGACAGTTTCGCGACGACTGCGCCCACCGGGGTATCGCCGTTGACCGCCAGATTGCTTGATTTCGCGAGCACGAAGTAGCCACCGGCAGCCACCATCAGCGCCTTGGGACCGCCGAACGTCTCCTTCTTCACGCCCTTGATCCAGACCTCCAACCCGCGCAGGTCGATGGCTTTCTTGGTGCGGTTGTAGACCTCGAACCATTCGCCGCTGTCCGAGCCGCTCTTGCTGCGGGCCATGTACTCGGTGATCACGAGGTCGCCGACGTTGAGCGGGGTCGTGGGCAGGTCGCACGCGTCGCCCTTGCCGTCCTTGTCCGCGTCGTGTTGGCCCGGATTCTTGACCATCGGGCAGTTGTCCACGCCGTCGTTGACCCCGTCGCCATCGGCATCCTTGGGGCAGGGACGGTTGGCCTTGCCGGGCGTGCCCCGCGTGCCGTCGCCGTAGATATCCCAGCCGGGGCACCAGTTGTCGCCGTTGTCGTTGGCGAAATGCACAGGTGTCGGGCTCGACGCCAGGTAAACACCCGCGTCCAGCTGCAGCGTGGCGCCCGATGGGGTCTTGGGCCAGCCGTTGGCGCCGTCCGCATAGGTCACGATGTCGATCGCGGACGTCATGGTCGGGTTGAGCAGGCGCACGGCATCCACCGTGTTGTTCAGCGTGAATCCGCTGTACACGTAGTCCGGTTTCAAGCCGGTGTTGTCGGTCATCGATGCGCTTCGTGAAAGCACCACGTAGCCGCCCTTCTTGACGACCACGCCGCCGCCTTTGTTGTCGATAACGTGCGCGGCCTTGCTGCCGTCCGCGATGATGTAGCCCTCGATGTCGATGTCGGCCGTGGTCGGGTTGTACAGCTCGATCCACTCGGCTTTCGCGTCGGTTGCGGTTGCAGCGGAGGCGAGGAGTTCGGTCACCACCAGGCTTCCCGGCGGCAACGCGGCGGGTTCCTTGCGACACACCTCTGAACACCCGTCGCCCGGCTTGTCATTGCCGTCGTCGCAGGTCTCATTGCCCTCGAGCTTGCTGTTGCCGCAGACCGGCTTGGGCGCCTTTGTGCACGCGTCGCCGACCCCGTCGTTGTTCTTGTCGTCCTGGCCCGGGTTCTTGATGCTCGGGCAGTTGTCGCAGCTGTTGCCGCGGCCGTCGCCGTCACTGTCGCCCTGGCTCGGGTTCTTCTTGGCCGGGCAATTGTCGACCTGGTCGGCGATCCCGTCGTTGTCCGCGTCCTTGGGACAGATCGGGTTGGCCTTGCCGGGCGTGCCCTGGTCGCCGGCCCCGTACGCCTGCATCGCGTTGCACCAGCTCGCGCCCATGTGGTTGGCGTTCGTCCCGGTCAGCTCGCCTGAGAGCGACAGCGCGCGCCCGTCCTTGAACGTCGGCCAGCCGTTTTTGCCGCTGTCGTAGACGATCTTGTCGACCACGGTCTTGTTCCACCGCAGCGTGATCGATCCAGCCGGATTGCTCAGCCCGCTGGTTTTCCACACGTAGTCGATCGGCAGGTTGCCGTTGTCGGTCGGCGAGGCGCTTGCGCCCAACACCACGTACGCCTGGGCCTGCATCGTGAACGGGCCGGTCTTGCCGATGATGACGTGGCTGTTCTTGCCAAAGTCGATCTCCACGCCGTCCAGCACGTGGGTTCGCGTGGTCGGGTTGTACAGCTCCACCCATTCGCCCGTCTTGTCGCTGACCGCCTTGGGATTGCTCATGAACTCGGTGATGACGAGGTCGCCTTCGTGCAGCGGGGTCTCCAACTTGCAGCCGATCGAGCATCCATCGCCGGGCAGCCCATTGCCGTCGTCGCAGGCCTCGCCCTTGTCGAGCAATCCGTTGCCGCAGTAAGCGGTCTCGCAGGCGTCTCCCTTGCCGTCCTTGTTGCTGTCTTTTTGGTCCTTGTTGGGTTTGGCCGGGCAGTTGTCGCAGGCGTCGCCAAAGCCGTCCTTGTCGCCGTCTGCGTGGCTCTTGTCTTTCTTATTGGGGCAGTTGTCGTACTTGTCGGGGATGCCGTCCTTGTCCTTGTCGGCCGTCTCCGCGCAGGAGAAGTTGGCTTTGCCCGGGCTGCCGAAATCGCCGGCTCCGTACGGCAGGATCCCGTTGCACCAGGCGGCCGCACCGTCGTTGTCTTTCGCTGTCAGCTTGCTGGGGTCGAGCTGCTTGGACCGTCCTGCCTTGAGCTTCCAGTCTTTGACGTAGCTGACCTCGTCGATGACGGTCTTGCCGCTCTGCAGGCGGATGATGCTCTTGGAGTTGCCGAGCTTGGCGTTCTTTCCGTACACGACATGATCGGCTTTCAGCCCGCCGTTGAGCTTCGGATCGCCGTTGACGGCCACCACGAAATAGCCGCCGGGTGCGATCTTCTTGCGGGTAGGCCCGTGGAGAAACACCGGAACCGTTGGCGTTGCCGCGACGAAGAGGCGCAGGCCGTTGACCTCGACGGGGTCCTTGCCGGGATTGTGCAGCTCGAGCCACTCGCCCCTGGCGTCGGGGACCTTCGTGGGGTCGGCCAGAAACTCCGTGATCACCAGCGCGCCGGCGTCGACGCTGACCTCTTTTTGACAATAGAAGCTGCAGCCGTCGCCGGACTGACCGTTGCCGTCGTCGCACTGCTCGGTTTTCGGATCGAGCTTGAAGTCGCCGCAGCCGGGCACGTACCCGGGCTCACACTTATCGCCGATGCCGTCGAAGTCGCTGTCGAACTGCTTGGGGTTGGGGACCTCGGGGCAGTTATCCTTGTCGTCGTCCGTGCCGTCGTCGTCCTTGTCATTGTCCGCGCAAACGGGGTTGGCTTTGCCGGGCGAACCCTTGTCGCCGCTTGCGAGTTTCTCGGTGGCCGCGCACCAGTTTTGCGGGTTGTCGTTGGCCTTGGCGTCGGTCGCGGTGGGAGACAGCGAGAGCGAAGCGCCGGAAACGTTGGGCCAACCGCCCTTTTCGTCCCAGAGGATCTCGTCGACGGTCACCGATCCACAGATGATCTTCAGAGCGTCCTTGGTGTTGGCCAGGTTGAACGACTTGCCGTACACGAAGTCGACCTTCACGCCGCCGTTGGTCTTCTCATCGGGGTTGCGCCCGAGCACGTAATACGACTTGGCCGGGACGTCCTTGGCGTCCTTGGCGATCCACCACTTGTCGTTCTTGCCGTCGGCGAGCAGCACGCCCCCGAGCGCGATGGGCTTGTCGGTCATGTTGTAGATCTCAAACCACTCGCCCTGGTCGTCGCTGACGTTGCCGCCGCCATACGCGTCGTACAGGACCTCGGTGATCACGAGATCGCCGGCGTTGATGCCGCTGCACGCAGGGGGCGCGACCGTATCGGCCGTGCTGCCGCCATCCGGATCGCCGCTGCCATCGGTGCACAGGTCGTTGAGCCCGGGTTTGCACGTGCCGCCACCGCATCGATCGCCGCCGGTGCAGGCGTCCCCGTCGTCGCATGTCGCCTTGTTGTCCTGGTGGACACACTTGCCGCCGGCGCAGAAATCGTCGGTGCACGGGTTGCCGTCATCGCACCCCGCAGCGGTGCAACCGCCCCCATCGCCTGCCCAGCCATCACCCTGCGACGCGATATCGAAACTGCCACCGTCGCTGGTGACGTCCGCGCCGGACTGGTCGTCGCTTGGACCGGAATCGTCGCTACACGCGGCAAAAGACACCGCGATGATCGCGGCGACGAGGGGGGAATAACGGTTCATGAATGCTCCGCGGGCCGACTGGCCGGGGCGCTATCGTACAGAAACGCGATCCCAGCCTGCAAAACCATGAAGATCAAAGACGGGGGCGCGCGTGGCCCTCGGAATCGTTGCGGTTGCTGGTACGTTTGACATCCAGCGCAGTCGGGCGATTCTCAGGCCGTACCGGTCTGCGCCGGCGCCGCGGAGAGGTCGATGCGCCCAAAAGCCACATCCATGTTTGCAGTCAACGGTCCGATCGCCTCGCGCGGCCTCGCCGTCTTGCTCGTGATTTGCGTTGCAGCTCCAGTGCTTGCAGCCGATCCGCCGAAGGGGAAAACCGCCGAAGACTACTTCCGCGACGGCGTCGAACACCTCGCCGCCGGACGCGTTGACGACGCCATCTCGGCCTTCCGATTCTGCGTCGACTTCAAAGACGATCAGAAAGAATGCTGGTTCAATCTGGGCGTGGCCGAGGGCCGAAAACGCCGCTTCAAAAAAGAAGTCGGCGCCTACCACCGCGCTGTTTCGCTTGATCCGAACTACGGCCGCGCGCACTTCAACCTGGCAGTCGCGTACGAAGATCTCGGCAAGTTCGACAAGGCTATCTTCCACTACGAACGCGCTATTGCAGCCGATCCAAAGGCCCAGGACGCGCACCTCAACCGCGCGATGCTGCTGCTGTCCCGCAAGAAGGTCGATGAAGCGATCAAAGGCTTCGAAGCGGCGATCAAGATCAAGGGCGACAACGCCGAAGCGTGGTTCGACCTCGCCGAAGCGCTCGACATCAAGGCCGATCGACTCGAAGAACCGCACCGCACCAAGGGGCTGCGCAAGGCGATCTCGACCTACTACAAGGCCATCCAGATCGATCCGCGCCACCACCGCGCGTACTACAACATCGGCGTCATCCACCATCGGCTGAAGGACTTCGCGTCCGAGATCGCCGCGTACAAGAAGGCGCTGGCCATCCGCAAAGCCTACACGCCGGCGCTGTACAACATGGCGTTCGCGATGCGAGATGCGAAGGATTACGGCGGCGCCATGGTCGCCATGCAGGGCTACTTGAAGATCGCCAAGGGTCGCAAAGGCGAAGCGCGTTTCGTACAGGCCGCCGTACGCGAGCTCGCAAAGCTCAAACGTGGCGAGACGAAGCCGAAGTAGACGCTACGCCTCGGGGCGCGTCTTTTCGAGGTAACGGAATACGGTCCGCACGTCGACGCCAAGGTCTCTGGCCGTCTTGGTGCGATTGCCGCCGTTGAGATCCAGGATGCGCGACACGTACTCGAGCGCGTAGTTCTCCTTGGCCTCGTTGAGCGGCAGGATGCGATCGGCGTTGAGATCGTGCAGGTCCAGGTCTTCGGCGCCCACGATGCCCGCGTCGCAGAAGATCACGGCCTTCTTGATGCGGTTTTCAAGCTCGCGAATGTTGCCCGGCCAGCGGTGCAGTCGCATGGCCCGTGTGGCGTCGTCGGTGAAGCCGGATACGGCGACCCCGAGATCATCGGCGTACTTCTTGAGGAAGTAGCGGGCGAGCACTTCGACGTCGCCACCGCGCTCGCGCAAGGGCGCCAGGTTCAGGCGCACCACGTTGAGGCGGTAGAAGAGGTCCTCGCGGAAATTCCCCTGTTTGACCTCGTCGGGCAGGGTGCGATTGGTCGCGGCGATGACACGGATGTCGATGTCGCGCGCCGTGCTGTCACCGATCTTGGTGACGCGGCGGTCTTCGAGCACGCGCAGCAGCTTGACCTGGAGGTTCAGCGGCATCTCGCCGATCTCGTCGAGGAAGAGGCTGCCACCGTCGGCTTGCTGGAACTTGCCGTCGCGGGTCGAAACCGCCCCGGTGAAGGCCCCGCGGACGTGGCCGAATAGCTCGGACTCCAGGAGGTTTTCGGGGATCGCGCCGCAGTTGATCACCACGAATGGACCCTCGGAACGGCCGCTGCGGCGATGCAGTTCGCGCGCGACAAGCTCTTTGCCAGTGCCGGTTTCGCCGTCGACGAGCACCGACACATCGGTCTTGGCCACCTTGTCGATCTTGCGGAAAATCTCGCGCATCGATGGGCTGCTGCCGATCAGCGAGCCGAAATTCATCCGCTCGATCTGTTGGGTCAGGCTCTCGTTGGACAGGCGTAGTTCGCGGATCAGGATCGCGTTGCGCAGGACCATGGCGGCCTGACTGGCGAACACACTGGCGACCTGGAGCGCTTCCTTGTTGAACAGGTTCACGACGTTGTCGTTGCCGAGGTAGATGACGCCAAGCAGCTCGCCGCGGATCAGCAATGGCACGCACAGCACCGAGCACAGCTTGTAGGCGATGACCGACCGCGACATGGCGAATTCGTCGTCGTTGAGCGCGTCGGACACCATCTCGGGCGAGCGGGTGCGGACGACTTTCTGCACGATCGAGTCACTGATCGGCATCGGGCCGCCAGCGGGCTTGCCTCCGGATTCGCGCGCGGCTTTCACCTGCGGCTTGTTTTCGACCAGCAACATGACAACGCCGCGGCTCGCATCGGTGACCTTGATGATCGAGTCGAGCATCGTTTCGAGCAGCTCGTCGATGTCGTAGCTCTCCGACAGGGCGTCCGAGAAGCTGGAGAGCGCGTCGAGTGTGCTGGTCAATGGCAGAGCGCCGGCAGGGACGTCTTCGCGGACCTCTTTCTTGGCCTTGATCCGCATCTCAAAGCGCAGTCGCACACCGCCGAGTGAGACGACGTCGCCTTGCGCCAACTCGTGACTATCGCGGCGCTTGCCGGCGACGACCATGCGTTCGCCGGCCACGGATTCGATGCGCACACCGTCGGTTGTCGTGCGGACCTGGGCGTGTACCGGAGCGACGCCGCGGCCCTTCAAGCGGATGTCGGAGTGCCGATCGGTGCCGATCGAGCAGACCATCTTTTCGATCGCGTGCGACTTGATGATGCGGCCGCCGCTGCCGATTTCGTGGAGCCAAGCTCGTGGCGTCATGCGGCCTCTCCGCTCGGGTCGTCAACCTCGTGCGCCGCGAAGCATTGCGGATACGGGTACTGGGCGCAACCGAGAGCGCGGCCGGCCGCTTCAGTCGGTGTCTTGCTGGGGCGGAATTTCGAGGAAGAACGACGCGCCATCACCGGGCTTGGACGTCGCCCAAACGCGGCCATCGTGCCTGGCGGCGATACGGCGAACGGTGGCAAGCCCGACCCCGCTGCCGTCGAATCCGCGGCTGCCATCGAGACGAACGAACGTGTCAAACAGTCCCTGCGCTTGGTTCATGTCGAAGCCGATACCGTTGTCGCGCACCTGCAGCGTCGGGACGTCGGCGTCGGGCATCGCGGCGACCTCGATGCGGGGCATGGCCTCCCGGGCCGTGTATTTCCACGCGTTGCGCATCAGGTTTTCGAGCGCCACGTTCAACAGGCCTCGGTCGGCGACCATCGTCAGGCCGTCGGCGATAGCGAACTCAGCGTTGCGGCCAGGATCCTCGCCCTGCAGCGATTCAGCGATGCGCCTCGCCATGACGGACACGTTGATCGACTCGCGCTTGAGGTTGGCGCGCGTGGCCCGCGAGAGGCGGTGGAGCGACCGAATTGTCGAGTCGGCCCGCTTTGCGCTGTCGACGATGTGCCCCAGGTAGAGCTGCGCCGTTTCATCGAGATTGTCGCCGAGGTGTTCGGCCAGCAAGTCGCCGTAGGCCGTGATGATGCGGATCGGCGTGAGCAGGTCGTGCGAGACCGAAGAGCTGAACGCGCCCAGCTCTTCGTTGGCGTGGCGCAGCTCGGCTGTGCGATCGGCGACGGCGCGTTCAAGGCGGGACTCGGTCGCCCGCAAGTCACGGAGCGCCACCAGGGTCGACAGCGAATCACCGAGGCGACCACCGATGGCGACGAGCAGACGCTTTTCGGCCTCGGTGTAAACGTGGGACGCGCTGCAATGATGCACACCGAGCATCCAGGCGCGATCGGTCTTGGGCCGCACGCACAGGATCATCTGCGAGCGCACGCCGAAGAGCTCGGTGATGACGGGCGGGACCTGCAGCTCGGACGCGTCGTCGAACGTAACCGGACGGTCCGTCGCGACGGCGGCTTCGAACACGAACCGCACCTGCTCGTGCATCGGCATCTCGAGGCCTTGTTCGTAGGCCCCGGGCCATTGGGGCACGGTCCGCTCCATCGGTACTTGCCAAGTCGGCGTGTCCGGGTCGCACGGGTACAGCAGCCAGGAACGATCGCATGAGAAATAGTTCAACATGCCGTCGAGCAGCCGGACCAGCATCGTCTCGATGTCGTCGGTGGACGCGACGATGCCCGCGACCGCGTCCATGATCTCGAGGTGTTGCTGGGTTGCGTCGTTGTTCATGGCGAAATGTTGAAGGGAGACGAGACGGGGATGAACAGCGACCTTTGGCTAGCGGGCTGTGGGCAAGGTTCCGGCCTGGGGGAGATCGATTTTGCGTCGATTGAAGACGGCGTCGATGACACCCCACGCCGCCACGACGTAGAAGCCGATGGCGGGAACGAGCTGCCCGGCCTTCGCCGCATCCGTGTGGGGAATCGCCTTGGCACCGGAGCGCACATTCTCGGAGTAGTAGTACAGCGATGTGGCGGCCAGCGCCGTCTCCGCGACCATGAATGCGATGCCCTTGCCGACCTCGTCGTTGGCGATCTGGCCGACGCCAAACGGAATGTACGACAGGATCGCGGGCGGGGGCTTGTACTTGTCGGTTTTCGGCGCCGGTGCGGGTTTGTCGTCAGCTTTGATCATGCCCAGCTTGATCATCTTGCGGCGCACGCGGTTGAAGTCGCCGATCATCTGCGGCGGGTAATACGCCGGATCGAGGCGCGCCTGAGGGTTCTTGATCAGCAGACCGGTGAACTGATCTTCGGCGCCTGGTTTGTTGCCGTTGAACCACAGCGACGCGCCGAGAAACTCGCGGGCGCGCCACTTCTGTTGACGTGTGAGGTGTCCTGGACGGGCGAGAACCTTGCGAAAGAGAGGGATTGCCGTGTCGAAGTCCTGGTACTTGAACGCGTTGAGCGCTTCTTCGTAGACGGCCATTACAGTCGCTGCGACGCGAGCGGGATCGGCGGGCAATGTCGCGGGCTTGGTGGCGGGTTTGGCCGCAAGGGCAGGCGCGGGCTTGGTGACCACTGTTGCGGCGGGCTGGACCTTTCCCGAAGCGGGTTTCGACGTTTTCTTGGCCGTTTTTGCAGCGCTCTTTGTGGACGGCTTGCCCGCGGGCTTTGGCGCGGCCGGTTTTGGAGCCTTGGTCTTGGACCCTGCCGCCGTTGAGCCGGACTGCGCGAGGGCCCCCGCCGCAATGAAGATCGCGGCGATCAGGACGGTGGTGGCGGTGGGAAGAGAGCCGGGTCGCACGGCTCGATCGTAACGCAACGGCGGGCAACCACCACTTGCAGCCCTGCAAAGCTCACAAATGTCTTTGAGTCAGTCGATCGCGGGACAGATGGCGACGCCGATTTCGGGCACCCCGGCGGCGGCGCGGCCAAGTCGGCAGAGCAATCGCTCGAGCATCGGGTCGATGATGTCGCCGTCGATCGGCGCGCAAATGGCGAGGACTGTGGCGTCGAGATCCACGCGGCTGGCGGCGACCAGCACGGGGAGAGCGGCTCGTTCGGCGTGATGCAACGGTCGCACCGACTCGTAACCTTCGATCACAGCGCGGGCTACGTTGGCGCGGATCTCCAGCGGATCGACGAGACGCAGCGGCCATCGGACGGCGACGCGATCGATGCAACGCGCGAGATCCCAGGCGGTGAGGTCGCTGTCGCACAGGTCCCAGTCCACGACGGAGACCTCGTTGGCGTCGTTGATCAGCACGTTGCCGGGGCCGAAATCGCCATGCACAAGCCCGGTTCGGCAGCCATGGACGACGCTGGAGAGGCGGCGGGACGTGGCCTGCAACAGCGACATGACGCGCGCCCGGTGAGGGTGGTGTGCGAATCGAATAGCGACGTCGCGGTCGCTGGCGATCACCGACTCGAAGACCGCGGCGGCGTTGTGGTGACGCAGAATGCGCGTGCCGATCCGCACACCGCCCACAGGTCGCGCCCCGCAGTCGAGCCCGTCGCCGAGTTCGTGGATGCGGGCGAGGACGGCGCCGATGCGATGGGCGTCGGCCGGCGTCAGGTCATCGTCGTCGATGGAGCGGCCGCCGACATCTGGGTAGAGGGCGAGTTGGTCGCGCGAGAAAGGGAGTGTGTCGGCGCCCTCGGCGTCGGGCAGGGCGGCGGGGACGGTCAGACCGAGGGCATCCAGACCGGACACGACCCGATGGGTGTAGGCGACGGAGGCTGGCGGACGCGTCGCACCGATGTAGCGTTTGGCGTAGAAGATGCCGTTGTCGCAGTCGATTCGGGCTGTGGGTCCGTGCGCGCCGATCGCTACCCAACGCACCGAACGGATCGCGCCGGCGGCGACCGCGCGGGTCCGGACCAGGGACTCGAAGGCTTGGCCGCTGATGTCCAGCTCGCGCAGCTCCAGACCCCACAGTCGGTACTCGGGCGCTTCACGGGTGAGGCGTTGTTCGGCGAGCGCCGCGATCTCCATCGCGCCGATCGTGATGGCTCGCGCGATGGCACCGTGCCAGAACCAGACGGGCTGATCGTCGCCGCGAACGGCCTGCGCGAGATCGGCCTGTTCGGCGGCCACCCACTCTTCATCCGAGAGCTTCTCGATCGTTCCGGGCACGCGCTTGGTACGTTTGGGCGGCTCCTGCTTGCGGAACCAACGGACGCCGGGCACGTCGCCAAGCACCCTGGCGAGTGCGTCAACGGCGGCGTCGCGATCCCTATCGACCGTGTCGCGGAACGCGTCGACGGCTGCGCGGACCTCGTCTTTGGCGAACGGTCGATCGATCACGGCACGGGCTGCGTCGGTGTCGCCGAGCCACAGGTGCACGATAGCGGCCTCGAGTCGCGCGCGATCGGCGTCGTGGTGGTGGGCGATGGCGGCATGCCACCAGGTCACGGCTGCGGCGGGGTCGCGGCGATCGAGGCACGCGCAACCCAGTGCATAACGGGCGATATCGGACTCGGGTACCCAGCAAAGCGCCTCTCGGAAGTAGCGTTCCGCGTCGCCGATGCGGTTGTCGCGATGGGCCTTCACCCCGGCGGCATACGCTCTCGTCGCCGGCTTGGGGTCGCCTTGCTGATCGCGCTGACCATCGACGCGGCCGTCGCTTGTGGTGCGGTCGTTGAGCGCCTCGGAGAGGCCGCGTGCCCCGGCGATTCGGGCAAATCCAAAGTCGGTTCCCGTGAGGTCGGCGCCGTCAAAGCGCGCGTCGCGAATGTCGGCGCCCGTGAGGTCTGCACCGCTGAGATCCGCAGCTTGTAGGTCCGCCCCGCGCAGGTCTGCAAGGCTCAAATCGGCGCCGACAAGGCTCGCGCCGCGGAGCTGTGCCCCGGCGAGGTTGGCCATCTTCAGCTGGGTGCGCGATAGGTTCGCGTCGCGGAGGTCAGCGCCGGCAAAGCAGCCATCGCGGAGGTCTGTTTCGCGCAGATCCAACGGCTCGGAGTCGTCGTCGGCCGGGCCGAGGGGCGCGACCACGTCGGTCAACGGTCGCAGCAGTCCGACAGCGAGAAGGCGGGCGTCCAAGTCAGCGAAGCCGTGCAGAGGGTGGGGCGCTCAGATGCAAACGAGGCCGAACTGGCAGGTCTTCCCCTTTGGACACTTGCCGCCGGGACCGCACGGTTCGGGCGCAGGGAAGCCGCCACCGCCACCGATTTTGAACGGCAGGCAGACGGTCTGGAAGCACGTATTGCCGTTCTTGCAGTCCTTGCTGGATTTGCACTGGCCGGGCGCTGGGACGGGGGTGTCGACGTCAAAGCAGAAGCCGAGCGTGCACGCTTTGCCCTTGCCGCAATCGCTGCTCTTTTCGCACTGCTTGTTGACGCACACAGCGACGAGGCACTGCTGGTTCTTTTTGCAGTCGTCGTCGACCGTGCAGAGGTTTGGCAGGCCGGGAATCTGCGGGATGCACACGCCGGCGGCGCACGTCATCTTCAGGTTGCCGATCGGCAGGTTGGGGCAATCCGATGACTTCTTGCACTCGAGCGTGGGGATGATCGACGGGATGCAGATGCCCTTGAAGCACTTTTCGTTGCTCTTGCAGTTGTTGTTGGCGAGGCAACCCTTGGGCACGCACAGCTTGGCGAGGCACTGCTGGGTGGGTTTGCAGTCCTCGTCGTACTTGCAGCCGGTGGTCGGGATTTGGCCGGGCAGGCACTCGCCGTAGAGGCACTTTTTGCCGGCCGGACACTGGCTGTCATGCGTGCACTTGTCGGGGTTGCAGGACTGGAACTGGCAGACGAATCCGACCGGGCAGTTGCTGTCGTCCTTGCAGAAGTCGGCGGGCACGACTTGGGGCGGCAAGCACTTGCCCTTGTAGCAGAACGTTCCTGCGTCGCAGTCGTCCTGGCTCGAACATGACTTCGGTTTGAGGCACAGCGGCTTGTAGCACTCGGTCCCGCTCGGACACTTCTGGCCCTTGTCGCATAGCGCCTCGTCGTCGCAGACATCGCCTTTGCCGTCGCCGTCGGTGTCCTTCTGGTTGACGTTTTTGACGAGCTGGCAGTTGTCGAACGCGTTGATCTTGCCGTCGCCGTCGATGTCCTTGTCGCACGCGTCGCCTTCGCCATCGCCGTCGGTATCGGTCTGGCTGGCGTTGGGGACCTTTACGCAGTTGTCCTTGTCGTCCTTGATGCCGTCGGCGTCCGTGTCGTCGGGGTCATCGCATGCGTCGCCGAGCCCGTCCTTGTCGGTGTCTTTCTGATCGGAGTTGGCGTTGAACGGGCAGTTATCGACCGTGTTGCCAACGTTGTCGCCGTCGATGTCGGTGTCGCAGGCGTCGCCCTTGCCATCGCTGTCGAGGTCCTTTTGCGCGGGGTTGGGTGTCGTCGGGCAGTTGTCGTTTTCGTCGAGGATGCCGTCCTGGTCTTTGTCGCTCAGGTTTTCATCGAGCGGATCGCATACGTCGCCGAGTCCGTCGCCGTCGCTGTCCTTTTGGTCGGAGTTGGGCACGTACGGGCAGTTGTCCGACTTGTTGGGCGTCTTGTCGCCGTCGAGGTCCTTGTCACACGCGTCGCCCTTCTTATCGCCATCGATGTTGGACTGGTCGGGGTTGGGCAGCTGGTCGCAGTTGTCGATCTCATCGGCCACGCCGTCGCCGTCGGAGTCGGGATCGCACGCGTCGCCGATGCCATCGTTGTCGCTGTCGAGCTGGTTGGAGTTCTTCACCTTCGGGCAGTTGTCGTTGGCGTCGAGCAGGCCGTCCTTGTCGCTGTCGATCTGCGGCACGTCGACCGGCGGAATGTCGGGCTGACCGGCGTCGAACGGCCCGGTGTCGGGCTTGCCGGCGTCGATCGGACCTGTGTCGGGTTTGTCAGCGTCCGCGGGCCCTGTGTCAGCCTCGCCAGTATCGGTCGGACCCGCGTCGAACGGGCCGACATCGGCGGGACCGGCGTCAGGTTTGGGCGTGTCGACGTTGACGACGCGCGGCTGTGTCGTGGGCTCTTCCCCGGGGTTGAGAACGCGGAACGCAAGCGGCGCATCAGGTCCTGCCGTCGGGTGCTGGGCGCTGGATCCGGCCGGCGAGTCGGCCCACAGGAAGTAGAGAACCGTTGTCCCAGCAGGCTGCGCGGGAATCGACGCTTCGTAGGCGCCGGCCGTCAGCTCCTTCATCGCGATGGGGTTGTAGTCCGGGTCGCCCGAGCGCGCCCAATAGACGCGCACCCGATCGATGTCCGGCTGACCGCGCAAGGTGGCCCAAATGCGGTACGGCGAATCGGTTACGAAGGTGTCGCCAAGCTGGCTGATCTGCACGAACTTCGGGGCTTGATCCGGCGGTCCGCTGCACGCCGCAACCGTCAAAACCAGCGCCGCGATCGCCAAAAGGCGACCACCTGCAAGCTTCGAAACAACGGTGCGATGCGCGTTGGCCATGAGTTCCACGTAGCGCACTTGGTACCACATTCGCGCCAGCCGGGTCACCAGCAAAGCCCCTCCGGACGGGCGTCTTTCCGTGAAGATATACAGGCTTGCCCCGCTGTCGCCGCGCCTTTGATGAGAAATCCGGGCTATGCACCCTTGAGCAGCGTCCGCGCATGCGCCAGCGCCGTCGGATCTTCAGTGCCGCCGAGCATTCGTGCGATCTCGGTCACCCGCTCGTCGGGATGAAGGCGTCGCACATGGCTGACGGTGCGCCCAGATTCCTCGCGCTTTTCGACGTGCATCTGGCGGTCCGCGAAGGCCGCCACCTGGGGCAAGTGGGTGATGCAGATGACCTGCTCGTGCGCCGCCATTTCGGCCAGGAAGCGACCCAGCACGGTCGCCGTTTCCCCGCCGATGCCGGCGTCTACCTCGTCGAAAACCATCGTCGCACGGCTGTCCGGCGGTGCGCAGGCTCGCTCGATGGCCAGGAAAACGCGCGATAATTCGCCGCCAGAGGCCACGTCGCGCAGCGGTTGTGCGATCTCACCGCGGTTGCTGCTGAGCTGAAAGACCACGCGGTCGCCTCCGTTGGGGCCGGGGGCGTTCAAGGGCGCGACGGCGACATCGAGCGCTGCACCCGGCATCCCGAGGGCGGAGAGCACGTCACCGGCGCCTCGGGCCAGACCTTTGCCGGCAGCGATTCGTCGCTCGGTCAGCTGGGCGGCTGCGTTCGTCACTTCTTCAAGCAAACGCGGCACCTCGACCTGCAGGCGTTCGAGCCGTTCATCGTCGGCGACCTGACCGTGCAGCTCGTCTTCGATCGCGCTTTGCCGCTGCAACAATGCGGTCTCGTTTCCGCCGTACTTGCGGGCGAGGCGGTGCAGCTCAGCGAGACGTTCATCGACCTCCGCGCGGCGCTCATCGTCGAGGTCAATCGCGTCCATGTAGCGCTCGAGATCAGCGGCCAGCTCGTCGATCTGCGCGATCACCTCGTCCGTTCGCGCCGACAACGCCGCAAGATTGCCGTCGAGACGCGCGCCGTCGGCCAGCTGCCGGGCGATCGGCGACAGTGCGTCGCGAATTCCGTGTTCGTCGGTCAGGGCGCGGGTTGCTTCGCCGGCTGTGGCGAGCAGCTCGTGAGCGCTGTGAAGGCGGCGGGCTTCGTTCTCGAGGCGTTCGGTTTCGCCCGCTTCGACACCCGCTTCGGCCAACTCGGTCGCGCAGAATTGCAGGAAATCACGTCGTTGGCGGCGCTCTTCGGTATCGGCTGCGACACGTTGCAGCTCATCGGCGAGATCGCGCCATGCCTGCCACACCGTTTTATACTGCCCGCGCCGCATATCGAGGCCGGCGAATCGATCCAAGGCGTCCAGTTGGCGTTCCGGGCTCAGCAAGCGCGCATGTTGATGCTGGCCACACAAGTCGACGAGCGGCCCGACCACCTCGCGCAGATCCGAAGCCGTGGCCAGCCGCCCATTGATGAACGCGCGGCGCGATCCCTTTGTCCCTATCACCCGACGGACGATGACCACGCCGTCGACCACCTCAATGCCGCGCTCCGCCAGGGCCGCGAGGCTGCCCGATTCGGTCACGCCGTCGAATTGCGCCTCGATCTCGGCTCGTTCTGCGCCACGACGCACCAACTTGCCGGTCGCGCGTCCGCCGAGCAGGAGGTCCAGCGCGCCAACAAGCAGCGATTTTCCGGCGCCCGTCTCCCCGGTAATTGCGGTTAGTCCGGGCCCGAATTCGAGCACCGCTTCTCCGACAATGGCCAGGTCGCGCACCCGCAGGTAGGTCAACACGTCAGGTTCCGTAGCGACCGGCGGCTTCGCGCAGAGTCGTAGCGATCCGCTCGCGCAACGTCGCAGGTTCAAGCACTGCCACTCCAGCGCCAAAGCTGAGCAGCCAGGAAACCAGCTCGGGTGTCACCGGTACATTCCACTTGAGCTCGCAGCCGCCGTCCGCGAGGTCGATGCACTGCTGGGACGCGTGCCAAAGCCTCTCGCGGGCGTAGCGGGCAGGACCGGCTGAGAAGCGCGCGGCGACCGTGGTTGGGTCGCTGCCCTGGAAGATGCCGAAGCGGTTGGAAAAGAGGCTCGCGGGCCGATATCCGTCGGGCACATCGATGGTGGTGTTGCGCAGCCAACGGGCGTCGATGACCCGGTGCACCGCGAAGAGGCGGATCGTGTCGCCATCGCGGACCCGGGCAACGAGATAGAGGCGGCCGCGGTAGTAGGCGAGCGTCAACGGGTCAACGAGCCATGTGCGGACCGCGTCGCCGCGACTGGACGGGTAGTCGATCTCGATCTGGTTGCTGCGCAAGACAGCGGTCAGCAGCTCGTTGAGGCAGTCATCAAAGGCCTCCGTCTCGATGTTGATCGGCGGCGCGTCGGGCACGGCGAAGAGCTTGCGGTCGAGGTCGAGCGCTTCGATATCGCGGCTGCCGAGGCGATCGGCGACCTTCTGGAACGCGTCGGACATCGATGCGTACAGCTCGGTGCCTTGCGCGAACGACAACATCGACCGGCCCAAACACAGCGCGAGCAGCTCGCCGCGCGTGAACGTGACGCCGCCTGCTGGTCCGGCGGGCAGGATCGACCAACGCTTGCGGCCGCGATCGTCGATATGCACGCAGCGAACGAGGTGATCGTCGTGCAGGACGGCAAGATCGCGGTTGATCGTGCGCCGCGTTACCCCGGTGCGTTCGATCAGCTCCTGGACCGTCAATCCGGCGCGCGCATTGGCCAGGGCGAGGTAGATGCGAAGCAGCCGTTGCGCCTGGCTGTAAGTCTTGCGAATGCGATCCGCGGACGCGGTGGCCTCGGTCATGCAGGCTTCCTTACTCTGCGTCGTCGCTCTGGACGTAGTTGGGCGCCTCGTCGGCGTCGAGGTCGATCATCACCGCGTCCTCGAAGCCCGTCTCGTCGATGAAACCGTCGTCATGGTCGTGTCCGTCGCGACGTCCGCGGGCGCGTCGAGCGGCTTTTCGTTTGAAGCCGAGCCGGATCGGTGTGCCGTACAGGTCAAAAGTGTCTCGCAAGCGTCGCGCCATAAAACGCTGGAAGGACGCCGGTGGGGGCTTGTCGATGTTGCACTGGAACTCGAACCGCGGCGGTCGTGTCTGGGTCTGGGACCCAAAGTAGAGCTTGATCCGCTTGCCGCGATGGACCGGTGGCTGCTTGAGCGCGACCGTATCTGCGAGCCATCGGTTCAGCTTGCTGGTGTTGATGAGCGAGTTGAACGCCGCATACGCCTGCAGCACCGTGTTCATGACCTTGTGCACGCGCTGACCTTTGAGCGCGCTGACGAAGATCCGCGGCGCATGGGCCAGGAAGGGCAGCGCTTCGTCGAGGTCCTTTTCGTAGGCGCGCATGGTCCGCGTGTCTTTTTCGACCGCGTCCCACTTGTTGACCACGACGACACACGCGCGGCCACGTCGCTCAACCAAGCTGGCGATGCGGGCGTCCTGGTCGGCCAGCGCTTGCGTCGCATCGAGCACCAAGACGGCGATATGGCTGCGTTCGATCGCTCGAACCGCGCGCGACACGGCGTACTGCTCGATCGATTCGGTGATTCGCGCCGGGCGCCTCATTCCGGCGGTGTCGATCAGCGTGAACGTCTCGCCGTCGTGCTCGAAATCGGCGTCGATCGCGTCGCGGGTCGTGCCCGGGATGTCGCTGGCCAGCATCCGCTTCTTGCCGAGTAGCGCGTTGGCGAGCGTGGACTTGCCGACATTGGGCCGGCCGACGATGCACATGCGCACCCGTTGAACGTGCCCACCGCGTTGCTGCTGGAGCTCGGCGATCTCGTCTTCCCCGAGCGCCTCATCGTCGTCGAGGTCGGCGAACCCGTCGGCGGCACGGAGCAGCTCGAGCACCTCGTCGAGCAGCTCGCCAATGCCGCGTCCGTGTGCGGCAGAAACGGGTCGAACCGATTCAAAACCGAGCGAGTAGAAGGCCATCGCGTCCATGTCGATGCTCGGCACGTCGCACTTATTGGCCGCGATCAGGATCGGCTTGTCGGCGGCGCGCAGGACGTCGGCGATGGCCTCTTCAGCGGCGGTGACATCGTCGCGGGCGTTGCAGAGCCAGATGACGATGTCGGCTTGCTCGATGGCGATCTTGGCCTGGTCGCGGACGTTGACCAGCATGTCGTCGGTGCGACCCACTTCAAAGCCGCCGGTATCGACGAGTTCGATGATCTCGCCGTCATATTCGCAGCGGGCGTAGAGGCGGTCGCGGGTGACGCCCGGCGTGTCCTCGACGATCGCGTGGCGGCCGCCTACGAGGCGGTTGAAGAGGGTAGACTTGCCGACGTTGGGTCGACCGACGATGGCCACCAATGGGACGCGCTTGGCCATGTGATCACCGTTGCCCGTAACCGAAGCGCCGCAGCGCCGCGAGTCGTTCGCTCCACGCCGCTTCGACCCGAACCAGCAGGTCCAGGTGCACCGGCTGCCCGAGCATTTGCGCGATCTCGGCCCTTGCTTGGGTGCCGATCGCCTTGATCATCGCGCCGCCCTTGCCGATCAAGATGCCGCGCTGCGACGCCCTCTCGACGTGGATGAGGGCCTGGATACGCGTCCTGTTCGGCGACTCCTCGAAGACCTCGATCTCGACGGCGACCCCGTACGGGACCTCGTCGCGCGTCCTCAGGAACACCTGCTCGCGAATGAGTTCAGCCGCGAGGAATCGCACCGTTCGATCCGTCAGCGCGTCCGCGTCGTACAGCCGCGGGCCTTCGGGGAGGAACTCGGCGATCGCGTCGATCAGCAAGTCGAGACCGTCGGCTTCGCGCGCCGAGATGGGCACGATCGCGCCAACACCGGGCAGGGTCGCGTAGGCCTGCATTACCGGAAGCAAGTGGCGCTTGTTGACCACATCGATCTTGTTGAGCGCGACAAGGAAGCGCGTGTTGTATCTCTGCACCGCGCGAAAGATGCGCCGATCGCCCTTGAGCACGCGGCTGTCGACGCCTTCTTCATCCCGCAAAACGTTCTTGCCAGCCTTCTTGCCCGCCTTGGCCGCCCGGGTTGCGTCGACCACGAGCACGACCACATCGACAGACTCGAGCGCGTCGATCGCAACACCGACCATCGCGCGGTTGAGGGGCGATCGGGCCTGGTGCACGCCCGGGGTGTCGATGAAGACGATTTGTTTGTCCGGCATCGTCAGCACGCCGCGGATCTCGTCGCGCGTGGTCTGGGGTTTGGGCGACACGATCGCCAGCTTCTCGCCGAGCAGGGAGTTGATCAGCGTCGACTTGCCGACGTTGGGCTGGCCCGTCAGCGTCGCGAAACCGCAACGGTGACCTTCGCGAACGCTGGTGGTTTGGTCGGTCATGGCGTTTCCCGCGCGCCCTCTTGGCGTTGGAGGACCGCGAAGTAGAAGCCATCGGGCCCGATCTCCGCAAGGGGATTGGCGTCGCGCAGCGTCGGATCACCGGGTCCTGTCCGTTCCTCGGACACGATGGACCAGTCCGAACGCGGATCGACAAAGCGTCGCGCCACAACTTCGTTTTCGGCCGGCAGGATCGAGCACGTCGCGTACACGAGTCGGCCACCGGGTCGCACATGCAACGCCGCCCGCTCGATGATGGCGAGCTGCTGGTCGGCGAATCGGTCCAGCCAGTCGCTGTCGAGGTGCCATCTCAACTCGCTGTTGCGTCGCAGCGCGCCGGAGGATGAACAAGGAGCGTCGACCAGCACGATGTCTGCAGCGGGAAGTCGGTCGTCCTTTCCCTGGCGCTTGCCGTGGTTGAGGACCTGGACCCAATCGGCGCCCGCGCGTTGCAGTCGGCGTCGGCACTCGTTGAGCCTGCCGTTGTGAATGTCGAGCGCGAAGAGGTTGCCGTGTCCCTCCATGCCGGCCGCGATCGCGAGCGTCTTGCCGCCGGCGCCCGCGCACCAATCGATGACGGTCTGCCCGGGGCGTGCGCGGACTGCGACCGCGATCCGTTGGCTGCCGGCGTCCTGGATCTCGAAGTGTCCCGCCTTGAAACCGGGCAGCACGGTCACCCGCGCGTTGTGCACGCAGATCAGATCGTGTGGTCCGGTGCCGCGGACCGCGTGAATGCCATGGTCGTGCAGCTCTTGGGCGACGGCGTCGACGCCGGGGTCGGGGCGGGCTCGGAGTGTGAGCGGGCCGCGCGAATTCAGGTAGTCCAGCGCCCATGCCGCGTGGTCGGGACCGAGTTGGTCGCGCGCCGCCGCGATGAAGTCGGGATGAAACCCGGAACGTCCGTCAGCGACCTCGCGCTGCAGCCGCCGGTGGGCCTTGTGCAGGGCCTTCATGAGCGCGTCGCGGCGCACCGGGATCCGCCCCGAGAGGTCCTTTTGGCGATCGAGCAGGCCGTCCAGTGCGGTCTTGATCTTGCCGGATCCGAATTGGACAGGAGCTCCGGCCGGATCGACAGATGCGGCGGCCATCGTGGCGAGTAATGCGGCGTCGCGGGGGCGCAGTTGGCGGGGATCGGACGAGTCGTTGCCGGTGAGGGCGGCGACCGCGAAGGTGAGGTGATCGAACTTGCGCAGGGCGTTCCAGAACAAGTCGGCGACCGCGGCGCGTTCCTTGCCGCCGAGCTCGGGATGCTGGCCGAAGGCGAGCTCCATCGCCTTGTCGGCGTAGCGCAGCTTGCGGCGAATCAAGTCTTCGAACGCGCTCGCGAGGGCGTTGAGGCCAACCTGGCGCAAGAACAGCGGTCGTCCAACGTTGCGGACCCGGACACGTTTGGCTACCAGGTATCCCGCCAATTGCCTGAGCGCGCGGCCGCGGTGGGAGATGCTCTGCTTGGCGTCTGCGCCGGCCTCGCCGAATGTCATACCGAGCTCGGGCGAAAAGAAAACCGGGTCATATCCAAACCCGCCAGCGCCGGCTTTTTCCTCGGTGATGCGACCGCGCACGTTTCCGAAAAACGCGCGCCATGCGATGCCGTCTTCGGTGCGACCACAGCGCGGTCCGTCGGCCAACGGACCCACCAGGACGAGCGCGCACATGAATCCCGCGCCGCGCCGCGACGTTTCCACCCCGTGAAGTCGCTCCAACAAAAGCGCCGTGTTCGCGTCATCCGAAGCTTCCGCACCGGCAAATCGGGCGCTGATAACGCCTGGCGCGCCGTCGAGCGCGTCGACACAAAGACCGGAATCGTCGGCGACAACGTCCAGTCCGGTGACGCGATGGGCGCTGCAAGCCTTCTTGAGCGCGTTGCCAACGAAGGTATCCGCGTCCTCGATGAACTCGGGCAGCTGTTGGTCGTCGGGGAGAGCTTCATCGGAGCTCAAGACCTCGACGCTGGGACCGGCGAGTCCGCGCAGCTCGCGCAACTTACCGGCGTTGGTGGTGGCGAACAGCAAGCGAATGCTCTGCAGCGGCGTCGCAGGCCGTTTTTTGACCGGTCCACCGCCGCGCCCATGGCGTTCGCGGCGCCGTCCACCACGTCGATCTCTTCTCTTGGGGGGCCTGACCATGTTTGCTCCGAGTTGCGCCTTGTACCGGAGGGCCCCTTCCTTGACCACCATCGACCCCACCGTTACTGTCCTAGCGTTTCCACGCAACGCGAACTCGTTCACCCGAAGCCACACTTCAGTAGCCACCCTTCAGCGGTCACAATCGGCGACACAAACGCATCGCCGCATCGTCTTTCAGCAGCATCCGCGCCCTGACGACACCCCGGCCGACACAAGCTTGATGGCTACGCAGGCACTGCAGGCTCCCCAGAATATGCGTATCCGATCTACCCCTTGGACCCAGCTCGTTTTCGTCTTCACCGCGCTCGCCATGGCCGTCGCGATCGGGTGCAGCGGGCAACACCTCAAAGATCCCGACGGCGACGGTGATCGCAACCATGCGCGCCCGTTTTCGAAGATGGGGCCGACCGAGGACAAGCTGAATCCACGGGTTGGCGACAAAGAGGACTGGCGCTTCGTGCAGCCTGATCGCGCCGGACGCATGGAGATGCGCATCTCGGTGGGCAAGTGGGAAGAATCATCGCTCGCCGGGCACGTCACCATCTATACCGAGGTCGGTGATCGCATCGCTGAAAAGGCCCTTCCGACCGGCAGCGGCACGCTGAAGTTCCGCTTCGAGGTCGAGTCGGACATGAAATACCTGATTCGTTTTCGCGCGACCCGCGGCAAGGGCGAATACGCGGTCGAGGTCGATTGGGGCTCCGATCCGTGCGCGGAGTGCAGCGATAACGAGGACTGCATCGACAAGCGTTGTGTCCGACGCAGCAGCAAGCCCGCGCCCTCGGGCAACAAGTGCAAGGGCGTGCATTGTCCGTCCGGTCAGATCTGCAGCCGCAAGACCGGTCGCTGCTTCAAGCCGCGTCCCCGTTGCCCGAAGGGCCATGTCTACAAGGGTGGCAAGTGCGTCGAGAAGCTCGGACCCATCAAGGCCAAGATCATCGACGCTCGCGCGGCTGGAACCGGCTCGCTGCTCATCATCAACGTCGGCGCCAACAAGGGCGTGCGTCGGGGCGCGAAGGGCAAGGTCCTCGGTCTGCGTGGCGGCTCGTTCGTCGTGACCGATGTCTACCCGAGTCGCTCCAAGGCCCGCTGCAACCAGCCGCCGGCCAAGATCTACAGCCATCCCAACGCTACGATCCGCCGCTGATCGAGGCGTTTCGCTCGGCCGGACCTTGTCCAAACCGAACCTGCCCCTGACTCTCGTTGTCGCCGTCATATTGGCGGCGTTCGCGGCCTGTTGCGGCAAACAGAAGAGCCCGTCGACCGCGCCCCAGGGCGTCGCGAAAAAGGCTGGACAAGCCAAGACGCTGCTCGCCAGACCTCACGTCACCATCGTCGCGCTGTCCGATTGGCAGGCGATCCTCAAGCCTTGTGGATGCACCGAAGAGCTCCAACGCGGCGGCATCGAGCGCAACGCTCGGTTTCTTGCTGACCTGCGTCGCGCCGATAATTCCGTCGTCTTGGTTCACGCCGGTCGACTGCTTGTCGAAGACGAAAAACCACGCCCCCAGCAGGTCGCTCAGCGCCGTGAGCGGATGCGCACGTTTTCCGCGATCCTCGATGGCCTCGATGTCGCCGCCGTCGCGCTTTCATCGGCCGATCTGAAGGACGGCGGCGATGTCGCCACAGATCTCTATGCCAAGGCCAGGTGGCCGGTGCTCTCCGCGGCCGCCAAGCCATCGGTCGCGCGCGCCAAGAAGTCGCGGGTCGTCACCACGGCCAGCGGGGTCCAGGTCGGTATCATCGCGGTCGATGAGGGTGATTTCGCCGACACCAAGGCGCGCAACGCGTCGCTCAAGGCAATCGCGCTCAAGCTCAAGTCTGACGGCGCCAGCATCGTCGTCGCCCTAAGCAACCTCGGCATGCGCCACACCCGTCGCCTGTCTCGCGCCATCCCCGAGCTCGATGTTGTCGTTGTCGGCTCCGTTCCCGCCCGCAGCGAACCCGTCGAAGAGCTCGATCCCGACGACGACGCCTTCATCCTCCGCGCGCCACGCCACGGGGCTTACATGGCCATGCTGACCCTGGTTCCCGGCCACAGAGGGCGATGGCATGACGTCTCGCCTTTTCTCCCGGGCGCAGCGACCCGAATCAATGCGCGTCTCGTATCGGTCGACAAGGACATCAAGCGCTTTGCGGCCGGTGCCCGAAAGACGGTCGCCATGGAACGCGCGCTGCCGTTCTTCAAGAAGCAACGCCGCGAGCTCGAAAAGCGCCTCAAGGCCGCCCGCGAATCGGCCGACAAGCAGCTGCCGGACGGACGGCTCGCCGCGTACGCATCGATCGGTTTGCCCTGGTCGGCCGCCGCTGACGAGAGCGTCGAGGCGGTGGTGAAAAAGTACGACAAGCGCGTCGCTGCCATCAACGCCGAAGCCGCCAAGGACCCCGTTCCCGCCGGCAAAGACGACACCCCTTATGTCGGCTCCGAAGTTTGCCTCGCCTGCCACATCAAGGCCGCGGCATTCGTCGCAAAGGACCTGCATAGCCACGCCTGGAAGACGCTCGAAAAGGACGGCAAGACCCGCGACCTCGACTGCGTTTCGTGCCACAGCACTGCGTTTGGAAAGCCCGGTGGCAGCGCCTTTGGCAACATCGACAAGTTCTCCTCGGTCCAGTGCGAGGCCTGTCACGGTCCCGGCGGCAAACACGTCGCGGCGCCCGCCGGCGGGACCAAGAGCATGATGGTCAACAAGCCCGGCGAGTCGGTCTGCCTCGGCTGCCATACGCCCGAGCACGCGCCCCGCTTTGCATTCGAGGCCTATCGACGCCGGCTCATCGTCCCCGGTCACGGCCTCCCTGCGCCCAAGCCGTGACGTCGTACAGTCGCCGGCTACACAGAGTCCAAACCGCGACGAGCCTCGCCGTCCTCTGCGTGCTGACGGTCCATGCGACCTGCGTTTTCGGTGATGAGTTGCCGCCCGAAGACCCGTCGAGTCGACCGCCGCTGCACACGGTAAACCCGCAGCCTGAACCCCCTCGTAGCCCGATGTACACCGGCCAGTACGCGGCGATCGCGGCCGGCGGGGGCCTCTTGTTCGCCGACGATCCCACCGCACACAGCCCCGGGCTCGACGCCCGACTGGCGGCGCGATGGAGCCCCGTCCTGCAGATCTTCGACCTCGAAGCGTTTCTGGACGCTGGGCTCGTCCAACTCGGCCCCGAACGCACGGCGCAAAGACGCCTGGCCGCTGGATTGCAGCTCAACCTCCACCCATTCTTCGCCGGACTTGTCTGGAACAACGTGCTTGGGGTCATCGCCGCGGGCCTTCATGGTTTGCTCGGAGCGGACATCACGCACGTGAACGACGCCGGGTTCGGACTCCGCAAAGTCATCGGTGTGGGAGCCGACATCCCGCTGATGTCGCTGCAGGCATCGGGCGGCGTCTGGCTCACCATTCGAGCGAGCGAACGATGGCTCTCCGCCGGATCGGATGACCAAGTCGCCGGTGATCGCCGGCTTTCCGCGTTCGTCTCGTGGCGCTGGTACGACGTGCTGGGTCGATGACGTCCTATTCAGGTTGATGCAGGTCGTTGCACGGGCGGCAATTGGGCGACCCGCGGGTGGACGATTCCCTGGGTAAAATCCACCCAGATCTCCCCATTTTGGCGGCAATCGTAGCCGCGGCAAGTCATCGGGCGTTGCGCGTAAACCGAACACTGACAGCCGCTGTTGAGATGAACGCACCAGCCGTCCACGTCGCGCTTGATGAGGTACGGCTGGCCGTAGTCCCACTTGATAACGCCCTCGCCGAGATCCTGGTTGCTGAGCACGTAGCCGAGACGACAACAAGCCGCCCGGCACAGGTGGAGCCGCGATGCGCAATCGATCTTCGCGGTCGGCTGCGTCTCGTCGTACTTGTCCACGGCCGCCGCGAGCGTCGCTCGAACTTCCGGCGGTTTGCTCCGTTGCCAGTACGCATCGCGCGCCCGGATGACCGCGTTGGTGTCGATCGATCCGTCGCTCGCGAGCGCGTGGCCGAGTCCGTTGACGGTATGGGTCGCGTCCTTGGCGAGCGCGGTGTTGTTCGTCATCACCACATGACAAAAGCGGAGACCGCGCTGGACCTCGTCGCGCAGCTCCGCGATCTCTTTTTTCACGCTGTCGAGCTCTTCGGCGAGCTCGGCCGCGGTGGCGCGTTTCTTCTTGGGCTTATCGGTCATTCGTTCCTCGATTCGGCGGCTGCCAGGGCTGCGCAGCTACTCGACGCAGCCATCTTCGCCGGGGACTGGGCAGCGGAAGCGGACGTGGAAATGGTCGGCGTGTCCCCGGGCGTGGCGGATGATGCCACGTCGTACCGCGCGTCCGGCGGGAAACTGGAAGATTCGGGCGAGGACGTGCGGCTGCGTACCTCGGTCGCGCAGAAACTGGTGAAACAGGGCCTGCAGGTTGTAGTCCATGAAGATGTACTGCACGCGTCCGGTCGACAGCAGCGCGCCGATCAGCGCCCAGCTCTTTTGCACGTCGAGGTTGCCAGGGCCCATCCTGCGAAAGTGGGGGAGCGCGCGATTGTTCGACGCGAAATAGCCGATGTCGACGTCGCGTCCGGATTGATGAGACTTGTGCTTGCCGAGGCGTCCGCCGTGCTGTCGCGAGATGGCCCCGACAACCACGCGCACGGTCTTTGGATACAACGACACCACCTGCGACGACGCCCATTGCACCAGCGCCACAGTCTGATCGGTGCCCCACCCGTTGCGGTTCTTGCGCTCGTAACCGGTTCCACGGGCGGGCAATTCGCATCCGTCTAGCAGACGGCCGTTGGACGCCCGACCCTCGCTCACCGCGGCGGACTGTTTGTCGTTGGCGCACCGGGCCTTGAGCGAGACACCGTGCGTGGCGTTGGAGAACTTGGCGGTCGTGGATGGTTGTCGCTTGGGCCGCGGCCTTACAGGTTCGACGGCGCTGTCATCCACAAAATGCATCTGGTCGATGTAGCCGGAATCACGCTTTTTGACCTCGGTGCCGCCACAGCCGGATAGGGCCGTCGCGACGCCAAGCGCGAGGAGGACACGCAGACCTGTCTTCACGGCTCGCCGTCGAGGCTGATGGTGCGGACGGTCGCCCGGACGGCCGGGGCGAGCCTTGGGGCGACGCTGAATTCTCGCAGTCCGGCTGCGAGCAACGCGGGCAGGGCAGCCGGTTGCGACGCGATCTCGCCGCAGAGGGATACGCCGACACCGTGGCGCTTCCCGGCGTCTACAACGTGTCTGATCGCCCGCAAGACGGCGCGGTGAAGGCCGATGTTGGCGAGATCGGTGCCTGCCTCGTCCCGCGACCTGGCCAACGTGTACTGCGACAGGTCGTTGGTTCCGATCGCGAAGAAGTCACAGAGCGGCGCAAGGTCATCGATCAGCAACACGGCAGAGGGCACCTCGATCATCGCGCCGACCGGAATGGGATGCTGCGCCCCGTCGTCGCCCGACACATCGCACATCGCTTCTATGACCATGTCACGGACCGTCGCGACCTCTTCGGGATCGGTGACAAACGGGACCAGAATCCGCAGCGTCCCCGCATCGCTTGCCCGGCACATGGCCCGCAGCTGCTGCATCACGACGGCGCGGCGTTCCTGGACGAGGCGAATTCCGCGGCAATCGCGCAGGTTGCGAAGCTCAGCTGGCAGCTCTTCGGCGCCAAACGAGCCACCGAGATCGAGCAAGCGGACGTTGACGGGTTGCGGCGCAAAGTCGGTCAGCACCTGCCGGTAGATGGCCTCCAGTTCGTCTTCGGTCGGCAGCTCTGAGCGCCCAACATATTGATAGAACGTCCGCATCAAGCCGACACCGTGGGTGCCACTGGCGCGTGCCCGATCCGCGTCCCAGCGCAGGCTGACATTCGCTCGCAGCGTGATCGGCACACCGCACGCGGTGGTCAGCGGTCCGGATTCATCGACCCGGGACACCGTGGGCGTCGTTGTCGCCGCATCGTCATCGTGCCACGCCCGTCCGGTGTCCCCGTCGACGACCAGCACGCGGCCGTTTTGCAGCCTCGCACCGGCATCGGAGGCGCCCACGACGGCGGGCAATCCGCACGACCGACACAGAACGGCGACGTGAGACGTGAGCGATCCCTTCTCGAGCACCATCGCGGCGCCACCGCTCTCGATAAGCTCGATGGTGTCGGCGATCCCGAGGCTGTGTGCGACGGCCACGACGCCGGTTCCCGTTGGAAAACCGCGGCGCACGTCACGCCGGCCGAGCTTGTCTTGGAGCGTGTTGGCCAGCGCTTCGACGTCATGCCACCAGTCGCGCAGGTTCGGGTTTTCGAGCGCGAACATCGCGTTGCGCAGCTCATCAACTACACATTCGAGCGCCCATTCAGCGTTGCGACCATGGCGCTGGATGTGCCGATGAACGCCGCCGACCAACAACGGATCTTGCAACACGGCGCGGTGGCTCACGATCAGCGCGGTGGCGATCGACCCGGTCTCTGACGGGGGGTTGGACGCCAGCTGTGCCTCGGTGCGACTCAACTCATCGATGACAGCGGCGACTGCGGCGTCGAAACGGGCGAGCTCATCGGCTTTGTCAGCGTCGTCGATCGTGACCTGGCGAGGCCCCTTTCGCGCGTCGCGAAGGATCATGGCCGGGCCGGCTCCAAACCCTGGTGAAGCCGGCGTCCCGATGATCATGGCACCGTCGGGTTCAGCCACGTGCGCCCTTCCCGTCGAACGAATCACGCTCCTCGAAGCCGCCCGCGATCAGCTCAACCAGCGCCGCCAGCGCCTGTTCCTCGTCCGATCCGTCAACGACCAGCTCCAGCTCGGTTCCCGTGACCGCCTCGAGCATCAACAGCGAAAGGATCGAGCTGCCGTCCACTTCCTCGCCGCGGACGCGAACCCGCACCCGCGAATCGAAATTCGCAGCAAGCGCCACAAAACGGCCTGCTGGACGGGCATGCATGCCCATCGGATTGACGATACGGACGCGTTGTCGCCGCACGTTGCCTCAGCTGGAGCTCATCCGCGGCAGATCGCGGTGGCTGATGGTGACGTGGGTTCCGGCCAGGTCCTGGAGCCGATTGGCCATGGTCTGTGCGAGCGCGACGGATCGGTGCTGACCGCCGGTGCATCCGATGGCGATCGTAACCAGCGCGCGTCCTTCGCCGCGGTGCAACGGCAAACTGTGGTTGAGCAGCTGCAGCATGTGACCGAGCAGATCTGCGCCGCCCGCGGTGTCCAATACGTACTCGCGCACGTCATCGTCGAGTCCCGTCTTGGGCCGCATCTCGGGCACGAAATGGGGGTTGGCGAGGCATCGGGCGTCGAAAACGTAGTCCGGGTTGCGGGGCAAGCCGTGTTTGAAGCCGAAGCTCATCACCGACACGACCATCTCGGCGCCGCCGGAGTCGCCAAATAGCGCCTGCACCCGCGCCTTGAGCTGGTGGATGTTCAGCTCGCTGGTGTCGATGACGAGCGTTGTCCGGTTACGCATCGGCGCCATCTGGGTCCGCTCACGCCGGATCGCTTCGACGATCGTGCCGTCGCTGAGCACCGGGTGACGCCGCCTTGTCTCCGCGAACCGACGCACGAGCACGTCATTGGAGCAGTCCAGGAAGAGCAGCCGGACGTCGATGCCGCGGCCGCGCAAGGCCGCCAGACCGGACTCGACCTCGCCGAGAAACTCGCCGGCACGCACGTCGATTCCGACAGCGACGGGACGCGGATCGCCGCTCTTTTCCATGGCTTCGTGCAGAGACGGAAGCAAAGAGGCAGGGAGGTTGTCGACGCAGAAATAGTCGAGGTCTTCGAGCACGCGCAACGTGGTCGTTCGCCCAGAGCCGCTGATGCCCGTGACCACGACCCAGGGATTGCCGGCGAGCGCGGCGGGAGCGTTCAAAGTGCGCCCTCGACCTCGCCGATGTAGCGGCAGACTTGTTCGGGGGTGGCGATCTCGAGCAGCTGTTCCCGGACCGCCGTCGACCGTACGAGGCGCGCGACGCGGGCGAGGATGCGAAGGTGCAGCGCCTGGGCGTTCTTGGGGGCCAGGACGACCAACATCAAGGTGACGGGTTCGCCGTCTACGGAATCGAAGTCGACGGGCCCGCTGGTCCGAAACATCGCGATGCACGGCTCGCTGAGCGCCGCCGAGGACGCGTGTGGAATCGCGATTCCAGAACCCACGCCCGTCGAAGCGAGGCTCTCCCGGGCGACCAGCAGGTCGGTGATCTCGGCGGCGTCAAGCCCGTCGATCAACGCCTCCAAACAGCGGCCGGCGCCCTGCAACAACTCGGCCTTGGAGTCGCCTCCGAGGTCAAGGACCACGTGGCGCGGCGAGAGATAGGTGCTCAGCTGGACCATGTTCGCCCCCGAATGGCGTGCGCGTTGCTGGAACATGTCGTTGCTTCGTGAGGATCGTCAGCGTTTACCGCTCGACGAAGGTTGGATCGGATCAGAACACCTGCCGACGCCGCGACGACGACGGTATACTGAGGGCTTCGCGATACTTGGCAACCGTGCGCCGCGCGATCGACATACTGCGGCCGGGTATCAGGTCGCTCAACTCGCGTTCGTCACAGTCGAGTCGACTCAGCAGCGCATCGCGGTCCCACTCGCCCTGGAGGATCTCGGCGATCTCCTGGTCGGAAAGCGGCGCACGGCCCTGTTCAGCGTCGATTAGCTTGGCGATCCAGTGCTTGACCGCCTCCGACGCCATGTCCTGGCCGGTGTTGGTCTGGATGCGCGCGTTGAAAAAATACTTCAGCTCGAAGATGCCCTGCGGTGTGTGCACGTATTTGGCGGTCGTCACGCGTGACACGGTGCTCTCGTGTAGCCCGCAATCCTCGGCCACTTCGCGTAACACGAGCGGTCGAAGCGCCTTGACCCCGCGCTCGAGGAATGGCCGCTGAAAACGCATGATCGACTCGGTGACCCGCTGAATCGTGCTCTGTCGCTGGTGGATGGACCGAATCAGCCACGTCGCCTGGCGCATCTTCTCCTGGATGTAGTCCTTGGCTTCGCTGCCGTGCCCTTCCATCAGCGCGTTGCGATAGAACTTGGACAACCGCAGCTTCGGCATGCCGTTTTCGTTCACGACAACCGTGTAGTCGTCGCCGACCTGGTGCACGTACACGTCGGGCGTGATGTAGCTGGCGTTGTCCCCGGTGAATTCGCGGCCGGGTCGCGGCTCGAGCGTGGATAGCAGATCAAGAAGCTCGCGAACCTCGGCTTTGGTCGCCTTGAGATCGCGGAGAATGGGCGCTTCTTTGCGCTTCTCGAGGTGTTCGAGGTGCTTTTCGATCAGCCGATGCAGCTTGGTGTTGTCGGGGTGTACGACACGCGCCTGGACAAGCAACGACTCGCGCAGATCCCGGCACGCGATCCCCAGCGGCTCCATCTGTTGGATGCGTTCGAGCACCGACCGGACGGCAGACGCCTTCACCTCGTGGCGTTCGGCGATCGCGCGGGTCGAGTTGCCGGGCACCCGCGTCGTCTTGCAGCCGCGGCCTTCCGAGTCGCGGGTCCAACCGTCCATCTCGTCATCGGTCAGCCAGTAGAGCACCAGCTGGTTTCGACCGTCCTGGGACTCGATGCCCTGCACGTCCGCCTTGCGCCGCAACAACCGTCGTCCCGCGTCCGAGCCGCCGCTGATGACCAGCTGCGCGGGTCGAAAGTAGCCGTCGTCGTCGAGGTTGCAGATGATCTCGATCGCGATCTGCCGTTCGAGGTCGTCGAAATCGGTGACGCCCGCTTGCTCCAACAGCATCTCGCCCAGGGTCGCGCCCTTGGACAACGTCTGTGACAGCGGAGGCAGCTCGTCGTCACGTCGATAGGATGTGCGGCCCTCACTTGGGCCTTTGGCGAGCTCGGCGAAGTACTGCTGCCAGTCGATTTCCTGGCGTTCCTTGCTGCTGCGCTCGGTTGCGTCGAAGTTGGTGACCTCGCCCTCGCCGCCGGTCACGACGCTGCCGGCCCCGGTGCTGTCCTGCGTGCTCTGTTCCTCGAGCAGCGGGTTCTCCATCAGCTGTTCGCGCATGGTTTCAAGCAGTTCGCCGCGCGACAACTGGAGCAAACGAATCGCCTGCTGCAGTTGCTGGGTCATCACCAAGCGCTGTTCGAGGCGCTGGGCGATGTGCAGGCTTTGCTTGAAGTCCATCAGGTCGGTCCGCATTTCAATGACGCAATTATTTGAAAACAATCAAGAAAACATCATTCACATGGGGTTTGGTACTACCCCTGCATGCGGCGATGATAAGGTGCCAACGCCCCCCTCACAAGATCGTTCGACGAGATCGCGATTCCGCTGGCATCTGCCACCGCATCACAGCGTCTTTGACGGCACCTCACCTTGACAGCGGCGCGATGGGTGCTTGGTTTGGCCACGGCTGGCGCGGCACGCATGGTTGGTGCAGCATCCGCGCGGGGCGCGCTTCGTCCCCAACTAGAAGTGGAGCAGTGCATCGATAAGAGTGCCTGTTCCGTGGTCCGATCGGAGTGATACGGTGTCCAAGCGTGACTTCTACGAGGTGCTCGATGTCGGCCGCGACGCCGACGCCTCGACGATCAAGAAAGCGTTCCGCAAGCTCGCGCTGAAGTATCACCCCGATCGCAACCCCGATGATCCCGCCGCGGAAGAGAGCTTCAAGGAGGCCGCCGAGGCCTACGAAGTGCTCAGCGACGCCGATCGCCGCGCTCGCTACGACCGATTCGGCCACGCCGGGATGCAGAGCCAGGGCTTTGGCGGTGGCGCCAACGTCGACGACATCTTCAGCCACTTCGGCGACATCTTTGGCGACATCTTTGGCGGCGGCCGGCGCTCCCGAAACCGCGCAGCCCGGGGTGCCGATCTTCGCTACGACCTCGAGATCACCCTCGAAGATGCCGTCGCGGGATGCGAACGCTCCGTCGAGCTGCCGCGGATCCAGGACTGCGGGACCTGCGACGGCCAAGGCGTCAAGCCCGGCGCCGAGCCGTCAACGTGCGGCCATTGCGGTGGCCGTGGCCAGGTCAGCCGATCGCAGGGACCGTTCATGTTCTCCATGACGTGCCCGGCATGTGGTGGCGCCGGTCGCTCGGTCGCCGATGCAGATCGATGCGCCGATTGCGGAGGTAGTGGCAAGGAGCGCGTCGTGCGCACCGTCACCGCACGAATTCCACCGGGCGTGGACACCGGGACGCGCCTGCGACTATCCGGCGAGGGGGAATCTGGCGAGCGAGGTGGCCCTGCCGGCGATCTCTATGTCGTCCTCGTCGTGACGCCCCACGATCGCTTTGAGCGCAACGGCGACGATCTGCACACCGAAATCACGATCGACGTCGCAACTGCGGTCCTCGGCGGCGAGGTTGAGGTCGTCAATATCGAAGGTGCACCAGAGCGCGTTCGGCTGCCCGCCGGAGTGCAACCGTCCGAAAGGGTACGCATTCGGGGCAAGGGCGTGCCGCACCTCAACGGAAACGGCCGCGGCGACATCTACGCGCACGTCCGGGTACGCATCCCCAAGAAGCTGGACCGCAAGCAAAAGCAGCTGTTTGAAGAGCTCGCCGAAACGGAACTTTGACGCACGGCGGCGAACGAAGGGCACGGATCTGGACGCGGGTGACCGCGACGCTCGAATTCCTCGTTGACAGCGGGCCTTCGATGCGCATACTCAGCCGCCCCTCGCCACCGTCTTGCGTGCGCGTCGGGCCTCACGAACAAGCGACCGATAGCCATTTGATACGGTCCGGAGTTGGCGATGAACACCGTCAAGATCGAAGTTAAGCCGCGTTTCACCGCTGGCACCGCCGTCGCCAAGAAGATCCGACGCGCCGGGCTCATTCCCGCAGTCGTGTATGGCGTGGGTACCGCGAATCGGTCGGTCGCCCTCGACCCCAAGCCGCTCGCCCGCGCGTTCAATGATTCGTACGGCCGCAACCAGCTCTTCGACGTCAGCGTCAAGGGCGAGTCCGGCGCCTTCCTCGCGATCGCGCGGATGATCCAGATCGACCCGGTGTCGCGTCGCCTGCAGCACGCGGACCTCATGGTGGTCAAGCCCGATAGCGCCATCACCGTGTCCGTGCCGGTGAACCTCGTAGGGCGTTCAGCCGGCGTCAAAGCAGGTGGCCGCCTCAACTTCACGCGCCGTCGTATCCAGGTCGCTTGCACGCCCGAGACGCTGCCCACCGGCATCGATGTGCAGATTGTTGACATGCAGATCGGCGACGCCGTCATGGTCCAGGACCTCACATTCCCGGCCGGCGTCACGCCCATCTACAAGAAGGCCTACAAGGTGCTCGACATCGTCCAGCCGAAGGGTGAACTCGAGGAAGAGGGCGAAGAAGGCGAAGAGGCAGTGGAAGCCGAAGCCGAAGAGTAGTCTTTCGGCCAACTACCAGTCGTCTGGCCATTTTGCCGGTCGGTCCGTGCGACCGTCCTGCCAGCGACTTTGACATCATCAACTACCGCATCGGGCCAGCCTCATGAGCGCTGAAGCCGTCGTCGCCGCAGTTGGGCTGGGCAATCCTGGTCCCAAGTACGCCGCGACGCGCCATAACATCGGCTTCCTTGTCGTTGACGAGCTGGCGCGCCGGGCCGGTGTTACGTACCACGGCAAGTTCAAGAGCGAGGTCGGCAAGGGCATCATCGCCAACCGCGACCTGTGGCTGCTCAAGCCGCAGACGTTCATGAACCTCAGCGGGGACGCCGTGCAGCGTTTCGCGGCGTTCTACAAGCTGAACGCGCCGCAGCTCATCGTCATCCACGACGAGATTGACCTGCCGTTTGGCGAGCTTCGCATCAAGGACGGCGGCGGCCACGGGGGCCACAACGGCTTGCGTTCGATCATCCAACGGACGGGAGATCGCGACTTCGTGCGCCTCCGAGTTGGCGTGGGACGACCTCAAAAGGGCGACCCGGCTGACTACGTGCTTTCGCCGTTTTCGCGCGATGAACAGGCCCTGCTGTCGACACTGATCGACCGCGCTGCCGATGCGGTAACTCTCGTCGTCGCCGAAGGCATTCGGCCGGCGATGAACCAAACGAACGGTCGTCTTTCCGTCTGACTCGCGTCCTGCGAGTTGGCGATTCACCGCTTCAACGTATCCGGGTGGTCCGGGTACGGTCTTTTCACTCCTCGCCCGCGGCAGCAGTCCGGGGGCGAACGCGGCATCCCTGCAGGGACCGCGGATCCAAGGGGAGGAGCCATGATCCTGGCTCGGTCTTACGAGACCATCCTGATCGCCAAGCCCGATTTTGACGGGGAGGCGTTCGAAAAACTCCATAAGCGCCTGTTGAAGGTGATCGATACGGAAGGCGGCCTCGAGCTCAAGCTCGTGGACTGGGGACGTCGTCGTCTCGCCTACCCGATTGAGAACCACCGCAAAGGCAACTATTTCTACTTCGGCTTCATCACGAACCCGGCCGCCATCAAAGAGATGCACCGCCAGATTCGTTTGTCGCCCGAGGTCATCCGCCACCAGACGATCGCGCTGTCCAAGACGCTGCCGCTGCCCAAGTTCGACATCGAGAGCGAGCGGGCCCGCGTCGTCGCCATGACACCCGACGCGCAGGACGAGGATGACCGTGAACGTCGCGATCGCCGTGACCGCCGCGATCGTCGCCCGCCGCGTGATGGTGACAGGGGTGACCGCAAGCGTGATTCCCGTGATTCGCGTGATTCCCGTGATTCCGCGCCCGCTCCGGAGGTGAAGGCATGAAATCGACTCGCCGTCGTCGCTTTGGCCGTCGCAAGATGTGCCCATTCTGCGCCGACAAGACCATGTACATCGACTACAAGACACCGAGCATGCTCAAGCGCTTCATTTCCGAGCGCGGCCGCATCGTTCCCCGTCGCATCAGCGGAGTTTGCGCGCCCCACCAGCGCCGCCTCCAGGAAGCGGTCAAGCGCGCGCGCGTCGTTGCCTTGATGCCCTACAGCTGCGCTGGCGTGGATTAGGAGGTAGAAATGCGACTCATTCTTCGCGAAAACGTGCCGAATCTCGGCAAAATCGGTGATGTCGTTGACGTCGCCAATGGCTATGGCCGCAACTACCTGCTTCCGCGCAAGCTCGCCCTGTTGGCGAACGACCGCAACGTCAAGCAGCTGGAGCACTTCCGGCGTGTGACCGCCGTCCGCTTGGAGCGTGCCCGCGTGGCCGCTTTGAGCGTGGCTGAGCGTCTCGGTGGGCTCAAGCTCAACGTCGTCAAGCACGCGGGTCTTGGTGGCAAGCTCTACGGCTCGGTCACCAACCGTGAAATCGCCGACCTGCTCGGCGACAACGGCTTCGAGGTGGACCGGCGCGACATCAAGATCAGCGACTCGATCCGCAGCGTCGGCGACTACACCGTCAAGGTGGAGCTGCACGCCGACGTCGTGGTGGACGTAGCGGTTCATGTCGACGCCAGCGAGATCAGCCAGCTCGAAGCGAAGGCGGAAGAAGAAGCCGCCAACGCCGAAGTTGCCGTCGATATCGCTCCGCTCGAGGACGTCGAGATGGATCTCGACCCTGAGCTGCTCGACAAGCTGTAGCGAAACAAGAAGCCGACGCGCCGCGCGCGGCTCCAAAGCAAATCAACACCGGTCACGTGTTCGCGCGTGGCCGGTGTTCATTTTTGCCGGGTTCGACGCGCTATTGCCCGCCCTGGTCGCGGGTGGCGAGCCCGACATTGCGGACGCCTATGTCGTGCAGGTGGGCGATGATGTCCATCACGCGCTGATACGTGAGCTTGCTGTCGGCTTCGATGCGGACCTGCAGCTTCGGATTCTTGGCGAGTCGTTCAAGAACATCGGCGGTCAGCGATCTCTTGTCGGTCGCCTTGCCATCGGCGAACAGGTTTCCGTCCGAGTCAACTTGCACGACGACTTCGCCAGCCGGCGTCTTGTCGGCCTTGGTGTGGCCGGTCGGCAATGCGAGGTCGATCTGGCTGGCCGCGGCGTCATTGCGGCCCTGTTCGATGAACGCAGCCGACGACACCATGAAGACGATCAGCAGCGCGAAAACCACGTCCACCAACGACGTCAGATTGAGCTGAACTTCGCCGCCGTCCAGGTCGCCGTTCAGGCCGTCGTGCCACGGTCCCATCAGTCGCTCGCTCCGCCGCGATTGCCTTGCGCCTCGGTGTTGACGCCAAGCCGGGACAGTTGGTCGGCCACTTCTTCGATCAGCAGCTGGACTTCCAACACCGCCGAGCGGAGCCGCGCCCGCAAGAAGGAGTGCAGCAAGACGATGACCACCGCGACGACGATGCCAGCGGCGGTCGTGATCAAGGCCTCCGCGACGCCCACGGAAACCACATCAAAGCCTGCGCCGCCCTTTTCACCGATGTCCCGCAGCGCTTGCATGATGCCGAGAACGGTGCCGAGCAGTCCGAGGAACGGCGCCATCGTGCCCAACGAAGACAGCAGCCCCAGGCCGCGTCGCAACCGCAATATCAGCCGCCGGGCCTCGCGTGACATGGCCCGAAAAATGTCGTCACGGTCGGCGTCGCGCATCGCCAGCTGCACGCCTCGGCCGAGCACGGGGGCCAGGTTGTGGCCGGCGTCGGTGCAGTGCGTCAGCAGTGTCGGAACATCCGCGTGCGCCGCGGCGTCGCGTACACGTCCGGTGAGAGAACGAATCTCCGGGACAAGACCGCGCAATGTCAGCAAACGCTCGATGAACAGGCCGATCCCGAGCAGCGCCAAGCACGCGATCGCGACCATGGTCGGGCCGCCGCGCTCAAATAGTCCGAGTACTTGTTGCATGGGCATTCTTCGGCCGCGTCGTCGGCCGACGGGAGGATAGCAGAGCCGCGCGTGGCCGACACCGGCGTCGGCGTGCACGCATGCACCACTGCGGTGCGACGGCGATGGGCCGTCTGTAGCGAAACACCGCAGGCCGCGGCAAGATGCCCGGGCGCGCACATCGGCGCGTCATCACAAGCAGGCGACAACGAACCCATGCAACGACTCTCCGGCTTTCCGTTCGCCCCGTGGTTTCTCGACCGAATCAAGACCGCGAGGCGGATCGCGCTGATGACCCACCTCGGTCCGGACGCCGATGGACTCGGCAGCCAGGTGGCGTTCGCCGCGGCCGCAAACGCGGCGGGTCGTGACGTGATCATCGTCAATGAAGATGCGCTTCCTGATCGCTACGGCTGGCTGGATCCCGACGGCTCATTTGGCCATTTTGAGCGCGATCACGGCCGACTCGAAGACGTGGATCTCGGCATCGTCTTCGACACCCACACACCGGCGCGAGCTGGCCGGCCATTCACCGCGCTGAGCGACCGCGGCGTGGATGTGCTCGTCTTTGATCATCATGCTGTCACGGCCGACGCCGACGTCCAGGGGGTGGTGGCGACCGAGTTTTCGTCGACCGGCGAGCTCTGCTACCGACTCCTGCAGGCGCTCCAATGGCCTGTCGGCGTTGATTCGGCACGCGGCATCTACGCCGCGATCAGCTTTGACACCGGCTCCTTTCGGTTTCTCCGCAACCAGGCGAACACGATGCGCGTGGCGGCCGAGTTGTTGGAAACCGGCCTCGACACCAACCCGATCCAGGAGGCGCTGTTCGCCAGTCGCCCCGCGGATGAGACCGTGCTGCTCGGACGCATCCTCGAGCGCATCAAGTTCAACCCGGACCGCCGCATCGCATGGGTGATCACACCATCGGAGTTGGGCGACGGCCTCAACGTGGGACGCGACGCGTATGGAGTGGCGATTCCGTTTGTCGTTGGCATCGAAGGTGTGCTCGCGGCGGCCATGCTCAAGCCGGGGCGCGAAGCCGGCGAGTGGAAGCTGTCGCTGCGATCGAAGACCGCCGTCAAGGTCGGGCACATCGCCGTGGCGCGCGGTGGTGGCGGGCACGCGCACGCTGCTGGTGCGACGCTGGTCGGCGACCCCGAAGAGTTGATGCGCGAAGTTGTCGCAGAGATCGAGCTGGCCCTGGAGGCCGCGTGAGCGAGGACGTCGACGATCCCGTCATCTGCTTTTGCAACGAGATCCGCTTGAGCGCGATCGTCGTAGCGCTCGACGACGGCGCGGTCACGCTGGCCGACATATTCGACGCAACGTGGGCCGGCTGCGGACCGTGCGGTGGCAGCTGTCAGCCCGATCTCGTCGCCATCGTCAGCGACTACCACGGTATTGAACTCGACGCCGTCCGCGGGGGCACGGGATGACGCGCCAACGGTCGCGCGAGCTGGCCACCCCCAAACCGAACCTCCCCGGCAAACGGGGCGTCCTCCTCACCGACTCGGAGCGGATGCCGCTGCAGGCCGCCGTTGACATGCTGGTGCTCACAGTTGCGACCGAACAACGGACGGGGCCGGTCTTGGACCGCGAGCTGGCGCGGATCACGATGCGGCTGCAAGAGGCAGCTGGTTGCCGTGATGGCGCCACGCGTCTGACGCGCTCGGCGATCGAGGCGCTGGCAGGGATCGGACCGGTGGGTGGGCTCTCGGCCGCAGCCGCCCAGCACGCCGGTGAGCTCGCCGCCATCTTGGTTGATCATGGCGATACGTCCGACGCGACGTGGTTGACCGAGCTCGTGTTGGCCGCTCCCGATCAACTGTCGTCGGCGATCGGCCACGAGGTCGGGCGCTTGTTGCGTTCCGAGGCACTGCGCCCGGCGGTCGCCGAGGCAGGCCGACTTTGGTTGGCGAGCGGGCGGGCCACCTGGCGGGAAAACGATGCGGCGACCGGTCGTGACGCGTTCTTCAGCGCGATGGCGTTGCGGCTCGCCGAGGCGGGTCACGTCGACCAGGCGTACGACGTCGCCGAAGCGTGGCCTCCGATGCGCACGCCTCTCAAACGCTTCGTCGAGCTCGTTTGCGCCGCGGGCAAGCCCGACAGGCTCGTGGACCTGGCCAAGCGCTACGATTCAGACGGTCTTCTGCATCGCGCCCTCATCCAGGCACTCACAGCCGCGGCCGGCACGTCCGACAGCGGGTCGAAAAAGGCAGCTGCGGCGCTTTTCGCCATCGCGCCGACCCTCGAAAACGCCGCCCGGATGCCTTCCAAACCCGACGGAGGCACGAATCCGAACACTTTCGCGCTGATCGAGAACACGCTCATCCAACGCGACGCTCCCGACGCTGTCACGCACATCCCCGACGGGCCCGCGGGCCGGGACCTCATGCTCGGTCTGATCGAGCGATTCCCCAACCGCGGACGCACGATGAAGGCCATCGTGAGGCGCCTGGATCGCGCCGATCCCATCGTGGGCTTCGAAGCGCGCGCGACGTGGTTGACCGCGACCATCAAGACATGGCCGGGATCGGTGTCAGCGACCCGCTTGCGCTCGATGCTCAAGGCGCTTCGAACCGCCGCGATCAAGGCCGGCGAACCCGCGCTCGCGGAGGCCGTTATCGAGACGCTGCGGACCAATCACGACGAGCCAGCCCTGCTGACCATCTTGCGCTGAGTAACCCGCCCTCATCAGAAGACCGGGCCAAACCGTTCAGGGCTGCTGGCACATCGGTGGCTTCATGTCCACGTCGCACGTCAGCCCGGCGTGGCAGGGCTCAGCCCCGGCTCCTTTGCACGGAGCACCCGTGTTGCCCGAACACCAGGGTTTGCCGTCCTCGCCGCCGCGCAGCAGCCAGAAATCGTCGCTCCCGGCGCCGTTCAGTTCGGTGCTGCCGATCGCCGCGTACTCGTCGTTCGCGATGGCGATCGCGGTCCCTTCAGCTTTCCAGGCGCGGCCGTAAGTCGCCTCCCAGAGCAGCTTGCCCTCCGAATCGATGCGCAAGAGCCACACTCCGCCTGGCAATGTCTGTTCGGACGTATGACGGCCCACAACGATCACGCTGCCATCGGACAATCCACCCATCGCACGGGGTTCATCGCTGCCCTCGCCGCCGTACGTCTGGTCCCACAGCAGGTTGCCTTGCTTGTCGAGCCGCAGCATCCACAGGTCCGCTTCTCCTGCGCCTTTGCTGCGTGTCGTCGCAGCTACGAGATACCCATCGCCGGCGGTTACGACGCTGTGTCCTTCGTCATCCAGCGGGCCGCCGTGACGCTGTTCCCACAACTTCTCGCCGTCCTTGTCGGCGGCATGGACCCAGACTTGGCGCCCCTCGCCGCTGACCACCGCGGCCGAGAAGCCTGCCGTGATGATGTCGCCGTCCGCGCGCTCGACCAGGCCCTCGCACGTGTTCTTTCCGTCGCTGCCGATCGTGCGCGACCACACCTCGAGCCCGTTTTCGCCGATCTTCCAGATGCGACCCTTGCGCTTGGCTTTCTCGTGTTTGGTCGTGTACCGCGTGCCCACGACGACGAAGCCTTTACCGGATGCGATTGCGGCGTGCGGCGTCTCGAAGCCGTCGGCCGGCAGCTTGGTCGCCCACGACCGCGACCACTTGTCCTTGCCATCGACGCCGATCAGCGTGCCGGTGACGTCATCATCCACCACAAGCGCGTCGGTGCCCGATGCGGTGACAACCTTGGCGACCTTGGCCTTGAGTGACTTCGCCCATCGGGTTGCGCCCTGCTCGTCGACCGAGACGACCCACGCCGACGCCGGTCCGCCCGATGCGTTGCTGCCCACCATGACGGTGCCGCCGTCGGACGTGATCGCGACACCAAACCCATTGTCCTGGCCCGTGCCACCGAAAGTCGCCCGGTAGCGCTTGGGGTTCTTGGGGTCTTTGCAGGGGTCGACCTTGGCCTCATTGCTGTCACCTTCGTCGCCGTCGCCGTCATCGCTGCCGCATCCGGGCAGGCTCAAGACAACGAACAGGCCGGCGACCAAGAGCGCGGCGCCGTCGCGGCAACGGTGCGGATTCATGCGGCGGTTCCCACTTCATCGGGCGGCGGAGCCATCGACTTGATGCGATCGTCGGCCTCTTCGGCGGCTTCCAGCGCACGTTTTCGCGCAGTTTCGTCCGGCTCTTCCGCATAGCGGGCCTGATCATAACCTGTCGCGAACCGGGCGATCGCGTCGCCGGCGGCTGCATCGTGCGCCCTCACGCGCACAGCGACAAGATGCCACGTCTCCCACCGTTGCCGCTCCATCCCGTGACGCCGCAAACGACGGTCGATCCGCGCCACGACCGCATGGATGCGTCGATCGAAGACCTCGCGGCCCCCGCCTCGCCGTCGCATCACGAACCAGCGAATGATCCATGCGAGGGCGATCAGGCCCACCAGCCATGGCAGCAAATCCAGCAGAAACTGACCGGGAGGCGGCCCATCGCGCTGTTCCGCGGGCCCATTGAAGCGCCGCTTGGACGTGTTGCTGCTCTTGAGGTTGAAGCCCTTGCCGATCTTGCGAAGGCTGCGGCCGATGTCTCGGAAGACGCCGACCTGACGCTCCAGGTCGTATTCGACGACCCAGGTGTACCAGGCCATGGACGCGCCATCGACGAGCCGCCGCATGTTCGCCACCAACCCCTCGGTGAGCGGTGCCAATTGGCCCGACGGCGGCGTGGGATCGAAGGTCTGCCAGCCGATTGCCGGGAAATAGACTTCGACCCAGCTGTGGGCATCGCCCTGGCGGATCATCCGGTAGTTGCCAAATCCATTGAACTCGCCACCGACAAAGCCGTTGACGACGCGCGCGGCGTGCCCGTTGGCCCGCATCATCAGCACCATGGACGTGGCGAAGTACTCGCAGTGACCCTTCTTGATGCCAAAGAGGAAGTCGGCCAGGGGCGCTTTTTCGTCGTGGCCACCGTCGAGGCTGTAGGTCCAGCGGCGTTGCAGTTGCGCTTCGACGGAGCGCGCTTGGTCATAGAGGCTGTCGGACTTGCCCTTCAGCTCGGCGGCCAGGGTCTTGATGCGTGGATCGAGGCCCGGCGGAAGCTCTTGCCATCGGTCGGAGACCCAGCGTGGCAATTTGCCGCGACTCTTGCGCAGGAGCTTGGCGCGCTTGCTTTCGCTGATCGGCTCGACCGCCGCGACCTTGTAAACGAGCGCAACGTCGGTCGGCGCGCGGAACGAAAGGTCACCGGCGAGCGTCTGGGCGACGCGTTTCTTGCGCCCTCGGAGCGAGTCGTATTGGCTGTCCAGGAACTCGACCCACAGCGGCCGTGGGGGCGCAAAGAGGACCTTGTTGTCGGCCGAAAAAGGCTCGAGATAAAAGCGCGTGGTGTAGGTCTTCTCGTGACCGGCATACGGCCCCGGTGTTCGCGGGACTGCGTAGCGATCGCCGTGATGGAGCAGCACCCATTCCGGGTCGTCGATGCGCTGCCACGCGTGGGAATTGGGTTCGTAGCGGTCGAAGCTGACGCCGCGCACGCGGACCGGCTTGAGCAACCGATCCGGGTCGTCGGGGAACGTCACGCGCATGACTACCTGCGCCGATGTCTTCAGCTTGCCGAACCCGCCGAGCTTCACCTTGTCCGAGAAACCCACGACCGCCTGCGATGAGCGTGTCCTGGCGAGGAAAAAGCCCATACCGAGGCGCGGAAACAGGAAGAAGAACAACATCGAGACGCCGAGCACGCCCAGCGCCATGACCGAGGACGCGAACAAGAAGGCGCCGCCGATGAGCCGCCGTCGGCGCCAACGCAAGGTCTCGGCCGGGATCGGCGATTCGGGCAGCGGGTCGGGCGGCGGCGGGTCGAATTTGCGGCGCCAGTTCCACGGCAGCCACCAGGTGACTTGCTCTTCGGGTGGCAGGAGATGTTCGGGACCGGTGCGCGTCTGGACCTCGATCTCGCGCACCAGGTGCAACATCGTCAGCGCCCAGATGGCGAGCACGGCATAGATCAGAAAACAGATCGCGAACGTCAGGCTCGGGTGCATGACGGCGGCGACCAACATCAGGAGGAAGCTCAGCGCGTATAGCTGCAGGTAATCTTTTGAGAACCTCCGCTGAAACAGCCGGCTTACCGTCATCAACAGCGCGAACTCGACGGCGCGGTGAAGGGGCTCGCCAGCGTAGTACCACCACGCAAACAGCGCCCCGAACGCGACGAACAGAAAGACCGTCCAGATCCGGGCAACGTGAGGCTGCGGGGGGCCATCGGTGCGACGGGGCAACGACGCGAGCCACGCAACTCCGAACAGACTGGGCGTGATCCAGCCGAGCTCGCCGCTGAGCGCCACCGCCAGGAACGCGACCCCGACCAGGCCGTACGAGACGATGACGAAGCTCCGCTCGAAGCTCATGCGGCGCCCCGTGAACGGTTGTCATGGGTGATGGTCTTTTCAATGCCGCCGCGACTATCGAGCTGGAATTCCACGGCGGGTGGCGCGCCCTCGAACGTCAAGTCGTCACGCGCCGTCCAGCGGACCAGCCATGCTTCGCCGCTCGTGGATGCCAGCGCTCCGGACCATCGCAGGGCGCCGCGCGCTTCGACCGTAGCCTGGATTGCGTCCGCTTCTCGGCATTGTCGCAGCCAGGTTTCGTCGTTCGCGGGCCAGCCGGCGGGCGGTCGGCGGTCGGCGCAGGTGAGCTCGGCGAGGTGACGACGGATTCGGCGCAGATGTCCCGCGCTTCCGTCGTGATCGGCGGCCGCTGGAACGACGCCCTGGAGAGTGCGCAGACCCACGCTCATGTCCGCGGCGAGCAGCGACCTGGCGATCCCGGCCACGGTGGCGCACGCGCCGTCGATCACGTGCGGATCAAGATGTGGATCGAGGCGCGCATCGTGGAGGTCATCGGGCGCGACGTGGGCGAAGTGGAGCATCACGACCCGCGTCGCCTCCGCTTCCCATTCTCGTGCGATCAGCCGATCGCGCCGCGCCGAGACCTTCCAGTGGATGTCGCGCAATGCATCGCCCTGGCGCGCTTCTCGCAGCCCGCGAAACTCGCCGCCATGGCCGAGACGCCGGCTGCGCTGAACCTCGCCGCGATCACCGAGCCCACGGGCCTTCAGATCGACATCGGCGACGGGCGGAAGCACCAGCAGATCGGCTGGATCGTCAAAGATCCGAGATTTTCGCGCGAATCCAAACGGGTAGCGCGTCGACATACGCAGGCCGCTGGTCTGCATGGGCCCCCGAAAACGCGGCTGCACCACCTGGAAACACTGGCCTTTTTCACCGCCGCGCAGGTGCAGTATGTAGCCCGGGCGCAACATCAGGGCGTCTTCGTCGGCGACCTCGGCGACCTCGATGTTGAAGGCACCGCTGCGCTTGGGGTTGTCCACTTCGACGCGGAGCAGGGCCGATTCTCCCGCGACCAATTCCCTGGGATAGACCCGCTTGAGCTTGAGGCCGCGCAGGGTCCACTCCGACAATATCCCCGAGATCGTGATGACGCTGATCAGCAGACTGAGCACCAGGTACAGCAGATTGTTGCCGGTGTTCACCGCGCCGATGCCGAGCAGCAAGGTGATGGCGATCATCCACTTGCCGTCGCGCGTGACTTCGAGTTTGCGTGGCAGCACACGGTTGCTGCGGCCGATGGTACGGAGAACCCCGATTTTGCGGCGCATGGCGCGTTTGACGTATTGGCGCCGCCAGCGAAGGAGCTTGGCATCTTCAGGGTTGAGCGCAGCTGCCATCGGCGTCCCTCACGACCTCATCTTTACTGTGTTCGTAAGACCGAATACAACCGCCGCATTCCTGTCCGCATTCCGGAGCGATAGATGGCCCCGACGATCGAGCTGCGCACCTACACCTATATCGACAGCCTGCAGCCACAAACGGCGTCGTTCGTCGCGACTGTGGCGCGCGGTTATCTGCCCCTCGACGGTCAGGCCGCACTGCTCATAGAGGTCTCGCCCGGCATGGGCATCAACCGCGTGACCGACACGATCCTCAAGCAAACCGCGGTGATCCCCGGCATGCAGGTCGTCGAGCGCCGCTACGGAATGCTCGAGGTTCACCACGACGACAAGGGCCAGGTGCGCGCCGCCGGCGAAGCGGCCTTGGACTTCTACGACATCAACGAAGAAGACCGTCTCAAACCCGTGGTTCGCACCGCGCAGACGATCACCGGTCTGGACGGACACCAGGCGATGTTGATCAACCGCATGCGCCACGGCGACATGATCCGCACCGGCGAGACGCTGTACCTGCTCGAAGTTCATCCGGCGGGTTACGCGCTGATCTGCGCCAATGAGGCCGAGAAACGAGCGGATATCCGCGTGCTCGAGTTCATCACCTTCGGCGCTTTCGGGCGTCTTTGGCTCGGCGGGGACGAGGAGTCGATCGCGCAGGCCGACGAGGCGATTCGCGGCGTGCTCGAGACGATCTCCGGCCGTGAAAATTCGGGGAGTTAGCCCCGTCAATCAGCTTTGCGACGCGGCGACTACTCTTGCCTCTTCACCACTTCTGGCGACCAGAAGCCGCTGTCCGTCGCGGTCGCCTCGATCGTCTTGACGCCGATGCGTAGCCGCCAAGACAGTTGCCGCGTGCCGGTTGCCATCGGCTGACACAACAGAAACGCGACGCCCTGCAAGGTCTCGACCGTCCTCGTTGAAGCCGCCGGATCGTCACCTTCGACGTGGGCGACCGGATTCTCGGTTGTGATCGGGGTGTGGATCACCGTCATCGGGGTCTCCGACCGAATCTGCGCCGAGATCTGCAAGCCCGTGTGGACCATCTTCACCGACTTCGTTGCGTCGTGTCGGCCTGTCGCGGTGGGCGGCAGCGGCGGGCTGTTCTTCGCGTTGATTGTCACACCGCCGAGCCAATGCATCGCCGACCAGTTGACCTCGGTGGCGAACCAAACGGGATGGGGCAGGGGCTCAGCGAAGTCGATGTCGTAGGCGACGATCATGTTGCGTTTGCTGGCCGCGAGTCCGATTCGTTTGATGATGTTGACCGCGATCGGGCCGGCCGATGTGCGCACGTGACCGTCGCCTGACATGCCCATGACCACGCGTTCGTCGACGCCGCGTCCTGTGGGGTCGATGCCGGCGAGGGCATATCGGGCGTGGAGGAAATCGCCGAGCTCGCCCTTGTCGTCCCGCCAATCCTCGAGCGCCGGGTTTGGTGGCAAGAACCGATCGTGCAGACCCGCGCGTGTGTGTCCGTCGACAACGGCGTCGGGCTGCCAGGGCTCAGCCCGGCGGGTGATCACGTTTTGCAGGTTGGTGTGCGAGGGCGAGTGTTCGAAGCCAACGATCGTCCCGCCAAGGTGAGGAAGGACGGCCACGCGGAGCATCGCATTGCGCATCAACACGCCGGTTTCACGGTCGCCGAAAAGATCGCGCAGGCTGGTTTCGAGAAACGGCGCGTCCCCACGGATCAGCGCGTGTGTGTCCGACGCGCAGGCGATCAGGTTGCGATACACACCGTCGCGCACCGCTGGTCGGTAGATGGTTCCGCCTTGTTCGTAGATCGTCGCCGCTTGCCCACGGAACAGCGCCCGTCGAGGCCTCACGAGCTTGGCCAGTCCCTTAAAGCCTTGGTTGCGCATGACGCGCTCGAGCGCCGCAAAACGCCTCGACACGTCGATCATGCGCTTGTGCATCCAGGCGGCTTCCGGATAGCGGACGAAATGCTGCTGCGCGAGAGGGCGCCCAAGACACGTTGTCGGGCGCATGTACACGATACCTAGCGGGCGCACGTTTTCGGCGGTTTCGACCGGGTGATGGAGCGAGAGCCATTGCTCTGCTTGCGCGATCGCCTCGAGAAACCCTCCCACCGCCGCGGGATCAGCGAATGCTTCGGGTGTTCCAGCCCAGCTTGCCGTCGCCCGCTCGGGCAGTTTGCGCATCGTCTTGCGCAGCCATTTAAGCGCTCGCTCGGGACCTCGAGCTTGCACGCGCTCGCCGAATCTCCGGCATACCGGCAGCACGACGAGCGATCGACCGACGTGTTCGGTGGCGAAATGTCCGAAATCGGCGCTCTCGACACCGGCATCCGCCACGATCCGTGGATCAACAAACGTATACGTCGCCCCAGCGTCCGCGAGCATCTCCGCCATGCGCGGTTCCCAGACCCCATCGGTCAACCAGACACCTTCGGGTCGCTCGCCGAGACGCCGCTCCAGGTAGCCCGCGCTCATCTCGATTTGGCCCATGCCGTCGCGCCACGGAATGATCGGCAACAGCGGCGCGTAGAAGCCCCCGCCGATCATCTCGACGACCTTGTCGGTCACCAACTCCGCGATTCGGTCGAGCAGGGCGTGACGGTGGGCATCGAGCCACTCGAGCAGGTAGCCCGAGCAATGCACCGCGCAGGCAAAACCTTCAGGTTGAGCTTCGAGCAGGTCGATCAGCGGCTCATAATGCGTATCGACGGTCGCAGCGATCCGCGCGTCCGGGACACCGACCGGCTGGTGCAAGACGAAGACGAGGTGAAGCGTCCTGCGCACGGCGGCTCCCGCGTGGCTGCGCTACGAAAACCGCGCAGTCGTGGGTTTCAGGGTGGCCCGCTCTGCAGCCCCAACGTGTTGGGGGCCCGCAGGACGCAATCGAAGCGATATCAGGTCTTGGGCGCGCGGCGCCGTCCGCGGTGGTAGTAGACCAACACCTGTTTCGGGTTGATCAGGTACACGTGGCCGCGGACGCTCTTGAGGGCGAGAGGCTTGCCCGCTTCGATCGCGATCAGGGTGCCGTGCAGGACCGTCTGCTCCTTGTTGCGGATCAGGATCTGGTCGTAGTTGCCGATGCCTTTCGGTTCGGCGCCGGTCACGAACTGGGTGCGCTTGATCTCGCGCAGCTGCACGAAGCGGAGCTCGCCGTACCTCTCGAGGATGTAGCCGTCGACGTTCTTGCCGACGATGCGCGCCACGATGACCTTGTTGTTCTTCAACGTGATGCGGTCGCCTTTCAGCGGGCATTTCGGGCACACCGATTGGACCGGCGTGAACGGCCGAAAACCGGACAGCAGCACGAATCCAGCGACGACCAGGGCGGCGGTCACGAGCTGGCGGGTCGTGAACGAACGACCGGCGTTCACCGAGCGATGGTTGGGCCTTGTACGCATCGATTCCCCCTTGCGAGACGAAGCCGCCGCAGGATAACCCAGCCCCATGGACCTGCCAATTGCGCGAGCGCCGACTTGCGCCGGGTTTTTGGTGACCTACGTTCCTATGCGTTGCGTCGCGTGCGGCGATCTGCAACAAGGCCCGCGCTGTCCCCGATTCCCCGGGATCGCACCGCCGCTGGAGAAACAGTGAGTTCGCCAATGCAAGAGTTCATCGAAACCACGCTCGCCGATCGTTTCCCCGGCGCGGACATCGCCGTACGCGACACCACCGGCGGCGGCGACCATTTTCACGTCGACATCACATCGGACCGTTTCGCCGGTCTGTCGATGATCGAACAACACCGGCTCGTCTACAGCGAGCTGGGCGAGCGCGTCGGCCACGAGATCCACGCGCTTGGGCTCACGACCCGCAAACCGTGACAAGACAACCCGAAGGAGAACGCCATGGAAGAGGTTCAGCAGCAGATTGACGAGTGGGTGAAGGGCAACAAGATCATGCTCTTCATGAAAGGGACGCCGAGCTTCCCAATGTGCGGCTTTTCGGCCCGCGTCGTGCAGGTTCTCAAGACGCACGAGGTCCCTTTCGAGGCCGTGAACGTGCTCGCCGACCAGCGTGTCCGAGAAGGCATCAAGGCCTACGGCAATTGGCCGACGATCCCGCAGCTGTACGTCGACGGACAGCTCGTGGGTGGATGCGACATCACGATGCAGATGCACGCCAACGGCGAGCTCGGACCGCTGCTGCAAAAGGCGGCCGAAACCGAGACGGCACCCGCGTAATCTCGTGCGCGTTGGGTTCTCGTGCGCGTTGGTTCTCTTGCGCGTTGGGGTCTGTTGCGCGTTGGGGTCTGTTGCGCGTTGGGGTCTGTTGCGCGTTGGGGTCTGTTGCGCGTTGGGGTCTGTTGCGCGTCGGTGTCCCTCAGCTGGGATCGCTCAGCAACGATCGCATTTGCGCCGGCGAGACCTTGTACGTCGACCTGCAGTACTCGCAGGTCGTCTCGATGCCGTTTCCTTCGCGGATCAGCTCGGTGAGGTCCTGTGGGGGCAGCGTCGACAACATCGCCATGACGCGCGTCTCCGAACAGCGGCATTTGAATTCGACCGATTCACGCGCGACCTGGTCCCACAGGAAGCCGCCAACCAGTGTGGCGGACCAATCTCGCCCGTCGGGATCGTCGTCGGTCATACCCGTATTCAGATCCGGCAGCCCCTCGAGGTTGGCCACGAGCTTCTCGAGGTCGCCGTGCGTGCCTTCGGGCATCATCTGCAGCAGGTAGCCGCCCGCGAAGTCGACTCGCGCACCGGTCATGGCCACGTCGAGCCGCAGCACCGAGACGATCTGCTCACTCGCCAATAAGAAGTGCATGACGCTATCGGCGATCGTGTCCCGCATCGGCACCGACGATCGATAGACTGAGCGACCGCCTCTGGTGCGAGCAACCTCGAGTGCGCCGGGTCCGAGCAGGTCTTGAGCGTGGGCTGCAACGGTCGGCTTTTCGACGGTCATTCGCATGCCGCCCGCCGACCAGATGTCCGCCACGATGCGCCCAACCGCCCCCTCGTGCCGCGCGATCAGCTGCAGTTGTTCGCCGGGATTGAGCGTCGAGCGGAGGAGCAACGCGGCGATCATCGACTCGGCCATAAGCTTGGAAACCGCCGCCGCGGCGCCCAGACGGGCCACGCTTTCGCGCACGGTTCGGGTGCAACGCGCGACGAGAAAGCGCATCTGTCCGTCGCGGGCCAAACCTCGCCAGAGTGTATCGACATCGAGAGGAGGCGCCGGATCTACGGTCATGGGCGGCCCGAATTTTCGGCGGCGCGCGGCTCTTCGATAGCGTTCGACGGCGCTGATGGGCGTGGCTTTCTTGGCCGGGCTTTCAGGCGGCTGCGTGGATGCGGGCGCGTCGTCGGCCTGGTCCGGCTCATTGGCTTGGGTGTTGTCGGTCAACGTCCTGTCTCCGCAGTCACGCGCAAGACCTCTTCGAACGAGGTCATGCCCAGCGCCATCTTCTTGATCGCCGCCTGGCGCAGCGAGAGCATCCCGTCACGCGCCGCCGCCAGCCGTAGTTCGTTGGCGTCGTTGCCGTCCTGGATGAGCTGCCGGAGCTTTTCGCCGACCTCCATTACCTCGAACACGCCGATTCGGCCCTTCAGTCCTGTTCCGCGGCACCGCGGGCAGCCGGCACCGTGCCACACCTGGAAGCGATCTTCTGGCTGCAGCTCGAGCCCGAGCGCCATCGCCTGTTCGTAGCTGAGGTCCTTTTCGAAGCGGCAGTTCAGGCACACCTTTCGCAGCAGTCGTTGGGCGATGACGCCGACGAGTGTGGTGGCCAGCAGAAACGGTTCGGCGCCGAGGTCCAACATGCGAGAAACCGATGTAGGCGCGTCATTTGTGTGGACAGTCGACAGCACGAGGTGACCGGTCAGGGCGGCCTGGATCGCGTTCTTGGCTGTCTCTTCGTCGCGGATCTCGCCGACCATGATGACGTCGGGATCCTGCCGCAAGAGCGTTCGGAGCATCGACGCGAACGTCAGCCCGAGCCGCTTGTTGACGGAGCATTGGTTGAAGGCCTCGACCACCATCTCGATCGGGTCCTCGATCGTCGTGACGTTGACGGTTGGGGACGCGATCGCCCGCAGCGCCGAGTAGAGCGTGGTTGTCTTGCCGCTGCCGGTCGGCCCGGTGACAAGGATCAGTCCGTTGGGGCGTCGGATGAATGACCGAAATTGGTCCAGCTCGTTGGCAAAGAGGCCCAACCCATCGAGATCCTGGAGCAGGACGCCGGGGTCGAAGAAACGGATGACCGTCTTTTCGCCAAATGCGGTGGGCATCGTGGAGATACGCAGCTCCACCTCGTCGCGGTGGTGGGCGAGCTTGATGCGGCCATCCTGGGGACGACGTTTCTCCGCGATATCCATGCGCGCAAGGGTCTTGAGGCGCGATGTCACGGCATTGTGGACGACCTTGGGCAGCTGCTGGACAGCGTGAAGGACACCGTCGATGCGCAGGCGTACCAGCGAATGGCTGCGCTTGGGTTCGAGGTGCAGATCGGAGGCCTGCTGGTCCAATGCGTAGCGAAGCAAGAAATCAACCGCCTGCACGACGTGGCTGTCATCGCCTTCGAGCGATCGACCGGCAGCGCCGATGCGGACCAGCTGCTCGAGGTTGCCAAGGTCGGTGGACTCGACGCCCAGCTCGGCGATCGCGCCCTTGACCGCCCCCCGAAAATGAAACACTTCGTCGAGCACGCGTTGAATGTCCGACCGCGTCCCAACGACCACTTCGACCGGCGACTCCACGTGGGCGCGCATGGTCGACACAACGTCGCTTGCCCACGGGTCGTCGATCGCGAGCGTCAGGCGCCCGTCGGCCACGGCCAATGGCAGCACGGCGTTGCGACGGGCATAGGCGTAACTGACGGTCTCGGTGATCAGCTTGGGATCGGCGCGCAGCGGGTCGATGGCCACGTACGGAACGCGGGCTTCACGGGCGACGGCGCGCTGGATCGTCGCTTCGTCGATGACCCCGGATTTGCCGGCGATTCGAAACGCTGCGACCAGCTGGGCGGGTGTGATCGTGCGGTCTTTTTCGCCGGCCTGCTCGCGTTCACGGAGCACGCGCCGGCGCCGATGACCGGCCTTCAGTTGCACGTCAGCAGCCTGACCGGGGTCGAGCAGCCCCGCCTTCACGAGGATGTTGAGCAACCGGTCGATGGTCAGCGGAAGGTCCGCGGCACGTCCATTCTGCAAGAAACCACCCAGGGGACCGCGTGCGGCGCGGCCAGATCAGGAAAAGGCGTCGGCGTCGTGATCGACCGGGCCACTGCCAGTTTCGAAGTTGTACAGCTCGTTGTCCATGAGGAAGCGCGGGCTGACGCTCTTGAGGGCGTGCAAGGCGCTCTCCATCGAGCCGGGATAGACGTCCTGGATCTGGTCGAGCAGCGCTTGCATCTGCGAACGCTTCAGGTCGGGCTGCCGACTGCACAACGAGCACGGAATCAGCGGATACTTCTTGTGGGCCGCGAACGCCTTGATCCAATCCTCGGGCACATAGGCGAGGGGGCGAATCAGCACGTTGTGGCCGTCATCAGCTCGCAGCAGCGGCGGCATCGCCTTGAGCTGACCGCAGAAGAAGACATTGAGCATGAACGTCGCGAGGATGTCGTCGCGGTGATGGCCGAGGGCGACTTTGGTACAGCCCAGCTCCTTGGCGCGTCCGTATAGGATGCCCCGGCGCAAACGTGAACAGAGCGAGCACGTTGTCTGCCCGGGGCCCAGCTTCTCGAGCACGATGTCGTGGGTGTGCTCGTGGATGATCTCGTAGGGGCTGCCGCACGTCTTGAGGTAGTTCTCGAGGGTCGCGAGAGGGAAGCCGGGGTGGCCCTGGTCGAGGTGAACGGCGACGATCTCGAAGTTGATCGGCGCATGCTTCTGCGCCCGCTGCATGAAATGAAGCAGCGCGTAGGAGTCCTTGCCGCCGGACATGCAGACCATCACGCGGTCGCCGTCCTCGAGCATGTTGTAATGGTGGACCGCCTTGGTGACGCTGTAAGCGATGCGCTTTTCGAGCTTCCTGGGATCGCCGGGGATGGGACGCCGGCGGCCGGACTTGGGGCGCTCGCCGTTATCCAAGACTGGTTTGACCATGCCCTGCGGCAGCAAGGAAGCGCCGGCGCGCATGAGATTGCGCGGCGGAAGGTCGGTCAGGATGGGCAAGTTGGTGCTCAAGACGGCCTCCGTCCCGCGCGCGTACTTCGACACGGACATGCGCCGAGGCCCGGCTTGCGGGGGGGGCGCATTGAACGGGATGAACGACCCCTGTGTCCAGCGCTTTTTGCGGCTGGAAGGGCGGCTGCGAGTGGGTGCGGTGCGGGCTACTTGGCGGCGGGCTTTTTGGCGGGCGCTTTCTTCGCCGGGGCCTTCTTGGCGGGAGCGGCTTTGGCGCCATCGGCCTTGGCTGCGTCCTTCTTGGTGTCGTCTTTCTTCGCCGCCGGTTTGGCTGCTGGCTTGGCCGCCGGTTTGGCTGCTGGCTTGGCAGGCGCCCTGGCAGCCGGGGCAGGAGCGGCGAGTCGGCTCTTGATCGCGTCCGCACGATCGCCAGCTTCGGCGTCGATTCCGGCGAGAACCGCATCTGCGTCGGCGTTTTCGTACTTCGCTTTCTGGGCGAGACCCGCGGCCTTGAGCGCGAAACCGGCGATGGTCCGCGCGCTCAGATAATCGAACTGGGACTCGAACGCTGCGATCAGGTCGGCGTGGCTGAAGTTGGCCATGTGCGTGTCTCCGCTGCGGGTTGTCGAATTCGGCGCGACAATAGCCGCAGATGCCATGCCCGGCAAGTTAGCTACCCCCTGTGCGACGCGTGCTGAGCGACCGTGACGACCGTCGTTTTGGGGGCTACTCTGCCGGCCCGGAGAAGCCATGGGCAAGCGGCGCAACGACAGCGAGGCAGATGCGACCGTCGTCACCGACAACGGGCCGATTACCCGTGTCCAGCGCTTCCGGACCACCGGCCAATTCGACGCCGAACACGTCAAGCGATTGCTCGACAAAGAATCCGCGCGCCGCGACCAGCAGGGCGACGGTGAACCGGAGGAGTCAGGCGAGCCGGTCACCGTTGCGTCCGGGTTTGACGCAGGCAATACCGTCAGCGAGGTGGACGCGCTCCGCAATCTGACCGGCGCCCCTCTGCTCGAGACGGACGGGGGCGCGCGCCACGACTTCGCCGATCGATACGAGGAAGTGTCGACGCTTGGCCAGGGCGGCATGGGCGACGTGCTGCTCGTTCACGACAAGGTGATGGACCGCGACGTCGCCATGAAACGCCTGCGGACCGCGCGCTCCGAATCACCCGAACACATCGCCGCCCTGCGCCGAGAGGCGCGCATCATCGGCTCGCTTGAGCACCCCGCGATCATCCCTGTCTACGACATCGGCGAGCGCGACGACGGCACCACCTACTACACGATGAAGCTCGTCGACCACACCACCCTCGGTGAGGTCGTTGCCCGCCTGCAGATCGGCGACAAAGAGACCGAGTCGCGCTTTGGCATCCGGCGCCTCGTCGGCATCTTCAAACAGATCGCCCAGGGTCTGCAGTATGCCCACGGCAAGGGCGTTGTGCACCGCGATCTCAAGCCCGAAAACATCCTCATCGGCGAGCTCGGCGAGGTGCAGGTCATGGACTGGGGTATCGCCAAGCGTCTGAGCGGATCACGTCCGGCCGGCGCCGAGGGGCTGATCGTGGGTACACCCGCGTACATGAGCCCCGAGCAGGCCGCCGGACAGGACAGCCGCGTCGACTCCCGCTCCGACATCTATTCGCTCGGCGTCATGCTGTACGAAGTGCTTGCCCTGCAGCGGCCCTACGGCGGCGAAACCGGCCAGCAGACCCTCGAAGCGGTCAAGAACATCACGCCACTTTCGCCCGTGACCGTCGCCCGAGAGCGAAATGTCCCGCCCGAATTGGCCGACCTCGCGATGCGGATGCTGCACAAGCAACCGGACGATCGGCCCGCGACGATGAGCGAGGTGGCGGACGCGCTGGAACGTTTTCTCGCCGGTGAAGAGGAAAGGGCCCGTCGTCGTGAGCGAGCGGACGGCTGTCATGCGCGCGCGCTCGACGAAATGCAGCGCTACGAGGAGATGAAGGTCGAGCGCGAGTTCCTCCTCCAAGAAGAGGCCTATCTCGCTCGCGTCGTCAGGCCATGGGACGAGCAAAGCGCCAAGCAGCAACTGTGGGCCCTGCGCCACCGCCTCCAGGTCCTCGACGTCCTCTACGCGCACTCATTTGGCATCGTCACGGAGCTGCTGCGGCAGGCTGTCGACGCCGTGGACCACGAACAAGCCCGGCAGCTGTTGATCCGCCTCTACTGGGATCGCCATGACGAGGCCGAGGCCCACGAAGACAGCGCCACAAAGCTCTTCTTCGCGCGTTTGGCCCATGAGCTGGAGGCCGAAGAGTTGGAGGCCGCCGGCATGACCGCCGGTTGGGGCACGTTGCAGGTGCGCTCCCAGCCATCGGGCGCCGTCGTCTACGCCATTCCATTCGCCGAATACCGCGCCGATCACGGCGGCATCAGTCCCCAATACGAGATCGGCGTGACGCCCATCGTCGGGTGCAGGTTACCGGTTGGCCCTTACATCTTGATCGCCCGGCTCGACGGCCACCGCGACGCGCAGGAAGCGACGTATGTCCGCGAGCAGCACCACGATCTCTTGCTGCTCTGCGATCCCTGGACAAGCTCCTTCCCGCTGACCGGTCGCGAGGTCGAGCTCGCTCGCTTGTGGACGCTTCTCGACGACATCGAGGTCCGCAGTCGCCCGCTCACCTGCCTCATCAGCGGGCCGGCCGGCATGGGCAAGAACCTGCTGCTCGACGCCTTCCGCGCCCAAGTGAAACAGCATCCGATCAAGGTCTTTGTACTGCTCGAGGTCACCTGCCAGCCGATTCGACGCGATCTGCCGTATGCCGTCCTCGTGGAGATGATTCGCTTGCGGGCCGCTGTGCAGGAGACGGACACCGCCGCATCGGCGCGCGAGAAGCTGTGGCGCATGGTCACCGCGGCGTTCACCCGCTTTGGTGCCCGGCAGATGACCGAGCGCGAGGAAGGAGAGGCCCGCAACGTCGCCGACACGATCGCCGCCCTACCCGCGTTCGACATTCACGACCCGGCCCGCACCGCGCTGCACCGCAACCAGAACGAGGCCGGTCGCCGCGCCATGACCGAGGCATTGGCCACGTATTTTCAACGCCTCGCGATGTGCAAGCCGGTCTTGATCCTGGTGCGAAACGCGCAATTCATGGACCACCAGAGCCGCGCGTTCTTCAGCGATCTCAGCAAGCTCGTCGCCGGCGCACCGATTCTCGTCGTCGGCACCGCGAGCGATTTCGAGGAGTCCGCCGCACCTCGCGCCAGTCTCGCCCGTCGCGCAGCCGGTGGTTCCGAACCGCTGGTCGCCGACGTCCACCTGTCCCTCAAGTGCCTGTCTGACGACGCGCTCGATCAGCTGGTTCGCGGCCTGTTGAGCGCGCCGGTGAATCCGAAGCTCCTCGCATGGCTGCGCGAACATGCCGCCGGCAACCCGTTTCTCGCCGCTGAGTTGATCGCGGTTCTCGCTGTGTCCGGAGGTATCGAGTTCTCGCACGCCGAGTGGCGGCTGGTTCGCGAACGTTCACCGACGCTCGAGCCCAACTCGATCAGCGCAGCCGTCCACGAGCTCATCGACACGTTGCCCGAACATGTGCGCGCGGTTTTTGCTGCCGCCGTGGTCGTTGGACGCGTGTTTTGGCACGGGGCGCTGCAGATGCTCGGCCTCAACGACGTGGACGAATCGCTGCAGATGCTTGTTCAGCGCGGATTCATCACCCGCACCGCCACCAGCCGCTACGACCATGAGCCCGAATATCGCCTCAGCTCGTCGCTCCGCTGGCGGGTTGCGTACGACATGTTGCCGCCCCGAAAGCGCCGCGGTTACCACCGTCGGGTCGCCGCGTGGATGGCCGAGCAGGGGCGTCAGGATCTCGAAGAAGCGCTGCACATCGCCTACCACCTCGAGATGGGTGGCCAGCCCGAAGACGCCGCGATCATGCTGGCGCGTACCGGCCTTGCCGCGGCGCAGGTTGGTGCGCTCGAAGAGGCGATGAGTCTCTACAAACGCGTGCACGTACTGACCGATGATCCGCGCATCCAGGACGACGCGGAAAAGGCGCTGCACTCTTTGGCGGTTCGCCTGCGCAAACGTCGTCGACGCAAGCGTCCAACGCTGCTGGGCTAACCCGGGGCAGATCCGTTCTAGCCGACTATTTGTCGCGTTTGGTGGTGCCCAGCGGGGCGGTCGCGGCGTCGATATCGAGCAGGCCTTCAAGGTTGCGAGCTGTCGTGCGTCGGGGGTCCGGGCCAGGCACGCGCGCGAGGTCCGCAATCGTGCTGTACGCCGCTGTTGTGGGCGCTTTTTCGATATCCGCGAGCCGCCGGATCCTGCGTTCCTCGATCGCCTCGAGCATCGCCGTGAGCCGTTCCATCACCTCGTCGGCGCCGGCGGGGCGATTGGTCGCTTCTTTGTCCAGCATCTGCGCGATGAGGTCGGCCAGGCCGATCGGCAGGTCGTCGCGGGTCGCATCCACGCGCGGCGCCGGCGTGAACTGGTGCTCGGTCATGACGTCGAACGGCGTGTCGCCCAGGAACGGCGGCGTTCCGGTCAACATTTCGTACAGCACACAGCCCAGCGAATAGATATCGGCCGCGGGCGTCAGGTCGACAGCGTCGATCTGCTCGGGCGCCATATAATAAGGCGTGCCAAAGATCACATCGCGCGTCGTCAGCGGCTTGCGTTTGTCCGATGGCGGCGTCTTGGCGACCGAAAAGTCGAGCAGCTTGCCCATTGTGCCGGTGACACTGTCCACCAGGTACAGGTTCTCGGGTTTGACGTCGCGGTGCAGCACGCCCATGTCGTGAGCCGCGCACAACGCCGACGCGATTTGGCTGCCGATCTCAAGCACAAACGGCACGTCGAGGCCTTCGCCGTTGTCGAGCAGGTCGGCGACGCTGCAGCCGAGCAAGAGCTCCATCACGATGTAGACGACGTCGGAGTTGACTGTGCCCACATCGTGAACGGCGACGACATGCGGGTGCCAAATGCGCGCAACGGTTCGGGCTTCAGCCAGCAGGCGTGGACGGTCGCGGTCGGCCCGACCCGTGTCGAGGCGCAGGATCTTGATCGCAATGTCGCGCGTCAGGACGGTGTCGTGGGCCCGAAATACCTCGGCCATGCCGCCGCGCCCGATCGACTCCAGCACCTTGAAGCGCTTGGCGATCCACGTGCCCAGCCAGCGATTTGCACCCGATGTGACCATGGCCGCCGTACATAGCAGTCCGGCGCGATCCCTGTCGAGGATTCGCGTTCGTTGGTCGGCTCGTCCTGCAGGCGTGACCGGGAACAGACGCCGGGTTGGGGTTGTTGTTCGTGACCGGTCGCCGCGCCGGCGCTATGCTATCGCCGCGATCAGGCCGACGTCGGGGGTGCCGCCATGGCGATGTTTGAATTCGAAGGCAACAGCGTCGAGGGCGACTTCAAGTCCGGCGAGATCGAAGCCGACTCCAAGGAAGACGCGCGCGCCAAGCTGGTTGCCGGCGGCATCAAGCCGTTCAAGCTCAGCAAGAAACAACAAAGCATCGAAATCGTCATCCCCGGGATCACCGACAAGATCCCGATGAAGTCGATGGTCATCTTCACGCGTCAGATGGCGACGATGATCGACGCCGGTCTCCCCCTGGTGAAATGCTTGGAGCTGCTCGGTGGCCAAGAGCCCAACGTCCAGCTCAAGAAGACCATCCTTGGCGTGAAATCCAAGGTCGAGTCGGGCCAATCGTTCAGCGACGCGCTCGGCTCCTATCCAAAGGTCTTCGAGGAGTTGTACGTCAACCTCGTCACTGCCGGAGAGCTCGGCGGCATCCTCGACACGATTATGAACCGCCTCGCGGAGTACATCGAAAAGAGCGCAGAGACGAAGGCCAAGGTCAAAGGCGCGATGAAATATCCCGCCACCGTGCTCACCGTCGCGATGGCGATTACGGCAGGCCTGCTCTGGAAGGTGGTGCCGACGTTCGCCGATACGTTCCGCTCGATGGGTAAATCGTCGCTGCCTGCGATTACCGAGATGCTGGTGACGATCTCCAAGGAGTTCACGGCCGCGATTCCGTACATCTTCGGTGGCATCGCCGCCACCGTCGCGGTCTACAAGCTGCTGATGAAGACCAAGGAAGGTCCGTTTATTCGCGACAAGATCCTCTTCAACTCGCCGCTCGTCGGAAACGTCATTCGCAAGGCTGCCGTCGCACGTTTCACCCGAACGCTCGGCACTCTCGTCAGCGCCGGCGTGCCGATCCTCGATGCGCTCGAGGTCGTCGGCAAGACGTCGGGTAACCTGGTCGTGGAGCGGGCGCTGGATTACACGCGCGGCAAGATCTCCGAGGGCAAGAACATGACCGGCCCGCTGATGGAGACGCAGGTCTTCCCATCGATGGTTGTGCAGATGATCGCGGTCGGTGAAGCGACCGGCGCAATGGACGTCATGCTCACCAAGATCGCCGACTTCTACGACGCGGAAGTCGACGAAGCTGTCGATGGCCTGTCCGCAGTCATGGAACCGCTCATCATGGTTGTGCTCGGCGGCATCATCGGCACCGTCATGTTGGGCATGTATATGCCGATCTTCACCATGGGTGACCACTGATCCGGCACCGCCTCGGCTGATGCGACCTTGACCGCAGAGACCACAACCGAACCCGTCGCTCTGCCCCCGGCGACCGCCGATTGGGTGGGCCGCATCAAGTGGACCACTTTGGCGCGTGTCGTCGCGCTGTCCGGCCTGTTGATGTTCGGCATCGGCATGGACCTCGGCATGGGTCCGCAGGGCATCACCGATGTCCCCGAAGTGGTGCTCTACCAGGTCGTCACGGCCTTCTTCGTTCTGAGCTTCGTCGCGCTGCTGGGCACCTACCTGCTCGCCGCAAAGTTCGCGATCTGGCTGGCCTGGATCACGCTCACGGTCGACGTCATGCTCGCCACCTCGATGGTGGCCATTACGCACGGCACCGAGTCGGTCTTCCTCTTTGGGATGCCGCTAGCGGTGCTCTCCGGCGCTGCTTTGCTGGAACGAAAAGGCGCATTCGTCGCGGCCAGCGCCAGCTCCGCGCTGCTTTGTGTCATCGCGCTGTTCGATATGCAGGTCGTCGCCATCGACATGGAGCCCTACACAGCCGGTTGGCTTCGCTCGCTCGGACCGCGCACACCGCCATCGCCGTTCGGGGTCCTGGTCACGCTGGTCGTCCAGGTCGGCGCGCTGTACGGAACCGCGCTTCTGAGCAGCAAATTCGTGCTTGAACTGGCCCGCGCGCGGACCCGCGAAGAGGCCGAACGCCGCGAACTCGCCGCTCTGCGTGTCCGCTATGAAGACGTCGTGTCGTCGCTGCCCGATGGCCTCGCGACCGTCGCCTCCAACGGCGTCATCACCAATTGCAACCCTGCGTTTTGCAGCGTGCTTGGGCGACCGCGCCAAGCCGTTTTGGGCAAGCCCCTGATCGAGCTTCTACCAGAGTTGGCCGACCAGCCCGTCGCCAACCAGACCGTCGAGATCCTGCGCCCCGAGCGGGACGATGAAGAGCCGGGCGAGATCGTTCGTCACCTCGACAGCCGCGATCAGATTCTGGCCGTGCGAACCGCCCGTCTACGCGGCCCCGAAAGCATCGATGGCACAATCGTCTTGCTGCGCGACATCACCGAGGTCCGCGCCCGTGAAGTGCAGCACCGCAGCCGTGAACGTCTCGCCGCAATCGGTGAAATGGCGATGGCCGTGGCCCACGAGATACGCAATCCGCTCGCGTCGATCTCAGGTTCGGTGCAGATGCTCAAAGACGTGATCGACGTCGACGAGCCGTCCCGCCAACTCATGGACATCGCGGTGCGCGAGACGGGGCAACTTTCGACCTGGATCGGCGACTTCCTCGACTTTGCGCGACCGGGCAAGAGCGCGATGGCCAGGTTCGATCTGCTGCAAGTGGTTCGCGAGAAACTGCAGGCCTTTCAACAAGATCCGCGTCTTGCCGAGTACGGCGTCGAGCTCGAGTTCAGCGCCGACGAAAGCGCCGATTACAGCGTCGAGGCCGACCAGATGCGCATCGCCTCGCTGGTGTGGAATCTGCTGACAAATGCGCTGCAGGCGGTGCTCGAAGTCGAGGATCGTGTCGTGGGCGTTGAGCTCCACGCGCGGGACGAGCAACTGATGCTGTGCGTCGATGACAGCGGTCCAGGAGTCATGGCGGTGGACGCCGAGCACATCTTCGAGCCGTTCTTTACGACCAAGGGTGAAGGCACCGGCCTCGGACTGGCATTGGTGCGGCGCATCGCCGAGCGCCATGGCGGCCAGGTCGCGGTCGTTACTGGAAGCTATGGCGGCGCACGATTTGTCGTCGAGCTGCCGCGGCGCCAAAAACCGGCCGCGGAATCTCAGCCTGACGCGCACGTTGCTGCCTGAGGCCGAGCAGTACGGCGAAGTCGGGTTCTCGCACCGCAAAATCCGTGTAGAGTTGCCGCATGGCGCGCCTGCTCATCGTCGACGACGACCTCTCCATCCGGCAGTTCCTGACGATCTTCTTGCGCAAGGAAGGCCACGACATCGAGGTCGCCGAAAACGGCCTGGTCGGTCTCGAGCTGCTGCAACAGAACACCTACGACATCGTGCTCACCGATATCCGGATGCCGCGGATGGGCGGGCTCGACCTGCTCGACATCATCCAGGAACGCAAAATCCCCGTGCAGGCGATCGTCATGACCGCCTATTCGACCACGGAAACGGCCTTGGAAGCGATGCGCAAAGGCGCGTACGACTACCTGGTCAAGCCGTTTCAGCTCGACGAGGTGCGCGTCGTCGTCGAGAAATGCTTGGAAAAGCAGGCGCTCGCCGTCGAAAACCGCAAGCTCCGCCAGCGCATCGAACAGCACGGCAAACGCCGCGTCGACCTCACCTACGCCAGCGCGTCGATGGCCGAAGTCGACGAGATGATCAGCAAGGTCGGCCCCACGCCGTCCAACGTGCTGCTCACCGGCGAGTCCGGGACGGGCAAGGAAGTCGCGGCGCGCATGCTCCACGCCCGCAGCGATCGTTCGCGGCGTCCGTTCGTGCCGATCAACTGCGGAGCGATCCCCGGCCAGCTGATGGAGTCGGAGTTGTTCGGCCACGTCAAAGGCTCGTTCACCGGCGCGACCAAGGATAAGAAGGGCCTGTTCGAAGCGGCCAATGGCGGCACCATCTTCCTGGACGAGATCGGCGAGCTCGACGTGGGGCTGCAGGTCAAACTGCTGCGCGTTTTGCAGGAACGCACAGTGACGCCCGTCGGCAGCACCAAGGAGACGTCCATCGATGTGCGTGTCGTGGCGGCAACGCACAAGGACCTTCGGGGCGCAGTGCAAGACGGACGTTTTCGGGCCGACCTCTACTATCGGCTCAACGTCATCCAGATCCGCATCCCGCCGCTGCGGGAGCGCCGCGACGATATCCTGCCCCTCGCCCGCCACTTCCTGCGCGAGATGAACCAGCGCTTTGGACGCGCGTTCAAGGGCTTCACGCCCGAAGCCGACAACGTCCTGATTCAACTCCCCTACCTGGGCAACGTGCGCGAACTCGAAAACGTGATCGAGCGCGCCGTGGCGCTTGAAAACAGCGACGAGATCACGCCGACGTATCTGCCCGATCCCGGTTCATCAGAGCTGTTCGAAGATGGATTCTTCCGCCGGGAGGAGACGATTCCGCCGATCGCCCTCGAACCGACCGAGCTCGTTCGTTGGTTCCTCGACGGCATCGACCGCTACATCGACCGAGACAACGCGCACGTCGACATCGAAACCCTCCTGGCCGAGCTCGAGCTGGGCCTGATGCAGTCGGCCATGCGCGTCACCGGCGGTAACAAGACCGAAGCCGCTCAATTGCTCGGTATGAGCTTCCGGTCTTTCCGGTACAAGCTCGCCAAGCACGAAGAAAGCGACGAGAAAGGCCGGCGTCGCACGTCCCGCAGCTGATGCGAAGGGCGTTCATCGCTCGCCTCTCTCCACCAGGCCCGTAACCCCGCGATTTGGATCGACAACTTCTGGCACGCGGTGACATTTCTTGTCACCAAAAGTGTCACAAATCGACGATTCTTGTCACAGCGTGTCCGAACTGTGTCTCATAGAGGTACACAAAAAAATCTATAAATTCGCGATGATCAACGCCGACGTTGCAATCTGGCACAGCCGATGCATCAATCCATCGCAGCGGGCTTCCACCCGCAATTGACCAACACGCGGCACGTTCCCAAAGGCGGCCGCAACCCGGAGGGAGCAATGTTCAAGAATCTTAAGGAAAACAAGGGCTTTACGCTTATCGAGCTCATGATTGTTGTCGCGATTATCGCGATTCTCGCAGTTGTCGCGGTGCCGCAGTTCACCAAGTACATGCGTTCGGCGAAGGCTGCAGAAGCCAACGAAATGCTCGACATCATCAAGAAGGGCTCGGCCACCTACTACAGCACCCCGCGTGTGAAGAAGGACGCCGGCACGAAGATCGAATGCCAGTTCCCCGCGAAGGTTGGTGATACGCCCGCCGGCGCTTCCTGCTGCGCGCTCGACAACAACAGCGATGACCGCTGCGACGCCTGCCCCGGTTGCTGGAACAACGCTTCCTGGTCCGCGCTTAAGTTCGCGGTTACCGACGAGCACTACTTCCAGTACAACTTCAACAGCACGGGCACCCTGAAGACTGCGCGTTACACGATCCAGGCCCACGCTGACCTGGACTGCGACACGATTCGCTCGACGTTCCAGCTCATCGGCA
>Ga0209992_10000168_pt1 | contig 90952 bp, 70 predicted proteins | sample 2SBtaG_2_FD_182564 | JGI IMG/M metagenome (GOLD analysis project Ga0209992, IMG submission 182564) | Deep subsurface microbial communities from Kolumbo volcano to uncover new lineages of life (NeLLi) - 2SBTROV12_ACTIVE470 metaG (SPAdes)... | ecosystem: Environmental > Aquatic > Marine >... | reverse complement strand
AGCGTTCCGAATCCGCAATCGTATTGTGATCAGAGATGGCCAGGAAATCATAACCCTGATCCTGGTACCAGTCAGCAATGACTTCCGGAAAGTCATCGCCATCGCTCCAGAGAGAATGAGTATGCAGGTTTCCCTTGTACCACGTCAGGGATTCCTGATCAGCGCAGCCCGAAAGCATGGCTACGGCAACGAGAAAGAGAAACAACTGATTAGACCTGATCATTGTCTGACTCCGTCCATGATTATTCTTTTCGATTCTGGTCCATGGTTGAATAATACATCCAGGACACTCATTTGCGGAATGAATCCGTCAAAGTTCTGTCGATACTCGGGATGGTCGTAGCCAGATTGCCTTTCTTCGTGGAGTGCGGTCGAGGCCTCAGAGCTCAGTTCGAGACTCGTACCAAAACCGACTGCCTTCAAGGCCCACCTCATCGTCCGAACTGTGAGATCCGACAACATCGGGTTCTCTGAGTCTAGTAGAGATTTTAATTCATCTATATAATGATCGTAATAGGGAGACGTGGAGTAGTTGTAGCGCAGGCCTTTAAGGTGCCTTGTCTTCCAGTCTTGAACAGCAGCCGGTCTCGTTTCACAAATGGCGGCACCGAACTGGCCTCTGGGAATGGGAATTGTCAGCCACTGCCACCCATCTGCATTTCTGATGCGGGTTCGATTTTGATATGACTGGCTACTGTATTGATTGCCGATTCGCACGATGCACGCTTCGGCGCCCCCGATGTGGGCCATGCTTTCGAGTCCCGGGAAGTACTCGGGTGTGATTTCGACTTGTTTGATCACGCTTACGTGGTTGATTCGATGTGTCGGGGTCTACAGTATATTGGAAAAGTACGCCCGGAACAGAATCCCGATCAACGAGACTGACATCAACGGATGATCCAGAAAGCCAGATCATTGACTCCGCCATGTGACATTGGTGTAATTGCTCCAGCTTCAGCCCCGCGAGCCGAACACCAATTCGAGGACGGCCTTAAGGCACTAAAGGAAGTTGGATTCAATGTGATAACCCGAAGGGAATCTTTTGAATCACTCGGATACCTGGCCGGAAACGACCAGGAACGACTCGAAGAACTCAACGATTTTCTTCGCGACGATTCAATCGACGCGCTGATCTGCGTGCGTGGAGGATACGGGACACTACGCATTCTGGGAGAGGTCGACTTCGAAGCGGCATCAGCTCATCCAAAGCTGCTCGTCGGATATTCGGACATCACGGCCCTCCAACTGGCGCTGTACAAACATGCGGGCTGGGTCTCTATGTCGGGTCCGATGGTTGCGGTAGAATGGCCTCACCCTGACGGACCTTCCTGCCAGAGCTTTCTTCAGATGGCCTCCGATTCGTATCAACCCGGGGTGCTTGATCCGGAAGGACCTCCACTCAAGACTCTGGTGCCAGGCGAGGCTTCAGGTGTACTGCTGGGGGGCAACCTGACACTCCTGACACGCCTCATTGGCACCGATCACATGCCAGAGATGAGCGGCGCGATTCTATTCCTGGAGGAAGTCGGCGAGACGCCGTACAGAGTCGACGGGCTGTTGGCGCACCTTCAACTGGCTGGAGTTCTTGACGTCCTGGCCGGAGTCGTACTCGGCGGATTTACTGAATCAGAAGCAGATCCCGCAAAGCCAACCTTGACAATGGACGAGGTTTTCGAGGACTATCTTGGTGATCTCGGCATTCCCGTCGTTTCTGGATTGAGGTATGGTCACTTTCTGGAAAAGGTCACCGTACCGATTGGCGTTCGGGCCAATCTGGTGGCCGGAGAATCGAAAGGCGAGCTCACAATTCTGGAGTCGGTCACCGAATAAAAGTGGCATTTTCATCGCGTCTTTTCGGTTCGCGACACTCCCCGTTCGTAGGTTCGCATCGTTCCCGTTTCAGGGCCTTCGTCAGGGCCTTCGATTGAATTGATTTCTTCCATGCGAATCGCTGTTTTCGCGTCCGGTGGCGGCTCAAATTTCCAGGCCATCGCCGATGCCTGTCTTGACGAATCCATTCCTGCGGAGGTGGTTTGCTGCATAGCCAGCCGACCCGACGCAGGTGTAATTGAACGCGCCAAACACTTGGAAATCGACGTCCACGTCCTGTCTTCGTCGCCCGAAGGCATCGCCGGCGAGATTCTCCGCGTCCTCGATCAAAAGAATGTCGACTTGATCGCGCTGGCCGGATTCATGAAAATGATTCCCGAATCCGTTGTTCGCCTCTATCGAAACCGAATTCTGAATATCCATCCTGCCCTCCTTCCAGATTTTGGAGGAAAAGGGATGTACGGCATGAACGTCCACCGTGCCGTCATTGAATCAGGTGCCTCAGAATCAGGAGCTACTGTTCACCTGGTGGATGAACACTACGACACAGGAGCCGTCGTTCTTCAGGAATCCGTCAACGTTGAAGAAAACGACAGTCCTGAAGATCTCGCCGAGCGCGTGCTTCACGTTGAACATCGGCTCTATCCTCGCGCCATTGCGTTGTTCGCCAACGACAGGGTCCGGATTGAAGGACGACACGTAGAAATTCTCGAACGTGACTCGCCCGACGACAACTGAACTGCCATCACAATCATTCAAACGACCACCAGGTCACTTTAAACACTTTCATGATCAACGTTAAAGATCTTCCGGCCCCCGACGACCAGTATCCCATCAGGAGGGCACTGCTGTCTGTTTTTGACAAAACCGGAATTGTTGAATTTGGTCAGGTTCTGAATCGGCATGGTGTTGAGCTCATTTCGACGGGCGGGACCGCTAAGGCTCTTGAGACGGCGGGATTGCCAGTCACATCAGTCGACTCGCTCTCCGGCTATCCGGAGATCCTGGGCGGGAGGGTCAAAACGCTGCAGCCCGCTGTTCACGGCGGTCTTCTCTCCCGCAGAAATGATCCGGAAGATCAAGCGGAACTGGAAGCTCAGGGTATTCGGGAGATTGATCTCGTTGTGGTCAACCTCTACCCTTTCGAGCAAGCAACATCAGGCGAAGACGTCACGGATGCGGTTGCGATCGAAAACATCGACATCGGTGGGCCTACCATGCTGCGGGCAGCTGCGAAGAATTTCTTCTTCGTGGGTGTCGCATCATCTGCCGATTCGTACGCGATGATCGAGGAAGAAATGGATCGCACTTCTGGCTCGCTCTCGCTCGCCACGAGAAGAGTTCTTGCGACTCAAGCTTTCTCCCACACGGCAACGTACGACGCCGCTATAACCCGGTACTTCAAGTCACAGGGTACATTCTCTGTCGATGTACCGCTGCAGCAGACTCTGCGCTATGGCGAAAACCCACATCAGAATGCCGCGCTCTATGGTGATACCAGCCATCTTTTCGAAAAACTGCACGGAAAGGATTTATCCTTCAACAATATTCTTGATCTCAGCGCGGCACTCACGCTGATCGATGAATTCCGGCATGCAGGACCAACAGTCTGCATTTTGAAGCACACAAATCCGTGTGGTGTTGCCAGTGCTGACTCATTGACTCAAGCCTACCACAAAGCTTTCTCAACGGACCGTCAGTCCCCGTTTGGAGGCATCGTGGTGGTAAACAGAACACTGGATCTCGAAACAGCAGAAGCCATAGACAAAGTGTTCACGGAGATCATCATTGCGCCCGAATTTGCAGATGGTGTACTGGAATTCCTTCAGCAAAAGAAAAACCGGCGTCTCGTACGACTGCTCAACCCTGCCTCAACGGACGCGACAAAGGATGTCCGCTCGGTCGTCGGCGGCTATCTGGTTCAGGAGAGGGATCCAGTGCTTCCCTCTTTCGAAGAACTGAAAAGCAGATGTAAGGTCGTCACCAAACGTGAGCCGACTGAGGACGAATGGCGCGACCTTGATTTCGCATGGCGTGTTGCGAAGAACGTGAAGAGCAACGCGATTGTGTATGCGAAAGACGGTCAAACGATTGGAGTGGGTGCTGGACAAATGAGCCGTATCGATTCATCCGAAATCGCCGTGAGCAAGGGCAGGAAGTCCGAGCTCAGCTTCGATGACTGCGTAATCGCGTCAGACGCCTTCTTTCCGTTTGCCGATGGACTGCTGGAAGCGGCTTCAAGCGGCGCATGTGCTGCAATTCAACCCGGTGGTTCGATTCGCGATGAAGAAGTCATTGCCGCGGCAGACGAACATGGGATCGCGATGGTATTCACGGGAAACCGCCATTTCCGTCACTGATCCGCTTTCGATTCCTTCAATGGGGAGCGATATTTTGGTGTCCGGTCATACGATAGTTGGACTCCACCGGCTGGACACCGTATTTCGGGACCCATCGCAGGGCACGATATTTCCATTCCTGCGTAGAGTGCAATAAATCAGGATCGAAGGCAGATGAACCGACTTTGGGAAAAAATACGAGATTGGGCCCTTCTGGCTGGCCTCATGCTCGTATCCTTGCTCATTCTGCTGACGGCAAACGAACCCATGCTGCGCGGCTTACGCGCCCGGTCACTCGAAGCCACATCGGCCGTCGAAAACATGTTTGCGGGTTTGGGGCGATATGTCCGCGCGCTAGACGAGAACGAAGCTCTTCGAAATCAGAATATCGATCTCGCAAACCAGGTCGCTCTCATGCGAGCTGCAGAGGCCCAAAACGAACGCCTTGAGGCGCTGCTGGAATTATCAGACTCTCTGTCGTTCGATGTCGTCGCTGCGCGTGTCACCTCGAAGGACATTACGGGCGAGCGCAACAACATCACATTGGATGTTGGAGAATTGGATGGAATAACCGAGAACATGGCCGTAATCGATCCGCGCGGAATCGTGGGCAAGGTTACACTCGTTTCCGAGCGTAATTCCCGGATCATGACCTACCTGAACACCGACTTTTTCACTCCGGCCCACGTTCTTCCGTCCATGACGGATGGAATTTTGCGCTGGGATGGCAATCGGTTCAATCGGCTCATCCTGGAACAGGTCGTTCAATCGGCTGACGTATCACCCGGAGACGAGGTTGTCACCAACGGTTATTCCACCATATTCCAGCCGGCCTATCCGATCGGCGTGGTGGATTCTGTGTTTGCCGAGCCCGGTATGAGTACGTGGACAATTTACGTCCGTCCGTACGCCGAACTCGACAATTTAAGCCATGTTTTTGTTGTTCAGTCAATGCCGGATTCCGGCGAATAAAAAGCATTTTCCCGACCCACCGTACCCAAGAAAAGACCGAGGCCCCTGAATGGCGTTGAAAAAACGGACTCTCGTATTTGTCGCGTCGATCTGGCTCATTGGAGTGACCACGCTCTCCTTCGCCCAGACATCCAACTTGTCTGAATTGCGAGCCGCAATCGATCAGTCGATTGTCGAAGGAGATATGCCGAATGCCTGGTGGACGGTGAAGATTGTAGAAGCAGAAACAGGGATGCCGTGGTATGAAAAAGATACCGGTCGAAGTTTCATTCCAGCTTCCAATACAAAACTCTTCACTACGGCGGCTGCCCTTGAAATTCTCGGACCCGATTTCTCGTACGAAACCTCAATTTGGAGCGACGGCTGGGTTGAAGACGGAGTTCTGAAAGGAAACCTGATTGTGCGGGGCTCCGGGGATCCGGTCATAGGCGGACGATTCAATGACGGAGATATCACCGAGGCATTTCGCGCCTGGGCAGATTCGCTCAAAGCACTAGGTGTAACCCGGATCAGTGGCAACATAGTTGGCGACGACAACGCATTTGACGAGATCCATCTGGGTGAAGGATGGGAATGGGACGATCTTACATTTTGGTACGGCGCAGAAATCAGTGCGCTATCATTCAACGATAACTGCGTTGATTTTCGCCTGATTGCCCAGAAGGAAAAGATGCCTGCGGAACTGGCCTGGGAGCCGGCCAATACGTCTTACGTCAGTGCCGTAAATGCGTCTTTGACGGTCGCCGAGGACCACTCCATAACAGAAGGGTATTTCAGAGAGCAAGGTTCAAATCGCTTCACTTTCTCCTCACTTGTTCCGCAAGGACGAACCGATTACGAATCCTTAGCAGTGAGTAACCCCACCGCGTTCTTCGTTCACGTTTTGAGGGAAACGCTTGTAGCCCAAGGTATTTCGGTCGGAGGTTCTTCAGTAGATATTGATACGACCCCCTTCAGCCCTTCGTATTCATCGTTGAATCACCTCTTTTCACACTTCTCTCCACCACTTTCCGAGATTGTCCGTGTCATCAACAAGCGCAGTCAGAACCTCTACGCCGAACAGGTGCTGCGAACCATTGCGGTGAACGCCCCTCTGGCCGGGTCTGGCCTGATTCCGGGCTCTGCTGCGATGGGCATATCTCGCAGTAAAGAGGTATACGGGAAGGCCGGAATCGATACCCTTAGAATCCAATTGGTAGACGGCTCAGGATTGTCGAGGCACAACCTGATCACCACCACCATGATGACGAATCTGCTACGCTATATGCGTCACCATCCAGACCCATCGGTGAGAAGTGCTTTTCTTGAGTCGATGTCTATTGCTGGTGTCGACGGAGATGTTCGAACCCGCATGAGGGGTACTTCCGCTGAAGGAAACGCGCGGGCCAAAAGTGGCACGGTGGGCAATGCCAGTGCTCTCAGCGGATTCGTAACAACTTCTGACGGTACGGAGTTGATATTTTCCATCATTTCAAATCACCACACAGTTCCGGCAACCCGACCAAGACAGATTCAGAACCAGATTGTGTCGTTGCTAGCCTCGCATTCTCGAAAATGACAGCGTGGGCCGCCAAACCGGACTTCGCTGACCACGTATCAGGAACCAACTGGTTGAAATTCCGGTACTTGGACTAATTGATTGAATGATTGTTATTTTTTTGAATTGATTGGTTTGTTTGTGATTCAAGGCTCTACTCCCCCCCAATCTTCACCACAAAAGATCCGTAGCACCACCGTTGTAGGCATTCGGCACAATGGTAGCGTAGTGCTCGGCTCGGACGGACAGGCAACAATGGGTGATACTGTAATGAAAAGCAGTGCCCAGAAAGTGCGACCTCTGTTCGAGGGAAAGATTCTCGCCGGATTTGCAGGAGCAACTGCAGACGCCTTTACGCTGTTCGAGCGTTTTGAAGACAAATTGAAACAGTACGGTGGAAATGTTACCCGAAGTGCCGTCGAATTGGCCAAAGATTGGCGGACAGACAGGTATTTGAGACGCCTGGAGGCCCTTCTGGCGGTTGCCGCTGAAGACAGATTGTTGCTTATCAGCGGCACGGGTGACGTCATTGAGCCTGATGACGAGATTCTAGCTATCGGCTCGGGCGGCCCGTATGCCCTAGCTGCGGCACGAGCCATGATTCGCCATTCACCAACAATGAGTGGCCACGACATCGTGAAAGAGTCTCTGACCATCGCTTCAGAAATATGCATTTATTCCAATGACACGCTCACGATTTTGGAGCTGTGAACCGACCAACCCGCCCCCACCGGCGACATTTATTGCATACATGGAGGTCGAATTGTTATGGCAGGCAAAAGATCATCATCGAGTTTTCGCCCCCGTTCCCGAAACGCTGTTGTTCTGGTTGATTACACGAATCTCTTCGGAGTCGTGTCAGAGCGAACAGACAATGACCAACCTGACGCGGTTGTTCTGGATCTGATAAATGCCCTCAAAAAGCATGTTTCGGAGCAGTTTCACCTGAAGCCTATCCGTACTGCGGCTTTTGCGAATCTTCCACCTGGAAACGTCCGCGGCCATCGGGCCACAGGAGCTTGGCTTGGCCAGGGCATAGAACCGCATTTCAGCTTTGCCCGCTCAACAGACGAGGCGGCAGCGATCGAACTGGCGATGGAAGCTCTCGAGTTGGCGACCGAAAGTGGGCCGGGAACGGCCTTTATCATCCTGTCAGGAAATCAGTGGTTTGTACCACTGGTTCAACGGCTCTACAGAAAGGGTCATTTTGTGGTAATGGCCACGCTTGAAAGTCCGTCTCATTCGGACGACCTGCCATCGGACTGCAAGGATCTGTACCTGAATGCAGATTTCCTCCTCGGTGGCCCAGGACGCATTCTCGAATACCCGCGAGACTCTGAAGACGATACATCAGCTGAATACGCGTCGCAGAAGCCTTCTGAGATCGGGATTATCGAAAATGAGGACGCAAAACGTACTCTGGAGATCATAGACTCGTATTTTGGACAGTATGAAGAGATCTATTTAACTCCGTTACTGAGGAAGTTGTCGGAGATGTTTGATGATCCGGGTGATGAGCCGAAAACTCTGATCAGCGATCTGGAGGATGCAGGAGCCGTGTGGCTTGAAAAACGAAGAGGCTTTCCTCACAACTACACGGTTTTAATGATGAATGAGGAGCATCCGGACGTCGCGGAGCTTAAAAAGGCGAGCGCCAATGCTGAAACAGAAGAATTTGAGGAGTATTACGGGGATTATTCAAAAGATGACTCCGAGAGTGAGAACTACGATTCTGACTCGGAGTCTGATGAGGAAATTACTAGCCCCGATTTTGATGAGCCTGAATATCAGGATCGCTAACTGAGGAACTGAATGTCTATTCGCGACGAACTGACGCCACATCAAATTGTGAGCGAGCTGGATCGTTACATCATCGGTCAACATGAAGCGAAAAAGAGTGTGGCAATCGCACTCCGGAACCGCTGGAGGCGCCTGAATTCTTCCGACGACATGCAGGAAGAGATCATGCCCAATAATATCATCATGATCGGTCCTACGGGTGTTGGAAAAACTGAGATTGCGAGGCGGCTTGCAAAACTCTCAGGGGCTCCTTTCATCAAAGTCGAAGCAACGAAATTCACCGAAGTTGGCTATGTAGGTCGTGATGTTGACTCAATGATCCGCGACCTCTGCGATTTTGCGATCAACATCGTCCGGGAAGAACAAACCTCATCTGTCCAGGAAAAAGCCGTTTCCAGGGCTGAAGAGAGGATTCTGGATATTCTGATTCCCCCACCACCTGTAAAGCCACCTTCAAGTCCTGTGATTTCCGGCCCCGGTTTCGAAATGCAGACCAAACCGGCAACAGAAGGTGACGGAGCATCCGCAACCGATGACGATGCCCTGAGAAGTCGGACCCGGGAGAAGTTTCTTAAAAAGCTTCGCAAAGGAGAACTGGACGAACGGGAAATCGAAGTTGACGTCGCATCCGATCAAAATCCGATGCTGCAGGTGTTCGGCCCTATGGGAGTGGAGGAAATGGGTGTCAACATTCAGGACCTGTTTGGAGGAATGGGAGGCAAAAAGAGTAAAAAGAGGCGGATTCCGGTATCCGAGGCTCGAGAATTGCTGGCTCAGGAAGAGGCCCAGAAACTCATTGACATGGACAAAGTGACCAAGCAGGCGCTGGAAAGAGTCCAACAGTCCGGGATCGTATTCATCGATGAGATTGACAAGGTAGCTGACAGGAACGGATCTGGAAAAAGTGGGCCTGATGTGTCCAGGCAGGGTGTTCAGCGCGACCTGCTTCCGATTGTTGAAGGTTCTGGTGTAATGACGAAGTATGGGATGGTCAAGACCGATCATATCCTCTTCATTGCCAGTGGAGCGTTTCATGTCGCCAAGCCATCGGATCTCATTCCTGAACTTCAGGGCCGTTTTCCGATCAGAGTTGAATTGGACTCCCTGACCGAGGAGGATTTTTACAAGATCCTGACTGTCCCCAAAAATGCGCTTTTAAAGCAATATGAAGCTCTACTCGCGTCGGAAGGCGTGGAAGTGAAGTTTACCGATGAAGCCGTAAGAGAAGTTGCCCGAATGGCCGCGGCCGTCAATGAGGAGGTTGAAAATATTGGAGCGCGGCGCCTGCATACGATTCTTACGACTCTCCTGGAAGACGTGTTGTTTGATGTACCGGATGCGATGCGCGAGGACTCTTTCCTTGTTGATGGTGATCTGGTCCAATCCAAGCTGGCGGAAGTAGTCGAAAATCGTGACCTGAGTCAGTACATCCTATGACCGCTCTCCGCGTCATTGGGAACGAAGATGAGGCAGAGCTTTCGTGGAACGATCTCTTTGCACTACAAGCAGATAAGAGCCCCTTCTGCGAGTATGACTTTATGGAATCGCTCGCCGAACTATTCGGCTGGTCGTGCATTTCGGTCGCATCCGAAGACGTATTGATGGCACGGCTGTTTTTGCGAACACGCGGACCTCTTCGGGACGTAATTGTACCTCCTCTCATGCAATTCACGTCGATTCTTTTTCATCCAGACGCAGACGAGGCACAGGTACGGCAGGGATTGCAGAGTCTACACGGCGGACGTGACCAAATGCCGGGTACAAGCCCGTTGCCCTTTTCCAGCCAAATGCCGTATTCGAGACTGTTTTCTTTCAGTCCAATCCTTTCCGAATATCTCAAACAAGCACCATCAGGCTACAAATCCCTCGAAAAACACACCTACGTCCTCCCCTCGGGTTCTGTTGAGGATTCAATAACCGGCTGGTCCTCTTCAACTCGTAGGAATTTCAGGAAAAGCGAAGCAGACTACGTCTTTGTGAAGGACTCAGTCGCCCCAGTTGAAATTGCAGAGATGACATCACATGCCTACGCGGCCGCAGGGCGACGATTTCCGCTTCCACCCGCCGTAATCGGAGAATTTGCCAGTGCTCTCGTGCAAAGATCCATGGCACGAACCGTGGGAGTCGTTTCAAAAAGCTCAGGTGAATTGGAGGCGGGCGTTGTTCTCCTGGAAAACCGCCAAACATCCTGGTATTGGCTGGCCGGAAGTCAACCAGGTCCTGCGATGACGGTCCTGATGGCCCATTTGCAGGCTGATCTGGCCGAAAAAGGAATATCCAATCTGGATCTGGTTGGCGCCAACACGCCCTCCATAGCCGAATTCAAGCGCCGGTTCGGGGGTACTCTGGTTGGATATACCCATCATAACAGACAAGCACCGCTGAATCGACTGGCAGCAGGAATCGCCGGATCGATCAAGGGTTGATGTCCATTGATTCCATCGACAACGATACACCCTACCTCGCCCTCGACTCACGCACGCCGACAGTCGCTGTTCTACGCTGCGCTCGCAGCCGCTCTGTTCACTATTCGCTACGGATACGGATACGGATTCAGCGATCAGGACGAGTTTCTACCCCTGATCTCTCACTGGCTTGACTCCGGACTCTTCGCCAATGATTGGTTCGTCTCTCTGCAGGCAGAATCATTTGGAATTCGCACGATCATGTCTCGGGTGATCTGGCTCCCTTCTCTCCTGTTCGGCCCGAAGATCGTCGTCTTCTTATTGTATTTCACCACCATTTTGGCGTCCGGTGTTGCCGTATATCGACTTGCGGAGAAATTGTCCGCAAGTGAGCTCGGAGCAGGCCTGTCCACCATTCTGGTGTTGTCCGTGACAACGCGATTCAATCCCGGTGGAAACGATATTATTCACTCGATGCTTGTGTTTTCCAGTGTTTCGTGGAGCCTGGGGTTGTGGGCATTGGTCAAGCTGCTTGAGGGCAAGACACTCGAATCAGGAGTATTCGGCGCTCTTTCAATTCTTGCACATTCGCTTGTGGGACTGCAGATATCGGCGGTTTTAGCCTGCTTGGTGATTGTTCGATATTGGCGCCAGTGGCGACAGGTAGCACGATGGATGCTTCCGGTATTGCTTGTTGGTGTGCCCGTTGTGGTGGTGTTCTCCCAGCTTGGAGCAGCAGCACCCGAGTCGGGCAATTTGGACCCGACCTTCATTTTGACCCACCTTCGAGCTCCCCATCACTACCTGCCTTCGACCTTCTCCGCCGCTTCCTGGATCGCTCTCTCGGCGTTGGTACTTCCGTCAATTATGGTCCTGTCGTTAAAGATGCTCCCGAAGAACACCGCATCGGACACTGCCGCATCGGACAATGCCGCAAAGACGGAGGCCAGAAAGACCCTTCTTCTTCTTTTCGCGGTGCTCGTCGTCGTTCTGAGCGGTGCATGGCTTCTGATCGAACACTTGGATATCCAGACCGTAACGCGTCTTCAGCCATTCAATCTGACCGTATTCCTCAGGGTTCTTTCTACAATCGTGTTAGCTTGCGCCTTGATCTCAATTATCCCAAATTCGGTTCGGGATCTGGGGAAGCGAATTGCGTCTTCGCGGCCGACCCAAGCGGCGTCAGTGCTTCTGCTCTCCAGCTTCGCGGCGTACACGGTTTTGTCCGGAAGTCCTGACACGCCAGAGAAAGATGCCCTTCACGAGATGTATGAGTGGGTGTCGGAAGAGACTCATCTTGATGCTGTATTCGCAATCCCACCTTCACTGTCGGGATTTCAGATTGGATCTCAACGCGCACAGTTCGTCTCGTTCAAGTCGTTCCCGTTTACCAGCGCTCCGACCAACGAGTGGTTGCGACGGCTACAGGAGATCGCTCCCGTATCAGAACGCGAACCGGGTGGCGTTCCATTCCAGAATCGTCTTGACATCGCTTATCAAGCTCAAGGGCCCGATCAGTGGAGGTCAGTTCTCGAGCGTGAGAATATCGATTTCGTGATTCGATCAAACGATGGGGACGCTCGATTTGACGCTACAATTGAGCCAGTCTGGTGCTCAGAATATTGGTGCGTTTACTGGGCCGGTCGTATCCTCATGCCCAGATAAACACTCTTCGATTTGAGCCTCAAAGAACGCATACTAGCCCTGTTTGAAGACTCCACCTTCCGCGCACCCGTGTTGAAGCTGCTTTCGGGAACGGGAGCGGCGTTTGTGATCGCGTATCTGGCCAACATCGTCCTGATGCGCCTCTACACAGATGAATTCTGGGGTGTTGCGGATTACATCGTTACATGGGTGAGCATCCTGGCTCCTGTAGCTTCTCTCAGATACGAAGATGCCCTGATGTTGCCGGAAGATCGGCGACAATCAGCCCATGCGTACCTGCTGGCGATCGGGACGGTACTGATCTCTACATTCGTGATCCTGATTCTCGTGTCATTCTCTAGTGTGGCGACCGAGTTTTTCGCTGAAAAGGAAGCCGGACGGTGGGTCCTCATAATCCCTCTGGCCCTTTTCGCCAATCGAACCGCCAAAATCAGCGAAATGTGGCTGTCCAGGCAGGAATTATTTGGTCACATTTCGGTTGCACAGGTGGTTCAAAGTGGATCCATGGTGGGTGTCAGAATATCGGCCGGATTGGTATCTCCCGGTCCAGGTGGCCTTGTTTGGGGATTCGTGGTTGGTTTTGCCTGTTCTGCTCTCAGCATGAGCCGTCGAGTTTTGACAACCCTGAGGGAATCTCTGTCGGGTAGACCCACTCTGGCAGAAATGCGGCAGATGGCATCCAGGTATCGCCGTTTCCCATTGTTCACCATGCCCGCAGCCTTGTTGGGTGCTCTGATTACACGTCTGCCGATTCTCACCATCCCCGAATATTTCGACATGGGTACGGCGGGACAGTTCTCCAGAGGGTTCAGCATCCTGTTTGTGCCGCTCAGCCTCCTGGGGGCAGCCGTCGCGCAGGTATTCTATGTCAGAGCCGTTGAGTCCAACAGGGCCGGCACACTTGCCGGATTCTCCTCTGATGTCCACTCAAGACTGGTCATGATGGCTCTCGTCCCTACAGCCGTACTCATGGTGGCCGGACCGGACATCTTCCAGATCATGTTCGGTGAATCATGGCGGACTTCGGCGGAATACCTCAGGTATGTCGCCCCCTGGATCATGTTCAGCGTAATTGCATCGCCGCTGACTCGACTTTTTGACGTCCTCGAGAGGCAGCGACTCGAACTGACCGTCACGATCGCGATGTTCGTCGTTATTCTTGGCGCTCTTCTGCTCGGAGGCAGATCCGGAGAGATGGAAACGCTGCTTCTGTATCTCGGAATTGGCGGTGCGAGCGTGCGGCTCGTGCAGATCGCCGTTCTTCTGACTATTGCCGGATCAAACATTTCTTCCGGCTTGTTTTCCTACTTCAAGACCGCCCTCGGACTGAGTCCGCTGCTGCTTCTACTCTGGTTCGTCGCCGCTTCCGCGCCTCCACACGTCACGTTCCTTGTAGCTGGAGCAGGAACGCTGGTATACATCCTGCTCATCGCCCGTACGGAAAAACTGATCTGATCCGATGACCCCATCTCGGCCATTCTCCATCGCATGTGCGCTTTTTGCCTTCTTGATGAGCGCGTGTACTGAAGCGCCTGACATCCAGAATGCAACGGTGGATGTGATGACGTTCAATATCCGATATGACAATCCTTCTGACGGGATTGATGCTTGGGGAAATCGCAGCCAATGGGTCGGGACGTTGATCGACAGCTCAGACGCTGTAATTGTCGGTCTTCAGGAAGCGTTGCGGCACCAGATTGATCAGATTGTCGAGATTGCGCCTCGTTTTTCCTGGATAGGTGGTGGTCGAGACGACGGTAGAGATGCCGGAGAATTCTCACCGATCCTCTATGACAGCCTGCAAGTACAACTTCTTGAGTGGCAGCAGCGGTGGCTTTCAGACAGGCCAGATTCGGTCGGTTCTGTTGGATGGGACGCGGCGCTGACCCGGATTGCAACACTCGCCACCTTCAAGATCATAGCTTCGGGCGATACCCTTCACGTGGTCAATGCCCACTTTGATCACCGTGGTGAAATCGCTCGAGAAGAGAGCGCAAGATTGCTCAGGCAATGGAGCCATGCCTCCGGAATTGTAATAGGCGATTTCAATTTCGAAGAGAGCTCTCCCGCTTACCAGGCAATCACGTTCGACCATCTGTTAAATGATGCCGCCCACAACTTTGGAGCCCAACAAATCGGGACTTTTCGCACGTTTGACCCACTTTCGGATACTTCCAGGAGAATAGATTACATCTTCTACGGGAAGGAAATCGAGGTCCTCTCCTACGATGTCCTATCGCCGATTCGGAACGGAAGATATGCTTCTGATCACATGCCGGTCATCGCCGAAATCCGCTTAAAATAAGAGGGCGCCGGCCTATGGCCGGCGCCCTCTTCAAGGCTCTTCCCTTTCTTGAGCGGGTGATGAGATTCGAACTCACGACCCTCACGTTGGCAACGTGATGCTCTACCACTGAGCTACACCCGCTTTTCGAGCGTGCAATAATACGCCGACTTCGTTCCGAGATCAAGCCCTGAGACGACCTTTACATGAAGCTCACGAAGCGATTCTCATTCACTCAAAGTTGACGCATCCGCCCGGAGACAGCTTCATTCTTTGATGCCACAAGCCGTAATTTTGTTCTGCAAATCACACATTTCAGTTTCCCTAGATCTTCCAAATTCGATGGCCCAGATTATTGACGGAAAAGCAATTTCGGCTCAGGTTCGAGACGAAGTTAAACAGGCCGTAACCGCACGATCCGAAGCCGGATTACGCGCTCCATATCTTGCGGTCGTTCTGGTCGGCGAAGATCCGGCATCCGCCTCATACGTTCGGGGAAAAGCCCGTGCTTCGGCGGAAGTGGGCATTGAGAGCGACACGATGTCATATGACGCATCGATTGCCGAGGAGGAACTGCTGAACATCGTCGAGAAGCTGAACAATGACGATGGAGTTGATGGAATCCTGGTCCAACTTCCCCTTCCAGAACATATCGACGATCGTAAAGTGATCAATGCAATCGCTCCATCTAAGGATGTTGATTGCTTTCATCCTGAAAGTGTAGGAAATCTGGTGATTGGCCTCGATGGGTTTGCTCCGGCTACACCAGCCGGTATTGTTGAGCTCCTACAGCGTTCAGGCATTGAGACGAGCGGAAAACACTGCGTTATCGTCGGTCGATCCAACATCGTGGGTAAGCCCCTGGCCAATCTGATGTTGAAAAAGGGCCTCGATGCAACCGTAACGGTGTGTCATAGCCGAACTAAAGACCTGCCCTCGGTCGCCAGACAGGCCGATATTCTGGTCGCTGCAATCGGTCGTGCAAATTTCGTGACGGCCGATATGGTGAAGGATGGAGCAGTCGTGATTGACGTGGGTATCAATCGTGTCGACGATGCGAGCCGGGAACGAGGCTACCGTTTGGTCGGAGATGTGGACTTCGAAGCGGTTTCTGAAAAGGCCAGCTTCATCACACCGGTTCCGGGCGGAGTTGGCCCGATGACCATCGCTGTTCTTCTCCAGAATACATTGAAAGCTGCCTCCAATTGAGGCTTCCTGGCTTGATGTGTTGCGTAATGTATTCTGGTCTATTAGGCTGTCTACCAACATATTATGGTTTGTTTCCAGCAATCTACAGACGTCCTGATATCCTTTTCGATTTCCGCTTGAGTAATTGGTTTTCCCGCCGATCCAGTAGTCATGGGCGCACGCGCGCGAATAAATACGATGCGCAGCTTCCGGCACCGACAAACGCCAAACTACTCGGATCTTACTCATGCGGACTCTCAACACACCGCGACAAATACGAAACTCGGGACGTGCGCTTCTTAGCGTTCTCTTGTTGTGCCTCCTTTATCCGCTTTTCGGCCCTCAGCTGAATGCCCAGGCCATTGGAGACTTCAGATCCCGCAGGAATGGAAACTGGAGTAAAAGCAACCGCTGGGAAGAATACACGGGCGCCGGTTGGACCAATACCGGAAACACGCCTAATTCAGCGGACGGCGTGATAACGATCCGAAACGGACATAATATCCGCGGCAACGTCAACGCTAATTACGATGAGGTCATCATCGAAAACGGCGGAAGTCTCGATCTGACGCAGGTTTTTAAAGTCGTTGATGGCCCTGGAATTGATCTGCAAGTGCATGGAATCCTTTCTGTCAATCGAAATGTGCGTGTCAGGGGTACGGCATCAGCGTTTTTTTACTCGACGTCCGACGTTGATTTCGGGGGCGGCAACAAGCTCAGATTCGAAGACACTACCACAGCCACGTTTGATGGCGGTACAGTTGCAACCGCAAACGGCACATTCCAGGTCGAAGACAATGCTGTAGTCCAGGTGAACAATGGGACCGTGATAACCAATACGGGCAGAACACTTGTCAGGAACAGTGGATCTCTTACGCTCACTTCGAGCACAGTTGTCAATCAGGGCTTGTTTGACATAAATGGATCTGGCGCAGTTACCTTCGCGAATGGATCGATATATGAACACGGGCAGGACGGCAGCTACTTCCCGATTGCTGTCAGAACGACGTTTCAGGCTGGTTCTGAAGCGAGGGTCACCGGTGTTACGACGACCCTTCCTACGAGACTCAACCACACGTTTGACAAGTTCACGTGGAACTCGACTTCTCAAACAGCCGATCTGGACCTGGCAGCCGGAATTACAGCGATAAACGACGATTTCACCGTTACATCGACTGGAACGGGCTCTATCACTTGGGATGCGTCGGGGTCTGCCACAACTATCGGCGGTGACTACATCCAATCCGGCGGGGATTTTCGCTATTCAGACACCGGTTCCACCACGATGACCGTTTCAGGCAATCTGGATGTCAACGGTGGTACATTTGACATCGCCAATACCTCCGGTACCCCAATTGTAGCCGTCGCCGGCAATTTTTCCGTTACAGGGGCCATGACCGAATCAGGAACTGGCTCTGGTACGGTCCTCCTGAACGGAGCAGGCGCACAAACCATTACTGCCAACGGTACTCTTTCGGGAAACATCCATGTGACTACCGCTGGCGCTGGACTCGCTTCGCTTACGACGGCGTTGTTGGTCCCGGGAAACCTCACTGAAACGAGCGGCGGGCTCGATTTGGCCAACTTTGGCCTGGAGGTGGAAGGCAATCTCAGCATCACCTCCGCCCTCTCAAATACCGGACAAATCCTCTTTTCGAGCGCTACGGCAGCTCAACTGCAGCTTCCTGCCGGCTCCAAGACGCTTCCGGATGTTGTTATTGACAAGCCAGCCTCGTCTCTCACGATTCTTGCTGACGTTGCGACATCGACGACAGTCATCGTGAGGAATGGCACGCTCGACACCAACGGCTTCGAGTGGCTGCTGCCCCATGGGACAACTCTTTACAACACAGGTACTGTGACGGGAAATGTCACCATTCAGCGCTCATATTCCCAGAACAGCGATGGTTGGAGAATGCTGGCAGCACCCGTAACGGGTCTCATGTATAGCGACCTGAATACCTCATTCTGGACGCAAGGAGCCCCTTGGGCATCAAAAATAGAGGGAACGGCAAACCTGCAGTCATTCGATTTCGCCTCTCAGGGCTGGACTGAATTAGGCGGAGCTGACGCCGGCTTCGGGACCGGTGGCGGCTACATCTTCTATATGTACGCGCTGGATGACCTGGGAGCACCAATTTTGCCAGCTACCTGGACTGCAACGGGTACTCCGGGAGCGATGGGAACCATGGGCCTCTCTTTCGCGACCGCGATATCAGATTCGTACAACCTTATGGGCAATCAGTCCACCACAAATCTGGATTGGGACCTGACGCATGCTGCCAGTACCAACATGGAATCGTCGTATGCCACCTGGGACCCTTCGGTCACAACGGGTGGTGGCACGACAGGATACAAGTATTATGATGCAACCAGTGGACTCGGAGCGGCCGGTCGGTACGTAGCCCCCTTCACCTCATTCATGGTTGCCGCCAATGCTGGTGGAGCTCAGATTGTCCCGACCTCGAGCGAAGCGGCTTCCCGACAAACTGCCGTCACGTACGGTAAAAACAACCGCATTGCACCACATTTCCGCCTTTTGCTTGAAGGTGAGGGACTTGCCGAAAACGAGACCTATCTCTCGTACGGCGGCGAGGCCACAGACGAATCCGGTGAATTTGACGTGCTGCGCCTGCACCCCCTCTCTCTCGATTTTGTGACCCTTTGGTCTGAATCTGATGGACGCAGGCTGGCATTTGACGGCCGCACCATGGACGAAGGTCGCGAAATCTACGACCTCACAGTTGCAGCGACCCGAAACGGACAATATTCGCTCACATTGCTTGGCAAACACAAAATCCCCGATTCCTGGACCGTTACGCTTGTTGACCTTCAGACGGGCAACAAGGCTGACCTGAGTAACGGCGAAGAAATGCTGTTCCAGACGCGCTCTGAAGACATCGTGACGGTCAATTCAGGCTTCGAATCCACACGCGCTCCTCGATTCAGGGTGATCGTGACGGATTCAAATCGAACGGTGGAGGCATCTGAAGACCTTTTCGCACAGACAGATGTGCCCGTTCTGAGCCAGAATTACCCAAATCCCTTCAATCCATCTACTTCGATCCGTTATTCCATCCCACGTTCATCCGTGGTTTCTCTCGAAGTATTTGATGTCCTCGGTCGTCGTCTGGCCATTCTTGTGGACCAGACTCAGGATGCCGGCTGGCATGAAGTGAATTTTTTGTCTGGAAATCTTGGAAGTGGCACCTATTTATACCGCTTAGTCGTTGATGGCCAATCGTTTAGTAGGCCTATGCTCCTGCTTAAGTAGAGCCGACTCGCCTACGTTCATCTACTTAATTCCTGATCATTTCAGCCGATACGTGATGCAGAGGCGGAACGGTTTAGCCCCTCAATTGAGCCTTTAACCGAAGACTCTCTCTCAAGGAGGTATATCTCATGAAGAAAATGAAATTAACTGTTATTGTGACCGGGCTGATCCTGTTTGCAGGATTGGCCACCACCGCAAAAGCGCAGTCTGACAATCATCTGGTAAACGTCGAAGTGCAGGCAATCAACGAGATTGCAATCGCGGCTGATGTTACACTTCAGATTACGACTGCAACGGCTGGTTCCGATCCAACAGACGCTACTGACAACACTTCGTATGCAATAACGACGAACGATGCCGGTGGAACAACCAGAATTACAGCAGCTACGAGCGTCGACCCAGCCACGTTGGGTGATGGTCCTGCTGGTGTAGACATCCAGGTAAACGCAACTGCTCCTACGGGCGGTTTGGGTGCCGGGAATATTTCTCTCGGAACCGTTGCAGCTAACGTTGTAACCAGTATCGACCCTGTTTCTGAAGGAACACTGACACTCGCTTACACGCTGAGTGCCACCGCCGAAACTGGACAGCTGGCTTCAACTGCCGTTACAGTTACCTACACGATCGTCAACTAAGCAGTGAAAACTGTTTAGAACGCGATCTGTAGATATCCCTTCAAACGATCCATGCGTAGAACAATGCCCATACTGTGGTTATTTCTCGCATGGATCGTTTTGTTTTGGGTTCCCGACTCAAGGGCCCAAGTCCCTCCTCCTCTTCCTGACGCGCTCATAATGGCGGCATCCAGCCTGACCCTAAGCCAGTCGGTGACGGTTTCCGTTCAGGAAATCAACGAACTTTCTATTTCCGGGGATGTGGCAATTACAATTTCCACTGCTTCACCGGGCTCCGGACCTGATCCTGAGAACGACACCTCCGCCAGCTACAATCTGACCACCAACGGAGCCAACAAGAAGATTACAGGCTCGATAGATGTGGCCTACACGGCTGGAATCACCCTCTCTCTATTGCTGGCAGCGCCTTCTGGTGGCTCAGCATCCTCAAAAAACCTCAGCACCACGGCTCAAGACCTCGCCACCGGATTCGGCCTCACAGCTGAATCCAGCCTTGGCATCACCTATACAGCATCCGCGACCGTTGACGTAGCTCCGAACGGCCTTGGTGAAACGCGTACGGTAACGCTTACGCTGATGGACAACTGAGATGAGAACATGTAGCCAACATATTCTCAGACTTTCCGCAGCAAGCCTGGTCATCCTGTTCAGCCTCCTTTCTGCCCCACAAAGCCGGGCACAGGAGTTTCGCTACAATTCAGGCGGTGGCCCGCTAACTCTGCTGATCCAGACGGCGACGGCAGGCTCAGAGCCGAATGATGCCACTGACAATGCAACAGAAATCTACTGGGATGCCAACTTCGGCGCCCCATCCAAAATTACAGTCTCGACTATCGCACCAGGCCAGTCTTTCCAGCTCTTCCTTTTACTTAGCGTACCAAGCCAGGGTGGTGGTGGACAAGGTGTTGCGCAGCCCGAGGTCACGTTAGTTGACGGGATGCTCGATGCAGACCTGTTTACAGACATTCCCTCCACCCTGCCAGGACGGCAAGGTTTTGGCACGCTTGAATACCGTGCAGCCGCTACAGTTGCTGATGGCAACAGTTCGATGCACGGAGATGACGTTCACATAGTCACTTTAACCGTTTTAGCCCAATGAGCAGACAAATAGCCCTCATACTCACTCTTTTGATGCTGGCTGTTCCTTCCTCTTCGAAGGCACAAATTTCCGTCAGATCTCAGCTTTCACAGGACACCAGCGCCCAACCTGGTGAATCCTACGTGGGATCGATACTGATTCGCAACGATACGGATGAAATTCAGCAGGCAAAGATTTATCAGACGGATTATCTGTTCCAGTCTGACGGGTCAAACTATTTCGGCGATCCAGGAACGATTGAACGTTCAAATGCAAAGTGGATCGACGTTGCATCTTCATCCATGATGGTCCCTCCTCGTGAAGCCATCGAGGTAAGTTATCGCGTGAACGTACCAATGGACGTAGATGCCGAACCTCTTCAGGGGTCGTACTGGAGCATCATCATGGTAGAGGGCATTCCCAAGAGCTCTCCAGAGAATATTGAGAACGATGTACCAGACGATGCTCTGGGAATAATTCAGGTCACTCGCTACGGTGTACAGGTTGCCACTCACATTGACGGCACCGGCGCTGCAAACCTGACAATCAGTGAATCAGCTCTGTCCAAAAGCGAAGGCAACATTGCTTCTCTGCAACTGAGCGTGGCAAACGAAGGCGACAAGCTTGTCAGGCCTGAAATCTGGGTTGAGCTCTACGATGAGGCAGGAAACGCCCTTGGACGCATCGACGGAGTCAATAACCGCATTTATCCAGGAACGAGCGTCAAGCAACAGATTGAACTGGGTAAACTCGAAATCGGAAGATACCGGGCCCTTGTCATCATGGATGCCGGAGACGATGAGGTGTTCGCGGCCGAATACAATCTGAACATCGACTAACACCTGACACCTTTCAAAATCGGACACTCCAGGTCTGATGAGACGATCTAGTTACATATCGGTTGTTCTGTTAATCACGGGATTGTTCGCCGTCGCACCAAGCGCAACGGCGGCTTTTTCTTTTGAAGAGGTTTCTCGGCAGGACGAAGTGTCCATCGATATAATCGGCGGAGACAGCCTTGCTGTGGACCCGGGCGATGTTGTAACACTGGTCTACAAGATCCACTCAGACCAATCGGGTGTTCGCAATCTGACTCCATCTTTTGACATTCCACAGGGATGGAGCGTCGTTTTTGGAACAGATACGCTGAAATTGAGCCCTGAAGAACCCACGACCCGATTGGTGACCTACAAGGTTCCGGAGTCGTCACTGGCCGGTTCCTACAAGATCAACCTTGCGCTCCTTGACGCAGAGGGAAATGCGATAGGAAATAAAAGTGCCGGTATTGGAGTCAATGCAATTTTCGCGATCGACCTGGATGCAGACCCCATGGAAACCTATGCGGCAGCCGGAAAGCTGGTTCAGGTCACTTTCACGCTTTCAAACGACGGCAACGCACCCATCTCTGTGAACCTCGATGCTGTCGACCGCAAGTTTGCTGACGTTCGCCTACCATATTCCAGCATTGATCTGGCTCCGAAAGAGTCAGTCACCTTTACTGCCGAAATCAACACAGATGCCAATCTCGATCACACCCAGCGGGCAAACCTGCGATTTGAAGCCCAGATCGCCGAAAAAAGTGAAATATTCGATTTTGAAACTGTAGCGTTTGATATCGTACCCGTCTATTCCCGAATCCGTCCAAAAGCGGCCAGAGTGCCTCTGAGCCTTGCTCTTGAAACAGTGGGAGACGAATCCGGAATAATGCCCCAGGCCACAATCGCTGCACAGACTCACCTTTTGGGTGGCAACGTATCTGTGATTGCTACCCTTGCTGAGATGCCACGTCAGAAGTTCTTCGGAGCGGATCAGCGACTCGAAATTCAGTACGAGAACGAAGATGTGACCGTAAAACTCGGCGATCACTCTCAGTCCATCTCACCGATGACGCTCACAGGAGAGCAAGGACTCGGAATTGGAGCAGAAGTTAAAACTACAGACTGGACGTTTAAAGGCACTGTCCAACGTTCACGATTCGTATTCCCAGTACAGGAACGATTCGCTGCCTCAGCCGCCTACCAGACATCACCATCGTCCTTTGTAAGCGCTAACTTGCTGCACCGCAACGAATTTTACGATGGCACCTTACTTACTTTGAGAAGTTCTTCGCAGCCGCTTGGTTCTTCTTCCCGTATGGATGTCGAGTGCGGAATCGACTCTTCTGAAGCGTTGCGAGATCCCTCCTGCTCGGTTCAGTTCTCAGATAGTGGCTCCCGATTGTCGTACCGAATACGAGCTCAGAAGGCGTCGGAGTCATTTCCCGGCACACTGGCAGGACTACGCCAGATTTCCGAATACGCATCCTTCAGGCTGAACGACAGATTCCGCCTCGACAATACGTATAGACGTTTCGATCGATCGTTGGGCGGCGGATTTGCGCGTTCGAGTTCTCTCGCGAAGGCTGGAGTCACATATACCGATCGCATTCACGGAGGTACATTGTACCTGACGGCGCATGGTATCCGCACTAAATCGACCTATTCCAATATTCGATCAGACGCGGATCGATCTGAACTTATTGCTCGAACAACCCTGGGATATCACATGCGTTCCATAGGGTTAACGGTATCTATGGAGGAAGGTAGAACGACCTCCACCAGCGAGCAGAAGGCAGGGAGTCTGCGCCGTTTCAAGACCAATTTCAGAGTTTCTCCTCTCCCAAGATGGACGCTGAACGCGTCAGTTGAAGCATCGACGGGCAGCCTTTCCGCTCTTTCTGTACGTCAGTCGCAGAAGCAGTATGGTCTCGGCTCCACGATCAGCCTGCCTCGTGAGTGGACGGCCAGTGTGATAGGATTTCACAGTCAGGTCAAAACCCTGATTGATCAGCAGTATTCATCTCTCAGAAGCGGCCTTTCCAAGTCATTTCGGTCCGGTCGTACTCTTTCCGCCCAGGTTCAGCTGAACCGGAGTACGGGTCGTAGTACCGTTCAAACGGCAGATTACCGCCTTTCATTTACTACTCCACTTTCCATGCCGTTTGGTGGAAAAGGATTTGACGATGAAATGCTGCGTGGTCGCGTGACCGATGAAGAAACGGGACTCCCATTGTCAGGCGTTCTCGTATTTCTGGGCGACAAACTTGCTATCTCTGATGACAAGGGACGATTTGTCTTCCCGAGACCTGAACTGGCTGTAGAATTCCTTCGCGTAGATCAGAACAGTATCGGCTATGATCGCACACCCGCCGCCGCCATGCCGATGGAAATCGATCCATCCTCGTTTCTGAACTCAGAATTGAACCTGATCATATCCAAGGCTTCCAGTATTACCGGAGACATTTTCATCTACCACAACAGTGCAAGCAGCGACCTGCTCGTTGGGAATCCATCAGACAAACTGGTTCAGGAAGGCGGAATCAATGGCGCGATAGTTCAGATTTCCAATGAGAAGCACAGACAGCGTACGAGAACATCACGCAGCGGATCTTTCAGGTTTGACCAGCTTCCATCCGGCGAATACACTATTGAGATTATTCGCATTCAACACGAAGAACACCAACAGATTAGCACGACTTCGTTTAAGGTTTTTGTAAAGCAGGGTGAAAGTGAATACGTGCTATTCAGGGTGGAGCCGAAACGCAAGTCGATAAGGATGATTCAGTCTTCGACCCTGTCAGTAGGTGATCCTAAAGACAACATTCGAAAAATACCTGTCCTCAAAGGAGATCACGTTTCTTCGGATTCCGTGAAAACCAAAAAGAATGATTGGAAGGCTCGCACTCCAAATCCTGAAACGCCTGTTCGAAATGAATCCAAACCTGCAAAAGGGAAATGGTCAGATCAGATGCTGGACTCTGCCAAAGAAGCCCCAAGCGATTCTCTGGACGCATTCTCTGCGGTATCAATACCGTATTACGTTGAAATAGAGGGAAATACAGCCAACGAGAAGAGATCCGGGCTCGTCATGCTTCTCTTTGTCCTGTGTGTGCTATTCGTCCTCCTGGACGTGGATCTTCTCGTTCGCCATGCGATGGATTCATTTGGCGGTCCCATCAAGTCGATGAATTCACCAGTCTGGCTCTGGACGATCAGGCAGGCAGCTGTTTATGCTCTTGGAATTGGATTTTTTACTCTCTGGGCTGGTGTGCTCGAAGGATTCGCTGTATCTCTGGCTCTTGGAGGCATTACAGTAGCCGTCGAATCGTGGAATACGTACCGAGCAATTGGGAATATCATGAACCTGACCTTCCTGAGACGGGCCGGATCGGGGTCCTGGATTCCATATAGAAACTCCACTGCTCGCATCGTCTCGATTTCCCTTGAGTCCGTCGAACTGGAGTTACTGAACGGAAATACCGTCAAAGTGGCCACCCATGCAATTCGACGCCTGTCACCGCGGAAATGGACGAGTAACTCAGTGGTAACAAATGAGTTTGAAATCCAGATATCCAGGATGTCGAATCTGAAGCTGGTCCGAAGCAGCATTGAGGAGACTCTGGCCTTGTACGCTCCCGAAGGAACATCCGGAAACGTCCATATCGAGTTTATAGATGTAAATGAAAGTGACACAATTGCTTCGATACGGACCGTAATCGACAAAGCTCGTCCTGATCATGGCATCATCAGTGCTGTGGTTGAGAAAGAGCTTGCCGCATACGGTGTTGAGCTGAGATCCGTCAGGCTTCATGCGCCAGATTCGCCCTTCGGCCCGCTCAAACTGGTTCAGCTCCCCGGTACCAAAGCGGCCTGAACAACCCCTTACAGCGCGGTTCAACCTGTCTGTATTGCCGGAAGGCGTTTGGGCCCGAAATCCGCACCGATCTGGATTCGGTCAATCTCCGAAGTTGAGAACTGATCCCTCGTATTCTTCCCCGTTAATCGAATAGCAATACTCGATCTGAGCGCTCTTGGCCAGCATTTCCGCCACCGAGCAGTATTTGCCCAGACCCAATTCGATCGCGCGCCTGGTCTTTTTCTCATCCAGAGTCCCTTCGAATCGATAGGACAAGATGATGCGCTCGTAGGTTGAGGGCGAAACACCATCCGGTTTGAATCCATCAACTTGCATATTGAAGCCGGTGAGCTCCTGACGTCCTTTCTTTAGTATAGAAACGATGTCACCCCCACTGCAGGCACCGATCGCAATCACGATCAGCTGCATGGGGCCTACTCCGTTGCCGTCGCCATCTTCGTACGCCGTTGCGTCATCGATGTCAACCGAGTGGCCGTCAGCATTGAAGCCGCGAAAATGGAAATCATTGTCCTGTTTTTCAAGGCGAACAGATACTTTGCCCATCAGATAGTCCTCAGTCGGTGGCGGATTCTTCTTCGTTCCAAGTCCAGGTACCAAGATCTTCCAAGGTGTGATAAGCCGTCAGGTCGTGTTGAATGGGTGTAATTGAGACCCACCCATTTTCGACAGCCCATAAATCGGTGTTGTCGCCTGTGTCCAGGTTTACAAATGTACCTGATAGCCAGTAGTATGGTCTGTTAAACGGGTCGAGTCGTTCAGCAAACGACTCCTCCCACATGGATCTGGCCTGTCTCGTAACCATGCAGCCTTGTAATTCGGACAGCGGAAGATCTGGGACGTTCACGTTGAGCAGAATTCCGGGCATCAACCCTCCCTGCAGTACACGAACTGCTATATCTTTTGCCACTCGTGCGGATGCTTCGAAGTCGCCCCCTCCCCATTTGCAGTAGGAAAAGGCGATTGCGGGTATTCCCAGAATGGCCGCTTCTGTGGCCGCGCTGACCGTACCGGAATAGATCACGTTTACAGCCGTGTTGGGCCCATGATTAATCCCAGAAACGACCAGATCAGGCTTTCTGGGGACGAGCTTGTCGAGTGCAAGCTTCACACAGTCGGCTGGAGTCCCCGAGACCGCATAGGCTTGAATCTGACCCGATGGTCCCCGGAATGGCCAGGGCCGGGCTCTGACAGGATCACGCATCGTTATCGCATGGCCTACCGCACTCATTTCCTGAAGCGGGGCAACGACTATCAGATCTGCAATTGAATCCAGAGCTGCAGCGAGCGACAGAATACCGGCAGCTTCAATTCCATCATCATTGCTGATCAGAATCAGCGGGCGATCATTTTTCATCTACGCATCATTGGTCTACACTTTGTGGCCTGGGCGAGTTGACTTACGCGATACTATCAACTCGAAGTTCAGTAGCTCTCATCATTCGACGGAAACTGACCGGTGCGAACATCGCTTATGTATTGCTGAACCCGCTCGGTAATAAGATCTCCCAGATGAGCATAACGACGAACAAAGCGTGGATTAAAATCAGTCGTTAATCCCAGGGCATCATGGGTTACGAGAACCTGGCCATCACAGGCTGGGCCTGCTCCTATTCCAATTGTGGGTACGGAAAGAGACTCCGAAACCTGCTTGCCCAATGGAGCCGGTATTTTCTCCAGCACGATTCCAAACACTCCCGCCTTTTCCAGCAGTACAGCATCCTCTTTCAACTCCTCTGCTTCGATCTCTTCCTGCGCTCGTACCTGGTAGGACCCGAAGCGGTAGATCGATTGAGGAGTCAAACCCAGGTGGCCCATAACAGGAATACCTGCCTCGAGAATGCGCTCGACGATCGGGATCACGGTCTTCCCTCCTTCAACCTTCACAGCATGTGCACCGGACTCTTTCATCACCCGAACGGCCGAAGACAGAGCCTCTTTGGAATTGCCCTGATAGCTACCGAAAGGCAAGTCTACGACGACAAGTGCCCTTCCTACCCCCCGCACCACGCACTGGGCATGGTAGATCATCTGATCCAGCGTTATCGGAAGAGTAGTCTCATGACCCGCCATGACGTTCGATGCCGAATCCCCGACAAGGATCACGTCCAGGCCAGCAGCATCCAGTATACGGGCTGACGTGTAGTCGTAGGCCGTGAGCATGGCAATACGAACGCCGGAGCGTTTCATTTCCTGAAGGGTCCGGGTCGTAACCCTGACTGCCTTATCCGGAGATGGTCTGGTGGACTCTGTACTCATATATATGGGGGCAGATATTTATGCGCGGGTCGCAATATAAAGAAAGGCGGGCGCCCTGTGGGCGCCCGCCTTTTAAAGCGCTTCGAATTCAAACTCAGTTCGAGGCAGTCGTGTCTTCTTCGATTTCAATACCGAGTGCCTGGGCAATATCGACATTGATATTGATAACCTTCTCAGGATTGACGTAAAGCAACGCAGGAGATCGAATGACGATGTCGAGTCCTTTCTCAGCTGAGATCGAATCGATTGCGTCCTGCACTTTCTGAAGCAGCGGTGCCATCAATTCGTCCTGACGTGCAGCCAGTTCCTGATCCTTGGCAGCCGCTGAATTCTGTATTTCTGCCTGGAGCGCGGCAAGTTCACCTTCTCGTTCTGCCTGACGTTCCGCCGACAGGAGCGGCTGCTGACGCTGGTACCGATCAACGCGTTCCTGAAAGTCCTCTGCAAGCGCCTGAAGAGCATCCTGGCTCGTGCGGTACTCTACTGCAATCTGCTGCTGGACGCCTTGATACTCAGGCATATACGTGATAATAATTTCAGGATCGGCATAACCAACCTTGAGAGCCTGTGCAGAGGCATCCGTCTGCGTAAAGCCTATCATCATGAAGGCTACTACGATGCTGAAAATGAATTTTTTCATGTCTGTTATTTAGTCACTTCGGCTGCGTGGCAGCGTTCGTGCTGGATTATGCGGTTGAACAAACGTTCAACCTGTTTTTGGAGTTTAGATGTGTCTCTTAACCGCGGGTACTCACAACGTCTATGCCAAGTTCTCTGAGAACGGTATCAGAAAGATCGAATTGATCGCGCTTGAACATGAACAGGAACTCCCCGTTGATATCAAATACGTAATCATATCCCTCAGACGTGGCCACTTCGTCGATTGCTTGAAGAATTTTTTCCTGAACTGGCCTCATGAGCTGTTCCTGATTCAGAAATATATCCCCTTCAGGGCCAAAATACTTGACCCGCAGTCTTTCCAGGTCTTCTTCGGCTCTCACGATTTCCTGTCTGCGCCGCTGCCGTTCTTCATTGGTATAAAGCAGCTCTCTGGCCTGGTATTCACGAAATTGCTCGTCCAATTCTCCTCGGAGACCATCCAACTCCTGTTGCCAGGTTTGGGCCATTCGGTCAAGCTGTTGTTGAATAGTCGCGTATTCCGGAAGAGCATTCAGGATATATTCGGAATCGATATATCCAATCTTCTGCTGTGCACTGGCAGACTGAAAAGGAATTACAAGCGCAAAAACCAGAGCAGCTAGAAGGGTAGACAGATTCTTAGTCATCGTACTGGCGTTGATTATTGACGGCGGAAGTTGGTAACAAGCTGTACAGTATTCAGGACTCCGTTACTTGTTACTGTCCGAAACTCTGGCCCAGGCTGAACTGGAAGGACCACTTTTTCGAGCCGTCGTGTTTGCTGTCAATCGCTTCAAATTCGTCAAAATTATAACCGTATGCCATTTCTACCATACCGAGAATCGGCAAGAAAAACTTCATTCCGAAGCCTGCTGACCGAAACAGATCCGTCGGATTGTACGATTTGAAGTCATGCCAAGCGTTTCCAGCGTCAATAAATGCATATGGGACGGCCTGAAGCTGCTCCGATTGAACGGCCGACCATTTCAATTCAGCAGAGTATTTATTCAATATCTGACCACCGAAGGGCTCGTTGTCAGATGCTCTCGGGCCAATTGCTCCTAAAGAGTACCCTCTCATATAGACGATGTCCTTTCCGAAGAAATTGAAAAAACCCTGCGTGTCGAAAGGAGAGCCACCAACAATGAAGCGTTCGAAGGCCACATCATCCCCATTCAATGATCCGATATACCCATAATCAGCGGCAAGGCTGAGAGACAGCTTCGGTGCGATAGGTGTATTCCAGGAGTTCTTCATTCTCCACTTGTGATACTGGATCAGATTTCCGAGCGGAGGCGCAATTTCAAGAGACAGGGAGAAAGTCGATCCACTCTGAGGGAAAAACGGATGATCCGCCGTGTTTCTGGAGAGGGACTGTTGGATTGTGATTTCCTGGCTCACACCAAATGGTAGTGTAGAAATCCATTCCTCATTGTTGTAATACTGATAACCCAGAGATGTCGAAGTCCTGAACCATGGATCAGGCCATTTCAAACGCTGCTCGAAAAATACACGCTGATTGAACGTCTGCAATTTTCCGCCTGAACTTCCCGATCTGATAATGTTCTGTGCGATGCGCGAGTAGGAAGTGGAGAACCCGACGGGCCTCGGTTTCCCTTTGAACCAGGGCTCGGTGAAAGAAAGTGAATACTGCTGATACAGGCGACCGCTGGTCTGGACACCCACAGAGAATCGCTGTCCATCTCCGGATGGGAGCGGCTTCCACTCCTTCGCTTTGAAGAAATTCTGCATCGAGAAGTTGTTGAACGTAAATCGCAGCATCAGAATCAGACCGAACTGACCCCAGGTACCAGATAATTCCAACTGATCGGTGCCAGCTTCCGCAAGATTGTATTGTAGATCAACTGTTTTGCTCTCTTCCCTGACGTCGATGCCAGGCCCACCGGCAAGAGATTCCTGCGTGAAATAGTTCAACTGCATCAGGCGCCTGATTGAATCCTGAATCGCATTTCGACTGAACGTGTTTCCCGGCACCGTGGTCAATTCACGTCGCACGACATGATCCTTTGTCTTGGTGTTGCCAGCGATATTTATTGTCCCGTAGTTGTAGACATCTCCCTCGAACAGGTCAAAAAGCAGGTCGAGGCTATCTCCCACAACAGTAATCCGAGGCTCGACACTGAAGCGCATATAGCCGGAATTGAAATACAGACTTGATACGTCTCTGTTCTTTCCGACACCATACAGATTTTCGGTCAACATCTTGGAGTTGTATGCATCTCCTTCGAGAATTCCGAGGCGCTCATTAAGCATTTCTTCCGGGAAAAGAGTGTTTCCCTCCCACTTGATGCTTCTGACGTGATACTGTGGGCCTTCGACAACTTCCAGGTCAACTACCAGGAATGGCTTCTTGCTGTCAGCATTCTCAATGAATACTGAGTCCCGAACGACGCGCGCATCGAAATATCCATTTTCATTGTACTTCGCAACGATGCGATCAAGATCTTTCTCGTACTCGCTGCGATCCATCTTGCCGCTACGCCAGAATCTGAGGCCACCTTTCGGTTTGGTTTCCATGGCACCGATTACCTTGGACTCGGACAAACCTTCGCTTCCGGAAATATTGATCTCGCGAACTTTTACTTTCGGACCACGATCTATCAGGAAGTCGACCGACTCCGTGTTATCAGGGTGGGACGATTTTGTCACTTCTACTTCGGCCAGAGGAAAGCCCTTCTCAGCGTAAAAGTCTGTGATGATTTGGACGCTTCTCGCGATGCTGTTCTCGTGGACCGGTCCACGCGTTACGAGAGGGACCTCTTTGCGCAGGTCTTTTGCGTGTCCCTTCTTTATTCCCGAGAACTGATACTCCCTCAATTTGGGGACTTCGCGCACCCGGATCACCAGATATACCCCCTGACCGACCTTTCTCTCCTGAACGATCTGGACATCTTCATAGGTACGCAGACGATAAATAGCCCGAATGGCATCTCCGAGAGCAGGATCGCCCGGAATCGTCATTTTCTGTCCTATGAGAAGACGAGACGTCTGCTGCACAAAACTGTTGGAATAATCGTCACTCGTGCCTTCAACGGAGATTCCGAGAATTTCAACAATCTCAGGGTTTCCAAGGGGACCGCGCGCATCTGAGAGCGCCTGACCGGTCAATTGCGCGTGCGATGCTCCCGTTACTGTTGCCAGTAGAAGTAGGATAAAAAGGGCTTTGAGCCTCATGAAGTACTGCCTGTTTCGATTCCTGCGAGTTCCGGAATGATGATCCCGCTTCTTAGAAGCGCATGAACGGTTCGCGCCAATTCGGGTTTCCTCGTTATCGGGGCAATCCGCTGTGCCGTCTTAACGAAGCCGGGAGGTCGATTATTGTCTCTCCGACTCGATATCAGCTTTCACTTAGTACCCTGCCAAAGCGGCGCTCACGTTCCTGAAAATCTCGAATGGCTGCATACAGATTCTCTCTCCTGAAATCCGGCCAGTAGACCGACGAAAAATGGAGTTCGGTGTATGCGGACTGCCAGAGCATGTAGTTTGAAATTCGACGCTCTCCTCCCGTTCGCACAAGCAGATCAGGATCCGAAAAGTCAGAGGTGGAAAGATGACGGGAAATGAGGTTTTCATCAATCTCTTCCGGATTTAATTCACCCGCTTTGATCTGAACAGCCAGAGATCTCATTGCATGGGTCAAATCCCATCTTCCGCTATAAGAAAGTGCCAGTGTCAGCGTCATTCGGTTATAGTCCGCGGTGTCTGAAATCACTTCTTCCAATTCGCGTTGACAGGCTGAAGGCAGTTTTTCGATATCCCCAATGGCGTTCAGGCTTATCTGATTGTCGTGAAACGTTACGGCCTCGCGCTTAAGTGCCTTGATCAACAGTTGCATCAGCGCGTTGATTTCGGCGAGAGGTCTGTTCCAGTTCTCGGTCGAGAATGTGTACAGCGTGAGGTTTGGGATACCCAGCTCAGCACACGCTTCGGTTACGTCGCGCACTGAGTGTACTCCAGCCTTGTGGCCTTTCACTCTGGGGTATCCGCGTTCTTTTGCCCATCTACCATTTCCGTCCATAATGACGGCAATATGTTTGGGCAGCGGACCATTCTGCTTGAGCTGCAGCTGTATTTCAGAATCTGCCTTGCTCACGATCAGAGTTTGAGCAAATCATTGAAAATGACGAAGACCATGAATGCCAACAAGATCATCATTCCAACCTGCTGTAAAGCCATTCTGATCTTGAGGGATGGCTCTTTTCGAACAATGCCCTCATATATGAGAAAGACGAGGTGTCCACCGTCAAGAGCCGGAATCGGTAAGATGTTTATGATCGCCAGAGTGATGGACAGCATCGCAACGATATTCCAGAAAAACGGAGCTCCCATGTCTGCTGCTTCCTTTGTGACCTTGGCGATCATGACCGGTCCGCCAATGTTTTGACGGAAGCTGTCTTGGCCAACGAAAATGCGTTTGAGACTGGCTGCAACCATTCGTGTGTTTGTCCACGTATCAGCTGTTCCACTTATGATCGCCTCACCCAGTCCGTAGTCCTTTAAACGGATGAGCTGCGTAATCCCCATCAAATACTGACCGGAAGAAAGATTGGCGGCCATCGTGACTTCATAACCAACTCCGCCAATTGTCTGGAGCGAATCCGGAAGCCTAACCGCTCCTCCGCCCACAGCCTGGGAAATCGAATCAGGACGGACAAACCTGAGCACGAACTCCTCTCCTTCCGTGGCCTGCAAGGCCAGGGGGATTTCAGAAAAGAACGTAATAGTTGAATCACCCACGTTTGTGATTCGGTCTCCCGGAAGTAGTCCTTTCTCTTCTGCTGGAGTATTGACACCAACAAATCCGACAATTGCAGGATCGAAGTCTATCCCGAAAGAACCTCCGGACTCATTCAGTTTTGTCATTATGTCGCGAGGACCTTCCAGACGAAGCAGTTCCCCTTTTCGATCGACATCGATGATCAGTGGATCGGCCAGAAGCAACTCTTCCATGCCCCCCAGGCCCTCCAGGACATCGACAGGTTTGCCATTCACCGCCGAGATCATGTCGCCGGTTCGCAGTCCCATTTCGTGAGCGACAGATTGCTCTGAGACCACGACGGCTCCCACAGCCGGATCATACGCTTCACCGTAGCCGGCCTTGAGCGTTATGAAGATTATCGCTGCGAGAATAAAGTTGAATAGAACGCCTCCCGTAATAACCAGGATTCGTTGCCACACCGGTTTGGCCCTGAACTCGTAAGGCTGAGGCTCGGCTTCCATGAACTCTGTGTCCATGCTCTCATCGACCATTCCGGCAATCTTGACATAGCCCCCCAGAGGAGTGAGGCCAATGACGTATTCCGTTTCGCCAACTTTTTTGCCTATGATTTTCGGTGGAAATCCGACAGAGAACTTTTCGACCTTCATCTTGAAAAGCTTGGCGAACAGGAAGTGTCCCAGCTCGTGGATGAAGACCAGAATCATAATGGCCAGCAGAACCCAACCGACGTAGGGCAGAAAATTTAGAATCGCGTCCATGGATTCCCCTGTGACGGGGCCGCTTGGTAATATTTATTCAGACTTGGTCTGAAGGGAATGTAGAGAAGCGCTCTAATTCGCGTCTACACCAGCTAGTTCCTTGACCAGTGACCGAGCCTCAATATCTATTTCGAGACGAGCCTCTATTGAATCAGCAGCATCCGGTGTGATCCGCTGCATTACGCTGTCAATCAGAGAAGAGATGCGATTGAAATTAATTTTTTCGCCGAGAAATAAGGCAACGGCTTCTTCGTTTGCTGCATTCAGTGCCGCCGGCATCGCCCCTCCCACATTCAGCGCCTGGTATGCAAGGGCCAGATTCGGATATCGCTCAGCTTGAGGCGCTTCAAATGTCAATGCTTGAGGCTTAGACCAGTCAACCGTTGGGTGCGATGCATCCCACCGTTCTGGAGCGCTCAATGCGTATTGAATAGGCACCTTCATATCCGGGGGGCCCAGCTGCGCTTTCGATGACCCGTCTTTGAACTGGACCATCGAGTGGATAATAGACTGTGGGTGTATTACTACATCGATCCTGCTTGCCTCAATTCCAAAAAGCCATCTGGCTTCGATCACTTCCAATCCTTTGTTCATCATCGTCGCCGAATCAACGGTAATCTTTGATCCCATGCTCCAATTCGGATGACTCAAGGCTTCAGGTAGAGTGATTGATTCGAATGTGGACATATCGCGTTCGCGAAACGGTCCTCCAGATGCCGTCAATATCAGTCGGTCGACGGAATCCGTCTCTTCACCGATCAGACACTGATAGATCGCCGAGTGTTCGCTGTCCACCGGAAGAATTCGAGAATCGAACTGTTCGGCCAGACCCCGGATCAGATCTCCCGCTACTACCATCGTCTCCTTGTTCGCAAGAGCGATCCTTCGGCCGCATTCGATGGCAGCGACAGTCGGAAGCAGTCCTGCCGAACCGACCATTGCCGTTACAACGACGTCTACATTCGGCCATCTCGCCGCGTCCAGGATTCCTTCACTTCCTCCATGAACCCGTCTGCCCAATCTGGCACTCAAGTCTTTCGCGAGTGCCGTGTCATGTAGAGCCACACACTCTGGTTCGAATTCCCGAACCTGCCTTTCCAGAAGATCAACATTGCGACCCGCCGCCAGGGCCACGATTGTGAACCGCTCCGGATGCGCGCGAACGATTTCCAGTGTCTGCGTGCCGATGGACCCGGTACTTCCCAGGATGCCCACACGGACCATTTCTTTTGAAGACGAAGGCATCAAGTCCTTCAACGGTGTTGGTTTTTGAAGCAGGCCTTGAGTTTTAGGGTAAGATTGCGTCCCTAAATCAAGATCGCCGAAACTTACGGGCCTCCGGCGCGATATTAAAGCGCTTCCCTCCGGAATGGTGAATTGTGCACTCCGGAAATTATCCAGTTGAGCAATGGAAATTATTTAATGCGATTTCGCCACTTCATCCTTGCCTGGATTCTTGCCATTGCGCCGGTTGGGGCTCTGTTTGCACAAAATGTTGACAGTTCACAGGTTGGAAGATTCCAACTCGCGGAATCCTTCCTGAGAGCTGCACAGTTTGAGAGAGCAATCGGTATGCTGGAAGGTCTCTACGAAGAAAGTCCGGAGACCCATGTTTTTTATGAGCGTCTGAGGGAATCGTACGAAAGCGTCAAACGCTACGATGCAGCTATCGCCCTGGTTGATGACAAGATTGGTTCAGAAGCAGCGCCGACCTCGTATATCACCGAAAAGGCACGACTCCTCTTTCTGAAGGGTGATGAGGAAGAAGCCAAACAAGTGTGGCAGACTGCTATCGACGCGAACCAAGGCTCGCCGAGCGTCTACCTCCTTGTCTACCGGTCACTCATGCAGATTCGACTCTTCGATTTCGCTATCGAGATTCTGGAACAGGGGCGTGAAAGACTGGAAAACGAGACTCTCTTCCAAACTGATCTTGCTCAGCTATACAATCTTACCTCCCAGTATGGTAAGGCCGTGTCGCAATACCTGGAGCTTCTCAAGATCAATCAGAACCAGCTCAGTTATGTCAAAAGCCAGCTTGGTCAGTTCCTTGTAAACGAACAGGCACTTTCCGAGAGTATCGAGGTGGCTGAGGAAGGTGTTGGAAACGAACCACTCAATCGATCTTATCGTGAGCTACTGGCCTGGCTTTACATCGAGGCCGGCAGCTTCCGCGAAGCACTGGCCGTGTATCGGGCTGTCGATCGTCTCGAACGTGAAGAAGGGCGAATGCTCTTCGCATTCGCCCAGATCGCGGCCGACGGTGGGGCTTACGATGTCGCTCTCGAAGCCTTTGACGAGGTACTCAGGCGCTATCCCGATGCCCCGTCAGCTCCTGACGCATTGCGCGGACTCGGCATGATGCAATCCAAATGGGCTGAGACTCTGGGCGAACGGGTTTACGATCTTGCAGGTGAACGCCTGGAGCGCAACCATTATGACGAGGCCCTGGATACCTTCCAGCGTTTCCTGATTGACTACCCGCTGCACTCCCAATTCCCTGATGTTCTCAGACGAATTGGAGTGCTGCACCAAGACATCTTCTTCGATTTCGTTTCTGCCGAAACCGTACTCAGAGAAGTGATTGGTCGATATCCACAGACCGAGGCCGCTAATCAGGCTGCTTTCGATCTCGGAAGGCTCGCCATAACGCAAAACAAACTCGGTGACGCCCGCGTCCAGTTCAGCCGCCTTCTTACCAGGCTCAGAACTGGAGACCTTGCTGACCAGGCTCGCTACGAACTGACTCTGCTTCATTTCTACCAGGGCGATTTCGACGCAGCTCAAGGATTTACGCAAGCCATGCAGGAAAACACATCTACCGACGTTGCCAATGACGCCATTGCCCTGAAGGTGCTGCTTATTGAGAGTATGGGGCCGGACTCACTCAACACTCCGCTCCGGCGTTTCGCGAGAATCAAACTGCTGACACGCCAACGATCATGGGAGGTCGCGAAGCATCAGCTCGAAGATCTACTCAATGAGTTCGGGCTCCATGCGCTGGCGGATGATATGCTGTTTCAACGAGCTGAACTTCAGGCCAGGACCGGCGACCTCGAAGGAGCCATTCAGGCCTACCTGGAACTACCGCTTCTCTACCCGGCCAGCTTCCTTGGAGCAAGGAGCCTGTTCGAAGCCGCCACACTTCAAGCTGAGCAGCTTGGCGACAAAACTGCGGCAATTCAAACGTTTGAGAGAATACTCGTAGAGTATCCCGGCTCTCTACTCATAAACAACACCCGTGAAGCAATCCGATTACTAAGAGGCGATGAGGTTTAGGCGATGAGATTGAGAACAGTTCTTTGTTTTCTGGTGATTGTTGCTCTGGGAAGTTCTTCTGCCCGGAGTCAAGATATTCTGGTCCCGATGGATGAGACCCAGTCGGATCACCTGAAGGCGTACGGGGTGACTTTCTGGTCCCTCGAGAGAAGTGTGGATGTGGATTGGCTCCTGAACTATCGGGGAGGGTCCTTCCTCATCTCGCATGATCCTGCTATCGAATCAGAACTCCGAGTCCGTGGAGTGACCTATGAGCTTTTAAATGGCTCCCAGACGGCTTCGATCATATCGGCTGTAGAAAGCGATGCTGCAAATACGAGTATTGTTCGTCTCGAGAAACCACCGCGTATCGCTGTTTATGCTCCGGATCAGACGCTGCCGTGGGATGATGCCGTGTTGCTGGCTCTTACCTATGCCGAAGTACCATACGAGATGATTTATGACGATCAGGTACTGAGGGGAGATCTCGAGGATTACGACTGGTTGCATTTGCACCATGAGGACTTCACCGGTCAGTATGGAAAATTTTTCAACTACCGTGCCACACCCTGGTACATCGAGCAGCAACGCAGGGCCGAAGTTTCGGCAAGGAGCCACGGCTTCAGGAAAGTCAGCGACCTGAAAAAGAGTGTTGTTGCGACTATTCGCGATTATGTGGGTGGTGGCGGATTTTTGTTCGCGATGTGTTCCGGGACTGACACATTTGACATCGCACTCGCCGCTCACCTGACGGATGTAGTACCGGCGGAATATGATGGTGATCCGATAGACCCGGACGCGCTCTCAAGACTGGATTTTCAGAATACATTCGCTTTTTCTGATTTCAGGCCTACGTTCAACGCTCGCGAGTACGAGCACTCGGACATCGATGCGGGACCTCCTCCCCCGCAACTCCGAAATCCGGCAGTAGACTATTTCACTCTGTTCGAGTTCAGCGCGAAATATGACCAGGTCCCGACGATGCTGACCCAGAATCACGTTCCGACGATCAAAGGGTTCATCGGACAAACAACCAATTTCCGGAAATCTGCGATCAAGCCCAACGTGGTAATTCTGGCCGAGGCTCCCGGTCGTGATGAAGTTCGATATCTGCACGGCACGTTTGGCGAAGGTACGTTTACGTTCTATGGCGGCCATGACCCGGAAGACTACCAACACTTCGTTCAGGACCCCCCGACTGACCTGAGCCTTCACAAGCATTCACCGGGCTACAGGCTGATATTGAATAACATCCTCTTCCCTGCCGCCAAAAAGAAGAAACAGAAAACCTGATCAATGGAACGAAGCAGTAAACCTGTATCCTCATCACACTCGATAATGAGTGAGTTGGTGTTGCCAAACGACACCAACGGTCTGGGAAATCTCATGGGCGGCCGTCTACTGCACTGGATGGACGTTTGTGCAGCAATCTCGTCGCAGCGACATGCCGGAAGCATCTGTGTGACGGCCTCGGTCGATTCAGTTGAATTTCATTCTCCTATTCTGCAGTCGGAAATAGTCACAATTCAGTCTCAGGTGAATCGCGCTTTTCGAACATCGATGGAAATCGAGCTTCTCGTTGACGCCGAAAATCCACGCACCGGCTCGAAACGGAGGTGTAACAGGGCATTCTATACTTTTGTGTCCGTCGATTCCGAGGGGAAACCCAAAGTGGTTCCTCTTGTCACACCGGAGACCGAAGAACAGAAAGTCCGATACGAAGAAGCAGAGCGTCGGCGTGATTTTCGGCTTTTTCTCGCCGGACGTCTCGATTCTGACGGTGTCCAAAGCATCAGCGACTACATTGACGCCGTGAAAGATGCCCACTCCAGTTAAGCGTTGGTTTCTATGCCTCGTGTTGGCAGGATCGCTGGCTCCAGATATTTCAGCGCAATCGTTTCGCGACGTTCGACCTTTCGCAATTGGTGGCATGGTTGGTCCTACGTCAGGGACAACATTCAAGGTCACGTTTGAGGAAAACGTCGACAAAAACCACACTCAGAGCATCGACCTGAACCTGACGTCGGACTTCGACGACTATCTCCTGGGTTCTGCCCACGTTACTCGTAATTCGCCCCTACCTGACTCCCCGATGTCAATCTTCCTCGGCCCCGGTTTCTTCATGGGATTTGAGGGTAAAGAGGCCTTTTGGGGTCCTTCCACCAATATCGGTGCCTTCTTCGTCCAAACCAGATATGAAGTTTTTTTCCAGATAATGCCCCGCATCAGAATTACTCCCGATGTTCGTGGCGAATTCGGGGCGTCAGTCGGGATGAGATACCTTTTCTGAAACCGGCAAGCCCTGAAATCGTTATGCGGGCGTCCATGCGAAACTAGTCGGAAACCGATTCTCGGAGAGATATTTTGCATGTCGGAGGCTGGTCTGAAGCGAAAACCGGCCTTACTGGACGGATCTTCGGACGTTTTGCCGCTCACCACTTTAAACAAACTTGTTCAACAGAGTCCTCATAACTGGAGCCAATGGCCTGCTTGGACAACACCTTGTCCGGCTCATGGGTCGTATGCCTGAATATGATGTCCTGGCGACGGGGCAGGATATGGAGCCCCGGTTTTCGGGCGGCTCATGCGGATACACGCGCCTCGACATTACCGATCAGACTGCCGTAGAGCGGATTTTCGATGACTTTGCGCCTGACGTGGTAATTAACTGTGCCGCTATGACCCAGGTGGACCAGTGCGAAACTGAGAAAGAAGCGTGTTGGCAGATCAATGCGGTCGCGGTCGAGCTGCTTTCAAAGGCGTGCCTTAAGACTGGCGCACGGTTGGTTCAGATATCAACCGACTTCGTTTTTGACGGTGAAGATGGACCGTACAGAGAGAATGCAAGACCAAGCCCGCTCAGTTACTACGGTCGTTCGAAGCTGGCCGGAGAAAATTACGCGCGCGGGGCAGGTACCAACAAATGGTCGATTGTCCGCACTGTGCTTGTCTACGGAGTTGCTGAAAATGCAAAGCGGTCCAACTTCGTGGTCTGGCTCAGAACGAAGCTGGAGGCGGGTCAACCGGTTCGTATTGTCACGGACCAGTGGCGAACTCCTACTTACGTTGTGGATCTGGCGTCGGCCATTGAACGGTTGGTTCGATTCAAGAAACACGGTGTATTTCATGTTTCAGGAAGAGAAAACATGTCCGTCCATGATTTTGCTCTGCTGATTGCGGAGGCCTTGAATCTGGACAAGAACCTGATAAGCCCTGCAGACGCATCGAGTTTTTCACAGGTTGCCTCGCGGCCCGCGAAATCCGGATTCATCATTTTGAAAGCGGAAACGGAGTTGGGATTCAAGCCCCACTCATCCAGAGACGCAATACTCGAAATCGATAGAAGGATTTCGCGATACGACGAAGCTTCCTGAAACTTGCGTCCTCGCGGGTGCTCATTCTGATGCCTAAATCCCCGGGCTCGATTCCCTGCAGACATGAATCACACGTTTTTCGCGTGTTGACGCCATCAACTGTTAGTACCTTTTATCCCTGATCCCGAATCCTGGCCACGCGCGAGGATCATCACCCGGTTTATCATACCGCCTAGAAGACGAGTTCAATGCTTGATATCCAGTTCATCAGAGACAATACCGAAACGGTAAAGGGTGCCCTGACCAACAAAGGAATAGGTGAGGAATCTCTCGTCGACCGCGTTCTGGATGCGGATGAGAAACGCCGGGCTCTGACAACCCAGCTTCAAGAGACACAAACGGAAGCTAATCAGGCCGCGAAAGAGATTGGCCTGCTCATGAAAGAAGGGCGCAAAGACGAGGCCCAATCAGCGATTGAAAACAATGCACGTCTAAAATCCAGCGTCAAAGAACTGGAAGTTTTGCAGCGCGAAGCTCAGACCACTCTTGAGAGCCTGCTATTTGAGATTCCCAACGTGCCTCACGAAACGGTGCCTGTGGGCCGCACTCCGGACGAAAATCAGGTGGTTTTTGAAACTGACCCGCATCCCGGCTTCGATTTCGAGCCCGTTCCCCACTGGGAGTTGACGGACAAGCTCGATCTGGTGGATTTTGATCGCGGTTCAAAAGTGACTGGGGCCGGATTTCCGTTCTACAAAGGCGGTGGCGCACGATTTCAGAGGGCGCTCATCAATTTCTTTCTCGATTCCGCCGCTGAGGCAGGGTATATCGAATTGCAGACGCCGCTCGTTGTAAACGAAGACTCGGCAAGAGGCACAGGACAATTGCCGGACAAGGAGGATCAGATGTATGAGGCCGAGCGTGACGGATTATACCTCATTCCGACTGCTGAGGTACCTGTCACAAATCTACATCGCGACGAGATTTTTCAGGAAACCGATCTTCCGCTCAGATACTGTGCCTACACACCATGCTTTCGTCGAGAGGCTGGATCCTACGGAAAAGATGTTCGCGGCTTGAATCGATTACATCAGTTCGATAAGGTCGAATTGGTACACTTTGTGACTCCAGAGAGTAGCTATCAAGCACTTGAGCAGTTGAGGGAGCATGCCGAGAGTCTTCTGATCAAGTTGGAGCTACCATACAGGCGACTGTTGATGTGTACGGGCGATATGGGCTTTACTCAAAGCAAGAAGTACGATTTGGAGGTCTGGAGTTCTGGACAGAAACGCTGGTTGGAGGTTTCTTCTATTTCTAATTTTGAGGCCTTCCAGGCTCGACGAATGAAGATCCGGTTCCGAGCTGAAGATGGAGGAAAGCCTCAGATCATTCATACGCTCAACGGAAGCGGAATGGCGCTTCCGCGAATGGTCGCAGCTTTGCTGGAGAATAACCAGCAAAAAGACGGTTCCATAAGGATTCCAACCGCTCTCGTGCCTTATTTCGGTTCCGAAGTACTGCAGTAGGGCGGCAAAACCAGAAACGGCTGATCTGAGTTGTTTTGGCAGTTTTTAGCCAAATGACTTGAAATTGTGACGGTTTTATGACATTCTGGATAGGATCGAATTCGACGATGAGTGTTATAATTGGATAGCCAAACCGTCGATACCAGAAGCATTCATTCGTTCAGGCGATTACTAAATGAATCCTTTCGATAGTCGTGGTGTCCCGAACCACCGAATCAATTCCAGCATGGATGAGCACACGTCTCCCGTGACGGAGGACGAAGCGCATCATCTTTTGTCTCGTCTTACCTATGGCGCGACCATCGATCGTCTCGCTGAGTCTGTTGGATTGACGGCCGGAGAGATTGTGGACCAACTGCTCGACGAAGCTGAAGCGCCTCTCCCCCCAGCTCCATCATGGATCACCGTTCAGCGCCCACCTCGAGGTGCGCCGTCTGAAGATTTTACAGCGTTCAACGCGAGCAACAGGACCTGGAGGGATGAACTTCGCACCTCCTGGATTCAGGACATGGCGGAAAATGGACTACGTGGAAGGCTTGCCTTGTTCTGGCACAATCATTTCGTAACGAGCTACGTCGTGTATTCCTATGCCGCTATGGGATACCACTATCTGAAGACGTTGCAGACTCACTCAACGGGAAATTTCAAGGATTTTGTCCATGCCGTCGGTCGTGATTCAGCCATGTTGGTATATCTGGATGGTGACACAAACAGGGCTTCCGCTCCAAATGAAAACTATGCTCGTGAACTGCTTGAGTTGTTCACGATGTCCCCTGTTGGGCCTGACGGTTCTCCGAATTACACGGAGGATGACATTCAGGAAATCTCTAGAGCCATGACAGGTTGGAGAATTACTCCTTCATCGACATGGTTTTCATACATGTTATTCACCCGTTACGACGACGGGGACAAAACCATATTCGGGCAAACATCAGACTTCAACTACAATGAAGTCATCGACCTGATTTTCCAGGAAAGAGCAACTCAGATTGCCCACTTCATCGCCGAGAAACTCTATTGCGAGTTCATCTATCAGGATCCTGACCCGGAAGCGATAGCAGACCTTGCACAATCCTTCGTCGATTCTGAATTTGAGCTTCGTCCTGTACTTCGAAAACTGTTCACCAGCCAACGGTTTTTGGACCAGAATTTCGCGGGATCTCGAGTAAAGTCTCCAGTGGAATTCCTACTAGGGCATTTCCGGGAAATCGACATATTGCCTACAGAAGATCAGGCAGAAGAAATTTGGCGCGGCGCTGCTGAAATGGGCCAGAGTATTTTTGATCCTCCGAACGTTGCCGGATGGCCAGGCCAGCGCTACTGGCTCTCCACAGACACACTCCCGAAACGCTGGAGCTCTTCAGAGTATTTGAGTTCGCGTTCCATCTCGCGAGTGTATCTCATAAACTTCTCCGAAAACCTGGTCGGCCAGGCCAATATCTATGCAGGAGTAGATCTACCCGTCGCACTTGCGAAACACTTCCTGAAGGTGCCCATCGATTGGGTTGAAGTACCAAATATTTCAGAGCCATTCGAGGGAGATCTAGACGCCAATCCGCTTCCAGAATGGTTGGTCAATGGACCGGAGAACCAGCGAAACCTCGTCAAGCTCTTCCTCGGATCCGTGCCGTGGTACGAATATTCGATTCGAACCGGAGTGGGGCACGTCATGATCGCCAACTTCCTGACGAAGCTGTCGCAATTTCCGGAATACCAACTCATTTAACAGGAGAACGAACGATGTGTGATCACAATCACAGTTCTCCTATCAAGGGAGAGCGACTCGAAGACGGCAAACACCACGCCACTCATCACCGACAGTGGTCCCGTCGCCAATTCATGGCAGGGTTGGGAATGTCCGCGACTGGTGTCGCGATGACACTGGGAGGAGTTCCTATCAAATCTTACGGGGCATCCCCTCTACTGTCGAAGCTGCGCAATAATCAGAGTGACCGGATTCTTGTTTTGGTTCAGCTTTCTGGCGGTAATGATGGACTCAATACTGTTGTTCCCTACACAAATGATGTGTACTACCAGTTGAGGCCCAACATTGACATCGCGGCAAATTCGGTCCTACCGCTTACCACTGATCTGGGGCTCCATCCTCTTCTGGCCCCGTTTGAAAGCATGTATCACGATGGCACCCTTGAGATCGTTCAGGGTGTTGGATACGAGAATCCCGTTCTGTCACACTTCTCGTCTACGGACGTGTGGGCGACTGCCTCCGACCCATCGGATATCGGATTATCAGGCTGGCTGGGCAGGTATCTTGAAGACACCAATCCAGAGCATTTCGAGAATCCAGCAAATTACCCATTGGCCATCCAACTGGGAAATGGATCTCCGCTGGTATCTCAGGGGTCTGTAACCGGTATGGGAGTGACGTTCCCGGATCTGGACCTCCTCCGGCGCTTTTTCGAGACTGGCAGCCTGTACGATGAACAATTTGCTCCTGCTACTCCCTACGGAGGCGAGCTCTCCTACGTGCGGTCCATCGCAAACAACGCTGTTCGATACGCTGATACCATAACAGTGGCGGCTGACACCGGCATTAACCTGGCTGAATATCCATCAACCAATGGGCTGTCAGGAAATCTGGCGACAACAGCACAGTTAATTCGTGGAGGGCTTTCCACGAGTATCTATCACCTGAACCTGGCTGGTTTTGACACACATTCTGGTCAGTCCGGAAGACACGCCACGTTGATGGAAACTTTGTCTCTCGCGCTGTCATCGTTCATGCAGGACCTTCAGGCCGATGGACTCGACGAAAGGGTTCTGGTCATGACTTTCTCCGAGTTCGGACGAAGGATTTATCAGAATGGCTCCGCCGGAACAGATCATGGTACAGCGGCACCCCTGTTTATTCTTGGCGGAGGCGTTAATGGTGGAATTATAGGGGACCACCCGAGCTTGACGGATCTCGACCGGGGTGGCAATATGATAAATGGAATCGATTTTCGATCGGTCTACGGCACCGTCTTGACCGATTGGTTCGGACTCCCCAATAACGATGTGACCGAATTATTGGGCCAGGACTACGGTCAGATTCCGATCATCGATTCCATGTTCTCGACGAGCACGGATCAGACAACGTTGCCGCAGTCAATTTCGCTTCTCAGCAACTATCCGAATCCGTTCAGCGGACAGACGCTCCTAACCTTCGACATGGATCGCGCGGATCACGTATCGTTGTCTGTGTTCGACATGGCTGGGCGGCGAGTGGCGTCACTGACCGACCAGACGCTTCCTCCGGGATCACATGAACTGAGTTTCGAGGCCAGAGGACTACCAGCGGGTGTGTACCTGGCACGGCTTCAGACGTCTTCGGGAACGCTTACGAGAAAGCTCGTCGTCGTTCGATAACTGTTTGTTAGAGAGCCTGTGCGCCGAACTCACGTTGAATGGTCTTCTCCGCGAGCGTCTCATTGCTCACATCCGTGCTTTTTCTCGTGACACCCGGAAACTGATCGATCAGATCTGTCCTGACCTTTTTACCTGTACCGGCGGAGGTCGGAGACGACTCATGAATATAAAAGTCACTGTTCGGCAGAGACCCGTTGTAGACCCGGGCCTGCGCGGAGGCTTCAGCCATGGAATCATCTGAGGAGTTCCTCAGCTCTCTGAACAGGTCATTCGAGCGTTTTTCGAACAGGTCAAAACCGTGTACGAAAAATGCCATATCCCGCTCAAGTGATTCATCAACGGCGCTAATCTGAGAGTCGATGCGGGAAAGCATGCAGCTCAGAGCGAAAATAAATGTCGCCGTGTCGCCGAGCCGAGCTTGAACCACCTGCTTCACAACTATCTGCTCCTTGTGCCACTTTGATGCCATTTTGAACTTGTGGGCATGGGTTTGCACGAGCTTTTCCAGTCTTTGAGCGTAAGGTTTCAATTGCGCATTGACAACTGATACGGATGGCGCTGCCGGGATATAACCGAGAAACAATTCGGACGCCAGTGGCACTGCTCGGACCATGACTTTTGGACTGAAGGCATTTTTCAGAAACTTGCCAATGTTGGCTGCGAACGAATCATCTGAGTCCCAGGTCAGGGCCTGTTGGATCATGATCATCTGTTCCGCCAGCTGTTTTCCTCCATAACCAAAGATGAAAGGCTGCATGACTTCATTGGAGCCTTCCACAATCCTGTGGATTCGGTTGTCGCGCCAGAGGCGTTCCAGTTCGTTCTCCGTCATGTAGCCTTCGCCACCCATGATCTCCAGAGCATCGTCTATGGCTTCCCAGCCAATCTGCGAACAGAACACCTTCGTCATGGCCGTTTCAACCATAATGTCCGTATCTCCTCGATCCAGCATACCCGTCATCATGTACAGAATGGAGTCCATGGCATAAGCATGGGTGTACATCCGAGCGATTCGCTGCTGGACCAGTTCAAACTCTGCAAGAGGCCGCTCAAACTGGTGTCTGGTTTCAACCCACTTCGTCGCCTGATCCGCGGCCCGCTTTGTCGCACCCGTGATTCCGGCCGACAACGTGCATCGACCATAATTCAGACAGGTCAACGCGACGTGAAGCCCGCGACCTTCTTTGTGCAACAGGTTTTCGACGGGGATTTTCACATCCGTGAATCGAATCCGCGCCTGCCAAGTGCCCCGTATTCCCGTTTTTGAGCGATTGGATTCGAAAATGTCAATCCCATCCATATCCGGCGTGCAAATGAGCGCGGTCACTTTGTCCCTCTTCTCGCCGGTTCGGGCGTCAGCAAGACTCTGATTCGCCATCACCGTATACATTCCGCTCAATGCCCCGGACGTGCTCCACTTCTTTTCTCCATTGAGAAGGTAGTATTTGCCATCAGCCGACAGCTCACATCTCGTCTCCTGCCCTGCTGCATCGGATCCCACTTGTGGCTCCGACAGGCAGAACGCGGAAAGGTACTCTCTCGCAACGCCGGGAAGATATTTTTGCTTCTGCTCTTCGTTTCCAAACAACATAATGGCCTTGCAGCCGATCGACTGGTGCGCTGAAACCATGACCGAGGAAGAACCGCAATGCGCTCCTATCATTTCCAGCACACGATTGTAGCTCGTAATTCCAAGACCCAGACCACCGTATTCTTCGGGCACGGTCATGCCCATCACTCCCAACTCAAAAAGTCTTCGGATAGCCCATTCTGGAATTTCCTGATTTTTATCTATTTCGATCGTGGGATGTTCATTCTTCAGATAGGCTTCCAACTTCACGAGGAGCGCGTCACATTTTCCTTGCTCTTCTGCAGACACCTTCGGATAATCTGATATCAGATCGTTTCTGAATCGACCCCAGAACAGGTTTTTGGCGAACCCCATTTCACCGGGTTCGGGCCCCATCATCACTTCGATGTCGCGGATCATTTTCTGATCCTGTTCAGAAACGTTTTTAAGATTGAGTTTGTCGATTCCCATTTCAGATTATTCAGGTCCGTTTGCTTGTTCTCCCTCGTGCGCTTTTCGCTCGATTTCAGGCGTTTATCGCTGTTTTCACCCGTCGGTTCCGCATCCCGTGGTGGCTTGTACGTCGTCAGGTGAACAGTGTTAACCTCAAACGTGTGAGTACCGTTCCTTATGGGTATATTCAGCGGCTTTTCAGACTAAAAACGAACCCCATCAATTTACTGTGAATGTGACTTTTTCTCATCGTCTGTCTGAATTGAGGAGCAGAAAACAGTCCGTGCTCTGTGTTGGTCTCGACCCAGACCCTGCACGTATTCCGATTTCTTTGCTCAGTGGCAATACACCTGAGCAAGCAACTTCGATATTCTGTCGTGACATCATAGGAGCGACGGCATCCTCCGCCGTTGCTTTCAAAATCAATTTTGCATTCTTCGAGGCTCTCGGTGACTCCTGTTTCAGCGTCATGCGAGACGTCCTTGCCGTCATCCCCGATGATGTGCTCACGATTGCCGACGCCAAGCGCGGTGATATAGGAAATTCAGCATCCTTCTATGCCCGCTCAGTGTTCGATGACCTCGGATACGACTCGGTGACGGTAAGTCCGTACATGGGCCGCGATTCAGTTGATCCATTTCTGGGGAAGCCGGGGACCTGCGCCTTCGTCCTCGCCAGGACCTCAAATCCAGGCGGAAATGATCTACAACTGCTTCCAGTTGAAGGCGAGTTGTTGTACGAGTACACCGCCAGAAAAGCCGTTCACTGGGCCGAAGGACTCCCCGGAGAAACCGGTTTAGTTGTCGGAGCAACGGACACTGTCTCTTTGTCCCGACTGAGGAATCAATTTCCGGATACGCCATTCCTTGTTCCAGGAGTAGGCGCCCAGGGTGGAAGCGGCAAGGATGTGATGGACGCCTCCGGGGACGGCCCCCTCCTCGTCAACAGCAGTCGAGCCATTCTATACGCCTCCTCAGACGAAGACTATGCGACGGCCGCCGCACGCAAAGCTGATGAAACCAGAATCTCACTCGGATCATGATCGAACGAATCGTCAGGCTCACCTTCATTCCAGAAAAGCAAGATGATTTCCTGGATCTGTTCTGGTCATCGTGTGACGCCATCAGAGCGATGGAAGGGTGCCTGGAGCTGCGACTTTTACGCGACATCAAGTACCCGAACCAGTTTACAACCCATAGCAGGTGGGAAAGCGAAGCCTCTCTGCAGGCATATCGCAACTCAGAATTGTTCAGAGAGACCTGGGCAAAAACAAAGGTGATGTTCGCCGCCCGACCAGAGGCCTGGAGCTACGAGCATGTCACCGAGACAGATTGACTCCGAAGCGAAAAGACCTGCCCGCTGACGGAAGTCCCAGTTGAGGCAAATGCAGATCGTCAAATACATTGTCTACGCCGGCGAACATCTCTGAAAACAGCCCCGACCTTGAGAAATATTTTCGGCTGGACAAGCGGAAATTCACAAGCGTTGAAGCCGGAAGTTGAACCTGTTTGTTGTCCACGGCCAGCCCATAGGCGGTACCGGTGTAGACGAGTGTGGAGTTGACCACGAGTCCTTTCAGGCCTGTTAACTGCGCCGAAATCGTTGCCAACACCTCTGGTTTCTCCATGAGATGCCTGTTGCCATCATCGGTCAATGCGATCGGACGCATCCACGTCAGGTGCCCGTCGATCGTCAATCGGTCCCAGGGCGCCACCCTGGACACAAATTCAAGGCCATACACGCGGCTCCCGTCGAGATTTACCCGCTTTCGCTTCCTTACTTCACCATCAAAGACGTTGATCTGATCAATGGTGTCAATCGTGCGCTGCAGAAACGCTACGGTTTCAAAGGAGATGTTTTCGGAGAAATACTCAACTCCTGTTTCAGCCATCCAGGTGCGTTCGGGCTTAAGTTCTGGGTTGGGAATGAATCGATTGAGGGCCGTTCCAAACAACTCACGCATCGTCGGAAATCTCGGCTTGCTTCCCGCATTCATTTTGACGGCCAGGCCTTCACTGATCACTCTGACATATTCCGCATTTAAACTGGCTGCCCGGAACGGATCAGATGAGGGCTTGTCGCCTGTCAATGGCGTGGACATACCGTCCAGCGTGGCACCGGCCGCCCAATGACCCTCGTCCGATGAGGCGGAGGTCAATTCCAGCCCGATGGAATACAACACGTTTCGAAAAGCCTGAGGTGCCGAGGCTTCACCGGGAGCCATGAGCCGGTCGATATCAGACTGCTCGTGTTTCGACGTTGTCACAAATGTAATACCTCTAAGAACCACTGGGCCAGCCGTTCGCTCTCCTATCAGTCGGACTCCTCCGCTGATATCCAGATCTTCCTGTGTTTCAAGAACAGATTGATAGTGCTCATCTCCGTACTGATCGATTTCTTGCTGGAATCGCGACAGCCACACGGTTGAAAGTATGTTGTTCCTGCCTCTATGAGAGGATCCATTGAGAATGGCCATGGTGTTGCGCCACAACGGATATCTCCAGTACCTCACGTTGTCTATCAGAGGATTCAGATGCCCTTCTGGAGCAACGCCCTTGTTTGCAGAAGCATGGAGAAACGTGAAACCCCACGAAGCATTTGTCATCTCCCGATCCAGACGCAAATAGACATTCCCCTCTGATCTGTCGGTATTGAGTCTTCTGGTTGAACTGTTCTCGTACGGTAATTCTGCCTCTGAGGGAAGCACCATGCCGCCGGTCGATGCCAGAGTTGAACCTATGAGTATTGTGCTTTTTTCGGATCGACTGGCAAACAGGGCCCGAGTCTGCCAGCTGTCGCCGCTACCTGCCTGCCCATTCAACTCGGAAAGCGTGCCTTGGGCCTCGAAATTTCGGGTCTGCAGATTTACTGCCCCTCCTGAAACGTTGGTCCCGTATCCGGCGCTGACAGCTCCCCTCTCGACTGAAACGCCTCCGATGATGTTTGCCGGTACAAGGCTGAGATCAATTCGGTTGTCCCACGGGATGTTCAGAGGGGCGCCGTCCAAAAACAGAGCAACCTGCCTCTCGCCCGCCGCTCTGATGTAGACGAGTGTTTCTCCGCGTGAATTCGTTTGTACCGAAGCAGAAGGAAGAAGGCGCAACGTGCTCGCCACGTCCGGACTGTCCTGAATGGCCAACGCTGATAGACCGACCCGATGCAGACGTTGGATGCGTTCAGCTCCCCTGGTTTCTCCCCCAATTACGATTTCTGACAGATTGTACGTCCTCAACGAATCCTGGTCCTCCTGGGCCAAGGATTCTGTCGCAGTAAGACACACGAGAAGGCAGATGACAGAAACTCTATTCAATCTCTAATCCGTCAGCACAGTTCTGGAACGTGAAAATGCGGCGGCCCTGAACTCAGGGCCGCCGCTCCGACATTACTCTACGTAATCGACACGGGTTCCGCAGGAGATCCTGTCTACCGGATTTTGGGGCAAAACTCGCGCAGACTGAAACCCGACGACGTCACCTGCGGTAGACCGCTATCCACACCAACGAGCGAGCATGAGTTCTTCCACACAACAACTGGTCATCCTCCTTCGGCAGAAGCTTATCGCCGCCAGAAACAAGCTTCTGCGCGTTGACCTCGTAGCGGGTTTAATGCTCTGCGTTGGAACCGTTCTCGGCATCTGGTTTCTGTTCGTATCACTGGAGTATTTCTTTTGGTTTTCCCCGCTCGTCAAATGGATTGGTATCGCTACTCTGAGCCTGGTATTGGCCTATTTGCTGCTGAGATTTGTTGTGCGTCCGTACCTCATGCATCTCAACATTCTGAGTGGTCGTGATGAAACCACTGTCGCCCGAGAAATCGGGAGAGCGTATCCACAGGTAGGAGATCGTCTTCTTAATCTGATGCAGTTGGCTGACGGCCATCACAGCTTCAGTCCTGAGCCTTTTGTTGACCACGCTGTACAGCGACTGGGTGAGCCTATGCGCGAGATGTCGTTTTCCGATATCACATCCTGGGACGGCCCGAAACGTATTTCCCAGCTGGTCGCCCTCCCGGTGGTATTGTTGGTCGCCTTCGTCATAGCAGCACCGGGACCGTTCTTTTCGGCGTCGGGTCGCATCGTCAGCCCTTCAACCGTTTTTGAGCGCCCGGCCCCTTATTCAATTGCCGTAAACCCCGGCAACGCTGAGCTGATTATCGGCGAAGACCTTGAAGTGGGCGTTTCCATCACAGGTGACGCCCCCGCCGAACCGCCTGTCCTCGAAACGATTCTCGCCGGAGAACTTCGATCCAGATTTGTCAATCTGGCTCCGGATTCAGCCTCGGGTCTGGTTCATCGCTACGAAAACGTCAGGCAGGCCTTCCGGTATCGGGTCGCCAGTGAGAGCCTCAACTCGGAATGGTTTGAGGTCGTGCTCGTCGAACGTCCTCTGGTTCAGCAACTGAACCTGAGACTTGCGTTTCCCGCCTACACAAGAATCCCGGCACAATCTCTCGATTCCAATGTCGGCGATGTGGCTGTCCTCACTGGAACGCGCGTTTCAGTAAACGTGGCCGTGTCTGGCACACAAGCCTCTCTTGCGTGGATGCAATTCGAATCCGGACGAAGGGTAGATCTTGAGGTAGATGGCACTATTGCGAGTGCAATCTTCGAGGTCCGCAGCGACGATGTCTATCGGATCATGCTCGAAAGCCCTGAAGGAATACAGAATCTGTCACCGATAAACTATAGTGTCGAGAGCCTGCCGGATACGCACCCATCTGCCACGCTTCTCGCTCCTGAATCCCTGGTCGATCTGAACGAGAATTTGCAGGTTTCGATGTTGACGCACATCACCGACGATTTCGGATTTGATCGCCTCATCTTGAATTACCGACTCTCGGAAAGCCGATTCGGGCAGATTTCGGAGACCTTTACCGAACATCCAATAGCGCTTGCTAGCCCGTTCCAGCTTGATCAGGACGTGCCATTTGATTGGGCCGTATCCGCCTCAACTGATCTTGATCCCGTTCCGGGCGATATCATCGACTATTACGTGGAGGTATGGGACAACGACGCAGTGTCCGGTCGCAAGTCTGCTCAGACGCGTATTTACCAGTTGAGAATGCCATCGCTGGCTGAGCAGTACGAGTCCTTGGATTCCAAGGAAGATGACACGCAGAAGTCGCTCGAAGACCTTTTGGATGAGGCGGAACGGGCAAGAGAACAGTTCGATGAGTTAAAAGAAGAGCTCCTCGAAAATCCGGAAGCTGATTTTCACGAAGAACGACTTCTCGAGCAGTTGCAGGAGCAGCAGGATAATCTGGAAAATTCGGTTGACACTATCGCCGACCAGATGCAGGAAATTGCGGATCAGATGGAGAACAATGATCTGGTCTCGGAAGAAACGCTCAGCGCGTTCGAAGAACTTCAGGAAGTTGTCGATGAAGTCCGCACGCCTGAGTTGATGGATGCCCTTGAGCAATTACAGAACGCGCTGGAGAACATGGATCTGAATGAAATGCAGGACGCGCTCGAAAAATTCGAGTTTTCAGAAGACATGTATCAGGAGCGACTCGACCGCACACTCGATCTGTTCAAGAAATTCAGGGTGGATCAGGATCTCGAAGAGATTGAAAATCGCGCTGAAGATCTCGCTGAGACGGAAGACAAGCTGGCTGAAGAAACGGCCAAGTTGGAAAACGAGCAGCGGGAAGAAGCTGATGGCGATAATGAGCAGCCAGGCGAACGAAACGAAGAACTCGCCCAGCAACAGGAGATGGCCGCCGAGGACATGAAGGCACTGGAAGAGAAAATGGAAGAAGTGCGCGAGCGCATGGAAGAACTCGACAACATGCCATCCGAGCAGATGCAGGACCTGATGGAGGACACGCAGGACCAGGAAATGGCCGAGCAAATGCAGCAGAATGCAGAGGAGTTGCGCGAAAACTCCCTTCAGGAAGCCGGACAGCAGCAGCAGGAAATGTCCCAGCAGCTCAATCAGCTTTCTTCACAGATGAACGAGATGCAGATGGGAATGCAGGGTGCCCAGATGCAACTCAATATTGCGGCCATCAGAGCAGCGCTGGAGGATATTCTGACGTTGTCCGACCAGCAGGAGACTCTGAGACGGGATGTGCTTTCCCTCGCCTCCGACTCCCCCCTACTCCGCACATCAGCGCAGCGACAAGTTGATCTGACTGAAGGCCTTTCGGTCCTTTCTGATACGCTCCAGTCGATCGCCCGGGAAATCCCACAGATGACCAGGGACGTTCAGCAGCGAGCTGGAGATTCGATGCGCGAAATGGGAGATGCAACCGCCGCCCTGACCGAACGCGCAGCAAGGCGTGCCGCGGGTCACCAGCGCGGTGCCATGACCAACTTGAATGAATTGGCGCTCATGCTTTCAGAACTTCTGGACCAGCAAATGAACGGCTCAGGCTCAGGCCAGAGCAATCAAAGCATGGAACAGATGATGGAGCAGCTCCAGCAGATGGGTCAGCAGCAGCAGCAGTTAAATCAGCAGGTGCAGCAACTGTTGAATGATATGCAGGGCTCCAGGCTGACTCAGGACATGATGGACCGTCTACGTCAGATGGGAAGCCAGCAGGAACAGATCAGAAATGACTTGCGGCAGATGAGTCGCAACAGAGACACCAAAAACAAGGTGCTTGGTGATCTCAACCGAATTGCGGACCAGATGATGGAGTCCATTCAGGAATTGCAACAGAATCGAGTATCCCGTCGAACTGTTCAGCGCCAGCAGCAAATTCTCACGCGGCTCCTCGAGGCTTCTCGTTCGATGGAGCAAAGAGGCAAGGACAAAAAGCGGGAAGGGAAATCGGCTGAGGAAATTCTACGCGAAAGCCCTGCATCTCTCACTCCTTCTGAACAACTCGAGAGGCTTCGTCGAGATCTGATTCGCGCCCTGGAGACTGGGTATTCAACGGATTATGAGACCCTGATACGTAGGTATTTCGAATTACTGCAGTCCCAGTCTGATTCCCGCCCTTGATTTGTCAGGCGGAAAGGCTGCTCTGATTGGTGGATTGCCGCACACATCGCGCCTATATGAAGCGATCCCTGATTTCTGGTGTCGGAATCCGGCAGGAATCCATTTTGCCGAACCAATCGTAGCGATTGCTGGCAAACCATCGGTAGATGCCATCCCTTATGGATAGGGGAACGAATCGGAACCAATACAGAACGGGCCACAGCCCTTTCAAATGTCTCGCGATTCTCAAAACAGCATCTGAATTCGCGTGAACTGTGTCACCGTCGACCAGAACGATTGAATCCAGGTATTCTGGGGGAAGGTCGTGTTTGCTCAGAATTTCTCTGGCTTCATCAGATTGAAGCGCCCCAAACTTGAAATAACCCTCTGGATCCCGGTCCAGAACGTAATTGACGCCGGAATTGCAAAAATTGCAGACTCCGTCGAACAGTATGATGGCTGGCTTGATTGCCATTGCTCCCTTCTCACGTTTCTTGTTCTGTTGCTTCTACGTTGACTTCGTTTCAAAAGCTTCCTTTTGAGCCCACGTTAGCAGAAGATTCGAATTAGAATGGTTGTCTTCAACGTAGTCTTGAAAAAACAGTCACATATTGGTAAATTATAGGTTCTGTGTGTTGCGGAAAGTGCCTTAAAACGCCGTAAACCGTGACTCCAGCACCACCGGACCGGGAAAAGGAGGTGCTCACACGATTCTGGCTCTTGCGAGCGTGAAAAAGTCGTCCCTCTCCATTTCCCCACCGACTCAAGTACACGCCCGAATAAAAACGTGACTCAGGAATGGCCAACGCGATGAGGATTCTGTTTATATCAGGAGAAGTAGCCCCGTTTTCAGACAACTCGGAAGTTGCTCAGATTGTGAGAACACTTCCGGAAGCTCTCCATGAATCTGGCAGGTTTGAGACCAGAATCATGATGCCCAGGTATGGTACCGTCAGCGAACGAAGAAATCGTCTGCATGAGGTAATTCGACTGTCTGGCAGTGAAATCACCCTCGGTGATCGCACCGAGACTCTAAGAGTTAAAGTAGCCTCGATTCCGGGCATTCGCCTTCAGGTCTACTTCATGGACAATGATTTCTATTTCAAGCGAAAAGGAATCTATGCCGATAAACAGGGAGTCCTGTTTGAAGACAATCTTGAACGTTCGGCGTTTTACGCAAGAAGCGTGATCAGAACCATCCGTAATCTGGGATGGCAGCCAGATCTTGTTCATGCCTTCGGGTGGCTCAGTGGTCTCGTCCCGTATGTACTGCGCACGGAATTTGCGGATGATGAGCTATTCCGTGACTCTAAAATTGTCTATACACCTGATACGGTGGATTTCGAAGCACGATTCAACAAGAAAAGTTTCGATTCCCTCAGTATGGCACCCCATGACGACCTGATGGGTCAGCAGCCGTCTGAATCCGGAGTCAGTTTTGCTGATGCCACCATATATCCTCCGTCGATGGCTGAAACAGCCGATGGCCCTGCTTTCAGCGGGAATTCAGAGACGGAAATGGACGAAGCGGTTGCCGTTTACGAAAGCATTCTGAGTGGAGTGCTGGCGTAACTGGATATTTGCCCCATTTTGGGGAAACAAGACTAACACGGACGGCATTGTACACGCCCGTCCGAGGCTTGGGATGAAACCCCGGAGGAAACTTCCGGGGTTTTATTTTTTATCAGGCGTCCCGCATACGATTGCCGCCTCTCCCCTCGTTTGGGTGATGGGCAAACCTAACACCTCTTTTCAGACAGAATGTCTACCAATTTTCGTCTTCCCCTGAAGCTCACTTCAGTTTTTGTCTCAGCTATTCTTCTCCTCGGTTGTGATGACCCGACAGACGTCGGTCGCAGCTTGGTCGACGCTCAAGCTGGTGAGACTTCAGTAACTACTTTGAATGCCAGTACACTTGAATCCAACAGCATCGGTGATATTACTGGCGGTAACGCAGCTTCCGGAGCTGTTCGAGTTTTGGCTGGAGTCGTTCAGGACCCGGTTGCCGGGCGGATCGAATCAACAGGATTCATGGACTTCGTACCGTCGAGCCAGTTCGAATCCACCTTTCTGAACAACACTGTCGATTTTGCGGAGCTCCAACTTTCGATTGATTACGTGTATGGAGACTCAACATTGCCCGTGACCTTTGAACTCCTGGCAGTGTCCCACGATTGGACTTCAACGTTCACCAGGGCAGACACAACCATCTTGACGGGAGATCCTATTCTGGTGACCACCATCCCTTCAATTGAGGGAAAGCACACTGTAGAGTTTCCTCAGGAGTGGATTGCGTCAAACGATGCGCTACTTCGCAGTTCGACCTTTGTTGATGATTTTCACGGCTTCGCTCTTCGACAGGTTTCAGGAAACGCCATATTGGGAGCACGTTTCTCAGAATCGATAATTCGTGCTTCTTCAGCCCCGGGAGACACCGTTTCATTCTCGCTCTCAAAAGTAATTTCAACCGCTGCAGAACCGGACGCCCCCACTTCTTCAGATCACGTTTTATTGAGAGACGGATCTGCAAAAGGTTTGGACCTCAGATTTTCGTTTGAGGGAGAGTCATTTCCGGAAGCGATGATCCACAGGGTGCTCATGCGGTTCAACACTATCGATCTTTCCAATCAGTACCCCGAAACGTTTGCGAGGCCCGAGGTGACGCTGGTGGGGCTGAGAGCTGTTTCTGAGGATGGAGGCTCGAGACTCGATATCGCTGAAGTGATCATCAATGCGGATGGTTCGTTCGCGTTCGACAACACGTCTCTGACCAACGTAGTCCAGACGGCCAATCTTGGAAAATCTGTACTGGACAGATTTGAGCTATACCTGCCCGTCACCCAAAGCGGCGTCGGCTATCTGGCTATAGAAAAGGATCTCACTCATAGTGAGAACTACCCCAGAGCGTTAGTGACTCTGACACCCATCAACTGAGGCAGAGTCATGAAAAAGAAATCACCATACATGTACGGAACAGGACGAAAGACAGTGCTCTCTCCACGTGACAAGGCAGTTCGAACAGGAAAACCTGGTATTTTATTGTTCGCTTGCCTGTTCTTATTTCAAGGGCTTTCAGCCCAGGCGCAGAGTCTGAACGATGGGTCTATCTATTCCCGCTTCGGAATTGGAGAACGCCAGCTATTCAATTCTTCGAAAGCTCAGGCCATGGGTGGTGGCGGATATGCCCTTTCTTCAACGATCTACGCCAATTTCGCAAACCCGGCCAGTTTGAGTGACCAGTTCTATACGCGCTTTGCAGGTGGCCTCACCTACGAGACCATATCTGCATCAGCCGATGGATTCGAAACAGGACGTTTGGCATCCGGATCGCTGAGCGGTATTCAGATAGCCCTCCCCCTCAAGGTCAACAGGACGGGAATCGGTATTTCATTTTCGCCGTACACACGTGTGTCTTATCGAGTCGTCGGTAATTCCGAGCTCACTTCAGATCCTGAGAATGCAACTTCGACACCTCTTGTCACCCGATTCAACGGGAACGGAGGACTGTACAAACTGAGCATCGCCGCGGGACATCGTTTGAATTCCAGGTTTTCTTTTGGTCTAAGTACCGATTTACTGTTCGGTATTCTTGAGGAGACGCAGGGAGCGACGTTCAACTCGACACAATTCGTGGACAGAACGGTCGAGTCGTCAACCCGCCTGAATGGAATTGCGGCTACATTTGGAGCTCGATGGCTCGTACCGGGATTGAAAAACGGAAGGTCACTCGTAGTGGGGGCCACCGCAACAATCCCCGCGTCTCTGTCCGGAGAACGAGCGCTGGCATTGACTACCGCGGTCGGTCGGGACACGCTCGGCACAACTACAAAAGGCGACATGGATCTCCCGCTGAGCGTTGGCGTCGGTTTCGCTTTTCAGCCAAATCCTCGATGGTCCCTAATTGCAGACGTGACGTATGAGGGGTGGTCTTCTTTCAAAAGTGATTTCAGCCTTCCTGGATATGATTCTTCAGGATCGACGTTCGATGATCGAATTCGAATATCTGCCGGTGCTGAATATTGGCCGGCAGCGGGACGCAATTTCGCGACCTACGGATCTCGAATTGCATATCGATTTGGTGTGTATTCAGATAAGTCCTACGTCTCTCCAGTAACCTCCGAGTCAATCAATTCCGTGGGTATGACGACCGGTCTGAGTCTTCCGTCGCTCATTCCTGGCACGACAATTGATTTTAATTTTGACGTAGGACGAAGAGGAACTACCTCTAATGGCCTCGTGAGGGATCGATACGTACGTTTCGGCCTCAACATAAATTTTGGTGAACGTTGGTTCGATCGCTTGCCTCGTAGCTAGTCCAAGCCTGATCTTGTAAGGCTACGCTCAGAACGAATCGACCCTATCGAAACAGAGACAGGTACCATGCTCTTCAGCACTATCAAATCCAAGGCTTCAAGCTCGATTATGGCCATTTTACTGGCGATAATAGGCTTTTCTATTGGTGCCGCCCCGGCAGTTGCACAGTCCGAATGCAACGAGGACGACGTCAGGATGAATTACAGCCTGTATTACGAAGACTATAAAATTGAAAGCTGGGACACTTCTCTGCCGTATCTGCAGTGGATTCTGAAGTGCGCTCCCGGCTTTCCATCGAACAACGATAGGAATTATCGTCGCCTTGTAGAGGTTTACGAGGGCATAGCTCTCAATTCTGAGGATGCAGCCGTCCAGCGAACCTATTTGGACTCTGCACTCTACATACATGACATGGCACCGTCCGTTTTAGAGGACGCTGGCATTGAGGCCGACAGATACCAATGGTTGTTCAACAAGGGGCGTTTTATCCAGAAACACAGCGTCGCGCTTGAAGACCGACAGACAGATGTGGGAGCGATTTACCACGAGGCATACAATATTGACTCGTCGAAAATGCAGAACTACTACATCAACTACATCATCATCGACAAGGTGTCCAAAGATCGAAAAGGCGAAGCTGTCGATTTTATGGATCAGGTTGAACAGGATTTTGCAGATAATGCAGAAGTGATGACCACCATCGAAACCTGGAGAGGCCAGCTATTCACTTCTCCAGAAGAAAGAATCGGATTTCTTGTATCCCAGATCGAAAAAAATCCGGAAGATGGGGAATTGAAAGCTGAACTACTCGAACTCTACATGGATGAAGGTATTCGTGACCTCGCCTATGAACTGGCAGATGAGATCATGAACAGCTCCCCCACCGCACGCTTATTCAGGACCGTCGGTAAAATGAGGCTCGACGACGGTGATACGGACGATGCCATTCGCCTGTACGAAGAGTCCCTGACAATGGACGGAGGCATGGATGCCGCTCGTGAGGTCTATTTCAATATTGGAATCGCACACCAGCAGGAAAATCGACTTGCAACAGCGCGCTCGCAGTTCCGCAGAGCGCTGGAGGCCGATCCTACCTATGTACAGGCACTGATCGCGATTGGTGACCTCTACGTCACTGCAGTTCAGGGATGTGGTTCTTTTGAGCGTGAAGACCGGGCAGTGTACTGGTTGGCTGCGGATTACTTCGATCGGGCAGCATCCCGTGCTGATACGGACACATACCGCAATCAGGCTCGGCAACGGACTTCGAGCATCCGCCGCTTCTTCCCGACTGCCGAAGACAAGTTCTTCAAGAACTGGAATCCTGGTGATCGTCACGCGATCGATTACGGTTGCTACACCTGGATCGGCGAAACGACTTCGGTCCGCTAGATCCTGCAAGACGGTATCGACTTCGAGAGGGTTTGATGAGCAATCATCGAACCCTCTCTCTTTTTCAGGCTTTCTTCCTCCACTGCGCGAATAGATGGCGAAAAGGCCGGGGTTTCTTTGTCATTCGCCCTCAGGGTTGCGAATTTGCGGCCTGACACCTTGTTCACGATTGTTCTAATCAACGCACTAGATACGCATGTCTCTCATCGCTGATATCCAAGCACGCCAAATTTTTGACAGCCGCGGTAACCCGACGGTCGAAGTAGACCTGATCACTGAAGATGGCCATTTCGGCCGTGCTGCCGTACCCAGTGGAGCCTCTACCGGTGAAAATGAGGCTGTTGAAATGCGCGATGGCGATGCTTCCCGTTATATGGGCAAAGGGGTTTCCAAAGCAGTTCAGAATGTCAATAACATCATCGCTCCTGAATTGGAAGGCTGGTACGTCTTCGACCAGGCTGATATCGATGGCTTTTTGAACGAACTCGATGGATCTCCGAACAAGAGTAATCTGGGTGCGAATGCCATCCTCGGAGTCTCTCTTGCCGTCGCCAATGCCGCTGCGAGCGCCTCAGGCCTTCCTTTGTATCGCTATATCGGCGGAGCCGGAGCAAGAGAACTACCCGTTCCGATGATGAACATCATCAACGGTGGCCGTCATGCGGACAATAGCGTCGACATGCAGGAGTTCATGATCATGCCGACCGGCGCTCCCTCGTTTTCGGAGGCCCTGAGGATGGGTTCTGAGGTCTTTCACCATCTGAAATCAGTACTTCACGATCAAGGACTGAGTACAGCAGTTGGCGACGAAGGAGGGTTCGCTCCCAACCTCAAGTCAAACGAGGAGGCTCTCGAAGTTATCCTTCGGGCTATCGAAAAGGCCGGTTATGTACCAGGGCAGGACATTCACATCGCCCTCGATCCTGCTACGTCTGAAATGACAAAAGATGACGGATACCACTTCTGGAAAAGTGATCCCGACAGAATTCGTAGTTCCGAGGAGATGGTTGCGTTCTGGAGTGACTGGGTCGATCGATATCCCATCATATCGATCGAAGACGCCATGACGGAAAATGACTGGGATGGCTGGAAGGCACTGACCGATGCCGTCGGCTCGAAGGTTCAACTCGTGGGTGATGACCTGTTTGTTACCAATACCGAGTTTCTTCAGCGTGGCATCGACACCGGCTGCGCCAATTCGATTTTGATCAAGCTCAACCAGATAGGAACGCTCTCGGAAACGCTGCAAGCCATCGAACTGGCTCATAAAAACGGATACACGTCAGTGATTTCACACCGGAGTGGCGAAACAGAAGACACGACCATCGCAGATCTGGCTGTCGCGACAAATTCTGGACAGATCAAGACCGGATCAGCCAGCCGCAGTGATCGAATGGCCAAATACAATCAGTTGCTCAGACTGGAAGAAAACCTCGGGCCCGCAGCCTACTTTCCGGGCATGAATGCATTCCGGATTTAGTACCTTCCAGAGGACTCCCGGAATTATCCAACTGCATTTCCTCCGATAAATGTCGGTCAGCAGCAGAATATCAGACTTCCTCCTTCGATTCAAAGTCGTCGCGGCTGTTCTGTTCGTGTCGCTGGTACTCATGTGGCTTCTCTTTTTCGACAGCCACAGCATCGTTTCACGCGTACAGCTTCACAATGAACGTTCTGAGCTTGAGGTCGATAATGAAGAATTGCGTGCCAAAATAAAACAGCTGGAGGATCAGCTCTCCAGGCCACTGACTCCAGAGGAAGTGGAGAAACTGAGCCGCGAAGAACTTGGAATGAGCAAAGATGGAGAAACCGTCTATCCGCTTGTCGAAAAATAGCACCATATGAGTAACGACAATCGTACGGCGATCGGGATCGACCTCGGAGGCACCTCCATCAAGGCGGCTCTCTTGTCCGAGAAAGAAGGGCTCCTGGACGAGGCAATAGTCCCGACCGGAGCTGAAAAAGGCTCTGACGTCGTTCTGGAGCAGCTGGCGGGCCTTGTCAAAGGCTTCCTGGATACTCATTCGGATGTTGTCGGGGTTGGTGTCGGATTTCCGGGAGCGGTCAACTGGGAACGCACTATTGCGTCACATCCTGTAAATATTTCCGGCTGGGGGAATGTAAACGTGGGCAACGCCATCAATGAGCGTTTGGGCACGGATCTGAAGGTGGTAATCGAAAACGACGCCAACGCTGCCGCTCTGGGGTCAGCCCGATTCGGTGCAGGCCGTGATTTTGACTCATTCATCATGATTACGCTCGGTACGGGTGTCGGTGGCGCGATCATCTACCAGAACAGGATTTTCCGTGGCTCTACTGGCGCAGCTGGCGAAATCGGACACGTCACCATTGATTACGATGGCCCTATGGCTCGCAGCAGCGTTCCTGGGGCAATAGAGGCGTATCTCGGACAACGATTTCTCTCTCGTCATGCACGGTATCAATTGATGAACCGGCCGGAGAGCATGATCCACCAAATGGCAGAGAACGATCTCCACGGTATCACACCGAAGATGCTGCACGATGCTGCTCTCGCCGGAGACGAAGGCTCAATTGAAATCCTTGCCTGGGCCGGTCATAAACTCGGATGTGCCCTCGGCTCTACGGTCAATATCCTGGATATCAGAAAATTCGTCATAGGAGGTGGTCTTTCTGCCGCAGGTGACTTCATCCTGTCGTCCGCCCGATCTGCACTCCACGATTTTGTAACGCCTGCTCTCAGGCCGGGTCTGGAAGTGGTACAAGAAACCCTCGGAAATGAAGTCGGTATGTTGGGTGCAGGTCGCCTGGTCTTTCAGCATATTGACCAATACGGTTCTGAAACTGATTAACGGATCACACCGACGTCCTTCAAGGGCATTCTCAGGTACGAGTGCTTTTCGCTATGCGCCAGTTGTTCTACTGGTGTTGTGGGCTACCCTCCCCTCTACTCTTCTCGCACGACAGGACACGGGCCAGATCACGGAACCCGTCGAATTCGTAGCCGGCGATTCCCTCATCTTCTCTTTAGGATCGGATAATCGATTCGGTACTCTCCACGGCAATGCGTCTGTCAAATACAGTGACTCGTTCCTCAGCGCTCATGAAATCGACCTCTTGCTTGCCAGAGAAGAACTGAAAGCTCGGGGACTGGAATCCGATTCTGGGTGGGTGGGAAAACCTGAGATCACGCAGGGTGAGGACGTTTTCACCGGTACCGAACTGGCGTTTAACCTGCAGACCCAACGTGGACGCATCGTCGGTGCCCAGACCCAGTATGAAGAGGGATTTATTCGGGCGGATGTGGTAAAATCTCTTGAGGACAGTACGCTGTTCATCAGAAACGGCATTTATACGACATGCTCCTGTGTTGAGGACCCTTCCTACTCGCTCCGGTCCAACAAAATGAAAATGGTCGGCCGAAAGTGGATATATACCGGGCCGATACAACTCTACCTGTTCAGTATCCCGACACCTCTCTGGCTTCCATTCGGGTTTCTTCCGGCCCAGGATGATCGTCGAAGCGGCCCTCTTCCTCCTACGTACGGCGAAGATGAGTTTGGATTTTACCTGCGAGATTGGGGGTGGTATTTCGCACTCAACGACTATATGGACCTGCAACTGCAGGGTGGCTTCTGGACCAGAGGTAGCTGGGAGACCAGAACACTCTACCGCTACCGCAAAATGTATGCGTTTGATGGTCAGCTCCGCCTTGATTACGCACGATTCAGAAATGGTGAGCCAGGCGACCCCGGATTTTCCGTTCGAAAGACAAGTGCGTTCAGGTGGACTCATAATCAGACCCTGGGTCAGACATCCTCCTTCAATGCCAATGTCAACCTGTCGTCCTCATCGTATTTGAAGGCTGTATCCCAGAATTACGATGATCGGGTGCGCCAGGATATTCAATCCAGCCTCAAATTCACGAAGCGATGGACCGGCAAAAACCTCTCGGTCCAGGTCAATCAGCGACAGCTGTTGTCGACCAACCAGGTTAATCTCACCCTGCCCAGTCTCTCGTTCTCTCAGAGCAGCTTCAAGCCGCTCCAACGCTCAAACCGACCTCCGGGAAGTGGAGAGTCCATTCTGGATAAGCTGACCGTCAGTTACAACATGAACGTCAACAATCGCTTCAGCTTTGATCCACTGACAGAGGACGAACTACTGGCCCGCGGCGACACACTGGCAGCCGAGATAAACTGGCTCGACGCGCTCTTTTCGAAAGACGACTATGAGCGTGCTACTGGCGACGATACTCACTACGATTTCAAAGCAACCCACCGTATTCCGGTGTCTGCGCCATTTTCAGTGAATCGATTACCTCTTCTCGGTGATCTGGCATTGAACTTATCACCCAGTTTCAATTACACGGAAGATTGGTTTCTGCAGTCGGAACGACGCTCTCTCAACTCCGACAGTTCCGGGATTGATGTGTTGAATGATCCCGGCTTCTTCGCGTTGCGCCAGTTCAGCACCTCGGTCTCTGCCAGCACGATTTTTTACGGCCTCTTCCCCTTCAAAGGATTCGGTTACAATGGAATCCGGCACACCGTACGTCCGAACGTGGGCATGTCCTACCGGCCAGACTTTTTTTCTGATCGCTGGGGATACCGCAGGACTTACACCGATGAAGATGGAGAAGAAGTCGAATATTCCGCCGTCTCAGGAGTCAGCAGGGGAAGGCAGCAGGCACTCACCTTTTCGTTGAACAATACTTTCGAAACGAAGAAGGCTGAAACCGACTCGACACAAACCAGCCGTTCAGCAAGCGCACTGAAATTGTTTGACTTCAATCTGTCGTCGTCTTACAACTTTGCGGCAGATTCGTTAAAAATGGCGAACGTGAGTATGACTGCGCGTACCAGGATACTTGGCAAGGTAGACCTCGACCTCCGAAGCGCTTTTTCACCTTACGAGTTGTCCGAAGAAGGTCGATTGACGCGAACCAGCTCCTTTTCTTTGACCTCGCCCTTCGGCCGCATGACATCCACGAACGTGACGATGCGCACTTCGCTCAAATCCAAGCGAGGCGATGGTGACCGACCCATTACTACTCCACGGGGAGCAATGGTAGCGCCGGGGAACGGTTTCGGGGGATTCAATCAGAGCACGTCGATTATACAGAACAACTACGCAAATGCAGGAGCGGATTTCTCTATTCCGTGGTCTCTGAGCATGGACTTCTCGTACGGTGTCACAAAAAGCGGTCTGAACACCATCAAGAGAGCGATTCTGAACGCCTCATTTGATTTCAGCCTGACACCCAACTGGAAAGTGGCCAGTAGGACGGGGTACGACTTCGAGCGAAAAGAAATGGCAACCACCAATATTGCTCTGGCGAGGGATTTCGACTGTTGGCAGATGTCGTTCAACTGGATTCCGTTCGGACTATATCAGTCCTGGGGCTTCGACCTGCACGTAAAGAGTGGGCATCTTCGGGATCTGCTGCGTGTCCGCCAACCAAAATCTGATGTTCAAGATCGGTTCGGATCTCTTCGATAAGCGCCCGACCAGACTTTACTCGAGAGCCGGTTCAACTCAGGTCATTCTGGACAATCAGAGAATCCGAAATGTCGAAGCGTATTTCTGTTTGATCACTGACGAATCCCTGAACCCTGGCAGTAAGCTCAACATCTTCGCTTTTAATGGTCAACTCGGTAGACATTCCCAGGAACAGCTTGCCAGATATTTCACCGCTGAACTGACCCGAATCGGAAATCCTGATGTGCTCGGGTCGAATGGCCAGTGCAAACCCCTCCTCGACCGGCTGCCCCGCAAACCGCTGAATGTTGGCATTTGAGGTTATGATGTTGCTCGAGCCCAGAAACGATGCAACGAATGCTGATTTCGGCCGATAATAGAGCTCTTCAGGCGCACCTGCCTGTACTATTCGTCCGCTTCGCATGACCGCAATATTGTCGGACAAAGCCAGGGCTTCCTCCTGGTCGTGTGTGACATAAATGCTGGTCAGGCCGAGCCGATGCTGCAGTTCTTTGAGTTCTCTTCGAGTCTGTTCTCTGAGCGCTACATCCAGATTTGACAGAGGTTCATCGAAGAGTATGACCTTGGGCTCGATCGCGATGGCTCGCGCCAGAGCAGTCCGTTGCTGTTGCCCACCCGATAGTGAAGTTACCTGAGTGTCCCTGAAGCCAGATAAATCCACGCGACGAAGCGAATCTGATACAACCCGATCGATTTCTTGCTTTGATTTCCTACGAACCTTCAATCCATACGCGACATTCTCTCCCACAGTCATGTGAGGGAAAAGAGCGTAATTCTGAAAAACCATGGCTGTGGGTCTGCGGCGAGCCTCAACGCCAGTCACGTCCTGTTCACCGATTATCACTCTTCCCGTTTCAGGCTGTTCGAATCCTGAAATGATTCTAAGAGTGGTCGATTTGCCGCACCCACTCGGTCCGAGGAGCGAGCAAAATGACCCCGGCTTCACAACCAACGACACATCGTCGACGGCAACAAGATCCCCAAAGCGCTTGGAAACGCCTTCGAGACGGATTTCAACGGCCTGGTCCACGGTATCTTGATTGTGAGTCACGGAGTGCCCGGTGTCAGGCAGACAGCGCTACGTTGATTTTATCCGCAGCCTCCTGGAAAATGATCGCGGTTTCAACCTCGAGACCGCTTTCATCCAGAATGGCCTTCCCTTCCTCGGCGTTGGTGCCCTGAAGGCGAACGATAAGAGGCAGAGCCATGTCAACCTTGCGGGCAGCTTCGACGACTCCTTTGGCGACCCGATCACAGCGGACAATTCCGCCGAAGATGTTCACCAGGATTGCTTTAACTCCTGGGTCCTTCAAAATAATTCGGAATCCCGCTTCAACTGTTTCCGGATTTGCTCCACCACCGACGTCCAGGAAGTTTGCCGGTTCTCCGCCCGCCAGTTTGATGATATCCATCGTGGCCATTGCGAGTCCGGCTCCATTGACCATGCAGCCCACGTTACCGTCGAGTTTTACATAATTGAGATGGTGCTCTCCAGCTTCGACTTCGAGAGGATCTTCTTCATGGACATCTCGCAGATCCGCCAGATCTTTATGTCTGTACAACGCATTGTCATCAATGTTGATTTTGGCGTCAATGGCCAAAACATCGCCGTCTTCGGTAAGCGTGAGAGGATTGATCTCAGCAATCGAGCAGTCACTGTCCTCATACGCCCTGTGCAGCGCGATAATGAATCGAACTGCCTTCTTGAAGGCATCTCCCTCAAATCCCAGCCCGAAAGCCAGACGGCGTGCCTGAAAGCCCTGCAGGCCGATAACAGGATCAACCCACTCTTTCAGAATCAATTCTGGTGTTTCTTCGGCAACCGTTTCTATTTCGACGCCACCTTCTGTCGACGCCATGATGACAGTCTGGTTCTTTCCACGATCCAGCGTAATTCCGAGGTAAAACTCCTTCGCAATATCAACCGCGTCTGCGATCAACACGGAACGGACCTTCTGACCTTCAGCACCCGTCTGCGGAGTCTTGAGCATCATGCCCAGAATGGCATCGGCTTTCTCCCGGACTTCATCGGTACTTTTGGCCAGCTTCACACCACCGCCTTTGCCGCGGCCTCCGGCGTGAATCTGAGCTTTGACTACAAACAGGTCGTTGCCCGTTTCTGCCTGAAGCTTTTCGGCCGCATCTACGGCTTCATCAGAAGAGGTGGCAAGAATTCCTTTTTGCACGGCGACGCCGTATTTGGCAAGGATTTCCTTGGCCTGATATTCGTGGACTTTCATGGATCTCGAATTGCGTAACTTGAATCCTGAAAATTACTGAGACCTGTGTCATTATGCCGGATCTCAAGGACCAAGATGACGATATTCTCCGTTTCTTATAGCGCGCGCTCCTTGCTCAACTGAAAATGCCTTGATGACCTACGATCTGCACATCTTCAAACGGTTTCTCACCGGATATGCTCTGCTCATTCTGGGGCTGATCGTTTTTTTCGTTGTACTGCACTACGTGGAGTATATCGATGACTTCATGGATCGGGGGGCAACGATGAACGACGTTTTTCTGGTTTATTATCCCAACTACATTCCGGAAATCATACGTCTTACCTCGCCACTGGCTGTATTCATATCAGCAATTTTCCTCACCTCGCGACTCACCCAGAAACTTGAGTTTTCTTCTCTTCAGACGGCCGGGGTTTCGCTGTACCGACTGATGGCTCCGTTCGTGATCGCAGGAATCCTGATCACAGGATTCATTTTCTGGTTCAACGGATGGATTGTGCCTCAAACGAATCAGATTCGATTGGCTTTTGAACAGGACTACACAAAGGATGGGCCTTCGCGTGCCGAATATGTCAATATCCACAGACAGAACGCCCCAAACAGTATTCTTTCGGTCAACTTTTATGAGCGAAAGTCGAAAACGGCGACGTCGATTACTCTTCAGACATTCAGTGATGCCGGTAGTCTCGTCGAAAGAATCGATGCCGACCGCATGACGTGGGACGATTCTCTTCGAGTCTGGCGCATCATATCCCCGGTCGTGCGGCGATTTGATAACGATGGTGAGCGGGGAAGGCGTCGAATGGAGGTGTTGGACACAACTCTCAGCCTGCTCCCCCGGGATCTAGCCCGCATTCAGGGAGACGTCGAAGCCATGACGATTTCTGAGGCCAGGAATTATCTGGACACGTTGGAAAGAACGGCGGCCAATCGAACGGGACCCTCTCTGGTAGCCTATCACAGCAAGTACTCGTATCCGTTCGCGAATCTGATACTGATCCTGCTGGCAGTTCCGTTGGCATCAGTACGACGGCGAGGAGGGCAGGCTGTCCAGATGGGACTTGGCCTTTTTATTGCGTTCGTTTATCTCGCCCTGATGAAGCTCGTTGAGCCATTCGGCTATGCTGGCAGCCTATCGCCCATTCTTGCATCCTGGCTCCCCCACCTGGCATTTCTACTGTTCGCTCTCGTGGTGGTTTTTCGGGCTCGCAAATAAGACTTAGGCTTCTCCTCCGGGTATTCCGAAGTGAATTTCCGGTCCCTGCGGGCCGGAATCTTCAATTTCACCATGAGAGCGCTCAAATCGCTCAATATTGTCCGCCAGCGCTTTCAACAAGCGTTTTGCGTGCGGTGGAGAAACGATCACCCTGCTTTTCACCTTTGCTTTGGGGACTCCGGGCATTACACGAATGAAGTCCAGAATGAACTCTTCGGAGGAGTGTGCCAACATCACCAGATTGGAATACGTACCCTCGGCTATTTCTTCTGAGAGTTCAATATTCAATTGGGGACCTTTGCCTTTTGGTCCTTCCTGATTCTCCTTCATTTACTTTCACTCGTGTTTTGATATTGCGGGTTTTTAAAAATTCGGTGGCCGACTCTCGTTCCTGATGGATTACGAATTCGAGGCCAATGCTTCTATCAGGTCGCTTTTTGTGATAATGGTGAAACCACCCATGTCGTCTTTTACCAGCACGGCTCCAGGTGATTCAGTCAGCATGGATGTGAGGCCCCCGATAGGTATTGTTGGGTCAACGACAGAAAGCGGCGCACCCATATTGTCCGAAACGGCATGCGAACGCGCCCCCGGCTCTTCAATCAGTCTATTAAGAACCACTGATTCGGTCAGACTGCCGACGACTGCTTCTCCCTCGATGACGGGAAGCTGTGAAACGGACGCATTTACCATGCGGTCAATTGCCGTCTGAAGAGTATCCGCGGGCGAAACTGAAATAAGCCCTCCGTCTCGCTCGGGAGCGAGGTCTCCGGCCGTCAATTCTTTGTCGCTGTCCAGAAAGCCCAGGCTTCGCATCCAGGTATCGTTGTATGTCTTCGACAGATAGCGGAATCCCGTATCCGGCAACAGAATGACCACGACGTCGTCAGGATTGAGCTCCCCTTTGTGTGCTTCCAGCCATTTGAGTGCTCCGGAAACCGCCAATCCACTGGATTGACCGACAAACAGGCCTTCTTCTCGGGCCAGACGCCGCGTCATTATCATGTTTTCGCGGTCCGTCGAGCGCACATAGTCGTCAACGATATTAAAGTCCATGTTTCCAGCCAGGATATCCTCGCCCGCCCCCTCTGTGAGGTATGGATAGATCTCTTTGTCGTCAAATTCGCCGGTAAAGAAATACTTGTGGTAAACGGACCCAAACGTATCCACACCTATGAGTTTTATGCTCTTGTTCTGCTCTTTCAGATAGCGTCCCGTGCCCGATATCGTTCCACCCGTTCCGGCGGAAGCCACATAATGGCTAACCTTTCCGTCGGTTTGTGACCAGATCTCCGGTCCTGAAGTCTGGTAGTGTGCCTCGGCATTTGCAGGATTGTCATACTGATTCAGGTACACGGCATTCGGAGTTTCTTCCGCCAGTCGCTTCGAGACCGAGTAGTACGATCTCGCATCCTCAGGAGCCACGTTGGTGGGGCAAACGAGAACTTCGGCACCCAACGCGCGGAGCATGTCTGCCTTCTCTGGACTCTGTTTGTCTGTGGTGACAAAAATGCACTCATAACCGCGATCAATAGCTGCCAGAGCGATACCAGCACCTGTGTTCCCGCTTGTGCCTTCCACAATGGTTCCGCCCGGTTTCAGATCGCCCGATGCTTCAGCTGCATCAATCATGGCAACTCCGATTCGATCCTTGACCGATCCACCCGGATTGAAGTACTCAACCTTGGCCAATACCGTGCAAGGAAGGTGTGAAGCGATTTTATTCAGCTTGACGAGAGGTGTGTTGCCGACCGTGTCGAGTATGGAGTCGTGCCACATAGTAAGATTATTTCCTGATACAGAGCCGGAATCGGCGCTATGGATGGATGAGCAAATGGTCTATATTCCGCGAACGAACCGCGCATGGAAAGGTACGGTTCCTGCTCGACACCGATTGAGAAGCGGATGCGAATCAATCGTAAATCAATTACCAATCAGTTGTGGCGCCTTCTTCTGACCATATTTCGATGATCGAACCTGATCTGCTGGTTGCGACCTGCAGCTCAGACGGACATGTCCTGATGCGAAACTCGGCGTGGAAGGCGGTTTTTGGGGAGGATGAGGATCTCTGGGGTCTGCTCATGCCTAACGATCGGGAAACCGCCGAACAGAACCTGAACGAGGCGGCTCGCGGATCACTCGTCACTCATGCGCTGTTTATGGTAGAGTCGCCTCATCGAGATATTCCTACGCCCGTTCTGCTTCATTTTGTCCCCGTCGCCTCGGACGGTGCTGCTGCATCCAACGCGGTTGCCATTTCCGGCGAGGTGTTGGCTGAACCATCGACTTGGACCGAAAGCCAGACTCATCGCCACCGAATGGAAACTCTCGGAAGAATGACCATGGGGATGGCGCACGACTTCAACAACCTTCTCAGTGGAATATTGGGACACATTGAGCTCTGGCGTATCGAATCAACTCTGGACGATGCTGCGAAAAGCCATGTCGCCATGATTGAGAAAGCTGCCGAAAACGGAGCTGAGCTGATTTCCAAAATTCAGCGCTACATAAGACAGGAAGCCCAATCGCAGCATGAACCGCTTGATCTTGCTCCGCTCATCGCAGAGTGCGTCTCCTTTACCAGACCCTATTGGTACAATGAACCCCGAAGACAGGGGATCAATATCGAGGTTCACCAACACTTCGAGGACCTTCCGTCAGTAGAGGGCTCCAGATCGGAGCTTCGGGATGTATTTGTCAACATGATTCTGAATGCTGTGCACGCGATGCCGGAAGGCGGCTCGATCACTCTCGAAGGCAAGGCATCCGATTCTGAAGTCATTATCAGGTTGTCTGATACTGGTACAGGAATGAGCGACGATGTGCAGAACAGGATCTTTGAACCTTTGTTTTCGACGAAAGCCGAGCGCGGTACGGGGATGGGACTCTCCGTCGTCGCAGGTACGATGCGCGAGCACCGCGGAAGTGTCTCTGTAGAATCTACTCTTGGTACAGGAACCACATTTACGCTTCGTTTTCCTCTTTCATCTTTAAAAGATGAGGCAGACGAGAGAGGGATTCCTTCGGGCTTGAAAATCGAATCCTGGAGGCTTCTTGTTGTCGACGACGAAGAAATGGTCCGAAACGTTGTTTCGCGCCTGCTGGCCGTCCGCGGTCACGATGTTGTCGCAGTCGAATCTGGAAGCGAAGCAGTCCGTGTATTCGAAAGCGGAGATTTCGATCTGATTGTTACGGATCAAGGAATGCCCGAAATGACGGGTCGTGAATTGGCCCACAACATCAGAAAACTCGATCCTTCCATACCCATTTTGCTACTCACAGGCGACACGGATATTGTGGTCGACTCGAATGAAATTAATCATGTGCTGACAAAACCGTTCAAAATCGACGAGATCGAAAGCGTTATTGCTTCGTTGACCTGACGAATCATACACTTTACCGACAAGATGTCAGAAACCTCCGTTTGGCCTGGTTTTTGGGCTCGGGAAGACGTCAATTACCGCCGACATTAAAACCGCAATATGAATCAGGATCTGGTTCTTCTTCTGGATGACGATCCAGAACAGAGTATTCCCCTTCCTACGGCTGACGAAGAGAAGGCAATGAGCACGTCCGATATTCCGGACACGCTGCCCATTCTCACACTTCGCAATACAGTCCTCTTCCCGGGTGTGGTTCTCCCCATCACGGTTGGCCGCGATACGTCATTGAAGCTCGTCAAGGATGCGTTTGGAGATGACCGATTGATCGGCGTTGTAGCTCAACGCAGTTCCGAGACAGAGAATCCGACTCCTGGCGACCTGTTCGAATACGGTACTGTGGCAAGCATCCTCAAGCTGATCAAGATGCCCGACGGAACGAAGTCGATCGTAATTCAGGGCAAGCGGCGATTCAGGGTGTCCGAGTATGTACAGGTCGATCCATACTTCACCGCGCGCGTCGAGCCGGTCGTAGAAGACCTCGCCGGAGAAGACATTGAAATCCAGGCACGGATCAGATCGATAAAGGAACTGGCGATTCAAATTGTCAATCTTTCTCCGAATCTGCCAAGTGAGGCAGCTTACGCGATCCAGAATATCGAGTCACCGACCTTTCTGATTCACTTCATTGCCTCGAATCTTCAGATTGAGGTGGAAGACAAGCAGGATTTGCTTGAAACACTTCCTCTCATAGATCGAGCCGATCTGGTAATGGACTATCTGAACCAGGAACTGCAGGTTCTGCAGCTCTCGGAAGAAATCCGCACGCGAGTCAAAACAGATGTCGACCAACAGCAGCGAGAATACCTGTTGCGTCAGCAGTTGAAGGCTATCCAGGACGAATTGGGAGAAACCGAGGGCAACGGAGCAGAGGTCCGGGACCTGAGAGACAAAGCAGAACAGAAGGCTCTTCCCGATTACGTCAGAGAAGTACTGAACAAGGAAATGGACAAGCTGTCCAGATCCAATCCGGCTTCTCCCGACTACGCGGTGACCAGAAATTACATCGACTGGATTCTCGATATCCCGTGGCTCGACTATTCGAAAGACAAACTTGATATTCCGAAAGCCGGCAAGATCCTGAATGAAGACCATTATGGTCTCGAAGCCGTCAAGCAGCGTATTCTCGAATACCTCGCCGTGCTGAAGCTGAAAGGAGATATGAAAGCACCCATTCTTTGCTTTCATGGTCCTCCGGGAGTTGGAAAAACCAGTCTGGGCAAGAGCATCGCCCGTGCCCTCGGGCGCGAATTCGTCCGCATGTCACTGGGTGGCGTCCGGGATGAAGCCGAAATTCGCGGCCATCGTCGCACGTATGTAGGTGCTCTCCCGGGCAGGGTTATTCAGGGCATGAAGAAGGCGGGGACAGCGAATCCTGTCTTTATGTTGGATGAAGTTGACAAGCTGGGCTCCGACTTTCGCGGAGATCCATCTTCGGCGCTGCTCGAAGTACTGGATCCGGAGCAGAACATCGCCTTCAACGATCACTATCTGGAAGTCGATTACGATCTCTCCAACGTCTTATTCATCGCGACGGCGAACTATCTGGAGATGATTCCTGCACCTCTGCGTGACCGAATGGAGATGATCGAAATCAACGGATACACGCAGGAAGAAAAACTGGCGATCGCGAAACAGTACCTGGTTCCAAGACAGATTGACCGAAACGGGCTCAAGAAAGAGCAATTCAATATCTCGAATCAAGCACTGAAACTGGTCATCGATGGCTACACCCGTGAATCCGGTGTTCGACAGCTTGAAAGGACCGTAGGGGCGGTAGCCCGTGGAGTCGCCAAGAAAGTTGCCATGGGTGAATCTGACGGCGAAAAAGTCGAAGCAGAACACATCGAGTCCTACCTGAAGGCTCGTAAATACTTCTCTGACGTTGCCGAGAGAACCGTCGTCCCCGGTGTTGCGACCGGGCTTGCCTGGACCCCGGTCGGCGGAGACATCCTCTTCATCGAGGTTTCCGTCTCACGTGGCTCAGGCCGAATGATCCTGACCGGGCAGTTGGGCGATGTAATGAAAGAATCGGCTCAGGCAGCTCTCTCCTACGTAAAGGCCAACGCAGACAACTGGGACATTCCTTCCGATGCGTTCCGCTATTGGGATCTACATATTCACGTACCTGCTGGTGCCGTCCCGAAGGATGGACCCTCTGCCGGTGTGGCTATGTTGAGTGCACTGATCTCCATCTACACGCAGCGTCGAGTCCTACACAACGTCGCCATGACAGGTGAAATCACGCTCAGAGGTCTGGTCCTTCCGGTGGGTGGTATCAAGGAGAAAGTCCTTGCTGCGAAGCGCGCCGGGATCAAAGCAGTCATTCTTCCTGAAAAGAACCGCAAAGATGTCGAGGAGATAAAAGCGTCCTCACTTCGCGGTCTGAAGATTACGTACGTGAAGAGAATGGAAGATGTGGTTGGTCTGGCGTTGCAAAAACGAGCGATCAATAAGCCTCGGGCGTTCTTTACGATTCCCGATTCGGAAAAACCGAACGTCAAAGCGGGATCTAACGGAACTGCCCATTCGAGCGCAAACGCATAATCCCTGCTGATTGCCTCCAGGCTCGCTACGCTAGGCATCTCTGCTGAACTGATCCTCACTGTTGAGGGCTAGAGCGGAGTCTCGTCCTCTTCCAGTACCACGGCATCGTCAATTTCGTCGTCCATGCCTTCCGCAAACGCATTTTCGGCGAGGGTCCAGACGTCACCAATCGTATTGACAGTAAAATCCACGACAGCACCGAGCGTTTTGAACGCAGTACCGGCAATAAACACAGCCTTTCCGACGGTGTTCAGGCGGTCGAACTCGACGATTCTGTTGTCTTCACTGGACATAGCCTGATGGTTAGAATGAGGTCAGGCGTCGTCTTCAGTTGCCTTTTTTGAAGTGGTCTTCTTGGCAGACTTCTTCGTGGTCTTTTTCTTGGGAGCGGCCTTCTTCTTCGCTGCTGTTTTGACCTTTTCTGTAGCGTCTTCTACCGCATCCTCGGCCGCATCCATAGCGTCTTCCGCTTTATCCTTCGCTTCTTTTGCTGCTTCCTCAGCTTTCGAAACTGCGTCTTTTACCACGTCACTCATCTGATCGCCTGCTTTCTGCAGACCATCAACAACGGTTTTCAGTGCAGATTCAACGAGGAAGAATGCTCTTTCTTCGATGCCCAAGCCTTCGAATGCATCTCGTGCGGAGAAATATTCTTTTGAGCGTTTGTCGGCGTTTTCTGACATGACTGATCGGTTTGGAGTTCGCGTTGATGTTATAACTGCAGTAGACGGAATCGCGTTAACGATGTTGCGCCAAATAAAACGGGCGGGGGGCCTTCTGGCCCCCCGCCCGCATAACTTTCAATCATCCGTGGCGATCTTATTCGTTGGCCAGATGAGCTTGAGCCGCAGCCAAGCGAGCGATCGGCACACGGAACGGAGAGCATGACACGTAATCCATTCCCACTTCGAAACAGAAGTGAACGGAGTGAGGATCTCCACCGTGCTCGCCACAGATCCCAACTTTGAGTCCTTCACGGGCCTCACGACCGCGATCGGTACCCATGCGGACCAATTGCCCCACGCCCGAGACGTCGAGCGACTGGAACGGATCCTCAGGAAGAATCTTGCGATCTACATACTCAGGCAGGAAGACGCCGGCATCGTCGCGACTGTACCCGAACGTCATCTGCGTCAGATCATTCGTTCCGAATGAGAAAAACTCAGCTTCTTTGGCAATCTGATCTGCAGTCAGTGCCGCCCGCGGGATCTCGATCATCGTTCCGATCAGATAATCGACCGTTGCGCCTTTTTCTTCGAAGACCTTGTCGGCCGTAGCCTTGATCACATCGCGCTGATTGACGTACTCCTCAACAGTACCGATCAGTGGAACCATGATCTCAGGCATGACGCTTACGCCCTGCTGACTCAGCTCAAGAGCAGCTTCAATGATTGCTCGAGCCTGCATTTCCGTAATTTCGGGGTACGTGACTCCCAAACGGCAACCACGATGACCGAGCATCGGATTGAATTCGGACAGCGATTCGACTTTGGCCTGGACGATTTCGTAGGTGACGCCCATTTTTTCCGCCATGGCCCGTTTGTCCGCCTCCTCGTGAGGAAGGAACTCGTGAAGCGGTGGATCGAGAAGACGAACCGTGACGGGTTTTCCTTCCATCGCCTTGAATATGCCCAGGAAATCTTCTTTCTGATAAGGAAGCAACTTGGCAAGCGCCGTTCGGCGAGCAGGCTCATCTGAGGCTAGAATCATCTCTCGAACACTGTCGATTCGGTCGCCTTCGAAGAACATATGCTCTGTACGACAAAGACCGATTCCTTCCGCGCCAAATTCGATGGCTTTCGCGGCATCTGCAGGAGCGTCAGCGTTGGTGCGAACGCGCATAGTGCGATGCTCGTCCACCCATGCCATGAACGTACCGAAATCCCCCGTCAGTTCTGGCGCAACAAGTTTCTGAGCGCCTCTGATGACTTCGCCAGTGGTTCCATTGATTGAAATCCAGTCGCCTTCGTTGACCGTAACAGAGCCATTGGTGAACGACTTGGCTGCGTAGTTGATCACAACATCTCCGCAACCTGCTACACACGGCTTGCCCCAACCACGTGCAACCACGGCGGCGTGTGAGGTCATTCCGCCACGAGAGGTCAAAATTCCCTCAGCTGCATTCATTCCGCCGACATCTTCCGGGCTTGTTTCGATTCGAACCAGAATCACTTTTTTGCCGGCGGCGTGTGCTTCTTCAGCTCCTTCCGCAGAAAACACGACCTGTCCGACCGCTGCACCCGGTGAAGCTGGCAGTCCTTTTGCGATGACATCGTCTTTGTAAGCCGTAATGTCTTCGAACCCCGGGTGGAGAAGCTGATCCAGATGGCCGGGCTCAACCATATCCCGAACAGCTTCTTTAGACGTGATCAATCCCTCATCAACCATGTCTACCGCAACTTTGATAGCGGCGGCACCAGTTCGTTTTCCGTTCCTGGTCTGCAGGATGAAGAGATTGCCTTCCTGAACCGTGAACTCAATATCCTGAATATTGCGGTAGTGACGCTCAAGCTGCTGCGTGACATCAACCAACCGCTCGTAGGCAGGCGGGAATTCGTTGGCCATCTGAGAAATGTCTTCCGGCGTCCTGATTCCGGCTACAACATCTTCCCCCTGTGCGTTGACGAGGAATTCGCCATATAGTTTGTTCTCTCCGTTGGACGGGTTTCTGGTGAAAAGAACCCCCGTCCCACTTCCGTCGCCCATGTTGCCATAGACCATGGCCTGCACGTTGACGGCCGTTCCTATCAGATTGGTAATCTTGTTGATCGAACGATACTTGAGTGCACGTTCTCCGTCCCAAGATCCGAACACCGCATTGATCGAGAGCTTCAACTGCTCGAAAGGATCGTCTGGAAACATGAATCCAGTGTGCTGCCGATAAATCGCTTTGTACCGGTCAACCAGGATCCGAAGATCATCCCCCGAAAGGTCAACGTCTTCTTCGACTCCTTTTTCCTTTTTCAGGGCTTCAATTGCCTCTTCAAAATGGCCGTGATGCACGCCCATGACAACATCACCAAACATGTCGATGAATCTGCGATACGCATCGAACGCAAATCGCACATTACCTGTCTTTTTGGCCAGACCCTCAACAGCTGCGTCGTTGAGACCAAGGTTCAGGACGGTGTCCATCATTCCCGGCATGGACACGGCTGCTCCGGAACGAACAGAAACGAGAAGTGGGTTTTCCGAATCACCGAATCCAGCATTCATTTCGGAAGCGATGTGCTCGATTCCGTCACGAATCTGCTCTTCCAGTCCCTTCGGCCAAGAGCCTTTTGTATCGCTGTAATATTTACAGGTGTCCGTGTTGATGGTGAAACCTGGAGGTACCGGAAGCCCGATGGAGCTCATTTCGGCCAGGTTTGCTCCTTTGCCACCCAGATGGGCCTTCATCGACTTGTTGCCCTCTGCGATACTGTCGCCAAATTTGTAGACCATCTTGGTCAGAGTCTCTACTTCCATTTCTCTCAATTGGATATTGAAGGATATATTGTTGCGCGACGGAATCGCGTCCTTTCCGAACCACTGCGAATAATGCACAACCGATAGATTGACACTATAGGTCATATTTCGCTGTGGGCGAATCCTGACGAAGATACGGCTCTGGCATACGTCAGTGCTTGTTTTGCATACTAAGAAATCATTAAACGCTGGTAGCGCTTCCAAGAACCCAAAACACTCAACATGGAACGCATCATGGCAAGACGCGTGTGAGGGGTCGAAAATTTGAATATTCCTTCCCTACCCGGGAGCGCAGTCAGCACGAAGAGATTTGTTTATGAAGCGACTTGTCGTCGTTGAGTCACCGACCAAAGCCAGAACCATTCGGAAATTTCTTTCAGGTGATTACCTGGTTGAAGCGAGCATGGGGCATGTACGTGACCTTCCACCATCTGCGTCCCAGATTCCGGAGAAGTTCAAGAAACAGAAGTGGTCCCGTTTGGGCGTAAATGTAGAGGAAGACTTTTCTCCGCTCTACATCGTCCCGACCGATAAAAAGAAGGTTGTAAAGCTTCTCAAGGACTCTCTCAAAGAAGTCGACGAACTATATATCGCAACGGATGAAGACCGGGAAGGCGAGTCCATCGGATGGCATCTGCTTGAGATACTGAAGCCAAAGGTGCCCGTGCGACGCATGGTATTCCATGAAATCACGGAAACAGCCATCCAGGAGGCTCTGGAAAATACCCGGGAAATGGACACCAATCTGGTTGAGGCCCAGGAAACCAGACGGGTTCTCGATCGCTTGGTAGGATATTCCATTTCCCCCCTTCTTTGGAAGAAGATTGCACCGAAGCTTTCCGCCGGTCGTGTTCAGAGTGTCGCCGTCCGTGTACTTGTACTGCGCGAGAAAGAAAGAATCCTCTTCATTCCCGCCCACTATTGGGGACTTAAAGCTGGTCTTTCCTTCGGTGGATCCGCTTTCGAGGGCAACATGACCCACACCGATGGCCTGAAACTGGCGATCGGAAAAGACTTCGATGACAACACCGGGCGTCTCAAAGAAGGCATCGAGAACGGAAAGGATGTCACTGTGCTCCAAGAAGATAGAGCCAAGTCGCTTGAGACCTCCTTGAGGAGCGAAGCATGGACGGTAACAAACGTCGACCACAAAACGATAACGCGAAAACCGTACGCTCCCTTCATTACCTCGACGCTTCAGCAGGATTCGAGCAGAAAGCTGCGCTTGTCTGCTCGTGAAACCATGCGGGTGGCACAAAAGCTGTATGAGCAGGGATTCATTACGTATATGCGTACTGACTCTACCAATCTCTCCAGTGAAGCACTTGAAGCAGCGCGCTCTGCTGTCGAATCTCGTTACGGTGCCAAATTTTTGAGTGCGAAGCCACGACAGTTCTCAAATCAGGTCAGAAATGCTCAGGAAGCACACGAAGCCATCCGACCCTCAGGCACAGAAATGAAGACGTCTGCCGAATTGGGACTCTCCGGCGAGGAAGCTTCTTTATACGACCTGATCTGGAAACGAACTCTGGCCTCTCAGATGGCCGAGGCAAAGATCAATCGGGTCAGTGTGAAATTGACTGCCGGAACGGGCGAGGATGAATCTATTTTTCGTGCCGGTGGACAATCCATCGAATTTGCAGGATTCATGCGCGCTTACGTCGAAGGATCCGATGATCCCGATGCCGCTCTGGAGGACACCGAGAATCCCCTACCGGATATGAACGTCGGTGATGTGGTCGATCTGAAGAGCCTCGAAGCGAGCGGACACGCTACCAAACCTCCGGCAAGGTATACTGACGCCACGCTTATCAAAGTCCTGGAACAGGAAGGAATAGGCCGTCCGAGTACGTACGCAAGCATTATCGACACGATCGTTCGCAGAGGCTATGTTCGACGGGAAAGGAATCAGCTGATTCCCACGTTTACGGCTTTTGCCACCAACAATCTCCTGGAGCAGCAGTTTTCGACCCTGGTTGATACCAGTTTCACTGCCGAAATGGAAGGGGTGCTGGATGATATTGCAGACGGTAAGACAGCGGCACTTCCGTACCTCAAACAATTCTATTCAGGAGACAACGGACTGGCCGCCGCAGTTGAGGGCGGCCTGGATTCGATCGATGCTCGTGAAGTTTCCGGCATCACGTACGAAAAGTGGGACCCATACATCGTGAGGGTCGGCAAATATGGACCGTACGTAGAAATTGGTGAAGACGAAGAAAGAAAGGTCGCCTCTATACCGTTCAACGTCGCGCCCGGTGATATCGAAGCCGAGGACTTGAAGGGCTTCATCGATGAGAAAGAACGGGGAGACGACATTCTGGGTATCCACCCGGAAAAAGAAATGCCGGTATTCGTTAAAAAAGGCCCTTATGGACACTACGTTCAGTTGGGCGATGACGAACAGGAAGGAAAGCCGAAGCGCATTTCTGTTCCAAAAAACATGGATCCGGAAACCGTCGACTTTGATAAGGCCCTCAAACTTCTGGAGCTTCCGAAGGAACTCGGAAATCACCCGGAGACGGGCACCGTGATCAAGTGCAATATTGGTCGATTTGGCCCATATGTGCAGCACGGATCTGTTTTTGCCTCCCTGACGAAAGAGGACGACATCCTAGCCATCGGTTTCGACCGCGCATTGGAACTGATTGCCAAGAAGGAAGCGAAGAGCAAACCATTGCGCGTCGTCGGTGAACACCCGGATTCGGGTGAAGTTATTGAAGTCTGGGAAGGTCGCTACGGCCCATACGTGAAGCACCAAAAGGTGAACGCCTCTCTACCCAAGGACAGAGCTATTGAAGCCGTGACACTCGAAGAAGCGGTCGAATTGCTTAAGGCAAGAGCTGCGAAAAAGAAAGGTGGACGAGGTAGAGGGCGCAAGAAGTCCTGACCTTGGGGCCAGCGAGTCTGGCCAAAAGCCATCGGTATGACGCTTTACAGGCCGAAATGCCTATCGACCCACGTCAAGATCTCCCATTTGAGCTGACCTGAGCATGTTTATATAGCTCTCATATCGCTCGATGGGTAAAACGTCGGCGTCAACCAACTCCTTGATTCGGCAATCGGGCTCGTGATCATGAGTACAGTTGGGAAACCTACACTCTCCTATGTGCTCCCTGAACTCTACGAAGTAGTGCGACAATTCGGAAGGTTCAATCGAGTAGAGGCCAAATTCTCGAAGTCCGGGTGTATCTCCCAAAAATCCTCCATTGTCCAGAGCGATCAACTCCGCATACGTGGTCGTGTGTTTGCCTTTCTGGGTGGAGGCGCTTATCCCTCCAGTCTTGAGTTGGAGATCTGGAACCAATTCATTCAGCAGAGACGACTTCCCAACTCCCGAGGGTCCCACAAACACGTGGATTCCTCCTGAAAGAGCGTCCTTCAGATCGGCAATTCCGTCTCCTGATGTTGTACTGGTGTAGAGGACCTCGTAGCCAAGAGAGAGATACATTCCGGCGAAAAAGCCCACGTGTTCCTCCGCCCTGTCATCAAAGAGATCTATCTTGTTTATGATGATTCCCGCGTTGATTCCGTTGGCCTCGGCCATTACCAGGAAACGATCGATAAATCCAGGGTTTATTCGGGGTTGGCGGACACTTTGAACGATCCAGGCGGTATCGACATTCGCGATTATCACGTGTTCCTTGCCGACCCGACGCCCGGCTGCCCGGCGTGAAAGTTTTCCGGCCCGTTCTTCTCGCTCGTCGATCACGCCCGATTCGTCCTCGTTCAGGCTGATCGTGACCTTGTCTCCAATAACGACAGGATTCGTGGCGTCCTCCTCCTGAAGACGAAACTTGCCCCTGATGGTGCAGGAAATCAGTCCCTTCTCGGTCAGGACTTCATATCGACTGCCGGTCGATCGGAGAACGATTCCATTCAAATCAAGCGCGTGTTTTGGATCCGACCTTGATGGGTTCGACGTCCAGAACCTCGTCGTCCAGTTCAAGACGCGCGGAGCTATCATGGGCTTCCAGCTGTTTTCCGGTGGAGGACAGTTTGGCGAGCTCCAGTTCGAGATCTTCGACCTTTGAAACGAGAGGAAGCGTCGCATCTTCCACTGCCTGCCTCATGAGTCTTTCCAGATCACTGGTCGTCATGCTCTGCCCTTCAGTGACCGTATTTGTTTGCCGGCGCTTTCTCCGGTGACGAAGGATCATGCTGGTAAAGGTCAGCACGAACGCACTCATCAGAGTGATAATGAATAGAATCAGGATTTCTTCGGGCATATCGATTCAGGTTGGAATTCGCTCGTCTACGCTTACTACTGTTGCACTTTCTGTCCACTTGGAGCCATGACTTCCTCTTGTTCGGCAGTCTCGCCTTCATCCAGCAGAAGGTTGTCCGAAGCAGCAAGCAGTTTATCCGACTCCAGATCATCGAGTCTTGAAATCAACGGTTCCACGGCGACGCTTACAGCCGAATTGATCATTTCCTCCAATTCTGAGACCCTCATGCTCGAGCCAGAATCATAATCTCCGGCGGACAACTTCGCTTTGCTGTAGTCAATTCCCATCTTGATGACGAGAAATGTGAACAGGAATACGATTCCGACGATTGCTACAGACATTGAAATATCTCCTTGGATAATAGAAAGTCAGGATAAATGGCCATACGCCACAATCCAATTCCAAGTTACGAAATCGTCTAATCAAGGACAGATGTACCAAAGCCCTCGTCTCAAAGATCGTTTCCTCGGGGTGTAAACGACTGAATGCCGGTCAGCTCCCTGCCCAGAATGAGACCGTGGATATCGTACGTGCCTTCGTACGTGTTTACACTTTCGAGATTCACCATGTGGTGAATAACCCTGAATTCGCCTGTGATGCCATTTCCGCCAAGCATGTCGCGAGCAATCCTGGCAATTTCCAGAGCTTTGCCGCAATTGTTGCGCTTCGCCAGAGAAATCATCGCCGGTGCCGCTTGTCCCGCGTCTTTCAAGGCACCGAGGCGCCAGGCAAGAAGCTGCATCTGGGTTATTTCTGTGACCATATTGGCCAATTTAGTCTGAACAAGCTGCATGGCACCAAGCGGATAACCGAACTGTTTGCGCTCCATCACATATTGTTTAGCCCTGTGGAAACAGTCTTCAGCAGCACCCAATGCGCCCCACACGATCCCGTAACGGGCATTGTTGAGACACGAAAACGGCCCCCTGAGCCCTGTCACATCCGGAAACATGTTCGAGTCCGGTACGAAGACGTCCTCCATGACGATTTCACCCGTGATCGATGCACGCAAAGACATTTTGTTGTGAGTCTTCGGAGCCGAAAGGCCCGGCATTTCTTTATCGAGCACAAAGCCTCGAATGACGCCCGGGTCAGAGGCCTTTTCTTTCGCTTTCGCCCAGACGATAAACACATCTGCCGTCGGCGAATTCGTGATCCACATCTTTGCTCCGTTCAAGATCCATCCACCGTCTCCGCGTACGGCGGTGGTTGTCATCGAACCAGGGTCTGAACCATGATCAGGCTCGGTCAGCCCGAAACAGCCAATAAGCTCCGCAGTCGCCAGTTTCGGCAAGTATTTTTGGCGTAGCTCATCTGTTCCAAAGGCGTTGATCGGGTGCATGACCAGTGATGACTGGACCGATGCGAAAGAGCGATACCCGGAATCAACACGTTCCAGTTCACGGGCGATTAATCCGTACGCTGTGTAACTGGCACCTACTCCGCCATATTCCTCAGCAATCGTCGAGCCCAGAAGACCGAGTTCGCCCAACTCTTTCGGAATATCCTCGTGGAATACTTCGTCCTGATTTCCTTCAAGAGCCCTGGGCTCGAGGTAAGTCTGCGCGTACTCTCGCGCTGATTCCATGATCAGACGCTCTTCTTCCCCGAGAAGGGATTCAAATTGAAAGGCGTCCTCTGCATTGAAAAACGGCTTCGACATATCGAATGATGGTTTCGTAATGAATCGAGTTCAGATGCTCCAAAGATACGCTTCAAGCTTCCCTGAATTGCCCTGATCGGGATGTGATTCATGAACTTGACGTGTTTTCCATGTTTCAGCCTTACCTTTTCCGGCCAGTCAATCCAGGCCCCGATTTTTCCTCTTATGATTCAAACCGTTTCTGTTATCGGTACAGGATTGATGGGCGGCTCCATGGCCTTGGCCCTTCGACAATCGAATCCTCAGATTGAGGTCATTGGCTTTGATGAGCCAGGCGTTCTCACACTTGCTCTCAAAAAAGGAAGCATCAGTTCCGCCGCCGCTTCACTGAAGGAAGCGATTTCAAAAGCTGACCTGGTCATTGTCGCGACACCTTTGTCCGCTTCGCTGTCGCTCGTCAGAGAAATGGCTCCCTTCCTGAAGTCGGGAGCCATCGTGCACGATCTATGCTCCGTAAAGAAAAGCATGTCATCAACCGCGGTAGAGTGCCTTCCCAAAGATGCCTTGTTCGTGGGCGGTCATCCAATGACCGGATCAGAAAAAGAGGGCATTCGTCACGCGGATGCGCTTCTTTTTGAAAATGCCACCTATGTTTTGTGTCCCCAGGAAAGAACCGACTCACAGGAAGTCGCCTACGGACACCTGAAGCAGCTCCTGACCGGTATTGGGGCACGTCTGCTTGAGATGAGCGCGGAAACGCATGATCGTATTGCGGCCCGCGTAAGCCACCTCCCTCAACTTTTGTCGGTACTTCTTGTCAACCTGGCTTCGAAATCGAGAAAGGATGATCACGACATTCTCGACCTCGCTGCGGGCGGTTTTCGCGACATGACGAGAATAGCAGGCTCTCCATTTCCGATGTGGAGAGATATCTTCAGCGGTAATCGGACCGAGGTCCTTGAAGCTATTTCTCTTTTCGAACGTCTGCTGAGTGACGTGAAATTGGACCTGGAACGGGACAATCTCGATGGGATCAGAGAAAACTTTCGGGATGCTGAACAGACGAGGGATTTCATTCCTACTGATCGCAAAGGATTCCTTCAACCCCTTGCTGATGTCTATGTATTCACCTCCGACCGACCCGGAGCGCTCGTTGATATGACCTCCGCTCTTTTCGAAGCCGATCTCAGCGTCAAAGACATTGAGCTTCTCAGAATTCGAGAAAGCACCGGAGGTACATTCAGAATCGGGTTTCAATCGACGGAGGAGGCAGACAAAGCGGTCGAGGTGTTGTCTGGATCGGGCTTTTCGGCTTACCGGTTGTGAGCTTCACTACCAAGTCTGGCTCTGAATCCCGCTCTCCTCTGACATGGCCCCTCGGCTCATGAATTTGGAAGTGTGTATGGAATCAGGCGAACGCGATTGCAGCGTACCTGAACTGAGCGTATCATCGGCGCGATGACATCCTCTCAACCAGGACATCCTCTCAACCAGGCCATCTTCTCAACCAGGACATCCTCTCAACCAGGCCATCTTCTCAACCAGGACATCCTCTCAACTGCAGAAAACAGTGTCAGAATCCCAGACTTTGAAACGCACTCCAATCTACGACAGACATGTTGCCTTGGGCGGCAAAATGGTGCCGTTTGCCGGCTATGACATGCCAGTTCAATACTCCGGAATCATTGATGAACATCACGCCGTGCGTTCACACGCCGGGCTTTTTGACGTCAGCCACATGGGCGAAGTCATGGTGAGTGGGGACTCGGCTTTCGCTTTCGTCCAAAACCTGGTCTCCAACGACATTTCGACCTTATACGATGGCAAGGCTCTCTACACCGTGATGTGTAAACCTGACGGAGGAGTCGTTGATGACCTGCTCGTCTACCGCATTTCCGAAAACGACTATTTGCTCGTCATAAACGCCTCAAACATCGAAGGAGACATCGCATGGATGAGGAAAAACAATGCAGCAGGAGCCAACCTGCACGACATCAGCGATGACATCGGACTGTTGGCTCTTCAAGGACCTTCAGCATTCGATATCCTCAAGTCGGCCACGGGATATGATGCCTCGGACCTGAAGTATTATCATTTTGACGCGATTTCTGATGATTCCTTTCTGGCTCTCGGAAATGTAATTGTGTCACGAACCGGATATACGGGCGAACCAGGCGTGGAGATTTACTGCAATGCCAGTGATCTTCCTGCGGTGTGGGACGCGCTCATGTCGGTCGCCGAAGAATATGAATTGAAGCCTGTTGGCCTGGGTGCCAGAGACACGTTGCGCCTTGAGAGCGGATTCTGTCTTTACGGAAACGAGCTCACCACAGATACCAATCCGCTTGAAGCTGGGCTCGGTTGGATTACGAAACTTGGAAAAGAGCACTTCGTGGGCAAAGAACGCCTTGCAGAGATAAAACAATCCGTGCCTTCCCGAAAACTTGTCGGATTCGTCGTAGACGAAAGAGGCATTCCACGCTCCGGATACGAAATTCTTGATAAGGACGACACTGTCATCGGTGAAGTCACGAGCGGGACTCAATCTCCCGTTTTGGGCAAAGGAATCGGAATGGGGTATGTTGCCAACAAGGAGCAGTACACATTGGAGGGATCTGTACTCAAAATCGCTGCCGGACGGAGAATGATTTCTGCGACCGTAAAAAAAGCACCTTTTCATAAATGATGACCAACTTGTGGCTTTCGCGTTGGCGCGTGCCTGAAGATCTGCGTAGATTCTGACATGGCGACTACCGTACAAAAAAGAAAGCCGGGACGATCGAAGAAAACCGAGCCGAAGCAGCTCGTGTCCCCCGAACGTAAGCGCGAAGTACTGGGGCTGATACTGATCGTTGTTTGCGTGCTCGTGGCTCTTTCTGTTTTCACCTATAATGAGGCCGATGACATTCTCGCCCGGCGCTTTTCCTGGGACTCGATTCTATCACCCGGGTCCAGGAACGCCACGAATGCCCTTGGATTGACTGGCGCAGCCATCGCCAGGGTGCTTGTTCCAGGATTCCTGGGATACTTCGTCCTCCTTCTGCCAGGCGTCGGTTGTATTCTCGGATATCGATGGCTGCGCCACCGGCCCTTGCAGCATCTGAAACTCGCGACTACATCGCTTGTCCTGGCCGGTGCCTATGTGCTTGCGACACTATTTGGATGGTTATCTATATCACTCGAATCTGATCTTCTGGTCTGGAGCGGAGCCTGGGGTCAGGGCACGTCCCTCTGGATGAGACAGATTTTCGGTGCATCGGGCTCTCTGATTATCATCGTTGCGGGCATTCTTGTCACGGCACTGCTGCTCGTCGATCGCGACATTCAACGCACTATGGATCGAATCGAGTCGGGACTTTCTGCCGTGAGAAGCAGGATGAAAGAGCGAAAAGCCGCTCGTTCGGAGCGAAAACAGGAAAAGCTGGCTGAGAAAGAGAAATCGGCAGAACTCCAGCAACGTGAACGCGAGGCACAACTCAAAGATGAAGCCAGCAAACGGGAAGAACAGAGACTGAAGCAGGCTTCGCAAAAGAAAGAAGCGGCCACCGCACCGCAGTTAAACAGGCCCCTCTCCCCCTCTCCTCAACCGAAATCTCCGACATCCCCAGATGCCGAGCCTTCTTTTCCGTCAGGCGATGATGGTCCCGACGATGTGCAGATAGTTGTTCATGAGCAAATTCAGGAAGAGAAATCCAGGAAGCGATCACGTAATGAGTTGTCGGCGGCGGGGTATGATTTTTCACAACCAGGCGTCGACCTTCTTGACGACGGTGGAGACAGCTCCCATACGATCGACTACGACGAGCTGGAAGAAAACAAGCAGATCCTGCTCGATAAACTAGCCACCTACAACATCGAGATAATTGGCATCGATGCTGTTGTTGGTCCAACCGTCACCCTTTTCGAACTAACGCCGGCACCTGGAGTCAAGATCAGCCGCATTACGGCACTCGAGAATGACCTCGCGATGGCTCTCGCTGCGAAAGGAATCAGGATGATTGCTCCCATCCCGGGGAAATCAGCCATCGGAGTGGAGATCCCCAACCGGCACCGCGAGCTCGTCCGGATCAAGGATATCATTGAAACGAGGACGTTTCAGGAAAACAATATGGAATTGCCGCTCATCCTCGGCAAATCAATCGAAGGCGAAACGATTCTGCAGGATTTGACCAAGATGCCGCACGTCCTGATTGCAGGGGCAACAGGATCGGGTAAATCTGTCGGTGTGAACACCTTCATTGCAGGTCTACTGTTTTCGGTCCCTCCGTCCCTCCTGAAATTTGTGATGATCGATCCGAAAAAGATCGAACTATCCGCATACGCCCGCATTGCCTCTCACTACGTGGCGATGCCCCCTGAGGCAGATGATGCCATTATTACCGACGTCTCACAGGCTCTTGGCACGCTAAAGAGCTGCGAGAAAGAAATGGAAGGTCGATATGATCTCCTCTCACTGGCTCAAGTGCGTTCCGTCAAGGAATACAATGAGCGCTATCGTGCTGGAGGCCTTGACCCGGAAGACGGGCATCGCATCCTGCCCTACATAATCGTGGTTGTTGACGAACTGGCCGACCTCATGATGACGGCAGGAAAGGATATTGAAGGTCCGATCGCTCGCCTTGCTCAAATGGCCCGGGCAGTCGGGATACATCTTATTCTGGCCACCCAGAGACCATCTGTCGATGTTGTCACCGGACTGATCAAAGCAAATTTCCCGTCTCGTATTGCTTACCAGGTCGCTTCAAAAATTGATTCCAGAACCGTCCTGGATCACAACGGCGCCGAAGGCCTTGTCGGAAACGGTGATCTTCTCTACATGCTGGGATCCCGAATTACCCGCCTCCAGGGACCATTCGTATCCAACGCGGAAATCGACCGCATTACCGGATTCATCGGTGATCAAGAGGGACCTGGACCATACCTGCTGCCCTCCATTGAAGAAGACTCCGGGCCTGCATCTCTGGCGGGGGCCGGTGGCGGACCGAAAGACGAACTTTTCGTCGACGCCGCTCGCATTATTGTACGAGCACAACAAGGCTCGGTATCGTTGCTCCAACGAAAACTTTCGGTAGGCTATTCCAGAGCTGCTCGAATCGTTGATCAACTTGAAGACGCGGGAATTGTTGGGCCTTTCGAAGGCTCAAAAGCCAGGCAAGTCCTTGTCGAAGACGAAATGATGCTGGATCAGCTCTTGTCCCAATAGTGATTTTCTCTCCATGAAGCAGACTTCCTATCCAACCATCGGCATTCTGGGCGGAGGTCAACTCGGCAGAATGACTGCGCTTGCAGCTATCCGGATGGGCATGCATATAAAGACGCTCTCGCCCTCTCCGGCAGGCCCAGTTGCTGAACTGGGCGAGGCCATGGTGGGCGACTGGAACGATGAGAATGTCGTCCGGGAATTCATGAACGGATGCGACGTTGTCACTGTCGAAAGCGAATGGGCCCCCGTAGAGGTTGCTGAAGCTGTTGCCAATGGCATGACTCCGGTCTGGCCCTCCTCCGCCACTCTGAAAACGATCCGACACAAAGGCGTCCAGAAAAACACTCTCGCAGCCGAAGGCATTCCTCTCGGCCAATACGCTTGCTGCAGCAGCCTGGAAGAGGCGCAGCGGGCATTGGAAGCTTTTGGAGGCCATGGCATCGCGAAAAAATACGAGGGATCCTACGACGGATACGGCAACGCCAGCGTGAAGTCCTTACAGGAGCTCGAGAGTGCGTGGGAATCGCTATCGGCAAGCGATGGGCTGCTCCTGGAGGCATTCGTTCCATTCGTTCGAGAACTGGCCGTTCTCGTTGCAAGGACTCCTGACGGACGAAGTGTGGTGTATCCCGTTGTCGATACTGAGCAAAAAGACCATCGATGTCACGCAGTGTCGGTGCCGGCAGCTATATCGGAGAAGACCAGAGACGAAGCCAGATTGATTGCCGAAAAGGCGGCTCTAGCCGTTGAGGCAGTTGGTATCCTCGGTGTTGAGTTATTTGAGCTCTCAGATGGTAGCGTGCTTCTTAATGAACTGGCTCCCCGACCACACAATACCGGCCACTATTCCATCGAAGCCTGCCATACATCGCAGTTTGAGAATCACGCACGAGCGATTCTCGGCTTGCCTCTGGGTAATCCTGAGTTGAGAGTTCCGGCAGCGGTCATGGTCAATATATTGGGTCGCCGGGCCGGAGCTGTCCGTTCAGAAGGCCTCGAGGATGCTCTGTCCAGGTCCAATACATCCCTCCACATCTACGGAAAGGCGGAGGCCAGACCGAAACGAAAGATGGGACACGTGACGGTAACCGCGGATGACGTAACTTCCGCTCGTAGCCAGGCAGAAGAAGCTGCAGCTTTGATCAATCTTTAGAACCCGCTCCTCTATTCCGTATGTCCAGTAAAGACCAGATAGTCGTCGGCATTGCCATGGGTAGCCAATCAGACTGGCCCGTGATGGAGGCAGCTGCGGAGTTGCTGGGAGAATTTGGCGTCGAATTTGAAGCGCGAGTGCTTTCGGCTCATCG
>Ga0209992_10000167_pt1 | contig 91371 bp, 98 predicted proteins | sample 2SBtaG_2_FD_182564 | JGI IMG/M metagenome (GOLD analysis project Ga0209992, IMG submission 182564) | Deep subsurface microbial communities from Kolumbo volcano to uncover new lineages of life (NeLLi) - 2SBTROV12_ACTIVE470 metaG (SPAdes)... | ecosystem: Environmental > Aquatic > Marine >... | reverse complement strand
CCACCTCGAGGAGCCAAATACTTAAAGTCCATTCCTATTTCAGGTGTGGGCTTTTTTATTGGGCGGTTTTTAACTCTACTTATCTAGGGAAATGTCTAAATCGTGCAATTTTCGTGCACTTGATAGGAGATTTATAATGGTTAGCATCCAAAAGATCAAAAACCTTTGGCTTTCTCAGCTATTGTTGATGAAAGTTTTGCAGATCATGCGGTTGCGAATGCATGATAGAGTTTCAATGTCAGTCGGTATATGTATAAAGGCACTTATTTATCATTTTTACTCTCATGAATAGCCTCTTTATCATAAGCACCATGTTTTTCTTTATTGTATTTCACGGCTCTTTTGCCTTCGGCGTAGCCTTTAGCAAACAAACTAAAATGATCTGGAATAGGTTTTGGAGGATGAGTTCTTGTACCTAATTCTGCCAATTTTAAAGAGATATCATAAATTGCCTTAGCTCCAGGGGACTTTGAATCAAAATCAATTGGCGCTGTTTCTTGGCGCTCAGCCTCAATGAATTTCTCTTCTAAAGGAACATAGCCAATGATTGGTAAGTCATGTTTTTGACAAAATTGGTCGATCGCTGCTTTATCCGCATCTGTTTTAACTTTATTAGCAACCATAAGAATATTGGGAACATCAAGTTCTTTAGCGAGTTTTGCTGTACGCTCACCTGCTTCTAACGATCTATAGTAAGGCTCTATCACTACTAGCATTGTATCAACATTCGCAGCAGTGCCGCGTTTTAAGTGCTCGAGCCCTGCCTCCATGTCCGTGATAGTAAATTCACCATAGTCACTCATTTCAGTAATAACACCACGTATGGCACGATGAGAGGAGCACATACAGCCGCTACCAGCGCTACCATCTTCGGGCTTACCCATAACAATAAGGTCAATATTTTCAGGTGCAGAAGCTGCAAAAGTGCTTAAGAATTCTTCTTTAGTAACAGACATAACCAATTTTAAAGATCCTTCATCATCTTTAACCATTTCCATAACGCTAGGTGGAATATAATTAATCTCATCAGCGTCACCTCTTGTCATGCCTAAAGTTAAAGCCAGATTAGGATTGGGATCGCCGTCAATCGCTAAAACTTTTTGACCATTGTTAGAGAAAAAACGTGCTAAAGTTCCTGCGATCGTGGTTTTTCCTGATCCGCCTTTGCCTACTGTTGCAATTTTCATGAGTTGCCTTCCTTAATTCTAAAATATTAATAACATTATTTTAATTGAAAATATTATTGATTCAGTTGTTTTTTTTATGTATATTAATTCTAGAAATAGACTAGTAGGGAGTGTGTCTTATGGTAAAAAATATCTTGAGGAGATGAATATGAAAAAAATTAAAATGAGTGCTTTGGCGTTAACTTTATTAGTAGGGTCAACGCAGTTGGTAGTAGCAGATTCTAATGTAGTACGACTTGGTGCGGTGCCAGTTCCACCAATGGGTGCGTTATATGTTGGTATTGAAAAAGGTTACTTCGCTGATGAAGGTATTGAGATTAAACTAACTAAGAACCCATTGCTGCCTAATTTATTTGCTCAGCTTCTCGGCGGTAATTTAGATGTTTCGGGTTTTGGTATTGGCGCCGGATTCTTTAATGCTGTGGATCGTGGTAATTCTGTAAAGATTGTTGCACCTATGGGCGGAAATCCATCTAAACCAGGTGTTCAGATAGGCACCTCTGCCGCCGCCCTAATGGTACGTAATGATCTATTAAAGAGTGGAGAAGTAAAAACCACATCTGATTTAAAAGGCAAGACATGTGCTATTAATGCCTTAGGCGTTTTAACTGAATATCTTCTTAATGAGGCGTTGGCTCGAGGAGGTTTAAACATTAGTGATATTAAGCTTAAAACTATGCCGTTCCCGCAAATTGCAGCTGGATTAAAGAGTGGCGCATTAGATTGTGGATTGCTACCACCAGCACTAGCGCTTAAAGTAATCAAAGGTAAAGTTGCTAAGCGTATGAATAATGACTATGAACTTGACATGCAAGGATTGGTGGTGGTTTATAATACTAAGTGGGCAGAATCAAACCCAAATACTGCAAACAAATTTATGAAAGCTTATCTTAAAGCGGCACGTGATTTACAGACTGATAATGGGTGGCGTAAGGATGAGAATATTGCTGCCATATCAAAACACATAAGAATACCAGCGAAAATGTTGAAGAAGATCAATCAACAGTGGATTGACGTAGATCACTTGAAGGTTAATAAAGCCAGTGTTATGAAGCAACAGCAATATTATGTGACTAAAAGTAAGCTTTCAAAACTTAAAAAGCCTTTGGCTTTCTCAGATATTGTAGATGAGAGCTATGCCAACTATGCTGTAGCAAATTCAAAATAGAGTTTATTTTTCTATAAAAAGTAAACAATATGTTGGGGTAAGCATTGTAGTTAAATAAAAAAAGCACCTGACTGATTGGTGCTTTTTTGTATAACAATTAACATGTTGAGATAGGGGGTTACAGTATGCATATTAAAATCCGTAACCTAAGCAAAACATTTATCGCCCCAACTGGATCTATTGAGGTTTTAAATAATATTAACTTATCAATTTCTCGTGGTGAATTTGTCAGTATCTTGGGGGCGAGCGGTTGTGGAAAGTCTACATTACTTAAAATTATTTCTGGCATAGAAGGACCAACTTCGGGTGAAGTTATATTTGATTCACCAGATTCCTCAAAAAAACGCTGTGCCGTAGTGTTTCAGAGTAACTCGTTATTTCCTTGGCGTAGTGCGTTAGATAATGTGTCATTTGGCCCAGAGCAGTCAGGATATTCGATTGTAGATGCACAAAAAATAGGAAAAAGATGGTTAAAACAAGTAGGTCTTGATCAATTTAGCGATTATTACCCTCATCAACTATCTGGAGGTATGCAGCAACGAGTTAATTTAGCTCGTGCTTTTGCCAATGATGCTGATATTATTTTAATGGATGAACCCTTTTCAGCAGTTGACGCATTAACACGACGTAATTTGCAAAAATTGCTTATTGAACTTAGCGAGCAATATCAAAAAACAGTAATATATGTCACCCATAGTGCTGATGAGGCAATCCTTATGTCTGATCGTATTGCCATCTTAACGAATAAAACTGGTGGAATTCATTTTATTTATTCGGTCAATGTTCCTAGGCCTCGATTACAACATGCTGACCTTGATTCAAGTGCCACACCTGATTCATTGAAAGGACAACTATGGAAAGAAATGATATCTCAAAATGCAGAGGCCTCTAATTTACAATTTGAATCATGTTCACATAATAAGAATAAAATTGGTGCTTGGCAGGCGTTGTGGTTGCCAATACTAGTGTTTTCTATATGGGAATTTTTGGCAAGGTTTGGGATGGTTGATCAATTATTTTGGCCGGCGCCTACCCATCAGTTCATGATGTTACTACAACAGTTGACTAGCGGTAATTTGATTATAGATACGTTAGCAACCTTATCAAGATGGCTAACAATACTCTTCTTGTCCATCATAATTGGAGGTGGTGTTGGGTTTTCAATGGGATTGTCACCACGAATTCGTAACGCACTATATCCAACAGTTGCTGCACTCTACCCAATTCCAAAAATTGTTATTTTACCTTTTTGTATGTTGATTTTTGGCATTGGACATGCGTCATTAATTGCCCTTGGTACAATTGCAGCAAGTTTTTTAATTTTAATGAATACCTTTGCGGGTGTGATGAATGTGCCAGAAGATATTATTATGGCAGGTAAGATTTATGGCGCTAACAAATTTCAATTAGTGTCAAAGGTAATATTACCAGCTGCACTACCTTTTATATTTGTCGGGATACGTTTGGGAATGGGTACGGCTTTAGCGGTGATGGTTGCATCTGAATTTATTGCATCTGATGATGGTCTCGGCTATGTCGTATGGACATCATGGCAAATTCTTGACATGGATACTATGTTCCCCGCAATTATTATAGTTACATTTATTGGCGTAATGTTTCATCATGGCATGAAATGGATTGAGGGTAAGTATATGCCATGGCAAAAAAGGCATAATTAACTTTGTAATAATACTGTTAATCTTGAAGGGGCTGTTAGGCCTTTAAAAAAAAGGCTGACCTTGCAGTGGCAGATATGTCAGAAGTAAAGCGATAATAGTTTGATAGAGTTATTTAGAGATACAATCGTTAATTCCTTGACGTATTTCATCTTCGGGTAAATCTCGACCAATAAATACGATTCTAGTTATAGGTTGTTCATCAACAAGCCACTTACGATCAAGCTTGGCATCAAACAGGCTGTGTATTCCTTGGAATATAGTGCGCTTATCATGATCTTTAAAGTTTAGTATGCCTTTGAATCGTAGCAAGCGCTCTTCGTAACGCATAATAAAAAAAGAGAACCAATCTAATAATAATTCCTTATGTATGGGCTCTTTAATTTCAATACTCAAACTGCTAATGTTTTCTAGATGGGGTTTATGTTGATGAGTATTGATCGCAGGACTGTTTGTTGTTTGCTGTGAGGTAGGGGCGCTTGTAAAGACAGTATTAAGGCGAGATATGGAATTATTGACAATATCAAATAAAGGCGGGATGTCGATTTGACACTCACTGGCCAATTGTAATTGTGCATGGACATTCATAGATGTGACACGCTGTTGAATTTGTTGTAATTTCTCAGTATCAATCAGGTCAATTTTATTAAGAATAATATAATCAGCTACACCTATTTGTTCTTGAGCTTCAGAAAATTCATCAAGTTGTGAAGCAATATAATAAGCATCAATAACAGTAATAATTCCATTGAGATTGACCAAAGGTTTTAGCTTGGGCGAGTGCAAGGTTTCAACGATAGGACCGGGGCGTGCGATACCGGTCGTTTCCATGACGATATGTTCAAAGTTAATCAAGCCTTTGTTGCGATTATCAAGTAATTTTGTAATGGCTACTACCAAATCATCACGCACTTCGCAACAGACACAACCGTTGTTCATTTCCAGCATTCGGCCACCAGCCTCATCTAAGATTAGTGCACCATCAATACCAATCTTGCCAAATTCGTTGACTATAATTGCGAGTTCTTTCCCGTGCTGATCGGTCAATAGATGTTGAAGAAGGGTAGATTTTCCTGCACCTAGAAAACCGGTAACAATAGTGAAGTCGATGGTTTTTTCAAAATTTTTCATGGTTGTATGTTAACCTAGACAAAGTTATTAATATCTTTTAATTTTTTTTGATGGGTTGATATTTGGATGGCAGTAGACAAACACACGTTAAAAACGACTGAGCTAATTCGTATTGGTGAACTAGCAGAAAGGTTAAATACCACTACAAAAACACTACGATTTTATGAAAAAATTGGCTTAATTGAGCACCCAACTCGATCGAATTCAGGTTATCGATTTTATAATGAAGATCATGTGAAACAAGCCTTTCTGGTTGTTAGTTTACGCCGCATCGGCTTGACTATTGATGAGTTAAAGCAGCTAAAAGTGGATACAGATAAGGGCTTATTGCGCAAAAGCTTATCTTCTATATTGTATCAAAAACTATTTGAAATTGATCAGGAGCTTGGTGTTCTGCAAGGGAAACGAGAAGATTTAGGAGCAAGATTTCAAGCATTAGTTACTTCTCCGCGTGAACGACCATCTAATTGTGTTTGTGATTTATTGCTTATTAAATGCACTTGTAATATAAATAAATAAAAATTATTTATATTTATTGCTTGACCTTGACCTTAGGGCAAGGAGTAGAATTCGATTTAACACATATGAATAGCAGGTATTTAGATGAGTGATAAAGATGAAACAGTGTTAAGTAATGAGCATACACCATTGTTTGCTAATGAATCTGGACCGATCAAAGAGGTTCATGCTTTTTGGCTAGCAGGGATGAGTTGTGATGGTTGTTCTATTGCTGCAGTCGGCGCTAAAAATCCTAGCGTTGAACAGCTAATTCATCAGCAAATTCCAGGCTTGCCAAAAATTATTCTGCATCATCCAGTACTAGCTGTGGAAGCAGGTCATCGCTTCATGGAGCCTTATTACAAAGCGGTCAGAGGAGAATTAGGTGCAACTTATGTTGTACTATACGAAGGTTCAGTGGCTGATGAAGACATAGCCAAAGAAGAGGGTGGATATTTCTCAGCCATGGGTATGGACGATCTTGGAGATGGTAATTGGCGCCCTTATCCAACAGCAGATATGCTAGCTGATTTGTCACCTGGTGCTGCTGCAGTTATTGCAGTAGGTACTTGTGCATCTTGGGGTGGTGTACCTGCCGCAGTTGGCAATGTTACCAATGCTATGGGAGTGATGGATTTTTTAGGTAAAGATTATCGTAGTGCACTTGGCCTTCCAGTGGTGAATGTGCCGGGTTGCTCACCAGTAGGTGATAATATTACTGAAACTATTACTGCAGTTCTGATGTTTCTTGCCGGCGTCGGACCGCTACCTGAGTTCGATGAATTGGGCCGCCCGGCTTGGATGTTTAATGAAACTGTGCATCGAGGTTGTCCACGAGCGGGTTTTTATGAGGAAGGTGTCTTTGCTGATGAATATGGACAGCAAGAGTGTTTAGTTGAATTAGGGTGCTGGGGACCAGTGGTACAGTGTAATATTGCTAGGCGAGGCGCCCTTGGGCATAATGGCGGCTGTATGAATGTTGGCGGAGTTTGTATTGGCTGTACCATGCCTGGATTCCCAGATGCATTTGCCCCTTTTTATAAAGCTCCTCCGGGTAAAACTGTTTCGGGAACTGCCAGTCGAATGACCGGTAGTTTTATACGCCCATTACGTAAGATAAGTCAGCGTAAAGCCAATATGACTAGCCGCTGGTTAAAAACCGAATCTATACCTAGTGGCTGGGGCCATGTTGAAGCACCAGGTGTTGTTATGAAGGCAATTCATTATTTTTATAAGAAAATTCAAACGTCTGGCACACCTTTCCATCCTAGTGGCACTAAGCAGCAGCAGAAGCTTCAATTGAAAAGCCGTGCCGCTATGGCAGCAGCTGTTAAGCGTTCTGATGAAAGGGCAAAGGAGACTGCGAAAGCAGAAGAATTACTTTAAAGTTAAAATAATATATTTAATAGATTGAGGGGAATTTCTATGACGACTGAAGACATCTACTTTTATTTTTTCGTTTGGCTGGCTATAGCAGTGGTCCTAGTTATTGCAGCGGCAGTGCTGTTAATCACAGTAATTTGGTATGCAAATCGTATTAGAAAACTTGCTACTGTTGCCCTAGATGTGGTGGTAGATATCGAGAAGAATACCAAACCTATTTGGCAACTTAATGCCACACATTCAGTTTCATCGCAACTACTTGGTGGTGCTAAGGCAATTGAAGACAATGCGGTTGCTATTTTAGGTGCTCTGTCAAAAAACGATAAAAAATGATCTATCTTATGAACATTTAGTTAATTAAATAAGGGGAGTATTAATATGGAAGGATTACTTGCTATGTTGCCAACAGAGGCCGCTGCCGCCGCCGCTTTTGTTTGGACTGCAGCATTAATTATTGGACTTGTTGTGAGTCTTGTAGTTGCATTACTATTGTGGCTAATTTATCGTGAGGCTGTCATTATTGATGGTGTTGCTTCTAAGATATGGGACACTGGACAAATGGTTGCCAACAATACCATTCATATCCCTACGTTATATCGAATCAATGAAGATATTGATAAAATCTTAGTCCATGCGTTAACCATTAATGGTGGTGCTGAAGCCATCAAAAAACATGCTGAGGGTTGTGATGGATGCCCAAGCTGTTTGTTATAACTATAGGAGATAGAATATGTTGCTTATGACCATACTGACAGCCTTGCTAGTGATTGTCTTTTTTCTAGTCCTGGCGTATGCACTAATTAAAATTAGTAGCACTCTTAGAGCGATTGGCGGAACCCCAACTAGTTATCTGGCAAAGCTTCGTTTGGGGCTGCGTGCTATTGAATCGGAGACTGGGCACTTAACACCTCAGGTTGTTATGGCTAATGAAAACCTTACTAAAATTGCAGGTGGATTAGTTGCAGTTGATGACAATTTAGTTGGCGTTATTAATGCTGCTGTCGCTCAAAAGAGGTATTAATAATGGAATACATACTTAATTATATTAATGGCATTGATCCAAGTCTTAAGACTTTGCCTGATGAAGTTTATTTTATTTGGCAGGCGGTATTGATTATCGTGGTTGTAGTAATCGTACCTTTGGCTATTTTCTTACTGCAACGCACTCTAAGAGCAGCACTTAATATCAAACGTTATTTCAAAGAAATGTTGTCTGCCGGTGTTGTTATTGCCGAAAATACCAGTTCAATTACGGCTTTGAATGACACGATCGAGGTGGCTACTACTATGGTGGGAGTTAGTGAAAAATTGGATGAACATTCAGCTACCATTGCTACAGTATTATCAGATCGTGCTAATGGAGGGAGTGCATTATGACACAGTTGCTTTTAGTAATTTCATTGATTGTAACCACTGCTGTAGTTTTAGTCGTAGTTGGTTATTTAATCGCTATTATTTACGCTTTAGTTGGCGCCTATAATAATCTTTCCAAGCTCGCAGGTGGGTTGATTGCCATTAAAGAAAATACCGATCCACTTGGTGGGCATATGGACACTATAAACGGTGGTTTGTCAGCATTATTGGCTGGTTTACTCAAAGTTAATGCTAATCTAGCCGCCATTGTGGGTGTAGCAACAGGTACAATAAAAAAATAAAATATAAGGAGAGTAATTTATGTGTTTTGAGAATCTACCAATTGAGTTTGATGAAGACGGTAATGCGACGCTGTTGCCAGGAGTTGCTAACCCATATTCATACGTAACTCAGACTGTTGAAGAACGTGAAAATTTTTTAAAAGATATTGCTCGTAAAAATGGCCAATTAAATGATATTGATTTTGATCCAGTAACACGCGTTGCCGGTGCCTTAGCATTCCACAGCACAGTTAATTTAAAGGAACGAAAGGTGGTAGATACAGCCTCTATGGCGACATTATTTCGTGGATATGAAATCATTTTGCGCGGTAGGGATCCACGAGATGCAGCTTTTATTAGTTCACGTGCATGTGGTGTTTGTGGTGGTGTTCATGCGACTGCAGCAGCATTATCGATTGAAATGGCATTAGGCATTAAACCACCACCGTTGGGCATAGTTGTCCGTAATTTAATGCTTAGTTGTGAATATTTATATGACAACCCATTGCATTTATTTATTCTTGCCGGTCCAGATTTTTCTGAGATTCTAGTTCGAGAGACTAATCCAGAAATTTGGGAAAAGGCTAAAGATTTCAAAACTAAGTATTCTAATATGCATGGTTATGAGACTATTGGTGAAATTATGACTGACCTAAATCCGTTGACAGGTAAGCTTTATTTGGAAGCACTAGAGTTGACTCGTGTGGCACGTGAAGCTTATACGTTATTAGGTGGAAAGTACCCACACCCTGAAACAGTAATACCAGGCGGCGTTACAACTACGGTCACCACTACCACATTAGTTGAATTCTATCTTAAACTAAAGGTTTATTTTGATTATTCGAAGAAGTGTGTTGGTATTTGGGATGATGTGTATGACTTTATGTATGAAGCCAATCCTTTGTATAAGGAAGTCGGCCAATTACCAGTCAATATTGTAGACTTTGGCCAATGGGATCATGAAGATTATTACGATGCTAGCTATGAGAATTGTAATGAATGGGGTGAGAAACGTTGGTCTACTCCTGGCGCTATTGTTAATGGCGAGCTAGTTACTACAAGATTAACCGATCTCAATGTAGGAACAGAAGAATTTATCGAACATTCTTACTATGAGCAGTGGGAGGATTATCCTTTTAAAACAGACCCTTTAGGCAACCCACTAAGCCCTAACCATCCTTGGAATAAAACGACAATCCCTAAACCTGGTGTGCAAAACTGGAAGGAGCGTTATAGTTGGTCAACTACACCAACATGGGATCGACATACTTTTGAAGCAGGTGCTTATGCTCGTGTTTATATTTCTGCTCTTGCGAAAAAATTACCTAAAAGTGATTATATAAAATCAACTGGAAGCAGCTTAATACTTAACGTATCTGCTGATGAATTACCAGAAATGAAGTTGGAATGGAAAGTGCCAAAAATTTGGAATGCTTTTGAGCGTAATCGAGCTCGCGCCTATGCAGTTGCCTTTAATATGATGGTTACTATGGAAAACTGGGTACGTGCTAATGATATGGTGAAACGTGGCGAAACCAAAGTAGCTACGCCATTTGAAATTCCTAAAAAAGGTCGGTTTCTTGGTGCAGGCTTCTGGGGTGCAGGTCGTGGTTATTTAGCACATTGGTGCGTTATTGAAAATGGCGTTTTAGCAAACTACCAGATCTCTACCCCATCTACTGTTAACTCATGTCCAAAGACGCCATGGGGTGAGAGTGGCGCGTATGAGCAGTCTGTTTTGAATACGCCAATTATTGAGACTAATTTTACCGATGAGAAGGATTTTAAAGGTATAGATGTATTGCGTTCTTTACGTAGTTTTGACCCTTGTATGCCGTGTACCACACACGTGATGGTGGAAGGGACAGATAGGGTGATTACTCGTGAAGTTACTACCTGTGCCTGTGGCATCTCTTAGTTATTACGGCGCTGTAAACCTAAGAGATTATGACTAAGGTTGGTATAGGGCTGGTTGGCTATTATCAGTTTGTTCGTGGGTATCCTATTGGTCCTGCTCTTAAAGAACATATTGATGCGGCAGATTGGTTTAATGATGTGGAAATTAAAGAGATGAATTGGGGCCCTATTGCGATCGTTCAAGAATTCCAGGCTGAAAAAATTAATTTTGATCGTTTTTTACTAATCACAGCGGTTGATCGTGGCTTGCCTGCAGGAACTGTGACATGCCGTCGTTGGGTAGGTGGTGAAATCAATGTTCTAGATATTCAAGACCGAGTATTTGAAGCAGTAACTGGAATTATTAGTATGGATAATTTACTCGTTATTGGTGAGCATTTTAAAATTTGGCCTAAAGAAGTAATAACTATAGAAGCTCAAATAGCTGATACCGCTATGGGAGATTTAGTTATGTCTGAAATGGAGATTGATAAACAACGTGGCGAAAAAAGTATTATTGGAGACAATCCATTAACTGAAGACATGGAATTATTAGTTAAAAAATTATTTGAAAAGATTAATCAAGCTGTCTTAGGTGGAGCGCAAGTGATGGATCTTGTGCCTTTAGGGATAAATCAACTTAATAAATTAACAGATGTGTGTCATTATCAAGTAGATGATACAAGTACCACGTCTAATCTAATTAAATGATATTCATAACGACTAAGATATATAATTAAATTAAATATATATGAAGGTTGTAGGAAATATCTAAATAAAAGGAGTTTCTCATGGGTTCAAGTTTAAATAGAAATCAACAAACTAATGAACTTGATCGATTGGTTAATCGTGAAGAGGTATTAGAAATTTGTTATTGGTATCAAGGTGAAGGCTTTGGTGATGTCTATAATTCTCTTTCAATGAATACATTTTTGAAATGTGATAATGATGCGATTGATGATGCTTTTTTAGAATTATCTGAACAAGGTTTTTTGGAACCAGTTGAAATTGGTTCAGCCTTATCTTACAAATTTACTGCTACTGGAAAGAAGGAGGGCGGTCGTTTATTTAACGCCAGCTTTGCAGACCTTCAGAAAGCACAACATGGCGAATGTGCTGCCGGCTGTTGTGACGGTGATGATCATTCTGCATGTGGTGATGGTTGTTCCCATTAAATATATAGTCCTAACAAATAAATAAATGATCTTTATTGCTTAAGTAATTTAAGAAGGAGTGGTTCCGTGTCATTAAATTTTTTTCTAATTATTAGAGTTGTATCTTATTAAAATGGCGACTAATAACGATCAAGAGCGTATTGGTTATATGACATCTTCCGGATGGGAGAAGTTACTTGAACAAGTTAACGCACAAATTGAAGAATTAGAACAAATTTCAGATTCTAAAGTAAAAGATCAAGTCTTTACCTTATTGGCAGGTATTGACGCTATACATCGAGAGTCTCTGGGAAGGTTGGTTAGTTTGTTTAAGGAAGGCGTTCTTGAGCAAGTGATTAATGACCCACCGATTCACACCTTGATGGAGTTATATGATCTGTTACCATCTTTGGAAGAACATCAAGAGCAAAAGTATGATGAAAATGGCTTCCCTATAATTCCATTAGATGTCATAACCGGATCAAAAGGTGCTGCTCCAGTTAAGCATAAAATCCCCCACTGGGTTCCTGTGCCAGATTCGCAATCAATGTTAGAACCCAATTCAACAGATTTAATTAATGTTGATGGCCACAGTATTATCCTGTGTCGTATTGATGATGAATATTTTGCGGTTTCTGCATCATGCGCGCAAGATGGATCCTCTCTTGAGACAGCGACTCTTAATAAATACACATTAACTTGTCACAATCACCAAGGCTGTCATTACGATTTACGACAAGGTACCCGTATCGCTGCTCGCGGAGAAAGTATTGATTGCTATCCGGTAGAGGCAGATGAAAAACGTATTATGATCGGTATAGACATGGATTTTATTCCAAATCTGCCAGTCTTTTAATTGATTAATATGAGTGATATAGATTATAAGTTACTCGTTGTTGGGGTGGGCAATGTATTGCAAGGTGACGATGGTTTTGGGGTTGAATTAGCGCATCGTTTAATGTCAAGAACTGATATTCCAGACAATATAAAGTTAATGGAAACCGGAATCGGTGGAATGAGTCTAATTCAGGAGCTTATGTATGGTTATGATGCATTGTTAATCCTTGATGCTTATCAAAATGGCGGTGAGCCTGGACGATTGTATTTATTAGAGCCACTACTGCCAGATTTATCAGGGCTTAAGCCTCATGAGCTTCGAGATTATTTTTCTGATACACATTACGCAACCCCTATGCGTGCATTGAATTTTCTATCACGTGTAGGTCAATTACCAAAAGTAGTTAATATTATCGGTTGTGAGCCTGAAGAGATAGATGATATGACACTTGGCTTAAGTAAAGTTGTTACAGATGTCATTCCGCAAGCGGAAAAAATGACTATCGATTGGATAGATAGGCATTTAAATTCGTCTGCTTATGTCTGATTAAATGACTAATGTATAGTAATAAAAAAAACTACGTTAAAATTGACTTATGGATAATAATATTAAAACATTGGAAGACGGTCTGATTGCATACAAGCAGCAAAAATATAAAGAAGCAGCAAAAATATGGACCATTCTTGCTGATCAAGGTGATGCAGAGGCACAATTCAATATAGGGGTTATGTTTAAAAATGGTATAGGTGTACCACAAGACGATAGCGAAGCAATGCGTTGGTTACGACAATCTTCTGCTCAGGATCATGAGCATGCAAAATTAATTGTTGACGTAATAGATAGAGAGTCAGAAGATAGTGTGAAAAATCAGAGCTAAGTCATTTTTTAGGTCTGATAACAGTTATTTTCTTGCTATAGGTATAGAGTAAAAGTCATAATGAAAATTGTCCAGCAGTGGCTGTTGTAAGTTTTTATTTCTGATCATTGCGAACCATGGCGTCCAACTGCATCTGGACTTCTCCGAGTTCACGGAGTAATTCTAGTGTTTTATGAGCTTCAGCTTCATTAATACGACTCATAGCAAAACCAAGGTTAATCAATGCCCATTCCCCGACACAGGAGTCCACTGGATGATCTGCATCGACAAGAAATGCAATGTTAATTTCTTGTTTTTTACCATTAACCTCAATCATCGCTAAATTGGTTTCTGGGTTGCTTATTTCAACGATCTTTCTTGGAATACCTACGCACATAATTTACCTTGGAATAAAAAATAATACAAATTAGAAACTGTATGAAACTAAGTGTTTATACATCCTAATTTTGATTATATCACTGCACTCTACGTTTAGTGTTTAAATAATAGCTTGTCTTTAATTTCCGTTTCATATGAAAAACTCAATTGTAAAAGCGTTAGCGTTAACTATTCTATTTTTTATTAACCCTGCAAACTCTGAAGGGAAGGTTGCTTTTTATTATCCAACTGGAGAGCTTGAGCAGGTTAAAGAGTTTGTTAACGACAAGGTATTAAAAGTTACTTACTATTACAAAACCAGTGAAGTTAAAGAAGTTAATGAGTTTTTAGATAATCAACCTTTAAAAGCTATTGTTTATCATAAATCTGGCAAGGTTAAACTTGTTCAAGAATATACTGATGGAAAAATTTCAAAAACCATTCATCATCATAAGACGGGTAAAGTTAAGATAGTTCAATTTTTTAATGATCAAATATCAAAAATAACTTATTATCAAAAGACTGGTAAAGTTAGCCAAATTCGAGAATATGTTGACGGTATAAAGACAAAAATTATTAACTTTGATGACAATGGAGAAGTGAAGAAAACTAAAGAGTTTTAAACTTGTCAAAAAAAGTCTTCAAATTGTTCTTTGATGTAAGTAGCCATAAGTTCGTAGTCAGCTATTGTTAATTCCTTTTATTTTCAGGATTCTTTAGTAATCAATCTGTTGCTGTATACTTAACCATCATGTCATTAACGCCTAAAAATTTACATTCTTACCCAAAATTTTGGCCTGATAAAAAAGGACTTGTGCCCGCACCATTGCTGCCTATGTCTCGTAAAGAGATGGAAGATTTGGGTTGGGATAGTTGCGATATTATCATTATTACAGGGGATGCGTATGTAGACCACCCTAGTTTTGGCATGGCAATTATTGGTCGATTATTAGAATCTCAGGGTTTTCGTGTAGGGATTATTTCTCAGCCTGATTGGCACTCAGCTGAAGATTTTCGTCAACTAGGAAAGCCCAATCTATTTTTTGCTGTTGCATCAGGGAATATGGACTCTATGGTGAATCATTACACCGCTGAAAAAAGACCGCGTTCTGATGATGCTTATACAGCTGGCGGTGTCGCAGGTAAACGACCTGATCGTGCTACGACTGTTTACACACAGCGTGCTAAGGAAGCTTTTAAGGGGATTCCGGTTATTATTGGTGGCATTGAAGCCAGTTTGCGACGTATTGCCCAATATGATCACTGGTCGCAAACTATTCGTCGTTCAATTCTGCCTGATTCTAAGGCTGATTTATTGCTTTTTGGTAATGCTGAACGTGCTGTGGTTGAGGTAGCACATCGGGTTGCAGCAGGTGAAGATATTAGGCAAATTACCGATATACGTGGTACGGCATATATGCGACAAGGTATTCCTGAAGGCTGGAGCGTTTTAGATTCAAGTGAGATTGATACTGATAAAAGTTTGGATCATCCACAAGCAGATCCTTATGCAGATACCTCTGCTAAGGATAAGCAAGGTTGTAGTGATAAGAACAACCAAACTAAGCCGAATAAAATCGACCCTAATCAAGGGGCAGTTCAGGTGATTGATTTTGACCATCGAACCAAAGGCTTAAAGCGAGAAAGAACAGTGATTCGATTGCCTTCTTTTGAGCAAGTGGCAAATGATCGTTATCTGTATGCACATACGTCACGCGTATTTCATTTAGAAACAAATCCGGGTAATGCAAGAGCTTTAGTGCAGCGCCATGGTGAACGGGATGTTTGGTTAAATCCGCCACCGATTCCTTTATCTATGGAAGAGTTCGACAGTGTATTTGAACTGCCTTATACACGCCATCCACATCCTGCTTATGGCGATTTAAAGGTTCCTGCCTTTGACATGATTCGTTATTCAATTAACATTATGCGTGGTTGTTTTGGTGGCTGTACTTTTTGCTCTATTACTGAGCATGAGGGGCGTATTATTCAAAGTCGTTCAGAGGATTCGGTTATTCAAGAGATTGAAACAATTCGTGATACTGATAAAGATTTTAAAGGCAATATTTCTGATCTTGGTGGGCCAACGGCCAATATGTACCGCTTGCAGTGTAAAGACACCAAAATAGAATCTGCCTGCCGTCGACTATCTTGCGTATACCCTGGTATTTGTCCAAATCTGGGGACGGATCATAAGCCACTGACTAAATTGTACCGACGTGCGCGCAAACTAGAAGGTGTTAAGCGTGTTTTTATTGCCTCAGGTTTACGTTATGATTTGGCTGTACGTGATCCTGAATATATCAAAGAATTGGTGACGCATCACGTAGGCGGGCGTTTAAAAATTGCACCTGAACATACTGAAGATGACACTTTGTCAAAAATGATGAAGCCGGGTATTGGCTCGTATTATCAATTTAAAAAATTGTTTGATCGTTATTCTAAGCAAGCGGGTAAAGAGCAATACTTAATTCCTTACTTTATCTCTTCTCATCCTGGAACTAGTGATTTAGACATGCTAAATCTAGCACTTTGGTTAAAACGTAACGATTTTAAACCTGATCAAGTGCAAGCTTTTATTCCCACCCCTATGGCAATAGCCTCTGCGATGTATCATAGCGAATTAAACCCACTAAAGAAAATTACTAGAAAGTCAGAATCAGTAAAAACTCCACGTAGCGGACAACAACGAAAATTACATAAAGCTTTTTTACGCTATCACGATCCTAAAAATTGGGATGTATTACGTAAAGCATTAAAGCGAATGGGGCGTAGCGATCTAATAGGTAATAAAGAAGATTGTTTGGTGCCTTACTCCAACTCCGGAAGCACGTTAAAGCAATCGCATTTACGCAAAAATAATAACGATTTTCATCATCGTATTGCTATAAAAAAGTTTAAAAAAAATAAAAGAAAGTAATAGTCTTTTTATTATTCAAAAAGAACTTTATTTTCAATAAAAAACTCTATAATGGCAATCACTCAGCGCTGAGGGGGAGAGCGAAAAGCGTCTTGTGTTTTAAAACACAACTTAGTGTTGAGACTATCTAAACGTCAGCAAGCCGTGTCACTGCTTGTTTAATATTATCCATACTGGTTGCAAACGAAAAACGCACATAACCTGGTGCGCCAAAAGCGGAGCCTGGGACTAGTGCAATATTGAGTTTTTCTAAACAATAAGTGGATAACTCAACATCGTCTTTTAAACCTAAACGTTTGATTAAGCCCTCGACTCTTGGGAAGGAATAGAAGGCGCCTTGTGATCTTGGACATTCAACCCCATCAATGTCGTTGAGTGCATTAACAATGTATTCATGACGCTCTTCAAAGGCATTAACCATGGTGCCAATAATACTTTGGTCGCCATTCAGTGCCTCTAGCGCTGCTGCTTGAGAAATAGAACACGGGTTAGAGGTTGATTGACCTTGAATTTTTTTCATGGCTTTAATAATGCTTTCTGGGCCTGCACCATAACCAATGCGCCAACCTGTCATCGCATAGCCTTTTGACACACCATTGAGAATGATAGTGCGATTTTTTAGTGAAGTGTCAGCCATGACAATATTAACAAAGTCATCGTCACCCCAGCGAATATGCTCATAGATATCATCGGTGATAATCAGCACATGAGGATGATTTGTGAGTACATTTGCGAGTGCTTTTAATTCATCCTTTGTATAAACCGCGCCAGTTGGGTTGGAAGGGCTATTCATTACCAATAGTTTAGTGTTGCTATTAATGCTAGCCTCTAATTGTTCGGGTGTGATTTTAAAATCTTGCTCTAGACCAGTTTCTACAATTACCGGTGTAGCGTCACCTAAGATAACCATGTCTGGATAACTAACCCAATAAGGCGCTGGAATAATGACTTCGTCGCCTTTGTTAAGCACAGCTTGACACAGGTTGTAAAACACTTGTTTACCACCTGATGAGACCATGACTTCAGCGGCTGAGTAGTCTAGACCATTTTCGCGTTTAAATTTGTCGATGATGGCATTTTTTAGATCTGGTGTGCCATCAACTGCTGTGTAGCGCGTTTGTCCGTTTTTAATGGCATTAATACCTGCTTGTTGAATATTCTCTGGTGTATCAAAGTCAGGCTCACCTGACCCCATAGGTACGATTTGAATACCTTGGGCTTTAAGCTCATTGGCTTTTGCGGTAACAGCAAGTGTGGCTGAAGGTTTTACTTTTCCAACCCGATCTGAAAGAATTGTCATTATCTTTTAAAGTGTTAAAATTGAAAGTTTTATGTTAATCAAAATAACACGCAGTGGGTAAAAAGTTTCAGCTAGAATCGCAATTTTCTCCAACGGGAGATCAGCCAAAAGCGATTAAGGCTTTAGTGGATGGTGTGAACGCTGGCGAGAAGTTTCAAACACTGCTCGGTGTTACTGGTTCGGGTAAAACCTTTACTTTGGCTAATGTGATCAAACAAACCAAGCGTGCCAGCCTAATCATGGCGCCAAACAAAACACTGGCCGCCCAGTTATACAGTGAGATGAAAGAGTTTTTCCCGAATAATGCGGTGGAATATTTTGTTTCATATTATGATTATTATCAACCAGAAGCTTATGTGCCGGCGAGTGATACTTATATTGAAAAAGACTCATCAATTAACGAGCAAATTGAGCAAATGCGCCTATCTGCGACCAAGGCTTTGCTAGAGCGCGAAGATGTTATTATTATTGCCAGTGTTTCGGCAATTTACGGTTTGGGTGATCCAGACAGTTATATGCAAATGCTGTTACATCTTAGTGTGGGTGAATTAACCAATCAAAGAGAGATTTTATCGCGCCTATCGCAAATGCAATATACGCGTAATGATGTAACCTTAATACGAGGGCACTTTAGAGTAAAGGGCGAGGTGATTGATATCTTTCCGGCGGATTCTGAAGAGCAGGCCATTCGTATTGAAATGTTTGATGATGAAATTGAAGCAATTTATTGGTTTGATCCGTTAACTGGTGAGAAGCTTAAATCTTTACAACGGATTACTATTTATCCGCAAACGCATTACGTTACCCCAAAATCTAAAATTTTAAATACTTTGGATGATATTAAAGCCGAGCTCAAGGTTAGACGTAAAGAGCTATTATCACTTAATAAATTGGTAGAAGAACAGCGCCTTACACAACGTGTGCAAATGGATATTGAAATGATGCGTGAGCTAGGCTATTGTAATGGTATTGAAAATTATTCACGTTATTTATCTGGCAGAAAAGAAGGCGAGGCACCGCCAACATTGATGGATTATTTGCCCGATGATGCACTGGTAGTTTTAGATGAATCACACGTAACTGTTAGCCAAATTGGTGGCATGTATAAGGGCGATCGAGCGCGTAAAAAAACTTTGGTAGAATTTGGTTTTAGACTACCATCAGCACTAGATAATCGCCCATTAAAATTTAACGAATTTGAAGATCGAGCACACCAGTGTATTTTGGTGTCAGCCACACCGGCAGCCTATGAGCTAGAGGTATCGAATGTGATTGCTGAGCAAGTAGTGAGGCCAACAGGGTTGTTAGATCCAACGATTGATGTTCGCCCTGTCGACACACAAGTGGATGATTTATTGAGTGAAATACACAAACGTGTAGAGATAGGTGAGCGTGTGCTTGTGACAACTCTAACCAAGCGCATGTCTGAGCAACTCAGTGATTATCTCAATGACCATCATGTCAAAGTTCGTTATTTGCATTCTGATGTGGATACGGTTGAGCGGGTAGAAATCATTCGTGATTTGCGCTTAGGCGTGTTTGATGTGTTGGTGGGTATTAACTTATTAAGAGAAGGATTGGATATTCCCGAGGTATCGTTAGTCGCTATTTTAGATGCAGACAAAGAAGGCTTTTTACGCTCTGAGCGTTCACTGATTCAGACCATGGGAAGGGCGGCGCGTCATGTTAATGGCAAGGCGATTTTGTACGCTGATCGAATCACAGGGTCGATGGAGCGTGCTATGAGTGAGACTAATCGGCGTCGAGAAAAGCAACAAGCTTATAACGAGAAGCACAACATTACACCAAAAGGCGTAGTGAAACCAATTATTAATATTTTAGATACGGATGTCACCAGTCAAGAAAACGATGATAATATGGTGAATGAAAACATTCAAAAGCAGCTTTCTCCAGTGCAATTAGCCAAAGAGATAAAAGCCTTAGAAAAACAGATGTACGCTTTTGCAGAAGCGCTAAAATTTGAGCAAGCGGCGGATGTTCGTAATCAAATCAAACAACTTAAAGATGGTCAATTTAAACATTAACGAAATATTTTATTCACTGCAAGGTGAGGCTCGAGAAGTGGGTTTGCCAACGGTGTTTATACGCCTTACTGGCTGCCCACTTCGTTGCAGCTATTGTGACACTGAATATGCCTTTAAGGGTAATAATATGCTCAGTATTGATGAGATATTGGCCGAAGTCAAGCAATACAATACACGCTATATTTGTGTTACTGGTGGTGAACCATTGGCTCAAATTAATTGCCATGTTTTGTTAGATGCGTTGATTAAGGATGATTATCAAGTATCGTTAGAAACCAGCGGTAGTATTGATATTGGCGCTGTTAATCCTGGTGTGTCGGTTGTAATGGACATTAAAACTCCATCATCAGAGGAATCTAAGCACAACAAATATGACAATATTGCTAAGCTTAAATCTAAAGATCAGTTGAAGTTTGTGATTGGCTCTCGGGCTGATTTTGACTGGAGTGTTACTATTTTAGAAAAATATCCAACCGACGTTGGCGTGTTGTTTTCACCGGTGTTTGATGCAGTTGCTCCGACACAATTGGCTGACTGGATTTTAGATAAGCAACTCAATGTACGACTACAGGTGCAAATGCACAAACTGCTTTGGGGTGATGAGCCCGGCAGATAATTAGTTAATGGTTATCTTTTTAACTAGTGGTTTTGGTTTGTCTAGTTTTGGAATAGACACGGTTAACGTGCCATCTTTAAAGTCTGCACTGATGTTATCTGTGTCGCCATCACGCGGAATAGACATCGAGTGAGAAAAACTCGTTGACGATTTGGCACTTTGGTTGTCAGTGGTTTTTTCGCTATTGCGTACACCTTTAATAGTTAGCCTATTTTTGTTAGTAGAAATATCAATATCTTCCTTGCCCAAGCCAGAAAGTTTCACATCTACCACGTAGCTATTGTTGTCTTTATCAAAGTATTGTCTTGACTGTGAACTAAAGCGATTTGCTGAATGTTGCAGACGGTTCATTTCACGGTCTAGCTGTTGAAATTGACGATCAAAATCACGCCAAAAACCATGATTAAGACCTTGGTTAAAAAAGCCTGATTGAAAAGGCCCGTGTGCACTTGCTAGGGTTGATGCCAACAGCACAACAATTGGTAAGATTTTATTCATGTGTTGTCTCCAATATTAATCAATATAAGTATATTGTACAAATATTAAGAAAGATTTTCAAGTGCTTGTTAGGCGAGTTTGTCATCTGCAACATGATAGGTTGGATCTTCTAAAACGTTGACTTCTACTAAGTTTTTAGCAGTCTTGAGTAGTAGTCGGCATTCTGCGCTCAGATGTTGTAAATGTAGGGTTTTTCCAACACGCTTATAGCGTGCAGCTAATTTATCAATAGCTTGAATAGCTGAGTGATCTAGTACTTTAGAATTACCAAAGTCAACATAGACATCGTTGGTATCTTGTTTGGGAGTGAACAACTCTTGAAAACGATCTTTTGAAGCAAAAAATAAAGTACCGTGAACTTCGTAGACATTGTTGCCTTGTTGATTTTTAGATTGCTTTACAAAAATTTTACTGGCTGACTCCCAAGCAAAAGATAAGGCAGATAATATTACACCTACAATAACTGCCAAGGCTAAATTATCTGTTAGCACGGTAATGACTGCGACTGAGATGCCAGTAACAATATCCAACACAGGTACTTTGCCAAATAATCTAAGCGTACACCACTCAAAAGTACCAATCACTACCATCATCATCACGCCAATCAATACTGCAATTGGAATCATCTCAATATAATGCGACAAGTAAAGGATGAATAATAATAAGGCAATTGCAGCAACAATACCTGAAAGGCGACCACGACCACCAGATTGCACATTAATGATACTTTGGCCAACCATTGCACAGCCACCCATGCCGCCAAATAAACCAGTTACGGTATTTGCAACACCTTGTCCAATGCTTTCACGGTTTGGTTGGCCGGTAGTTTCAGTTAAATCATCAATTAGGTTAAGAGTAAGTAAACTTTCAATTAAGCCAACCAATGCCATGGTTACTGCATAAGGCAAAATAATCATCAGTGTTTCTATATTAAATGGCACATCAGGTATATGAAATGGTGGAAATCCACCTTTGATTGAGGCTACATCACCAACTGTGCGTGTATCAATACCTAGGAAAATAACTGCAACACTGCCAATAATAACCGCAACCAAAATAGAAGGTACTGCCTTGGTGAGTCTTGGTAAGAAATGGATAATTACCATGGTTATAACTGCGATAAGCAACATAATCATTAGTGGTTCACCCGTAATCCAACCTGTGTCTGTTTTAAACTGTTTGATTTGCCCAAGAAAAATCACCAAGGCAATGCCATTCACAAAGCCCAAAAATACTGGGTGTGGTACAAGACGAATGAATTTACCGAGTTTGAGAATACCAAAGAGCATTTGTAAAACACCTGTCAATACTACTGCGGCAAATAAATATTCAACACCATGAACGGCGACAAGCGTACCAATCACCACAGCGATTGCACCAGTGGCACCTGAGATCATGCCTGGACGACCGCCAACAATAGAGGTAACTAGGCCAATGGTAAAGGCGGCATATAGGCCAACTAATGGCGATACGCCAGCAAGTAGGGCGAAGGCCACTGCCTCTGGCACTAATGCAAGTGCAACGGTCAAACCTGATAATACATCATTTTTGACATTAATAGGGGCGTACTTGTTAATCAGTGTGAACAACATGGATTTTCCTTATTTTTTAGTGGCGTTATGCTTTAGCAGGCACGACTGGTGTAGAGGATTTAATACCTGTGTTTTGTGCACGATGACGCATGACATGGTCCATAATCGTCATAGCCAACATAGCCTCAGCAATTGGTGTTGCACGAATACCTACACATGGATCATGTCGACCTTTAGTGATGACTTCAATTGGGCTACCATCTTTATCAATACTTTCAATTGGCAAGCGCAAACTTGAAGTTGGCTTTAGTGCAATAGATACCAATACATCTTGGCCAGAACTAATACCGCCAAGCGTACCACCAGCATGGTTAGATTTAAAACCATCGATAGTAATCGCATCACGATGCTCAGTGCCTTTTTGGGTAATTGAGTTAAATCCTGCGCCAATCTCAATACCTTTAACCGCATTAATGCTCATCATGCCATGGGCAATATCAGCTTCTAGGCGATCAAAGATTGGCTCACCTAATCCAGCGGGCATGTTGCTGGCTACTACATTAACACGAGCGCCAATGGAATCGCCTGATTTTCTCAGTGCATCCATATATTCTTCTAGCTCTTTAATTTTGCTAGCATCTGGACAGAAGAACGGATTATTATGAACTTCGCTCCAATCAAAGTTATCAAAAGTAATAGGGCCAAGTTGTGACAAATAGCCTTTGATTTCTATACCAAGGGTTTCTTTTAAGTATTTTTTGGCAATACCACCTGCGGCCACACGCATTGCGGTTTCACGTGCAGATGATCTGCCACCGCCACGATAATCTCTAAAGCCGTATTTTTGGTCATAAGTATAATCAGCATGACCAGGGCGGAAGGTATTAGCAATATTGCCGTAATCTTTAGAGCGTTGATCGGTATTCTGGATGATTAGTGCAATTGGCATACCAGTAGTTTTCCCTTCAAAGGTGCCTGATAAAATTTTAACTAAGTCTGCTTCACGACGCTGAGTAGTATGACGAGAAGTACCTGGTTTTCTTAAGTCTAGGTCACCTTGCAAGTCGGCCTCGCAAAGATCCATGCCAGGAGGGCAGCCATCAACGATACCAACAAGTGCTTCACCATGTGATTCACCAGCAGTAGTAACTGTAAATAATTTTCCAAAAGAATTGCCAGACATACTGTTAACCTAAGTATTTAATATGCCATCGATTATACCTAGCTAGCAGGCTATTTCGCTAGTTTGTTATAAAGCCAGGCAAACACAAAGCCACCAATTGCCGCGTCAAAAAAGCCCCAAACCATACCAGTCACTACGCCGCTAAAACTGAGTGAATATCCTAGATAAACCGTTGATAGAAAATCCACCATATTGTGCAGATAACTTTCTGTGACTAATGCGGCTATTGACATAAAAAAAACACCCAACGACCACATAACTCCAAGGGCAAGTGCTACAGCTTTTGTATCGAGTTTTTGAGTCATGTATTACTCCTTATTTTTCTTCGATAATTGACATTCTACCCCTTAGGATTATCTGTAAAGGGTTGTATCGTGTTAATATATCGCCTTTTTTTGATGATTGAGTTATTGCATGTCTATTCAATATAACCAACTGGGTGATAGTGATTTAAAAGTGTCTAACATTTGTTTAGGCACCATGACCTTTGGGCAGCAAAATACTGAAAAAGAAGGTCATCAACAACTGGATTATGCAATTGATCAAGGTATTAATTTTATTGATACTGCTGAGATGTATCCAGTACCACCACGTGCTGAAACTGCTTATTCAACTGAAAATATTGTTGGTAGCTGGATTCAAAAAAACCCACGAGATAAGATTATCTTAGCTACTAAGGCAGCGGGCAGTGCACGTGGCATGCCTTGGGTTAGAGGGGGTGAGCATGCGTTTAATCGCACTAATTTGCGTAATGCTTTAGAAGGTTCATTGAAGCGTTTAAAAACAGACTATATTGATTTATACCAACTGCATTGGCCAGAACGCAACACACCGATGTTTGGCAAGTATTTATTTGATCCAGAGCAAGAGCGTGAATACACAGCATTTGCAGAAACACTAGAAGCTTTATCTGAATTAATCAAGGAAGGAAAGATTAGACATATTGGTCTTTCAAATGAATGGTCTTGGGGTTTAATGCAGTTCTTAAATGCCTCTGAGCGAGAGAGCTTGCCTCGAGTGGTCAGCATGCAAAATGCTTACAACCTTATTAATCGCACCTATGACTCTTCATTGCGAGAAATGGGTTATAGAGAGAATGTGCCATTATTGGCTTATTCGCCAATGGCATTTGGACATTTAAGCGCCAAATATATCAATGATTCAAAAGCGCAAGGCAGAGTGAATATATTTGATGGCTTTGCGCAGCGCTATGAAAAGCCGGCTGTTGAGCCAGCCATTCAGGCATATGCTAATTTAGCTCAGGAGTTAAAAATATCTCCAGCCACATTAGCCCTTGCATTTACGTATTCTCGTTGGTTCTGTGCTAGCACTATTATTGGCGCTACCAGTATGGATCAGTTAAAAGAAAATATTAACGCCGTTAATTTTGAATGGACTGATGATATTGATCAGGCGATTGAAGCTATTCATTTACGCTTTTTTAATCCAGCGCCGTAACAAAAAGTCAATGTTTTTGTCAAATGAATTAATATGTTAATTGATCGAGGAAAAGTAAATCATTATAAAAAAACTTAATAAAACAATAATTGTTGCAATCAGTCTATTTTGAAAGTATTTTTCTGAATAATAATCTAAGTATGATAATTTTTGATCAATAAACAGCAATAAAATAAAAACAACACTTGCGGCAAAAATAAAAATTTCAAAAAGCAAAAATAAATACGCAAGCCAACTAAATAATACAAATATATTGCTAGAAATAAGAGTAAATCTAGATAAAAAATTATTATTATTTAGATTTAAACCCCAGTGAGAGCCAGAAATAAATGAAATTATTGCTATTGTATATATAGAAATAATAGTTTTTAGGTTCTCTAGGTCAATATGCAAAATTTCATAAAATTGTGCTCCAAAAAGAGCCGAAACAAATAAAAAAGGAATGGTTCCAAGATATGTCAAAATACTATAGGTCAATGTCATGATTAATTACTTTGCGTTTGTAAAATCATAAGATCTTTTAGTACTTGCTTTACGTGCGTATTAGGATCAACACCAATGTATTTTTTAACAATAACCCCTTTTGGATTGATAATATAAGTGTTTCTCATAGCAACCTTCCAATTAATAAATTTTGCTAAAGAATCATAAGATTCAGAAACTTTTCCATCACTATCAGATAATATTGAAAACGATAGCTGGTAGTTGTCTGAAAATCGTTTATGCGACTCAACATTATCAACACTAATACCGTAAACTACAGCCTTGTTAGCGATAATACGATCAGTCGCATCTCTGAAGCTGCAAGCCTCTGTGGTACACCCTGGAGTGTCATCCATTGGGTAAAAATATAAAATCACCCATTTTCCTCGATGCTGATCAAGTGATTTATAAATGTTATCTTGATTTGGTAATGAAAAAATTGGAGCAGCATCTCCTATATCTAGCGAATAGCTAGTGGGTGAAATAAGCATTATCATGAAAGCAATAATTTTTTGATACATTTAAAACTCCTTTTTAAAAAATATATTATTAATGTTACACAAAAAAAATAAGTAATTATACAAAAAATATAATAAATTTAAAATTGTACAATTATTTGTGCTAGAATGTAAACGAAGAAAATAAAAAAAGGAGAAAATATGAAAGTTAAAAGAGAAAATTTACTTGAAGAGCTTGGATCAATCAAGCATTGTATCGAAATGTCACATTCTGTTATTGAGCATGAAAAAACACGCAAGCATATTATTGAAGTGCTAGAAAATCGTATATTACAATTAGAAAAAGAGGTTGATGCTACAATTTCAGCACAAGATTGGGGAAAATCAGAACATTTAATGGATATAGCATAATTACTAACTACTAAATCTAAGTAACACCCTGTCAAATGACAGGGTTTTTTTTTAGCAACTGGTGTAATTTTATGAAGAGATTTAAATTAATATTAGCTTTGCTTTTGATATTTGTTGGATTATTTGCAGGCGTGCTTATGAGTGATGTAGAAAAACCAAAATATAAAATATTATCTTTAGATAATAATATCGAATTGAGACAATATGACTCAATTTTTATTGCTGAAGTTGTTGTTGAAGGCCAAAGGAAAGATGCAATTAATAAAGGATTCAAAATTTTAGCAAATTATATTTTTGGTGAAAATTCAGATAATTTAAAAATAGAAATGACCGCTCCAGTCAAACAACAAAAAACTAATAACGCTTGGAGAATAAGCTTTTCAATGCCTGAAAAGTATAATTTAGACTCTCTTCCAATTCCGAAAAATAAAGCTGTACAACTTAAAAATATTACTAATAAAAAGTTTGCAACAATTTCTTTTTCTGGGTTTAATTCAGATGAAAATATCACCGTTAATGAAAATTTACTGAAAAATTATTTGATTAAAAATAAGATTGTTAGTAATAATTTTCCTATATATGCATTTTACAATCCTCCGTGGACGCTGCCAATGTTTAGAAGAAATGAGATTATGTTTGAGATTGAATAACATAATTTTTTATAGATTATTTTTTTATGCAGTATATCTAGTGTTAACAAATATTAAATGGATTCTTTAACTCAATTTGTATTAGGTGGAAGTGTTGCTTTAGCCGTTGCACCTGAAAAAAATGCAAAAATTGCGCTGGTTGGGGGTTTAATAGCGACTTTACCTGATCTAGATATATTTTTCAACTATGGTAATGATTTATTAAATACAGTTAATCATCGTGGTTGGACCCACTCTCTTATTTATTTATCTTTGATTTCGCCATTCATTGGATGGGTTGGCTTCCGATTAGTTGGATTATTTGGATATTTCAGATGGTTTTTAATTGCATGGATGGCGCTGTTAACTCACACACTATTGGATAGTTTTACGATATTTGGCACTTCTTTATTTCTGCCTTTGAGTGATATGCGGGTGATGACAGGAAGTATATTTATTATCGATCCAGTATATACAGTCCCATTATTATTTAGCATTATTCTTGCTTTAAGCGGTAAAGAAGTTTTTTGGCGAATTAAAAATTTTAATACTTGGGCATTGGTTTTTAGTCATTTGTATTTATTGCTTAGTTTTTCTATTCAGCAGGCGCTAGTGCCAGAAGGCAAGGCATTTGCAACTCCAACTCCTTTTAATATTATTAAATGGCGAGTAGTAGAAATAAATGATAAGACAATATCAGAGTATTTTGTTGATATTTTTGGAAACAAGGGAGAGAAAGTTGTTGTACTAAATAATCAAATTTTAGCGAAAGAATTTAAGGAAGTTCTAGACAAATATCAGAATTTTACGAATGGATTTTTTAATGTAGAAGTTATAGATGATAAGATGATATTAGTTGATTTGAGAATGGGTGGAATTGAAAAGTCAGTATTTAGGTTTGTTATTGCAGAGCTAGTTAACGATCAATGGCTAAAGGTTAAACCATATAGGATAATGAGTGTGTTAAATATCAATCAAATATATGGAGTTAAAAGCAACAAGGATCTACCAAGTTAATTAAAATTGACATATTAGATGTTATATTAAAGTTATTATAAATTCTTTCTAAAGCAAATATGTATATCGGTTTCTTTGTTTTTTGATTTACTTCACTTGACTCTTCCTCATAATTGTTAGGAATTTTTTTGACTATTTATGTAAAAAATTCGAAAGCAGAGTTTGTTAAATGGATTTTTTATAAAGCCCCCATAAATGTGATCTCTTTATTGATATCTTGAGAATTTTTTGGTTTTGAATTTTTAGTGCTGATTAAGTGTTGTTGTGCAAGCATCTGAAGCAATTATCATGACTAATTTTGGTGCCCTCGAGCCGATTCGAACGGCTGACCTGCCGCTTAGGAGGCGGCTGCTCTATCCAGCTGAGCTACGAAGGCAAGTGAGGTATTATCGGTTGATAGAGTGCTAAATTCAAGTAATGATTTGATTTAGAATAAACTGTGAATCGTTGTAATCAATCTTAACGGGTTTAGTTCCGTCTATTGTTTGTAGTACCAATGATGGAAAACTGCTAACGTTTAATGATTGCATCAAAGCGATATCGTTAAGCAATAATTCTTGTATTTTTTTGTCATTTAGCTTTTTTCTGAATTTTTTAATATCAATGTCTAGTTTGCCTGCCAGTGCAATTAGGACTTGGTCTTCTGATGGGTTTTGAGCATCTAGATAGTAAGATTGTTGAATTAAATCAATCATTTTTGCCTCTAATTGAGTGTTTTGCTCACGAACGGCAATGACCGCGCGACAAGCGGGGTAGGTTGAGCGCTTTGGTGTGCACTTTTCCCAAAAATCATAGTTAAATTCTACGCCTGGAATGGTCATTTCGATTTTTTGCCAATTTTTCTGAATATATTGACGCATTTCATCATTCATTGGTTCATTGCTGTCTGGCGCTAGGCCACCAAGTACATATTGAATAGTGATAGACTCAGGTAATGATTTTTTAACATTTTTCCAAGTGTTATTAAACCCATAACACCAAGAGCACATAGGGTCATGAATGTAGAAAAGTGTGGCAGAATTCATACAATAAATTAATAGATAAGCGTAGAATATATATTATATTAATTGACGAGAGATGGAGTATTAAGATGAAAAAACAAAACTTAATTTTTTTTCCGTTATTATTAGCAACACAGCTTTCAGTTGCCGGTAGTTATACTGATACAGCAACCGTAGTTTCAGTTGATAAAGTCTATAGCAATCATGTGATTCGTGAGCCTTACCAAGATTGTTATATTAAAGAAGTTTACCAAGGCGGCGCTGATGGTTCTGCAACCAATGAGATTATTGGTGGTATTTTTGGTGGCTTAATTGGTAATCAATTTGGAAAAGGTGATGGTAAAAAAGCAGCAACGGTAGCTGGTACATTGCTAGGCGCCTCACTGGCTCATGATGATGAGTTGGCCAATTCAAAAAATGGCCAGATGGTTAGAAAAGAAATCTGTGAAACCAAGTATCGTACAAGCTCTGATCGTCGCCTAGATCATTATCGTGTTGAGTACGAATATGATGGTCGAACGTTTACTTATACGACCCAAAGAAAACCTTATTCGGATACCGTTAAAATCAGAGTAAACGTATCACCTGAGTAGTGAAAATAGAAAAAACGTATGACGAAGTATCTGATCTTGCAGAAGGCGGCGATGCAAAATATCAATACGAATACGCACTTATGCTTGAGTTAGGCTTGGGTCTTGATCAAGATCTTGATCAAGCATTTGTCTGGTATCAAAAATCTGCCAATCAAGAACATCCTAAAGCACAGTATAATCTAGGCATTTTTTATGCACTTGGTAAGGCGGGCGAAAAAGACATTGCCAAGTCAAAATATTGGATTAAAAAAGCACACGATAACGGTTATTCAGGTGCAAGTATTTTTTAAATAAAGGATAAATATGAAAGATATCAGGGTTGAAGACAGGTTAATTTTTGCATTGGATGTGCCGGAAGTTGAGCAAGCCAAAGATTTGGTGAACCAACTAGACGACAGTGTCACCTTTTATAAAATTGGCATGGAAATGTTAATGACTGGTCAGTATTTTCAATTGATGGACTGGCTCATTGCCAAAGATAAAAAAGTCTTTGTCGATCTTAAATTTTTTGACGTACCAGAAACCGTTGGTCGCACCATTAATCGTTTAAGTCAATACGGCGCAACGTTTGCCACCATTCATGGCAACCAAGCGTTGATGGAAAAAGCGGCTGAAAATAAAGGTGATCTTAAAATTTTAGCGGTAACCGCATTAACAAGTTTAGATCGTGGTGATCTTGATGATTTAGGTTTTGATTGCGATGTGCAAGACTTGGTTATCTCTCGCGCAAAACGCGCCTTTGAAGCGGGCTGTGATGGTGTGGTGTCTTCGGGCCTTGAAGTGCCATTTTTAAGAGAGTATGTTGATAACAAGCTGATTGCGGTTACACCAGGTATTCGCCCAGTAGCGAATGACGATGATCAAAAACGCGTGGTTGATGTGGCAACTGCCTTTAAATCAGGTTCTGATTATATTGTGGTCGGTCGACCGATTAAAAATGCGGATGATCCATACGCAGCTGCTAGCAATATTCAAGAAATTATCAAAACTTGTTTCTAGTACTTGTACCCCTTGCGGGTATAATTTCCCTCGTTGTTAATTATCCACTGTCAATTTTCAACTCAATAGTCGCGTAACTCAGTTGGTTAGAGTGCCAGCATGACATGCTGGAAGTCGTCAGTTCAAATCTGACCGTGACTACCAAAACTTTCAATTATTCCCACTTCTCGTATACAATTTACGTCATGAGATTATTGTTGTTATTTTTATTATTTAGTCATACTGTATTAGCAGACGCAGAACTTTACGAGCGTGGCAAGTCGTATTATTATGGCGAGGGTGTTGAGCAGGATTTTGATAAAGCTTTTAGTGCATTTTCACATGCGGCCAAGGTTGGAAATGCCCAGGCTCAGAGAGCTTTAGGTTTGATGTATATTAAAGGCGAAGGCACAAATCAAAGTGATCAGAAAGGTATTAATTTATTAAAAAAATCTGCTGATAGGGGTAATGCTAAAGCGCAATACAATTTAGGCAGTATGTATTATCTTGGGATCGGCGTTAAGCGCGATTTAAAAACTGCGCATCAATGGATTAAAAAATCAGCCAAACAAGGTGACGCAGATGCGCAGCAAAATTTAGCTTTGATGTATGAGCAGGGCAAAGGCACTAAGAAGAACCCAATATTGGCTAATAAGTGGCATTTAGAGTCAGCCAAGTCTGGTAATAATGAAGAGCAGTATCGCTTAGCAAAGGCTTATCTTGATTCTGAAGATTATAATCAAGCCTTTATTTGGTTATTAAAATCTGCTAAGCAAGATAATGCACAAGCACAACATCAGCTTGGGCGCTTGTTTACAAAAGGCCAAGGTGTGCCACGTGACCATGATCAAGCTTTTGACTGGTACCAACAATCTGTTAACAATGGCAATGATAATTTAGTTTATACCTTGGCAGGGCTTTATGATCAAGGACTGGGGGTTAAGAAAGATTATCAACAATCACATCGATTGTATCAAAAAGCTTTAAAGCAAGGCAATTTAGATGCTTATGCAGACATTGCCAGACATTATGAAAAAGGCCAGGGCGTTAAGAAAGACCTTAACAAAGCGTACAGCTTTACGATTGCTGCTGCAAGAAAAGGTCATAGCGATTCCCAGCGCAGAGTAGTGCGAATGTATGAACAAGGCCTAGGTGTAAAAAAATCAGTAAAAAAAGCCAAGTACTGGCTAAAAAGACTGATCAAGAAAGGTGATAAAACAGCCAAGAGAGATCTAAAGAGACTTGTGCATAAATATGAATAATCATCAAACGCCCAATTTTCACTAACTTGGCAATTTCTTAAACCCAGCCTTAGCCCTGCTAGGACAAGGTTTAAGAAAATCACCGATTCAGCAAAAATTGAATTTTGCTAATCACCCATATTTATGCAAAAGCCTCTTAAAGAGATTACAAAAAAGGTAGAAATCTTCCGGTTTTGTTTTTGTAGTTTGAGTAGGTTGTAAAGCGCTCACTGAGTAATTTTTCTTCTACATTTGATTTGAGTATGAGATCAACCAATAAAACAAACATGACAATTGTTGCTTGATTGTTATTAATGGTTAAAGCGCAAGCTAGGCAAAACAGTAATACACTGGTATACATTGGGTGTCGGATAAATCGATAGATGCCGTGTGTTACAAGCTGATGCTTGTCTTTTAATGTAGGGACGATATTAAGGTTGTTAAGTTTCATATTAATAACTGCCATTAATCCAAGCGCAATTGAGAGCGCAATGAGCGTGGTGCTTGCTATATTTAAATGCTCGAATCGTGCATTAATAATCAGATAAATAATACAGCCAAATTGAATAACAACGTAAATCATCAGTAGCTTGGGTAGTTATAATAGGCTTATTATCTCATTATTTTGAATTTAAACATGCAAACTCCGTACGATATAGTCATTATTGGTGGTGGTCCAGCAGGACTTAGTTTTGCCGCCTCGATGATAGCGGCTGATGTAAACGTTCTGGTGGTAGAGAAGTCTAATACGGATGCGATTGCCAACCCTAAGCCCGATGGTAGAGAGATAGCGCTGACACATTTATCACTTAAAATTTTAAAAAAACTTGGTGTTTGGGATTTGGTTAATCAAGCAGAAGTCGCACCCCTACGAGAAGCAAAAGTTTTTGATGGCGATTCACCTTCGTTACTCAATTTTAAAAGTGATGATTCTTCAATTGAAGCACTGGGTTACTTGGTGCCTAATTATCAAATTAGGCAAGCACTCTATCAGCGTGTTAGTCAAGCGGACAATATCACCATTAAAACAGATTCAATGGTAGATGATGTTGAATACTGTGAAACACATTCAAAAGTATTATTTGCTGATGGCGATCAAATTGAGACAAAACTAGTCATTGCGGCGGATAGTCGTTTTTCAAATATTCGTCGAAAGATGGGGATACCCGCATTGATGAAAGATTTTTCTAAAGTTATGATTGTTACCAAAATGGCGCATGAAAAAACACATAATAATGTTGCCTTAGAGTGTTTCGATTATGGGCAAACATTAGCCTTACTACCAATGGTTGGTAATGCGTCCTCTGTTGTTTTAACGGTTACTACTGATAAAGCCCAGTCTATGTTAGACATGTCTGAGGCAGATTTTAATGCCAAGATTACAAAAGATTTTAAAGGTGCATTTGGACAAATGACACAAAGTGGTGAGCGCCACTCTTATCCATTAGTGGGTGTGCATGCGCAAACGTTTATTGCTAATCGTTTTGCATTGGTTGGTGATGCGGCTGTTGGTATGCATCCGGTCACAGCACATGGATTTAACCTAGGTTTAAGAGGTCAAGATATCTTGGCAACATTAATTAAAGAAGCATTAACGCATGGCCAAGATATTGGCTCAGCCTCACTACTTAAGTTGTTTGAGAAAAAACACATTAACTTAACTCGACTCATGTTTTTTGGGACCAATGGTATTGTGGCATTGTTTACCAATGATGCGCCAGTGATTAAACAGGTGAGGCGTTTTGTGCTTAAGTTTGCTGAACATTTTCCACCGATCAAATACTTGATTTCAAATCATCTAACCGAGGCGAAGAAGAGTAAATTTCTTCCTTTTTAATGAGTGTTGATCTAATAAAGTTAAGACGTGAATTTACCAGCAATGGCATAACACGTGCCGAGCTTAATGCCAATCCGTTTGTGCAATTTGAAGATTGGATAGAGCAAGCAACTCAAGCAGGGCTAACCCTGCCAAATGCCATGAGTCTTGCTACAGCAGATAGTGATGAGATCGGCATTAGGACAGTGTTATTAAAATCATTTGATGAGCAGGGGTTTGTATTTTTTACCAATTACAACTCTAAGAAATCAAAACAAATAACCGATAATCCAAAAGCAGCTTTATTGTTTCCATGGTTAGACCTTGAAAGGCAAGTAAAAATTTCAGGTAGGGTTGAAAAGATAGCAACGCTTGATTCTATTAAATACTTTTCTTCACGGCCAAAAGATTCTCAGCTTGGTGCCTGGGCATCTGATCAATCTTCTGGATTATCTTCTAGACAGGTGTTATTGACTCAGTTTGAATCAATGAAAGCTAAGTTTCATAAAGGTGAGGTGCCGTTGCCAGATTTTTGGGGTGGTTATCGTGTGGTGCCACACACCATTGAATTTTGGCAGGGTAGAGAAAATCGCCTACATGATCGTTTTGTTTATAAAAAACAAGGTGACAATTGGACGATAGAGCGTCTAGCGCCGTAAATTGTTAATCACTTCTTGGGTGTTAGGCTGTTTTCCAGTCCAAAATTCAAAAGCTGCCGCTGCTTGTTCAACCAACATACCTAGTCCATCTGTAATCATCTTAGCATGATTGGTTTTTGCCCAATCCATAAATGGGGTTTGTAATCCGTACATTAAGTCATAGCAAATTGCACCATTCGCCACACCATTAGCAATAGTTGGCATTTTCCCGTCTAATGAAGCGCTAGTGGCGTTAATAATAACATCAACAGGTGTGTCTTTAATTTTATCCAAACCGAAACCACAAGTCTTACCATGACTAGAGAATTCTAGCGCTAATTGTTCAGCTTTAGAGGCGGTGCGATTGGCAATCATTAAGCGTTTAGGATTTTTCTGTAATAACGGCAATAAGATGCCACGCGTAGCACCACCCGCACCAAGAATCAATAAGGTTTTGTTATTAAGATCAATGTTTAAATTTTTGGACAGATCATTAACCAGACCAATACCATCTGTATTTTCACCAATTAATTCATCGCCATTGACTTTAATAGTATTGACCGCACCTGCGGTTTTGGCATTTAAGGTGAGCTTAGTCGCTAAGTTAAAAGCGTCGATCTTAAAGGGGACTGTAATATTAAAACCTTTAGCGCCTTGAGCAATAAATAATTTTGCACTATGCGCAAAATTATTGACGGGCGCTAAGATTTTTTCATACTGAATGTTTAACTCAGTTTGTTTGGCAAACTGAGTATGAATAGTGGGTGATAAGCTATGCTCTATCGGGTTGCCAAAAACACCATATAGGCCCATCATTAAGCGACGTTTTCAGTTTTAGATTTTGACTCTGCCTTAGGCTTTGCTTCAGGTTTTGGCTTTTGTTGAGCTTTATCTTGCGGTTTAGCCTTATCCTGAGGTTTATTTTGTTCTTTTTGACTCTTGTTATTTTGAGGCTTTTTCTTTGTCTGTGGTTTTGGCTTTTGTTGTTGCTTGTTTTGTGGGCGCTGATTTTTGTTTTGAGCGCCTCCATTTCCTTGATTTTTATTACGATTCCTATTGCGGTTTCGATTACGATTCCTATTGCGGTTTCGATTGTTTTGGTTTGGGCGCTTTTTGTTAGGCTTCTTTTTCTTAGTGCCAAACAATGCCTTTTTAATTTTTTCAATTAATGAGAGTTGTTTTTTCTCAGGGACACGCGTATCTGGTCGATTCATATTAACTGCCGGCTCTTCAGCTGCATCAGCTAAACCATTTTCAGCCAAGGTGTGTTGTGGTTTAGAAATACCCTGATAGCTCTTGTGCTGTGATTTTTTATCACCTTTTTGTTTGTTAATACTAAAGTTAGGGAACTGCATGTAAGGGTTAGGCAATAGCGTGATTTTTATTCCATGCTTTTGTTCCAATCTGGCAATATCAATACGTTTTTCATTGAGTAAATAAGTAACAACGTCGACACTAGATTGAATCGTTAGACGCTGTGTTTGATTGGAGGCATTACAGCCGTCTTCTAGTTGCCTAAGTATGGTTAATGCCAAACTTGGTACAGTAGGCGTTGTTCCACTACCATGACATTGAGGGCAAGATTTTTCTACTGATTCAGTAATAGAACTCATTAAGCGCTGTCTTGACATTTCAAGCAAGCCGAATTTTGAAATTGTGCCAATTTGGATACGTGCACGATCTGAATTTGTGGCCTTCTCCATGGCTTTTTCAATTGATTTTCGGTGTTCTTCAGAAGCCATATCAATAAAGTCAATCACAACCAAGCCACCAATATCTCGTAGTTGTAGCTGGATAGCGATTTCTTTCGCAGCTTCTAAATTGGTATGGTAGGCGGTCTCTTCAATATCAGAGCCTTTAGTTGCACGAGCAGAGTTGATATCAATTGCTGTTAGAGCTTCAGTTGGGTCAAAGACAATAGTGGCACCTGTGCGTAGAGATACTTCTCGATTAAAGACACTTTTAACTTGATTTTCAACACCCATATGGTTAAACAAAGAGTGTTCAGAAACATCGAATAATTTAATACGATCTAAGTAGTGAGGTAGAACAAAACTAACAAATTCTTTAGCATTTTGAAAAGTTTCTAAATCATCAATAATGACACTATCTGTATCTTCACGAAGATAGTCCCTTAGTGTGCGAATAATAATGTCACTTTCTTGATAAATTAAGAAAGGTGCTGAACGTTTTTTTGCAGCGTTGTTAATTGAACTCCATAACTCTGACAAGTAATCAACTTCCCATTGTAATTCTTCTAAAGTCTTTCCAGATCCAGCTGTTCGAATGATTAGTCCAGAGTTGTCTGGCATGGTAATTTGTTGAATAACCTCTTTTAATGATTGTCTATCTGATGACGTTATCTGACGTGAAATACCATGACTTTTTGCATTATTTGGCGTTAAGATCATGTAAGCGCCAGCTAAGTTAATATAGGTGCTTAGTGCTGCGCCTTTGTTGCCACGTTCTTCTTTTTCAACTTGGACAATAATTTCTTGCCCTTCCTTCAAAACGTCAGAAATAGTGAGTTTATCGCCTTTGGCTTTTGCGCCATTGTAGAGGCTTTCTGCTACTTCTTTAAACGGTAGGAAGCCTTGTCTTTCTTTGCCGTAGTCAACGAAAGCAGCTTCTAAAGATTGCTCAACTCGAGAGATTTTACCTTTGTAAATATTGCCTTTATTCTTTTGATTAAGGCTGGTTTCTATATTGAGATCAGTGAGTTTTTTGTTCTTGACAATGGCAACTCGGATCTCTTCTTTGTGAGTTGCATTGATTAAAATATGGTTCATGGTTTAGTCCTATTGATGGACTTTTTTTCACGTATAGAGGTTCAACACAAGTGTGCTGAATTGACATTAAATTGTGATTTATTTGATTCATAAATGACTCAAAAACCTATTCCTTAAAGGGTTTTCTCCCTTTTCTAATTATTATCAACAATGATAATAAATGATTGTATTTACTCTATATGTGGCAAAAAAAAGCCCAAAATATTTGTCGTAGTTTTTGTGGTATTTTGTCTAGTACAAAAACATTTAAAAAAATTCTTTAGCTGATGTATCTTAAAACATCAAGCGACTTAATTATATCACAAAAAGTTTTACTGATTTAATGTTCGGCCACCGTCGACGTTAATAATTTGTCCGGTGATGTAGGGTGAGTTGGCTAAAAATAAAACCGTATTGGCAATATCGGTTACGTCACCTTGTTTGTCTAAGGCGATTTTATCTAGCATTTTATTTTTTTGTTCATCAGTTAGTTCCGCTTCATTTTCTGGCCAAAGAATAGAGCCAGGAGAAACACCACAAACGCGAATGCTGGGTGCTAGTTCTTTGGCTAGTGTTTTGGTCATCATGGCAATGCCGGCTTTAGAAATATTATAAATCGCATGATTTTTGAGTGGACGCTGGGCGTGAATATCAACAATATTAATAATGCAGCCCGACGTTTTATTTAAAGCACCTACTAATGACTGAGACAGAAAGAAGGGCGCCATAACATTGGTGTTCATTAGATTATTCCAATCATCTGTTGTCGCTTTTTCAATCGGTGTTGGATAAAAAACAGAAGCATTGTTAACCAAAACATCCAATTGTTCAATACGACGACCTAATGCTTGAATATCATTAAGATCAGATAATTCTGCTTGAATAATGCTTGCTGAGTTATCACGTCGAGTGTTTAGTTCTTCAGCAAGCGCTTTAGCGGCTTGCTTTGAATGTCGATAGTGAATAATGATGTTATAACCATCATTGTGCAATGTTTGTGCGATTTGTGCGCCAATACGTTGCGCACCGCCGGTGATTAATGCTGTTTTCATATAAAATAGTTTTTGTGACTTTAGAACAAATAATCAAAAACACCATTATACAAAAAGCCAAGCCTATAGGTTTCGATGAATTTATGGATTTAGCATTGTATTATCCAGCACAAGGTTATTATAGTGGTGGTGCACAGAAATTTGGTGAGCAAGGAGATTTTATTACCGCACCAGAGACTTCAGATTTGTTTGGATTTTGTTTGGCACGTCAATGCGCACAGGTACTTGAAGGAAGTGATGATATTTTAGAGTTTGGCGCAGGCAGCGGTGTGTTAGCAACGCAAATTTTATTTGAGTTGGGTCGATTGAATAATTTGCCAAAAAAATATTATATTCTCGAACTTAGCGCTGAACTCAAACAACGACAACAAGAAACAATATCTAAAGTCTTGCCAGAACTGCTGGATAGAGTGGTGTGGCTAAACGCACTACCTGAGCATTTTTCAGGTGTGGTGATTGCTAATGAAGTGCTAGATGCAATGCCAGCAAAACGCTTAATTAAAAAGCAAGATGGCTTTACCGAGCTGGGCGTAGATTGCAAAGATGATCAGTTGCAATGGAAAATGTCTGACCAGCTTTATATTAATGATAAAGTATTGCTGCCCAATGAAGTTGAGCAAGGTTATACCACTGAGGTAAATCTCAGAGCGATGGCTTGGGTAGAGTCATTAAGCGATATTGTTGATCAGGGATTGGTGTTATTAATTGATTATGGCATGGCTCGAGATGAATATTTTCATCCTCAGCGTGGTGAAGGCACACTTCGATGTTATTATCAGCATAAAGCTAGCGACGATCCTTTTGTCCATGTGGGTGAGCAAGATATTACGACTTCGGTTAATTTTTCAGATATAGCCGATCAAGCGCAACAAAGTGGCTTTGATATTAATGGCTATGCCACACAAGCAATGTTCTTAATATCGTTAGGGATTGACGAATATTTATTAGCTGAAACTGATGAAAATAGACGCATTACACTCGCACAACAAATTAAACAACTGGTTTTACCTAATGCGATGGGTGAGAGTTTTAAGGTGTTAGCATTAACAAAAAAACTATCGGTAAAATTAAAAGGATTTGGCGAACAAGATTTAACGCATAAGTTGTAATCATGGATATTTTTCAAACAATCGTATTGGCATTAGTTCAGGGGTTAAGTGAGTTTCTACCCATTTCTTCGTCAGCACATTTAATCTTAGTGCCAAAATTGACTGATTGGCCTGACCAAGGTTTAGCGTTTGATGTGGTGGTTCATTTGGGCACACTCAGCGCTATTGTGTTTTACTATCGATTGATTATTAAAACTTTAGTGTCCGATTTCTTTTATTCTGTTGTTAAAGTAAAAACAGTGGGTGAGTCTAAATTAGCATGGGGAATATTGTTAGGAACGATTCCAGTAGGTTTGGTAGGCTTAGCATTTAAAGATACGATTGAGTTAACTCTGAGATCAACTGAAGTTATTGCGTATGCAACTTTAGTATTTGGTTTATTATTGGGTTTAGGTGTTTGGGCGAATAACAAAAGACCATCAACCAGAAAAAATATTGGTTGGATAGACGTTGGTTTTATTGGTAGTATGCAAGCATTAGCACTTATTCCAGGCACATCGCGTTCTGGTATTACTATTACTGCAGGGTTGTTGATTGGTTTGTCTAAACAGATGTCGACCCAATTTGCATTTTTATTGTCTATTCCTGTGATTACACTTTCAGCCATGTTAATGATTTTTGATTTATATCAACAACCACAATCAGCTGATTGGTTTATGTTGATATTGGGTTTTTTAATTGCAGCTGTTAGTGCTTATTTTACGGTTGTGTTTTTTATTAAATTATTAGACAGTATTGGGCTGATGCCTTTTGTTGTTTATCGATTAATTTTAGGAGTGGTGTTATTAGTACTATAGCGCCACAACCAATCTATCGAAAAGATTATCAGCCAAGTGCGTATTTAATCCACACCACGGCGTTAAGCTTTGATTTATCTGAAGATGAAACCATAGTCTCATCTAAGGTGCATTATTACCAAAATCCTAATTCGGTTAAGCAAGAGAGCACTTTGTTTTTAAATGGGGTTAATTTAGAATTAATGTCAATTTCGATAGAGGGTGTGCAACCGAGTTATCAGTTAGTTGATGAAGGGCTAGAGCTTAATGATTTGCCAGATGAATTTGTATTGGAAATTACCACGCGCATTCATCCAGAGACAAATACTAGCTTAAATGGTTTGTACCAGTCTAGTGGTAATTTTTGCACCCAATGTGAGGCGCATGGGTTTAGGCAAATTACTTATTATCTTGATCGACCTGATGTGCTGAGTGTGTTTACCACACATATTAAAGCCAACTCTGAGCGTTATCCAGTGTTGTTGAGTAATGGTAATTTAATGAGTTCAAAACCAGGTAAAAGAACCTGGTATGACCCCAGTCCAAAGCCTTGTTATTTGTTTGCTTTGGTGGCAGGTAATTTTGCCGTATTAGAAGATACTTACACTACGATTAGTGGCAATGAAGTTGCATTAAAGATTTATGTTGAATCACATAATATTAATAAAACTCAGTTTGCGATGGATTCACTCAAGCGCTCATTTGCATGGGATGAACAGCGTTTTGGTCTTGAGTATGATTTAGATATTTATATGATTGTTGCTGTGGATGATTTCAACATGGGTGCAATGGAAAATAAAGGCCTTAATATTTTTAACTCTACTTACGTGTTAGCTAATCCAGAGACAGCAACTGATAAGGATTTTATCAATGTTGAGGCGGTGATAGGGCACGAATATTTCCATAATTGGACAGGCAATAGAGTAACTTGTCAGGATTGGTTTCAACTCAGTTTAAAAGAGGGGTTGACCGTTTTTAGAGATCAAGAGTTTACTTCTGATTTACATTCTCGATCAATTAAGCGCATTGAAGACGTGAATGGCTTGCGCACTTTCCAATTTTCCGAAGATGCTGGCCCAATGAAACACCCGGTAAGACCAGAGTCATACATCGAGATGAATAATTTTTACACCTTTACTGTGTATGAAAAAGGCGCTGAAGTGATTCGTATGATTCACACATTCTTGGGTGAGGCAGGATTTCAAAGTGGCATGAGACTTTATTTTGAGCGCCATGATGGTCAGGCAGTCACGATTGATGATTTTGTATCAGCCATGAGTGATGCCAATAATTTTGATTTTAAACCTTTTATGACTTGGTATTCACATTCAGGTACGCCTGAAGTTGAAGTGGAAACTAACTACAATGCCCAACAAAAAATTTATACAGCAACTTTTAAACAAAAAGGCGAAGCTACTTATTATTTACCAATTCGTTATGGCTTGATGGATCAACAAGGTGAAGAGAGTGAAAAAGGTATTTTAGTGCTTGATCAGGCGCAAAAAACCTTTGAATTTACAGACATTAAAGATGAACCAACGCCATCCTGGTTGAGAGGTTTTTCAGCGCCTATTAAATTAACTTCAGATCTTAATACTGAGCAAAAAATATTTTTATGTGAGCACGACACTGACGCTTTTAGTCGTTGGGATAACGCTCAAACATTATGGTTATTGTTAATCCTTCATCCTGAGCAGATTGATGAAGAAGCATTGTTCAATGCTTTTGAAAATATCCTCACTAAAGAAACTGACAGCGCCTTGGTTAGTGAATTATTAACACTGCCATCAGAAAGATTGATTCATTTACAAATGGATGAGATTAATGTGGTTGAAGTTAGGCAAAAACGAGAGGCGGTTATCGATAAGATTGCTCAGCGCTTTAAGTCTATCTTGTTAAGTATTTATAACAAGTTGAATACTGCTGATACGTTTGAACTAACACCAAAAGCAGTAGGAGGGAGATCATTAAAGAATGTTTGTTTGTTTTATTTGGTTAAAACCGGTGAATTTGAGTTGGCTTATCAAGGGTTTGAGTTGGCTAATTGTATGAGTGATCGTTTGAGTGCTTTTAACGCTTTATTGTCTGTTGATAACATGTATCAAGATAAGGCAATTCAACAAATGTTTGACCTTTATCAGCAGGATGTTCAAGTAATGGATAAGTGGTTTGCTGCTCAAGCATTAGCACCTGGCAATGGTGTCAATAAGATTAAGCAACTCATGCAGCATGCGTTGTTTTCATTTAACACGCCAAATCGATTGCGCAGTGTGATTGGTAGTTTTTCCAGTAACTTTGTTCAATTTCATAACCAACAAGGTTATGAGTTATTAACCGAGGTTATTATTAAGCTTAATACTTCTAATCCGCAAATTGGTGCGCGATTGGTGAGTATTTACAACCATTGGAAGCGCTACACACCTGAGTTGCGTGAATTGCAAAAACAGCAGTTAGAAACTATCTTAAACACTGATGATTTATCTAATGATGTTTTTGAAATTGTACAAGCAGCATTAAAATGAAAATACAAAATTTAAGTGAGTTGTTAATTGGTAATTCTCTTACTATTTCAGTAGCAGAGTCTTGTACAGGTGGTAACTTATCGGCCTTGTTGACCAGTGTTTCAGGCTCCTCTACTTATTTTGACAGAGGTTATATTACCTATAGCAATCAAGCAAAAATGGACATGCTTAATGTTGATGATGAAGTTTTAGAGCGGTTTGGTGCTGTTAGTGAACAAACTGCTGCCCAGATGGTTGATGGCGTTATTCAAAATTCTCATAGTGACATTGCTGTGTCAATTACCGGTATTGCTGGACCAACAGGCGGCACAACAGAAAAGCCGGTTGGCATGGTATGCTTTGGATTTTGCATTAAAGATAAACACTTTGTTGAAACTCAAAACTTTTCAGGCGATCGAGAATCTGTCGTGGCTAGTAGCGTTGATTTTGCTATACAAACCTTAGTTAATGAACTATCCGCATAAATTTAGCGTTGCACCGATGATGGATTGGACCGACCGACATTGTCGGTATTTTCATCGACTCATGTCTAAGCATGCACAACTCTATACCGAAATGATCACCAGTAAGGCTATTTTACATGGTGATAAAAATCGCCTACTAGACTACCACGATGGTGAACACCCATTGGTATTGCAACTTGGCGGTAGTGATCCAAGTGAGATGGCACAGTGCGCTAAAATTGCCCAGGATTGGGGTTATGATGAAGTTAATATTAACGCTGGCTGTCCATCAGATAGAGTGCAATCAGGTAGTTTTGGTGCTTGTTTGATGAACACGCCACAAGTAGTAGCGCAGTGTGTTGATGCAATGAAACAGGTAAGTGATTTACCGATTACTTTAAAGTCGCGTATTGGTGTTGATGATATGGAAAGCTATGAAGAGCTAGCTAACTTTATCACCACAGTTGAGCAAGCAGGTTGCGATACCTTTATTATTCATGCTCGCAAGGCTTGGTTAAAGGGCTTAAGTCCAAAAGAAAATCGTACAGTGCCGCCGCTTAATTACGACTGGGTCTATCAAATTAAGCAAGATTTTCCAAAACTAACCATTGGTATTAATGGCGGTATTGCTCACCTAGAAGAGGCGATTAGCCATTTAGAGAAAGTAGACAGTGTCATGCTTGGTAGGGTGGTTTATCATCAGCCTTATTTGCTTTGTGATGTTGATACACAGATTTATCAACAAAACACATCAAGGGTAAGTCGAGAACAAGTATTATTAGACTTTATTGAGTATATAAAAAATCAAAATAATCAAGGGGTTCCAATTCGCTCAATGACGCGACATATTTTAGGCTTGTATCATGGGCAACCTAATGCTAAGAAATTTCGACAATTATTGAGTGGCACAACAGTTGAATTAAAGCATTTATACGAGTGGCTTGATTTTTCAGCGCAAAAAACAGAAGAGACAAATGGCTAGAGATGATAATTTTTTTGTAAGTGTTGATGTTGGCAGTCGCAAGACTGTTGTCTTGCTTGCTGAAGAAGTCAATGGCAGGCTAGAAGTTTTTGGTCATGGCGTTAGTGAATCTTTTGGGGTAAAGAAAGGTTTAATTAATGATGTTAAGTTGGCTGCTCAATCAATTAAAGAGGCAGCTAAAAAAGCTTATTTAAGTTGCAATACTGATTTTCACCATGTTAGTGTGAATATCTCTGATCCGCACTTAACTGTCATCAACCGAGAAGGTCAAATTTTTATTGCAGACGATGAAATCAGCGAGCAAGATTTAAATGCTGCCATTAAAACAGCGCGTGCCGTACCAACACCAACCAATAAGCAAGTCATTAACAGTGTGTCTAATTGTTATACACTTGATAAAGACCCGATTACCCATCAAGGTGTTGTTGTTGATCAGCCAATTGGTCAAGAAGCCAAAACCCTAGAAGTCGCCATGCATATTGTGACAGTATCTAATCAATGTGTTAATGCAATTGAGCAAAGTGTCCGCGAGGGCGGTTTAGGTTTGCATAATATTGTGCTAAATTCTATGGCAAGTAGTGAAGCCTACATTGCACAAGATGAAAAAGACAGTGGCATTTGTCTGATCGACATAGGTGCAGGTGTGACCAATTTTTCAGTTTTTACCAAAGGTGGTATTACTTATAGTGCCGTTATTCAAAATGGCGGCGACCAAGTAACTCAGGATATTGCTGATGCATTTGACACTTCTTTTAAAGAGGCAGAACAATTAAAGATTGAATATGGAAATGCACAAGCTAAAGCTATTCGAGAAGATAAGTTGATTAAATTCCAACAAATTGATGAACCTAAAGAGGTTGAGCATTATTTGTCCCATCAATCTTTAGTTGAAGTAATTGAGCAATCGTATTTAAATTTGTTTTCACAAATTAGACAAGATTTGAAAGCTAAAAAACTTTATCATTTATTAAAGTCTGGTTTTGTTTTAACAGGGGGCGCCTCTAAAATTCAGGGGTGTGATGCGTTGTTGTTAAGTTGTTTTAGCATTAGAGCCAAGCAAGGGCGCGTGAATACAGATAGAATTACAGCGGAACGTAGTCTTTTAGAGCCTGAGTATGCTTGTGCCTTAGGCTTGTTATTATTTGAATATGATGAATCAGATTTAAGAGTTGCACAAGAAGACAATAACAGCAATATCTTCGGTAAAATTAAACGACAATTTAAGTTTTAATATTGATTTATGATCAAACAAAGAACAATTAAAAAAACCGTTAAGGCCCGTGGCATTGGCATTCATAGTGGCAGTGTGGTTAACATGACGTTAATTCCTGCTGAGGCCGATCATGGTGTGGTGTTTAGACGCATGGATGTGGGCGGTAAATTGGTTAGAGCACACAATGCTTTTGTTAATGAGGTGGTTCTTTCTACGGGGCTAGAAAACCAAGGCGTTAAAGTCTCAACTGTTGAGCACTTGATGAGCGCTTTTTCAGCACTAGGTATTGATAATGTTTTAGTAGAGTTAGACTCATTTGAAGTGCCAATTATGGATGGTTCTTCAGCGCCATTTATTTTTCTAGTGCAATCTGCTGGCATTCAAGAGCAAGATGCGCACAAGCATTTTTTTGTTATTAATGACACTATCCGGGTGGAAAATGGAGATTCTTGGGCGCAAGTTTCCCCTTATGATGGCTTTAAGGTGACACTTGAAATTGATTTTGACCATAAAAAAGTAAAGGAAAGTGGGCAAAAACTCAGTATTGATTTTGCACAACAATCCTATTTAAAAGAAATTTCCCGTGCAAGAACATTTGGCTACATGAGAGATGTAGAGATGATGCAAAGACAAAACTTGGCACTTGGTGCGAGTATGGATAATGCTATTGCACTGAGTGATGACGATGTACTTAACGAAGATGGCATGCGTTATCAAAACGAATTCGTTAAACACAAGATCTTGGACATTGTCGGTGATTTGTATTTATTAGGCTCTAATTTAATCGGACATTATGAAGGTTACAAAACCGGTCACTTACTAAATGATCAGTTGTTATCAGCCATTCTTGAGCGACCGGATACCTGGTCAATTGAATCATTTGAATCTGAAAATTCTCCTATCCAATTCTACTCTGAAGACTGGCAAAATTCCTTATAAACTGCTGGTTATACCAAACACACCTTAGGTATAATCTGAGGGTTTTTATTCTTTCAAACAAACAATGAAGTTAAATGGCGCGCAAATATTGGTACAAAGCCTAAAGAACGAAGGTGTGGATCACATCTTTGGATACCCAGGCGGTGCCGTATTACATATTTATGATGCATTAGATGCGCAAGATGATATTAAGCATATTTTAGTTCGTCATGAGCAGGGCGCCACCCATGCAGCAGATGGCTATGCAAGAACTAGTGGCAAGCCAGGTGTGGTATTAGTAACTTCAGGTCCAGGTATTACTAATGCTGTCACCGGTATTGCTACTGCACATATGGACTCCATTCCAATGGTGGTTATTTCTGGTCAAGTACCTTCGGCTCTGATTGGTAATGACGCTTTTCAAGAGGTGGATGCTGTTGGTATTACACGCTCATGTGTTAAGCACAATTTCTTAATTAAAGATATTAATCAAATTTCTTCAACCATTAAAAAAGCTTTCCATATTGCTAGCACGGGGCGTCCTGGGCCAGTATTGATTGATATCCCTAAAGATATCACTATTGCACAGATTGACGAACCTGCGTATGTCGATGCAGTTGATATGCGCTCATATCAGCCAATTGCTGATGGTGATGCAGAACAAATCGCTAAAGCAGCTGAGTTAATTTTATCGTCAAAACAGCCCATTATTTATGCAGGCGGCGGTTGTGTGATTGGTAATGCAGATCAAGAGCTTAGAGAATTTACTCGCCAATTAAGTTTCCCGATTACTCAGACATTAATGGGTTTAGGTGCTTATCCAGCGAAGGATGATTTATTTGTAGGTATGTTAGGTATGCATGGCACTTATGAAGCCAACATGGCTATGCACGATTCAGACTGTGTGATTGCGGTAGGCGCAAGATTTGATGATAGAATTACGGCAAATCTATCAAAATTCTGTCCAACAGCTAAGATTATTCACATCGATATCGACCCGTCTTCCATTGGTAAGAATGTTGCCGTTGATGTGCCAATTGTAGGTGAAGTTAAATCAGTGTTAAAGGATTTGATTCAAGCATTAAAAGGAAAGAAAACTGCTGATATTTCTTCTTGGTGGTCTCAAATTAAAGACTGGCGTGGTAAAGATTCATTAGCCTATCAAACTAAAGCAGGTGTTATCAAGCCACAATCTGTTATTGAGACATTATATGAAGTCACTAAGGGTGAAGCCATTGTGACGAGTGATGTGGGCCAGCACCAAATGTGGGCGGCTCAATATTATCATTTTAATGAGCCTCGTCGTTGGATTAACTCAGGTGGCTTAGGCACAATGGGCTTTGGTTTGCCAGCGGCTATGGGCGCAAAATTAGCAGAACCTAGTCGAGATGTGGCGTGTGTTACCGGTGAAGGCAGTATTCAAATGATGTTGCAGGAACTCTCAACTATGTTGCAATACAATACACCAGTAAAAATTATCAATCTTAATAATGGCTATTTAGGTATGGTGCGCCAATGGCAAGAATTTTTCTATGAAAAACGTTATGCCATGTCATACATGGATGCCTTGCCAGATTTTGTTAAGTTAGCTGAAAGCTACGGCCATGTGGGTATTAAAGTAGAAAAAGAAGAAGACCTTAAGCCGGCATTAATCGAAGCCTTCAAGCAAAAAGATCGTACTGTATTTTTAGACATTATGACTGATCCAAGTGAAAATGTATTCCCAATGATTCCATCAGGTGCAGGGCATAACGAAATGTTGTTGGCTGGACGTGATGAAATGGCTTCAACTAATGATGAAGGTCTTAACCTAGTATAACCATGAGACATATTATTTCAGTATTGTTAGAAAATGAGGCAGGTGCCTTATCAAGAGTTTCAGGGCTTTTCTCGGCGCGTGGTTTTAATATTGAGTCACTAACTGTGGCGGCAACTAACGATGAAACACTATCTCGTATGACGATTGTAAGTGTGGGCGATGATGGCATCATTGAGCAAATTGTGAAACAGCTTGAAAAACTTATTGACGTGGTTAAAGTCACTGATTTAACAGCAACAGAACATATCGAGCGTGAGCTTTTATTGGTTAAAGTTGATGTGGATCCAAATACGCAAGCTGACATTGACCGACAAATTGATCAATTTTCAGCCAAGATTATTGATGTATCAGAAGATACTTACTTAATTGAACTTGCAGGACAAAGTAAAAAAATTAATGATTTTTTAGATTCACTAGATGCATCTAAAATTTTAGAGGTTTCTAGAACAGGCGTGACTGGCGTTTGTCAAAGAAGAGAAGGTTAATAACATAAAGAGGAAAAAATGAATAGATATTACGATAAAGATGCAGATTTAAACATCATTAAAGGCATGAAAGTTGCTATTATTGGTTATGGTTCACAAGGCCATGCCCATGCAAATAATTTACAAGATTCTGGTGTAGAAGTTGTAGTTGGTTTGCGCTCAGGCTCTGCTAGTGAGAAAAAAGCAACAGGTGCTGGTTTAGCAGTTAAGTCAATTGAAGACGCAACTGCGTGGGCAGATTTAGTGATGATTTTAGCGCCGGATGAATTCCAAGCTAAGATTTATACTGATAATATCGAGCCAAATCTTAAAGAAGGTGCAACATTGGCATTTGCACATGGTTTAAATATTCATTTTGACATGATTACACCAAGATCCGATCTTAACGTTATTATGATCGCACCTAAGGCGCCAGGCCATACAGTGCGTTCAGAGTTTGAGAAAGGTGGCGGTATTCCTGACTTAATCGCGGTACAGCAAGACGTATCTGGTACAGCAAAAGACATTGCATTGTCTTACGCATCAGCGATTGGTGGTGGCCGTACTGGTATTTTAGAAACAACCTTTAGAGAAGAAACAGAAACTGATTTATTTGGTGAGCAAGCAGTTTTATGTGGTGGTACAACAGCGTTAGTTCAAGCAGGTTTCGAGACATTAGTAGAAGGTGGTTACGAGCCAGAAATGGCATATTTTGAATGTTTACACGAGCTAAAACTGATTGTAGATTTGATGTATGAAGGCGGTATTGCCAACATGCGTTATTCAATTTCAAATACAGCAGAATACGGCGATGTAACTCGTGGCCCACGTATTATTACCGATGACACTAAAGTAGAGATGAAGAAGATCTTAGGCGAAATTCAAGACGGTTCATTTGCTAAAGAGTTTGTGGCTAATGTTGGCGACTTACCAGCACGCCGCGAAGTTCAACGTCAGCATAAAATTGAACAAGTGGGTGAGTCACTTAGATCAATGATGCCTTGGATTAATAAAATTGTCGATCAGGATAAAAACTAAATAGATTTTTTTTGTTCGTCAAACGCCCAACTTAGTTGGGCGTTTTTATTTATCCAGGCAGAACTATATAGCGCTATAATCTCAATATGACAGTTAAAAAAGCGAAGAGAGGAGTTTACTTACTACCCAATGTCCTAACAACCTTTGGTTTGTTTGCTGGATTCTTTTCTATTATTCTTGCAACTAAAGGTCAATACGCTGACGCCGCTATTGCTATTTTTGTGGCCATGCTGTTTGACGGACTTGATGGCCGTGTTGCGCGCCTAACCAATACTCAAAGCTCATTTGGTGAGCAATATGATTCGATGGCAGATATGCTTTCGTTTTGTGTGGCACCGGCATTGTTAATGTATTTTTGGCAATTCTCAGATTTGGGCAAGATAGGCTGGCTGGGTGCATTTGTTTACAGTGCTGCTGGCGCATTACGTTTAGCACGATTTAATACCCAGATTGGTGTTGAAGATAAGCGTTATTTTCAAGGATTGCCTTCACCTGCTGCAGCCGCACTGATTGCTGGTATGGTTTGGACCAAGCAAAGCATTGGCGTGACTGAATATGATCAATATTTAACACTAGTAAGTTGGATTATCTTGGTGGGTGCTGGCGTACTAATGGTGAGTAATGTTCGCTACTACAGTTTTAAAGAAATTAACTTAAAAGGCAGGTCTTCTTTTAAGTTGTTATTAATTGCCACGTTAATCATTATTGTGACAACGTACTGGCCAAGTGCGATTTTATTTGTTTTCTTTTTCGCCTACGCCTTGTCAGGGTTGATTATGACAATGATTGAAGTGAGAAAAAAACGCCAAATTAAAAAACGAGCAAAGAACGCTTAATATTGCTTTATAATGCGCATTATGAGTCATCAAGTTACAATTTATGCATTTTCACGAAGCAACCTCTTAGCTTTGTTACGATTATTGCCGTAAGGCAAATTATCACTCGCATGATTGAAAAGTCCTGCACCTAAAAATTAAATACAACAAACAACAGAAAAGGATATTTAAATGTCTGACAAACTAATTATTTTTGATACAACCCTTCGTGATGGTGAGCAATCACCTGGTGCATCAATGACCAAAGACGAAAAAGTACGTATCGCCAAAGTATTGGAAAAAATGAAAGTAGATGTGATTGAAGCGGGTTTTGCTATTGCGTCGCCTGGTGATTTTGAAGCGGTACAAGCGGTGGCTAATGCTGTACAAGATTCAACCATTTGTTCTCTTGCTAGAGCGCTAGACAAAGACATTGACCGAGCAGGCGAGGCATTAAAAAATACCAATTCTGCGCGTATTCACACCTTTATTGCCACCAGTGATATTCACATGAAAATGAAGCTGAATATGACACCAGATCAGGTAGTAGAGCAGGCAGTTCGCGCTGTTAAGCGTGCTAGACAATATACGGATAATGTCGAGTTTTCACCTGAAGATGCAGGTCGATCAGATGAAGATTTCCTTTGTCGCATTATTGAGGCAACAATTGATGCAGGTGCGACGACAATCAACATTCCTGATACAGTGGGTTATAACATTCCACATCAGTTTGGTGCCACGATGAAGTCGTTGATTGAGCGTATTCCAAATTCTGATAAGGCGATTTTTTCAGCACATTGTCACAATGATTTGGGTCTAGCGGTTGCTAACTCTTTGTCGGCCGTACTAAATGGTGCCAGACAAGTAGAGTGTACCATTAACGGTTTGGGTGAGCGTGCCGGTAATACTTCTTTAGAAGAATTGGTAATGGCGGTTAGAACACGTCAAGATATTTTTGAGTGTGATACCAATATTGATACCACGCATATCTTGCAAGCTTCGCGCCTAGTTTCTAGTGTCACTGGGTTTATTGTGCAGCCAAATAAAGCAATCGTTGGTGCTAATGCTTTCGCTCATGAAGCAGGCATTCATCAGGATGGTGTTTTAAAACATCGTGAAACTTACGAAATTATGCGAGCAGAAGATGTTGGTTGGAATGCTAATCAACTGGTCTTGGGAAAGCACTCAGGCCGTAATGCCTTTAAAGTTAGATTGGCTGAGCTTGGCGTAGAATTTGACTCTGAAGAAAATTTAAATGATGCCTTTAGACGATTTAAAGAATTGGCTGATAAAAAACATGAGATTTTTGATGAAGATCTCCAGGCTTTGGTGTCAGAAACTCAAACTGAATCAAGTGAATCAATTAAGTTAGTCTCTCTAAAAGTCTGTACTGAAACTGGTGAAGAAAATGCTGCTACGGTTGTACTTTCTATTGATGATAAAGAACAAACTGCCACTGCAAAAACCTCAGGTGCTGTCGATGCTACTTTTAGCGCCATTAGCTCCTTAGTGGATTTTGAAATCAACTTGCAATTGTATTCGGTATCTAATGTGACTCAAGGTACAGACGCACTGGGTGAAGTTAATGTGCGCTTAGAGCACAATGGCCGTATTATTAATGGTCAAGGTGCAGATACAGATATCATTACTGCTAGTGCTAAAGCTTATATTCATGGTTTGAATAAAATTATGGCAGCTACTGATAGGGCGCACCCACAAGTATGAGTGAAGCGCTAAGATCGCGTTATTTAGAGGCTTTAGGAGTGCCTGAGTTTTTGTATACTCAAGGCGAACCTGACAATATTGATGAACAAAAAATCAACACACGGTGCTTGGTTATTGAAACTCAAAATTCACGATCTTTTTGTCAGCCTGGCAAATATCAAGATTTTTTATTGAAGATGTTGAGCGCTATTGGTTTGCAGCAGCAAGATATTCATTGTATTAGTATTAGCACTGATGACTTGAGTCAAACCCTTGGGCAATATAACGCTGAAACAGTCTTACTAATGAGTGAAGGTTTAAACCCGTCTTCTGAACGGCATTTTGTTGCCCACCATCCAAGTGAAATCTTAATGAATGAACAACTCAAACGCGAAGTTTGGGAGGTTTTAAAAAAGATAAAAACATGTCTAAAGTAGATTACACCTTAAAAGGTTATGAGCGTCCTAAACTCTCTACGCCTAATGGTGAAAAAAAATTATTAATGCATTCATGTTGCGCCCCTTGTGCAGGCGAGATTATGGAGGCATTGGCGGCGTCAGATATTGATACAACGATTTTCTTTTATAATCCCAACATTCACCCAGTCGATGAGTACGAACTGCGCAAAGAAGAGAATATTCGTTTTGCTAAAAAATTAGGCATGCCTATTATTGATGCAGATTATGATCGAGATTTGTGGTTTGATCGTACCAAAGGTCAAGAAAACGAACCTGAGCGTGGTGAGCGTTGTACAACATGCTTTGACATGCGCTTTGAAGTCACCGCACAATATGCCAAAGACCATGGCTTTGAACTTATTTCATCAACACTAGGAATCTCTCGCTGGAAAGATATGAATCAAATTAATGGTTGTGGTGAAAGGGCGACACAAGCGTTTGATGACATTAGTTATTGGGATTTTAATTGGCGCAAACAGGGTGGTTCATCACGTATGCTTGAGTTGTCTAAGCGAGAGGAATTCTATCAACAAGAGTACTGTGGGTGTGTGTACTCACTACGTGACACTAATCGTTGGCGAGTGTCTAAAGGTCGAGAAAAAGTTGAGCGCGGTGTCAAGTTTTACCAAGAAGCCATGGACAAACTATCTGTCCAAACTAAAGCCTAATTTAGTAAATATAGTAGCAACGCTTTTTGTGCGTGCAGGCGATTTTCAGCTTCATCCCACACCAAGCTTTGTTTGCCATCAATCACATCAGCACTTACCTCTTCACCACGGTGTGCCGGTAAACAGTGCATAAATACTGCATCTGATTTAGCTTGAGACATTAAGCCTGCATCAACTTGAAAATTTTCAAAATCTAGTTCACGTTTTTTTTGTTCAGCTTCTTGACCCATACTAGCCCAAACATCAGTGACTACTAAGTCTGAATCTTTGCAAGCAGTGTTTGCATCTGCACATAAATTAATATGCTGAGCATGTTGATCAATAAAGTCTTGATCTGGCTCATAGCCTTTAGGTGTAGCAATGTTAAGTGTAAAACCAAAGGCTTTGGCTGCTTGCATATAAGTATGGCACATGTTGTTGCCATCACCAATCCAAGCGACTGTTTTACCTTTAATCGACCCATTGTGTTCTTGGTAGGTCATCATATCAGCCAACAGTTGACACGGATGAGACTCATCCGATAGGGCATTAATAATTGGCACAGAAGAATTATTAGCAAACGTATTAATATCATCATGTGAAGAAACACGCAACATAACACAATCAACCATAGAGCTAATAACCACAGCACTGTCAGTGATAGGCTCACCACGACCTAGTTGAATATCTTTATCCGATAAAAATAAAGCATGGCCACCAAGTTGGGTCATACCTGCTTCAAATGAAACACGAGTACGCGTTGAAGACTTATCAAAAATCATGGCTAACGTTTTGTTTTTTAAAGCATTGGAAATTTCACCCGCTTTATGTTGTTTTTTTAACGCAATGGCTTGATCAATGATTTGTTGTAAATCATCATTGGATAAGTCATCTAAATTGATAAAGTGTTTTGTCATGTTGATCTCCCGTTTATACGGCGTCGATTAGCTCACAAACTGTGTTGATAATTGTATCAACTTCAGTTTTATTAATAATAAGGGGTGGCAATAGACGAATCGATTGCCCAGTAATGTTAATCAGTAATTTTTTATCAAGTGCTGCGTTTAATAAGCCAGAACAGTCTTGATTAAGTTCAATGGCCAGCATTAAACCTTTGCTACGTATTTCTGCCACTTTGTCTGAACCTGCTAGCTTTGATTTAAAGCCAGATGTTAAATATTCACCCATTTGTGTGACATTACTAAGAATGGCGTCTTTTTCAATAACCTTGAGCACGCTGAGTGCCGTTTGACAGACTAAAGGGTTGCCACCAAAGGTAGATCCATGTGAGCCTGGCTGAAATAAGTTTGCCGCTTTGCCTTTGGCCAAGCAAGCACCAATAGGCACACCATTACCCAAGCCTTTGGCTAAGGTTAAAACATCAGGTGTTATGTTATTGTATTCATGGGCGAATAACTTGCCAGTACGACCAATACCAGTTTGTACTTCGTCTAGTATGAGTAGCCAGTTATTTTCTTGGCAAATTGCTTGCACTTGGTTCAGATAATCATTAGCCGGAATAATAACACCGCTTTCACCTAGGATAGGCTCTAGCATTACAGCAACAACGTTCGCGTTGTTAGTGTGTGCTTTAATAGCATCAACATCGTTAAAATCAACATGAATAAATTCACTGACCAAGGGTGCAAAGCCGTTTTGTACTTTTATATTGCCGGTAGCGGAAAGTGTTGCCATGGTGCGACCATGAAAACTTCGATTAGCTGTTAAGATAACTGGGTTGTCAATGTTGTTGGCATGTCCATGTAGACGCGCAATTTTGATGGCGGCTTCATTCGCTTCAGCGCCTGAGTTGCCAAAAAAGGCAGATTCCATATTGGCCAATTGGCATAATTTTTCAGCCAAGGTTTCTTGGTGTTCAATGTGGTACCAGTTGCTAGTATGGATTACTTTTTGTGCTTGCGATTGAATTGCACGTGATATTTCAGGATGTGAATGACCCAGCCCTGTAACGCCAACACCACAAAGAGCGTCTAAATATTGATCACCTTTAGTGTCTGTCAGGTAGCAGCCCTTACCTTTAACAAAGGTAACTTCTAACGGTGCATAATTTGACATTAAATAAGACATAGATTTTTTATTAGTGTGTTTTTAAATTGGCCACTAAACAAAAAAGCCCCAAAATGGGGCTTTTATTACCAATCAGAATATTGATTATGATTGGTATTGCAAAGGCGGTGCCATTTGATTGTTAATTTCGTCTAACTCTTGCTTGTAGCCTTCATAGAAAGAACCTGCTGGTGGGTTTACCCAATCTTCGTATGAAAAACCATTTGTTTCGTTATACTCTTTGAAAGACTTTTGTAATGCAATTCTTTTTGCGCTTAATTCATTAGATTCTTGACTAACTGCGTCCATGTTTATCTCCTAAATGTAGAATAAGTAAAAAAGAGTAATTATAACCGTAAATTAGACTTTGTGGTGTTTATTATTTACTATGAATTGCAACAAATAGTTTACATTCTGTCTAAGTTTATGTCACAATTGAGTTGAATATTTTTTTAATCTGATAAGGAGCGTTTATGCAATTAAGTATTTCTGGTCACCATCTCGATATCACCGAGGCAATCAAGCAACATTCTATTGAAAAATTATCTAAAATTAAACACCACTTTGATCATTTGATTAATATCAACATGATTTTAGAAGTCGAAAAGGATGTGCAAAAAGCCGAGGCAACGATTCACGTAAGTGGGGCAGATTTATTTGCTAAAGCTGAAAGCAGCGATATGTACGCTTCTATTGACCAAATGGTTAATAAGCTCGATTCACAAATTCGTAAGCACAAAGAAAAATTAAACGAGCACAGAAGAAATTAAAGGTCGTCTGACCTAAGACAATAAAACCTTAGGTTAGTTATAAAGGAACATTAATTCAATGTCAGAAGTTGAAAACACTTCTTTCGAAGATTGCCTGCAGAAACTAATGACGTCTCTGGAGGCATCTTTGTATGAAGAGGCTACTGCTCAACTTGCCAATTTACATTCGGCTGAAATTGCTCGCCTATTAGAAGGTGTTCCGCCTAAAGACCGAACTCAGCTTTGGTCTAATATTGATGCAAGTACACAGGGTGATATTCTTAAAGATCTAAGTGAAGATGTTCAATCCCAACTTTTAAGTGAAATGGATGTTGACGCCATTGTAAAAGCCACCGAAGGTTTAGACATGGACGACTTAGCAGATATTGTGCCTGATCTGCCCGAGTCAGCCTTGCATAATTTACTATTAACGCTAGATTATAAGCACAGAGATCACTTAAAACGTGTTTTATCCTACCCTGAAGACTCGGCTGGTGGGCTGATGAATATTGACATTATTACGGTGCGTGACGATGTCAACGTGCGCACTGTGATTCGTTATTTGCGCCTGTTAAAAGAAATGCCAAACGACACTGACAAGGTATTTGTGGTTGATCGTTCTTATAAATATTTGGGTTCAATTCATATTTCAACTTTATTAACCAATGAGGCCGAACAAAACATTAATCCTTTGATTAATAAAATACTCAAGCCCATTCCTGCAGACATGCCCGAAAAAGAAGTGGCGCACTTGTTTGAGCAACGAGATTTGATTTCAGCGCCGGTTGTTGATGAAAATAATCAGTTAATTGGCCGTATTACCATTGACGACGTGGTTGATGTCATTCGTGATGAAGCCGAACACTCAGTAATGTCGATGGCGGGTTTAGACGAAGAGGAAGACGTGTTTGCGCCAGTCATGCAAAGCTCTAAGCGTCGCAGTGTTTGGCTCGGTGTTAATTTAGTAACTGTCTTTATTGCGGTGTTTTTTATTGGTTTATTTGAAGCCACATTGCAAGAAAAAATTGCCTTGGCAATTTTGATGCCAGTGGTGGCATCGATGGGTGGTATTGCTGGTACACAAACATTGATTTTGGTAACCCGCGGTATTGCAACGGGTAGGGTGACTACTTCCAATCTTAAAGTACTCATGAATAAAGAAGTCGCGATTGGCTTATTAAATGGCATGGTTTGGGCAGTTGTTATTGGTGTTTCTACCTATTTTTGGTTTGCGGATTTGACGTTGAGTATTGTTATTGCATTAGCCGTTATTGTTAATTTGATTTTTGCGGCTTTCTCAGGCGCATTTTTACCCTCATTATTAATCAAACTTAAAATTGATCCTGCGCTTGCAGGCGGGGTAATTCTTACCACTATTACCGACGTGATTGGTTTTGTGGCTTTCTTGGGTTTGGCTTCACTGGTCATTTAAAACCCTCGCCTTAATGCCTTTTGTACTTAAGAAATTTAACGCTGTTAAAGGTAAAAAAATTCAGCAATTTTTACTAGATGATGCGGGTTTATCGTCATCAATCTCTCAAAGATTATTGGCTAAAAATAGAGTGTTTGATGATCAGGGTAATGCTTTAAAAAATGGTCAAATCCTAAACAGTGAGTATGTAGAAGTAGCTGTATTTGAAGGCCAGACAAGAGGCCTAAAACCCATCTTTGAAGCTGATGATTTTGCCGTATTTGATAAACCGTCTGGGCTGATGGTACATCCAACCCGTAAAACCACGCGCTACAGTTTACTTGATGAAGTCAGACATCATTTTGGCGATAAGGCAGACTTAGTCCATCGAATAGACGCTGAAACTTCAGGTTTGGTTTTAGTGGCTAAAAACAAGCAAGCAAATACGCTATTAAAAGCCCTATTCGAAAATAGAGAATGCACCAAAGAATATTTAGCGATTGTTAAGGGTCAGCTAAAGAATGATGTTACTATCGACAAACCTATATCAAAATCAGATAGTGCTATCACTATCAGAATGACTTGTGAAAACGAGCAGGGAAAAGCCTCTGTCACTCATATTCAACCTTTAAAATTTAACGAAAAAAACAACACAACCTTGGTTAAAGCCATGCCTGTCACTGGTAGACAGCATCAGATAAGAGTGCATTTGGATTTAATCGGGCATCGTATTTTGGGTGATCCAATTTATGGGGTTGATGATCAAGTGGCTAATCAGTGCCTGAAAAAGACTTTGTCAGAAAAAGAAAGAATTGAGCTAACTGGCGCAAAGCGACTCATGCTTCATGCGAATAATTTGTCGTTTATTTATAAAGATAAAAAATATGACATTAGTTCAAAATTTAGCAAATTTTACAAATGAGAAAAACACCACTCTAATAACCTTAACAAACCAACTAAAACAGCATAAAAATGGCGTTTTAATCCGAAAAAACAGTTATTTTGGTTGGTTTTACTAAAATTGTATGATGTGACAGGCCTTGCCTGTCACAAAAGTGAAAAATTTCAGCTCTGCGAAGCAGTCTTAATAATGCAAATCAGAAGTCTTTGGTAGAAATATCGTTAGCTTTTAGCCAAATTCTAAATTTTTCTTGAATTTCTTCTAGTGTTTTTTGATTGTCTGCTTCAAAGCGTAATACCAAGCAAGGCGTAGTATTAGAAGGGCGAACCAAACCCCAACCATTAGGGTAATCGACTCTTACGCCATCAATGGTGGTGATTTGGGCACCTTCAAAGCTTACATTTTCAGCGAGTTTATCCATCGCATCAAACTGCTGACCTTGCTCGTCAAAGTGAATGTTAATTTCTGGTGTGTTAATACTATCAGGCAAATCGGCAAAAACCTCGGCACAAGTTTTGTTGGTTTTTGAGATGATTTCTAAAAGCCTTGCACCGGTATAAAGTGCATCGTCAAAGCCGTACCAACGTTCTTTAAAGAAAATATGGCCACTCATTTCACCGCCAAGTGCTGCACCCGTTTCTTTAAGCTTAGCCTTAATGAAGCTGTGTCCTGTGCGTGACATAATCGGCTCACCGCCATGCTCGGCAATATCTTTTGGCAGCAAGGAAGAGCACTTCACATCAAACACAATTTTAGCGCCTTGGTTGCGCTCGAGAATATCTCTTGAATATAAGATCATCTGGCGATCTGCCCAAATAACATTGCCTTTGTTATCAATCAAGCCAAGTCGATCGCCGTCGCCATCAAAGGCAAAACCCATATCAGCGCCGGTATTTTTTACTTCCTGAATAATATTGATCAAGTTTTCCGGTTTAGATGGATCAGGGTGATGATTAGGAAAAGTGCCATCTACCAAGCAAAACAGCTTAGTCACGTTAGCACCGAGCTGCTCAAATAATTTTGGCGCAATATTACCAGCCACACCGTTGCCGGCATCAACAACAATGTTGAGTGGTTTGTCGAGTTTAATGTCTGATTTGATTCGATCAATATAATCTTGCTCGATATCAACTTTGGTCGAAGTGCCGTGGCCGCCATTAAAATCGTTATTTTTAATGCGTTGATACAGCGCTTGAATGCGATCGCCCGAGAGTGTTTCGCCAGCAATCATAATTTTAAAGCCGTTGTATTCTGGTGGATTATGCGAGCCGGTGATCATCACCCCTGAAGTGGCAGCCTTGGTATAGGTGCCGTAATACACCAGTGGGGTAGGCACCATGCCAATATCAACAATATGACAGCCACTTGCTTTTAAACCATCTTTTAAAGCTTCCATTAGCGTGAGGCCACTAAGGCGTCCGTCACGCCCCACCACAACACCACGCTCACCTTTGGCGATTGATTCACTGCCAATCGCAAGGCCGATGAGTTTGACTGCTTCAGGGGTAAGATCTTGTTCGACAATGCCACGAATATCGTAAGCTTTAAAAATGGATTGTGAAATTGGCATGCTGATAAAATGAATTCAAATAAATGTTTTATTTTAATCATAAAGAGCACACTTAATGAAAGAACAATTTAAAGTAATTGCACTTGAAAACGAAACGATGACACTGAAAGTGAATCGCTCGGGTGGGTGTCACAGTTGTTCGGCTAGTAGTGGCTGTGGCACAGGCATATTGGCTAATTATTTTGATCATTATTCTACGTTTAATAAACCGATTAAAAACGGGGTGAGTGTGGGTGATTTTGTCACTTTAGAGATTTCATCAGCTGAATTGTTTTCACGTGCTTTTATGCTCTACATTTTTCCAATTTTGGCATTATTTGTTGGTAGTTATACTGGCATGCGTTTATTTCCTGCAACAGAATTATGGCAAATAAGCTTTGGAATTCTTGGTTTTATTGGTGCACTTTTATTCACCAAATATTTTGTAAAGTAGGCTTTTAAGGCCTTATAAATTTGGGATAATCAGTTTATTTTTATAAACACATTTCGTTTATTATGGCAAATCAAGATATCGATCCGTTAGAAACCCAAGAATGGCTAGAAGCCTTTAAATCTGTCGCCAAAGTCGAAGGCGATGATCGTGCAAAATTTCTATTAAATCAGCTAATGGATATGGCGCATCACGAAGGTATGGATCTGCCAAGTGGTGTGAATACAGCTTATCTTAATAGTATTGGTTTAGACAAAGAAGTTGAGACTGATATTAGCGCTGAGATTGAAGAAAAAATATCGGCGATTATTCGTTGGAATGCAATGGTGATGGTGGTTAAAGCCAACCAACTGCCTTATGATTTGGGCGGCCATATTGCTTCATTTGCTTCAAGCGCAACCTTGTACGAGGTTGCTTTTAATCATTTTTATCGTGGCCCTGATGCTGATCAAGGTGCAGATTTAATTTTCTTCCAAGGGCATATTTCTCCAGGTATTTATTCCCGTGCTTATTTAGAAGGACGTATTACTGAAGAACAGATGTTGTTATTCCGACAAGAGGCAGGTAAAGACGGCTTAAGTTCGTACCCACACCCGTGGCTGATGCCAGATTTTTGGCAGTTCCCAACAGTGTCAATGGGTTTAGGTCCAATCATGGCGATTTACCAAGCGCGCTTTATGAAATACCTTCATCATCGTGAAATCAAGCAAACAGATAAACGTACCGTTTGGGCGTATTTAGGCGATGGTGAAACCGACGAGCCAGAATCACTGGGTGCGATTTCAATGGCTGGCCGTGAAAAACTAGACAACCTTGTGTTTGTGATTAACTGTAATTTACAGCGCCTTGATGGCCCAGTACGAGGCAATGGTAAGATTATTCAAGAGCTCGAAGGCATGTTCCGTGGCGCAGGCTGGAATGTTATTAAAGTAATTTGGGGTGGCAAGTGGGATGAGTTGTTTGCCAAAGATACCGACGGTTTACTTAGAAAACGTATGGAAGAAGTGGTGGACGGCGAGTATCAAGCTTATAAAGCTAAAGATGGCGCCTATGTGCGCAAGCATTTCTTTGGTAAATATCCTGAATTATTAGCTATGGTTGAGCACATGAGTGATGATGAAATTTATCACTTAAATCGTGGTGGTCATGATCCTTACAAAGTATTCCAAGCCTACCATGCAGCTAAAGCTTGTAGCGATAAACCAACGGTTATTCTAGCTAAAACGGTTAAAGGTTACGGCATGGGTGAAGCAGGTGAAGGGCAAAACACCACGCACTCGCAAAAGAAACTTGGCCTAGAACAAGTGGAAATTTTTGCCAAACGTTTTGATGTACCGGTTACTGAAATTGATGCCAAAGAACTTAATTTTTATAAGCCAGCGCCTGACAGCGAGGAAATGACTTACCTGAATGCTCAGCGTGAAAAATTGGGTGGTTCGGTGCCCGTGCGTTCATTTGAATTAGAAGATTTAAAAGCCCCAGAATTAGATGTATTTAAAGCTTTGTTGGAGTCTAGTGGTGATCGTGAAATGTCAACCACAATGGCGCTTAACCGTGTTATGACCTTACTGGTTCGTGACAAACAACTTGGCCCTAAAGTGGTACCAATTATTCCTGATGAGGCGCGTACCTTTGGCATGGAAGGCTTGTTTAGACAGCTTGGTATTTACTCAGCATCTGGCCAACTTTACCAGCCAGAAGACCACGATAAAGTTATGTGGTACAAAGAAGACAAAAAAGGCCAGGTATTGCAAGAAGGTATTAATGAAGCAGGTGCAATCTCTGATTGGATCGCAGCAGCAACGTCTTATGCGACGCATAATACCACGATGATTCCATTCTATATTTACTACTCTAAGTTTGGTTTTCAGCGTGTGGGTGACTTGGCTTGGGCAGCAGGTGATATGCAAGCCAAAGGCTTCTTGATTGGAGGTACAGCAGGACGTACAACACTTAATGGTGAAGGCTTGCAACACCAAGATGGTGACTCTCATTTAGTGGCTAATACCATTCCAAATTGTATTTCTTATGACCCAACTTACGCTTATGAGTTAGCCGTTATTATTCGCAGCGGTATTTATAGAATGTATGAAAATCATGAAAATATTTTCTACTACATTACCACAATGAACGAGTTGTATGCGCATCCAGAAATGCCAGCAGGTACAGAAGAAGGCATTATCAAGGGCATTTACCCACTCAAAGAAGTGGGTGCAGGCGACAAGCAAGTGCAGCTGATGGGCTGTGGTACGATTTTAAGAGAGGTTGAAAAAGCAGCGACAATGTTGGCTGATGATTGGGGTGTTAAATCAAGCATCTGGTCAGTGACGAGTTTTAATGAATTGACACGTGAAGCCCAAGCAATTGATCGAGAAAATCGCTTTAGTACTGATGCGCCAAAAGTGCCTTACATTACCCAGTGTTTAGCAGATGCTAAAGGCCCGGTGATTGCCACGACAGATTACATGCGAAACTATGCTGAGCAAGTGCGTAAATATATTCCAGGGCGTTATGAAGTACTAGGTACGGATGGTTTTGGTCGTTCTGACTCACGTGCAGCGCTTAGAGATTTCTTTGAAGTAGATGCCAATTACGTTACACTTGCTGCGCTTAAAGCTTTAGTTGACGAAGGTGAGATGGATGCTTCAGTTATTGCACAAGCAGTTGAAAAATACGGTATAAATACAGACAAACCAAATCCAATGTCGGTGTAGGGATAATTCTTAAATAGGGGGAGAGAATGACACAAGAAGAGTATTTAGAAGCATTAAGGTCAGGCGCAAGAATGAAGTTTGAAGACTTGACTGCACTGATTGATGATGATTACAACTACACGCCAGCTGCTTTTACTAATGGCGAAGTTGAGAATGCTGCTGATGAAAATCAAGGTAGTGCCAAGTTATTTTGTTTTGCTGCGATTCACCAGCTTTCTCAATTAGAAACACTGCATTGTTTTGGCCAGTATTACCAAGACGTATTAAATACGCCAGATAGCGATTCTCATGCTAATATTCGTAATTTTATGACTTATGGCTGGGAAGGTTTAAAGTTTGATTCGCCTGTTCTAGATAGAAAATAAAAAAACTAGAATTTTAATAATGCGGTGGCGGCTTGTCATCAACTGCTTGTGTACCACCTTCTGATTTATCTTTGAGTTGCTCTATCTGAGTCGATAGGTGTTTGATCATTTCTTCTAGTTCATCAGCCTTTTGCATTTGGCGAAAAACAACCTTGTTCAACTCCTCAATCGTATGATCAAGATAAGCAATTTTTTCTTCCAATTCAATTAGTTTTTCACTCATGTTTTGTCCTTGGTAAATTTTCCACCATATTCATAGTAACCTAGCCCGATTAGTACAAGAATGATACCGCTTAGTTGGGCGTTTGTTAGGGTTTCATTATTAAGACTTGTGCCAAGTAATAGAGCAAATATTGGTGTTATTAATGGCACAATACCAACCACTCTAACGCTGGTATGGCGGATTAAGTAGTAGTACGACATAAAACCAATCACTGATCCGAATAGCGCCAGATAACTAATAGACAAGGCAGCTTTAAGTGTAATGATTGGAATACTTCCTTCGGTTAAGACCCAGCTAACAACAAACAAAGGTACACTAACAATAAGCGCACCTGTGGTGGTTTCTAATGCGGAAATATGAGCATTGATTTGCTTTAGTTTAACCGAGATAAAAGACTGAAAAGCCATGGCAAAAGTTAGCGCTAATAAGCCTGTTATCATTTCAGCTGAAATACTTAATGCTTGTTTAAAGATAACAATAAGTCCTGTCAAACCTAACAATAATCCTGCTATTTTATGAAACCTAAAGAAAGACTCTTGTAATAGTAATAAAGCAAAAACTCCGGTAATGATTGGTGTTAATCCGAATACGACTGAGATAATGCCTGAAGGTATGGTTTGGGAAGAAAAATATACCAAACTCATGGTAACAAATACACCCAGCCCTGCGTAGATGTAATTACTAATAGCGGCATTGGATTTGGTTAGCGTTTGTTTTTTAATCGTCAGAATAGCAAAACAAATAATCAACCCTAGTAGCATCCTAGAGGCAACACCAAAGTTAAAGCTTGACCCCAATGTTGACCATTGAATAGCCAGTGGCGTGGTTGACCAAATAGCAACAACTGATAGAAAGGCTAAATAGATTGGCATATGGGTATAGTAATAAAAAAAGCCACCGTTAAGGTGGCTTTCATTTAAAAGAATAATTAGATTATTATTTATCTAAAAGCACTTTACGAGACAGCTTGATACGGCCTCTGTCTAAACCAAGTACTTTAACATCAATCTCGTCACCTTCTTTTAAGTAGTCTTCTACTTTTTCTACACGCTCATGAGCGATTTCAGAAATATGTAGCAAGCCATCTTGATTCGGCATGATGTTTACAAATGCACCAAACTCAACAATCTTGACCACTTTACCGGCGTAAACTTTATCTACTTCAGGCACAGCAGTTACGTCTTTTACCATCTGAACCGCAGTATCAAAGGCTTTTTGATCGTTTGCAAAAATATTAACGTTACCATTGTCATCAACGTCAACATTTGCGCCAGATGTTGAAATAATGCCTTTAATGGTTTCACCGCCTTTACCAATAAGATCGCGAATCTTGTCAGTTTTGATTTTAACAACAGCTGTCTTAGGTGCGTTTTTGCTTGAAGTATTAGGCTCACAAATCACTTTATTCATTTCACCTAAGATGTGTAATCTTGCATCTTTTGCTTGTTTTAGTGCGATATCCATAATCTCTTGGGTGATGCCCTGGATCTTGATGTCCATTTGTAATGCATTAACACCGCGCGATGTACCTGCTACTTTAAAGTCCATATCGCCTAAGTGATCTTCATCGCCTAAGATATCAGTTAGTACAGTAAATCTATCGTCTTCTTTAACAAGGCCCATAGCAATACCAGCGACTGGCGCTTTCATTGGAACGCCTGCATCCATTAGTGACAATGATGAACCACACACACTCGCCATTGATGAAGAGCCGTTAGATTCAGTGATTTCTGAAACCACACGCACTGTGTACGGGAATTCTTCAATCGTTGGAAGACAAGCAGAAATACCACGACGTGCGAGACGACCATGGCCAATTTCACGACGACCTGTGCCACCCATACGACCGGTTTCACCAACAGAGTATGGTGGGAAGTTGTAGTGTAGTAAGAAGTAATCATTTTGACGCTCAGAGGCTTCTAGTTTTTCAATCAGCTGTGCTTCACGCTTAGAGCCTAATGTAGTTACCACTAGCGCTTGCGTTTCACCACGAGTAAATAAGGCAGAACCATGTGTGTTTTCTAACACACCTGTTTCAACTTTTAATCCACGAACGGTTGTGTTGTCACGGCCATCAATACGTGGCTCATTACTTAAGATACGCTCACGAACGGTTGATTTTTCAACTTTCTTAAAGTATTTAGAAACTTCTTCAGCTGAATTACCGTCTTCATCATCACTGGCCAGTGCTTCAATTACAGCAGCTTTAATTTCACCTACTTTAGCGTAGCGATCCATTTTTTCTTTGATTTGGTATGCTTCGTTTACTTGATCACCAAATTGTGACTGAATGTCACCTAGTAATGCTTCGTTTGTTTCTGGTGCTTTCCAATCCCACTGTTCGGTGCCAACTTCAGCAGCAAACTCAGCAATGTTACTAATTGCTACTTGGAATTGCTCATGTGCGTGCATAACAGCGCCTAGCATAACTTCTTCAGATAATTCTGCTGCTTCTGATTCAACCATCAATACCGCTTCATCTGTACCAGCCACAACCATATCTAGATCTGACTCAGCTAACTCAGAGTAAGTTGGGTTAAGGATGTAATCACCGTCTTTGTAACCCACACGTGCACCACCAATTGGGCCGTTAAATGGAATACCTGAAATTGAAAGCGCTGCTGATACACCTAGCATTGCAATCATATCTGGATCCACTTCAGAGTTTGCAGAAATAACCGTAATAATCACCTGAACTTCGTTCATGAAGCCAGCAGGGAACAATGGGCGAATAGGGCGGTCGATTAAACGAGAAGTTAATGTTTCTTTTTCGCTTGGTCTTGCTTCACGCTTTAAGAATCCACCAGGAATCTTGCCGGCAGCGTATGTTTTTTCAACATAGTCTACTGATAATGGGAAGAAATCTTGACCAGGGCGCATTTCTTTAGAGCCAACAACCGTAACCAATACTTGTGTGTCGTCCATGCTTGCTAGTACTGCACCATGTGCTTGACGTGCTACGCGGCCAGTTTCTAATGTAATTGTGTGTTTGCCCATGGCAAAGCTTTTTTTAACGATATTCATTTCCATGAAAACCTCCGTAAGATAATTAAAAGGAATTTTATGGTTTGAATTGGATAAGCTTTATTTGAAACATACCAGTCGATACGTTTTAGATAAAACTTAAGACAGAACTTTAAGCCATAAAACGAGAGTTATTATCCCTAAAATCAATCGATTATGTATATTAAATTTTTCTTAAATAGCTCAATTGTAAGTTCTGGGTATTGAGTTGCCTCAATACTACGATGATTGCAAAACCCAATCACAGATTGTTTGTCAAATCCCTGTGTGTTAAATGGTTCGCCATTGATGAATACTTTGAGTATTTTGCCATCTAAGAGGTAGACGACTTTACAACTTGGGTGTAGTTGATAATGTGCTTGATTGTTAAATGTATCAGGCTCAAAGTGTTGTAATAATTGCACATCTAACGAGTCTATTTGAGTTACAAAACAGGCAAATTCTTCAGCGCTAATATCAAGTATTTTCTGTGCTTGGGTGATGGCCGAGTTAGGGATTAATGCTGGTGTGTTTTGACTATGCCAAACAGGGTCTTGATAATATTGATGATTATCGCTAGATTGTTGACCGACTGATTCAAACAACTCATTAGCTGAATAAGCACGATAACCAAACGATAAGGTGGTGCAATCGTCATCTAAGCTAACACCATGATGCGCTACTTTCGGTGGCACATACAACACATCTCCTGGTTCCACATCCCACACATGCTCTACCTCAAAAGTATTCATTATTCTAAGTGGCACATCATCGAGATAGTTGTCTAACTCACAGTGCTTACTACCAATATGCCAACGACGCTTACCACTACCTTGTAGCAAGAAAACATCGTAGTAATCAAAATGTGGACCAACACTACCACCTTTAGCTGCATATGAGATCATGACATCGTCAAAGCGCCAACGCGGAATAAAATCAAAGTGTTTAATCAGTTCATACGCTTCATCATCAAATCGATCCACGCCTTGTACTAATAACGTCCAGTCTTGATCAGGCAGTTGGGTAAAGGTGTTTTCAGACAATGGGCCATTGGTTAGTGACCATTGATTATCATTAATTGAACCGGTGATTAAGCGTGACTCAAATACTTCTTCTAGTGATAATCCTGCTAACTCATCTGGTGTAATGGGCGAGATAAAATCAGGCAAAGCCTGTTTGATTAGCAAAGGCTTTTTTTGCCAATAATCAGCTAAAAATTCTTCTACAGATATTGCACCGAAATGAATCATTGGTCGTTAAAATATTTTTATACTTAATACAGTTGTACTAAATTTTACCTTTGATCTGGTATTCGGTCATTAATTAAACATTTTATTGTAACTAATAGCTAAACTTATGGATCCTCTTTCCCAAGCCGTATTAGGCGCGAGCCTGTCACAATCATTGGCTAAAAAATACTCAACCCAGTTGAGCGCCATGTTGGTAGGCGCTTTGGCTGGAATGGCACCAGATTTAGATGCATTTATATATTCCAACACTGACCCGCTAGTGTATTTAGAATTTCATCGACAATTTACACACTCACTTATTTTTATACCACTAGGTGCATTAATTTGCGCTCTGGTGTTTTATTATTTTTGGTTTAATCGTCAATGGTCAAAAGTTAAGTTGTCTTTTTTACAAGTGTATTTCTTCTCTTTCCTAGGTTATGCAACACATGGATTTTTGGATGCAAATACTTCGTATGGAACACAGTTACTATGGCCATTTTCCAACGAACGATTTGCTTGGCATAACATTTCTATTGTTGATCCATTGTTTACGCTGCCATTGTTAATATTGATTGTGATTTCTGTTTATCGAAAAACCTCACGCTATGCAAAGATAGCTTTTGTCTATGCAATGCTATATCTGAGTATTGGGCTGATTCAACAGCAACGTGCAGAGCAATCGTTAGCAGAGTTAGCACAGCAACGCGGACACACAATAGAGCGTTTACTTGTTAAACCCAGTTTTGGTAATCGTCATGTATGGAAGATGCTTTATGAACATGATGGGCGTTACTATGTAGATGCAGTGAAGTTATTGTGGAATAGGCAGTATATTAAAGGGGGTTCGATTAAAAAATTAAATCTTGAGCAAGATATTCCGTATCTTCTAGAGCATTCTCAATCAGCAAAAGACATAGAACGATTCAGATGGTTTTCTAATGACTTTTTGGCACTGAATCCCAACAATAATAATCAAATAACAGATGTTAGGAATTCGATGTTGCCAAATAGCACACAGCTGTTATTTGGCATTGAGTTAGATCGAGAAAAACTCGAAAACGGTGATTTAAAGGCACACGTTGACTTTATTGCTAACAATAAAATAAACAAGAAAACGAGAGATGTTTATTTAAATATGCTGTTCTAGCGTGTTGCAATTAAAGCCAATTAATTCAGTAAAACGCCTTTAATACTTGTTACTAATTATTCCCTTGATGTAAAATTTAGTGATTTTTTAGTTATAAATATAAATATATGATTATTAGTAAATTTAAAGAGTTTATAAAACTTGAAGCAGCAGGCGGAATCTTATTGTTTGTAGCTGGCTTGTTGGCCATGATAATTGCTAACTCTTCATTTGATTACATTTATAAGGCTTTTCTTGATACACCTGTGGCTATTAAGTTTGGTGACTTTGAAATCGCCAAACCTTTATTGTTATGGGTAAATGATGGGTTGATGGCTATCTTTTTCTTTTTAATCGGCTTAGAATTAAAAAGAGATTTTTTAGCAGGAGAGTTATCAGACCCTTCGCGTGTTGCACTCCCTGTAATTGCCGCTATTGGAGGAATGGCTGTACCGGCAGCATTCTATGTTGCACTTAATTGGGGTGATTCGGTGGCATTACAAGGATGGGCAATACCCTCTGCTACTGATATCGCATTTGCCCTTGGTGTATTAGCCTTATTAGGAAGCAGGGTGCCAACCAGCCTTAAGTTATTTTTAGCTACTTTAGCTATTATTGATGACATGGGAGCTATTGTTATTATTGCGATTTTCTACACTGCGGAACTATCGGTATCTTCTTTGCTTATTGCGCTAGTCGCGATTATTATTTTATATTCGATGAATAAAAAAGGGGTTTTAAGTTTAGCTCCTTACGTTTTGATCGGTATTATTTTTTGGGCAGCTGTTTTAAAATCAGGGGTTCATGCGACTTTAGCTGGCGTAATTACTGCATTTTTTATTCCTTTTAAGAAATTAGAAGGGGAGTCTAAAACCCAACTAGAAAAACTTGAATACGACCTACATCCATCTGTTGCATTTGCAATCTTGCCTTTGTTTGCCTTTGCTAATGCAGGTGTTTCTTTTGAGGGGCTTACAATTGACTCTCTACTTCACCCTGTTCCGCTTGGAATTGCGGTTGGGTTGTTTTTTGGAAAACAAATAGGTGTTTTATTATTTAGTTGGTTAACAATTAGATTGGGTATTGCCAAGCTTCCTTCAGGCGGTACATGGGCGCATTTATACGGCGTATCTTTGCTATGTGGTATTGGCTTTACAATGAGTTTGTTTATCGGCACATTGGCATTTAATCAAGCCGGTGTTGATTATGCAGTCGACGAGAGATTGGGTATTCTTGTAGGGTCTTTACTCTCTGGGTTACTTGGTTATTTTTTCTTAAGGTATTTCACTAAAGACTGTACAGAGAAAGCAAAGCCCTAGTGAATATAAGTAGTTTTTATAGTTATTGTTTTAATAACTATAAAGACATGTAAGACTTTCTTTACTGGTGATAATTTGGCGCTTCTTTAGTAATACTAACATCATGTACGTGTGACTCAACCATGCCCGCAGAAGTAACTTGAACAAATGCAGCATCAGTGCGCATCTTGTCTAGTGTTTCACAGCCTGTATAGCCCATTGATGATCTAACACCGCCCACCATTTGGTGAATGATAGGGCGGATAGAGCCCTTGAATGGTACGCGACCCTCAATACCTTCAGGTACGAGTTTATCTGCTTTAGAATCTGATTGGAAATAACGATCAGATGAGCCATGTGCTTGATTCATAGCACCAATAGAACCCATACCACGGTAAGACTTATAAGCACGACCTTGATAAAGTTCAACCTCGCCTGGAGACTCTTCTGTACCTGCTAGCATTGAGCCAAGCATGACACAATACGCACCGGCTGCAAAAGCTTTAGAAATATCACCCGAATAACGAATACCGCCATCAGCAATTAGCGGAACACCACTGCCTTTAAGCGCTTCAGCCACATCAGATATTGCTGTGATTTGGGGAACACCAACACCAGCAACAATACGCGTGGTACAAATACTACCTGGACCAATGCCAACTTTTACGCAATCTGCACCTGCTTTAACCAGATCTAGTGCAGCTGCACCAGTGGCAATATTGCCGGCAATAATATTTAGATTTGGATGCTTAGCCTTGGTTTTTTTAACGCGATCTAGCACACCTTGTGAATGACCATGTGCTGTGTCAATAACCACAACATCTACACCAGCCTCAACCAATGCATCGATACGCTCGCCTGTGCCAGATGCCACGCCAACTGCCGCACCAACACGTAATTGCTCTTGTTCATCTTTACAAGCATTTGGAAAATCAGTTGATTTTTGAATGTCTCTAACGGTAATCATGCCTTGAAGATCAAACTTGTCATTGGTGATCACCACGCGTTCAATTCTGTGTTGGTGAAGCAACGCTCTTACTTCACTCATATCAGTACCTTCAACAACGGTAATCAATTTGTCTTGTGATGTCATTAGATTTTCAACCAACTCATCTAGGCGAGTTTCAAATCGTACATCACGGCCAGTAATCATGCCAATAATAGTGTTGCCTTCAACCACAGGAAGGGCAGAGATTTTATGTTTTTGTTGCATGTCAAAAACATCTCTTACCGTTGCTTTTGGAGAAATGGTAATTGGCTCACGAATAATGCCCGATTCAAAACGTTTAACCTTGCGAACTTCTTTTGCTTGTTCCTCAGTTGACATGTTTTTATGAATAATGCCAATACCACCTTCTTGCGCCATGGTGATAGCCAGTTTGGCTTCAGTAACTGTATCCATCGCTGCGGATAAAATCGGTGTATTGAGTGTGATGTTTTTTGTTAGTTGTGTTTTTAAGCTAACTTCCTTTGGCATGGTGGTTGAGTGTGCTGGCACCAATAAAACATCATCAAAAGTTAATGCAGTTTTTAGTAAGTTCATTTTAAAATCTCCTTTGATTTGAGCGTTTTGGGAAGATAAAGCCCATGATAAATCCAAAAAATAAAACCAGCGCACCAACGATAAACCAGTTTCTAGAGCTAGACTCTTGACCGGCGATATTGTTGTTTTGCAATAATTGAATTTCAGTTTTTAGCTGCAGTGCTTCTGTTTTTAGTTTTTCGTTACTGTGTTCAAGTTTGAGCGCGTCTTTGTAAACCTGTTCAATGTGTTCTTTTTCAGCTTGTGATTTGCTTGTTTGAACAGAAAGCAGTGTGTTTTTAGTTTTTAATGCTTGGACTTGCGCCTCAAGCTCGGTGTTTCTTTTTTTCTGTTTTGTAATCAGTAGCTTATTGGCATTGTAAGTTTGCCTTAGTTTTTCAAGCTGTGCTTGTGCAGGGGGCTTAGAAGTTAAATAACGAGAGATCATCCAGCCAATGGTTTTTTCATACTTGACTTTAGTCCAGCCATTTTCAGTAGATAATATTTCTAATTTAGTGCCTGAAGGTAGCATTTTTAGTAGATTAGGCGGGTTCCTTTCAATCTTGTTGCTTGATCGCATTGGAATATCTACTGTGTCAGTAACATACACATACGACTGTGCATTCGCCAACGAATGCGTTAATAATAGTGAAATAAATAAAATTTTACTTAATTTCATAATTTGGCTATTTTCTCCAATTGTGTGGACAAATCAGCAATAGCGTTTTCAACTGATGCCAGCTTTTCTTTTTCTTTATTAACAACCGCTTCAGGTGCACCACTGACAAATTTCTCGTTGTTAAGCTTACCCGCAAATTGTGCTCTTTGTTTGTTTAATTTTTCAATTTCTTTGTTGAGTCGAGCTGCCTCTTGGTCTTTGTCAATAAGGCCGGCTAATGGAATCAATACTTTCATATCGCCAACCAGTGCTGTGGCTGACTCTGGCGCTTCATCATTAGCACTAAGCTGGTTAATGCTTTCTAGCTTGGCCAAGCTGCTTAATATTTGCGTATGCGTACTTAGACAGTGTTGATCGCTGTCACTGATATTTTGCACAAAACAAGGCAGCGGCTTAGAAGGTGGAATATTCATTTCACCGCGAATTTGACGAACACCTAGAATAAAGCTTTGCAGCCATTGCACTTCTTCTTCAGCTTGAGCAGAAACTAGGTCTTTTTCTATCAATGGATAGGCTTGCGTCATTAAACTTTCGTTATTGGTATTTGTTAGTGTGCAGCACTGCTCATACACTTCTTCAGTAATAAACGGAATAACAGGGTGTAACAAAGTCAAAATCTCGTTTAATACTTTAAGTAAAGTCGCCTGAGTGCCGGCTTTGGTTGCATCATCTGCTAGTAATGGCTTGGATAATTCTAAGTACCAATCGCAGTAATCGTGCCATACAAACTCGTATAGTTCTTGGCTCATTAAGTCAAGGCGATAATCTTTTAAGTGTTTTTCAACATTGGTTTTAGTCGCTTGTAAGCGTGACAGAATCCACGCATCTGAAGTAGATAAACCAGCATCGGTGTCAATGTTTGCACCTTCAAGTTTCATTAATACAAAACGAGAAGCATTCCACAACTTGTTACAGAAATTACGATAACCTTCAACACGTTTTAAATCAAACTTAATATCACGACCAAACGAGGCTAACGCTGCAAAGGTAAATCTAAGTGCATCAGTACCAAAAGCAGGGATGCCATCTGGAAATTCACCTTGGGTTTGTTTTTTGATTTTTTCAGCCATTTTTGGCTGCATCATGCCTTGCGTTCTTTTAACCAGCAGGTCATCCAAACTAATGCCATCAATCAAATCAATCGGGTCTAAGACGTTACCTTTAGATTTGGACATTTTTTGCCCTTGCCCATCTTTAATTAATCCGGTGATGTAAATATCTTTAAATGGTACATCGCCTGCGAATTTTAGCCCGAACATAATCATACGAGCTACCCAGAAAAAGATAATGTCAAAACCAGTTACCAAAACATCGGTTGGGTAAAAGCGCGATAATTGTGGTGTTTGCTCTGGCCAGCCCAGTGTTGAAAATGGCCATAATGCAGAAGAGAACCAAGTATCTAACACATCGTCATCTTGTTTGAGTGTCACACCTTCGCCAGCTTGTGCTTGTGCTTCTTCTAATGAATCTGCCACATAGACATTGCCTTTGTCGTCATACCAAGCAGGAATACGATGACCCCACCAAATTTGACGAGAAATACACCAGTCTTGAATGTTGTCCATCCAATTAAAATAAGTTTTATTCCAATTGTTTGGGATAAAGCGAATATCACCATTTTTAACCGCGTCAATGGCAGGCTCAGCGAGTGGCGCAATCTTAACAAACCATTGGTCAGTCATATAAGGTTCAATCACAGCATTGGTTCTATCGCCACGTGGCACCATTAAAGTATGCGGTTCAATTTTCTCTATCAAGCCTTGCTCATCTAGATCTTTAACCATTTGCTTACGTGCATCAAATCGGTCCATGCCGACATAAGCACTTTTTACGGTATCGTTAATTTTGGCATCATCAGTTAGAATGTTGATGATATCTAAATCATGACGTTGGCCCATTTCATAGTCATTAAAGTCATGAGCAGGGGTGATTTTTACACAACCCGTACCAAATGCCATGTCGACATAATCATCGGCAATGATGGTTATTTTTCGATCAGTGAGTGGCAGGTCAATGGTTTTACCAATCAGATGTGTGTAGCGTTCATCCTCAGGATGTATGGCAACCGCACTATCGCCGAGCATGGTTTCAGGGCGCGTGGTAGCCACCACCATAAATTCATCAGTACCCGTAATCGGGTAGCGCATATGCCACAAAGAGCCTTGCTCTTCTGTGCTGATCACTTCAAGGTCAGATACAGCTGTGTGTAGTACAGGATCCCAGTTAACCAATCGTTTGCCACGATAGATTAAACCTTCGTTGTAAAGCTGAATAAAAACTTTATGTACCGCATCTGAGAGGCCGTCATCCATGGTGAAGCGCTCTCTTTCCCAGTCAACCGAAGCACCAAGACGACGCATTTGTGAGGTAATGGTGCCACCAGAGTGTTCTTTCCAGTCCCAAATTTTTTCAATAAATTTTTCACGACCAACATCATGACGGGTGATGTCTTGCGCGGCAAGTTGGCGTTCAACCACCATTTGTGTGGCAATGCCCGCATGGTCTGTACCTGGTTGCCAAAGGGTTTGATCGCCTTTGCCACGATGGTAACGAGTTAACACATCCATAATCGTATGCTGAAAAGCATGACCCATGTGTAAGCTACCCGTCACGTTCGGTGGCGGCAGCATAATGCAATAGGCGTTTTCGCTAGTGGCGTTTGAATCGGAAGAGAATAGATTTTTATCTTCCCAAAGTGAGCGGTATTTCGCCTCAATTTGTTCGGGATTATAGGTCTTTTCCATTAGCGTATAAAGATGGATAAAACTGTGCAATTATACCAATAAAATTATCTAGCAAGTATAGAAATAAAATGCTTTAGCTATCAGGTTTTGGTGTGTTTTCAAAGTGAAAGAAATCATGATTTAAATATTGCGCCACATCTTCTTCATCATTCGGCATCCAAAAAATACCTAGCGCACCAACACAGGTTGATATCTGCCATCTAATATCATCGAGCGATTGCATAGAAGTCCCGTCACTGATGGGCACTAAACTATTATCATGGCATTTTTGACATTCTTCGGTGTATAAAACTTCACCATCAATTAGGATTCTTTGGTCTATGTCATCCGCGTAAAGATTTTCACTGATTAATAAAGATAGAGGGATAAGTAGTTTTAACATACACCTAGTTTATAACATTTTTTAAGATAGAATGCCTATAACGTATTTTTAATATTTGTATCAATGATTAATGAAAACCTTTGGGTGGTTTATTTACTGCGCTGCGCCGATAACAGTCTGTATTGCGGTATTACCAATCATTTGGAAAAACGCATCAAACAACACAATGGCGAGTTAGTTGGCGGTGCCAAATACACTCGAGCCAATGGTCCATGCAAGCTAGTGTATCAAGAAAATACCAAAGACAGAAGCACTGCCTCTAAGCGAGAGTATGAGATTAAATCCATGACTCGAGAAAACAAATTATCACTAATCAAAACACCATGAGCGATTACCAAAGAATTTCTTGTGAAGCGCACAGTCTTTACGAGCTGGCGATTATGCGCAATCAATCAATGCAAGTCATGATCGACGGCAAACCTCAAACCATTCAACCCAAAGATATTATGACTAAAGTAGGTATGGAGTATTTGGTTTTTATCGATGAAAACGACGTTTTACAAGAATTACGTGCTGACAAGATCATCCTATAAGGTGATTTTAAAAATTTGCTAATTTTTTAATCTTTTTGAAATAAGAAATAATTGAAATCTTGCGTACTGCCATTTGGGTGAGGGTGGGTTTCAGAGGCGGTTTTGATCAGTTTAAAATTTTCTCCAAGCAGCTGGGTGATTTTGTCTTTATCATATTGCACAACATCTAGCTCTGAACAATGTTTTGGGCCTGTTGGTGCAAAGGTTGCTAGTAAAAAATAACCTTGAGATTTTAAATATTGATTCAATTTTTCAATATAGGTTTTTTGATCTTTTTCATCGGTTAAAAAATGAAAAACTGCACGATCATGCCATAAGCCAAACTGAGTATTAGATTGAAAATTTAGGATATTTTCATTATAGAAACAAACCTTATCAGTGTGAGTTTTTAGCCGGTCTTGTGTGGCTTTGATGGCAGTAGGTGAGAGCTCTAATAAGGATAAATCGGTATAACCCTCGTCTAATAAATTATCAGCCAGTATCGATACGCCAGCGCCTACATCAATAATAGCATCAGTTTTTTGGGTGTATTTTAATATCCAGTCAAACGATAGAGTCGCGTGATCTTGATGCCAACTGACTTGAGCATGATCTTTGTCTTGATAAACTTTATCCCAATGGCTGAGCGTGTCTGTCATTCGTTTGGTGTTTATAATAATGAATATTTGGATTATAGCGATTTACCATGAGAATTTTGCACACAATGTTACGAGTTGGGGATTTGGACAAATCCATTGCGTTTTATACCGAGGTTTTAGGCATGACTTTGTTGCGTCAAAAAGATTATCCTAAGGGTGAATTTACGTTGGCATTTTTAGGTTATGGGCCAGAATCAGAAAACCCAGCATTAGAGCTAACCTATAACTGGGGCAAAGACAGTTACGAAGTCGGTACCGGTTTTGGCCATATCGCCATTAATGTAAAAGATGTGTATAAAGCAGTTGAGATGGCAAAGCAAAAAGGTGCCGAGGTAATACGAGAAGCAGGGCCAATGAGTGCTGGCACAACCATTGTTGGGTTTTTAAAAGATCCGGATGGGTATGAGATAGAGTTACTATCTAAAACATTTGAATAACTTGTTTTAGTATTGGCTTATTACACAACGCCAAGTTTTTATTATCAAGGCATTTTTTGCAGAGATAGTTATTCATATCTTAAGAAAAATAACGCAGAGAATGAGAAATTGGCTACGTGTAATTTTTACGCCCAGATAGGGCATGGGCAATGGTATTCATATCAGCATATTCAAGCTCACCACCAATCGGTATGCCATGGGCAATACGAGTGATTTGAATATCAAACTGCTTTGCCATGTTGCTAATGTAATGGGCAGTTACTTCACCTTCAACCGTTGCGTTAGTCGCTAAGATAATTTCTTCGACTTTTTGATCATGCAATTTTTGCTCTAATTCACCCAAACCGAGCTCAGCAGCGCCGATACCATCAATGGGGGAAAGATAACCACTTAGAACGAAATATTTACCTTGATAAACCCCACTTTGTTCAATCGCATGAATGTCAGTCGGTGTTTCAACAATACAGAGTTGCGCATCATCACGGCGATCATTGGCACAAATATTGCAAATGGTTTTTTCACTAAGTGTGCGGCAAGATGTGCAATGCTTAACGTGTTCCATGGCATCGACCAAAGCTTTAGCTAGCTCAAAACCACCTTCTCGATTGCGTTCTAATAAATGATAAACAAAGCGCTGTGCAGTTTTACTACCAACACCCGGTAGTGCACAAAAAGCTTTGTTGAGTTTTTCAATCATTAGAAGGGTAGGTTCATGCCGCCAGGCAGTTTCATGTCACCAGTCGCGCCTTTCATTTTGGCAGCTGAGGCATCGGCAATTTGCTTGGTAGCGTCATTGATAGCTGTGAGAATTAAATCTTCCAGCATGTCTTTATCGTCCATTACACCCTCGTCAATTTTCAGGTCAGTGGCTTGGTGTTCGCCATTAATAGTCACTTGTACTGCGCCACCCGCAGCATTGCCAGTAGCGGTTAAATTTTTAATTTCTTCTTGGGCTTTTTGCATGTCTTCTTGCATTTTTTGGGCTTTTTGCATCATGCCAGCCATTCCACCTTTAAACATTTTCTATCTCCTTAATTGATTTTAAATCCACCTTTGCATTAAAGGTTTTTTGTAATTTTTGCACACCTTCGTTTTTTACAAAGCTTTCTTGCATGGCGGCTATTTTTTCATTGCTAGCCTGTGTTTCTTTTTGTGCTAGGGTTTGTGTTGTTAGTTTGTTTAGGTTAATTTTAAGTGTAATTTCGCCAAAATTTTCTTGTAATACATTCTGGATTGAGCGCTGAATAGTATCGGTGAGTAACCTTGAAAACTGCTCATCTAAACTAAGTGTTAAGGTTTGATTGTTAGCACTATCAAACAAAGTGTTTTTTAACAACATGCGAGAAGCAGTGTTAAATTCAAGTGATTTGGTAATATCTTCCCAGGCTTGCTGTGAGCTGATATTTAAAGTTGATTTTGGTGCACTTGGTTTTTTTTCTTTAACTGGCTTAGGTTTTGCCGCTGATTCAGCTTTAGGGGTTGTTTTAGTTTTGGGTTTTTTGGCTAATTTAGGTGTTTTTTTTTCAGCAGTATCGGCATTAGAATGAAAAGCCAACATTCTAAGCAGTGTCATCTCAAAGCCAATTTGTTCACTTGGTGCAAGTGGCATGTCTTTAGAGCCGTTAATGGCCATATGATAAAACAACTGCAAATCTTGATTAGAAATTTGAGTAGCCAACGTTTTAATTTCATCAGAAATTTGCGTGTTATCAATAATCTGAGCGATTGATATTTGATGAAAAAGGCTGGTTAAATCTTTAAGGGCATGCGTTAGATCTTCGCCTTTGTGAGACAAATCCTTAACAAAGTTAATCACCGCTTCACCATCTTGGTTAAACAAGTGCGTGGCAAGCGTAAGAATATCATCATGATGAACCAAGCCCAGCATGGCTTTAATATCCTTTACCATCACCGTGCCATCACCATAAGAAATAGACTGATCAAGCAGGCTTAGCGCGTCACGCATTGAGCCATTACCAAAGTCAGCAATTTGACTCAGTGCTAACTCTTCATACTTAAGACCTTCAGCCTCCATGATAAACTTCAACTGACCTAGTATTTCTTCATGCGTGAGTTTTTGCAAGGTAAATTGCAAACAGCGTGACAGCACCGTAACAGGTAGCTTTTGTGGGTCAGTCGTAGCGAGTAAGAATTTAATGTGCTCTGGTGGCTCTTCAAGCGTTTTTAGTAGTGCGTTAAAACTACTTTTTGAGAGCATGTGCACTTCGTCAATTAAGTAAATCTTGTAGCGATTTTTAGTCGGCATATACTGCGCGTTTTCTAAAATATCGCGCATGTTATCCACGCCTGTGTGCGAGGCAGCGTCTAGTTCGATCAAATCAACCGATTGGCCTTTATCAATCTCAACACAAGTAGGGCAGGTACCACATGGCGTAGAGCTAACACCAGCTTCACAATTAATCGATTTAGCAAAGATACGAGCAATGGTGGTTTTACCAACACCACGCGTACCAGTAAATAAAAATCCATGATGAAGACTATCCGCATCAAGGGCGTTAATGAGTGTTTTAACCGTATGCGTTTGACCCACCATTTCACTAAAAGTGTGAGGTCGATATTTACGTGCTAAAACTTGATAGTGTTCGCTCATTAATAAATTTGTTGTATTAAAAGTGGCAGCACCAAGAATAACAGCCAACACATGAAAAAATTATTACCGTTGCTTCCTTCCGGACCTGGCGGGGTTCATAACCATTCATTGTAAGCGCACCCTTAGCACTACCAAAAATTATTTTACGCGAAATAATGATTGGTTTTTTCAATTAAAGGGTTCTAGCTCTAATTATTAGTTTTGTATAGTTTGTCAGGCCACTACACCTTGACATGGTAGGGGTCGGTGATTCGAATTCACTCGCGACTACCACTTTACCTTTATTCATTTAAGAACCTTAAGTAAAAAGAAAAAAATAATTAGGTATTATTATTTGGCAAAAATATTTATTAAAATAATCAAGGTTAAATTATGAGTGATATTGAAGAGCAAGAAAAACAAACTAAGCAAAAGCAAAAAGAAGCAAATTTAAATTTTATTAAAATAGCAGATGTTTTTATTGCACAAGCTAATAAAGAGTGTGAAAATGTAGATCATCAGTTGGTTAACGCCTCTTTATTGTATGCATCTGCACGCTTCAGTTCATTTATTACGGCTTCCATGTCTGAGTCAAAAGAAAGATTTGAAGAAAATATTGATGAGGCTATTAAGTTCTATACAGAAGAATTTAATAAAATGTTAAAAGAGCATATGAAACAATATAACTCTGTTTTTGATCAGAAAAAAGATAGTTAAAACAAAGAGGTTTAGTGCAATTCAAGAATTTTCTATTGTGCAGTATGTACAATCCTTTCTATGAAGATGGCGCTTAGTAAAAAAATTCAGGTTATTGGCGCTGTCCAAGGGGTTGGCTTTCGCCCATTTGTTTATAAAATTGCAAAACAACTTAAACTTGTCGGTGAAGTTTTTAATGACAGTACAGGTGTTGTTGTTATCCTTCAATGTTCTCAGGAACAGCTTAATCAATTTTTGATATTGCTTAAAATTGATATCCCCCCTCTTGCAAATATTGCTGATATTAATTTAGAAGATAATTATCAGACTGATCGGCACTATAAAGATTTTGATATTAGTTTAAGTAACAAGGGTAAAGTTTCTGCAATAGTATTGCCTGATGCATGTATTTGCAATGACTGTATAACTGACATTACAGATAAACAAAATCGTCGATATGGTTATGCCTTTACTAATTGCACCAATTGCGGCCCCAGGTTTTCTATTGTTAAAGATATTCCTTATGATAGAAAATCAACCAGTATGTCAGTTTTTCCAATGTGCATACAATGTGAAAGAGAGTACAAAGACCCTGAGAATAGGCGATTCCATGCTCAACCGAATGCTTGCCCTGATTGCGGTCCACAGTTGCAATTAACAGATTCCTTGGGTAATAATATAGCCAGAGACAACATTATTGAAAAGACTGTTTCATTATTGAAACAAGGAAAAATAATAGCCATTAAGGGTATTGGTGGTTTTCATCTGGCTTGTTTGGCGAGTAGTGAGCTTGGCGTTGTTACACTTAGAAATAGAAAAAAGAGAATGCATAAGCCTTTTGCTTTAATGGCTAAAGATTTGGCAATGGTTAAATGTTATTGCTCAGTGTCAAAGCAAGAGTCGTTATTATTGACAAATGACAATGCACCCATTGTATTGCTTGATAAAACAACTGACACATTGTCAGAATATATTGCACCTAATCAAAAAAGCTTAGGCTTTATGTTGCCATATTCCCCTATGCATTATTTATTACTGAATCAACTTGATGAGCCTTTGGTGCTTACTTCTGGTAACAAAAGTCATAATCCACAGATTGTAGACAATGACCATGCATTACAAGAACTTGAAAATATTGCTGATTATTTTTTGTTGCACAACCGTGATATTGTTAATCGTGTTGATGATTCGGTCGTAAAGTTTTCTGCTGGAGAAGTTAGAGTTATACGCAGAGCAAGAGGTTATGCACCTACTTCGTTGGCATTACCTAAGGGGTTTAAAGGTTGTGCAGGGTTGCTAGCAGTCGGTGCAGAATTGAAAAATACATTCTGTTTAATAACCGAATCACAAGCGATTGTTTCACAGCATATTGGCGATTTAAAAACACTAGAAAGTTATCAAGATTTTCAAAATAATATTGATTTGTATCAACAACTGTATGAGACTGATATTAAACATTTAGCTTGTGATTTTCATCCAGATTATTTATCTTCTAAATATGCTGATAATTATGCAGAGACCAATGCCCTTAAGTTAACTGAAGTGCAGCATCATCATGCGCATATAGCTGCCTGTTTGTTTGAACATGGTAGGGCGGTTGATAGTGGCAAAGTATTAGGTATTGTTTGGGATGGTATTGGTCTAGGGGCCGACGGAAGTTTATGGGGTGGAGAATTTTTATTAGCAGATTATTTAGGATTTAAAAGACTAGCGCATTTTGAGTATGTGTCATTACTCGGAGGAGATAAAGCTGCTAACGAGCCATGGCGCATGGCTTACGCTTATTTAAAGCAGCATAAATTAGATATAGAAGGGCGCTTCGTTGATAAGCCAACTGAATTATTTGATGCATTGTTAGATAGTAGTATGTTGCTTAATTACACTTCTTCAGTTGGTCGTTTGTTTGATGCAGTGGCTTATATTTTGGGGATTTGTACAGATAGAATTAGTTACGAGGCTCAAGCAGCGATTGAGTTGGAAAATTTAGCTAATGATTGTAAACATCCTCAGGATCAGCCTAATTATGAGTTGGAATTAAAGCTCGTTGATGGGCGTTATCAGATTGATACTAAAAAGATGTGGCTTGCAATCTTAGATGACCTTAAAAACAAAATTAACCGTGAAGATATTGCCTATAGATTTCATTTGTCTTTAGGTAAATTATTAAGCGAATCTACTTTACAATTGTTTAAACAGTATATGTTCGATACTGTTGTGTTGTCTGGCGGTGTGTTTAATAATCAACTACTACTTGAAATTGTACATAGTTTGTTTAATGACATAAATCATATAAAGTTATTAACGCCATCGCAGATGCCTTTGGGTGATGGTGGAATTAGCTTAGGGCAGGCGGCAGTTTGCATTGCAAGAGAGAAAACATATGGAAAATAAAAAAACATTATCAGGTTTGTATCCATTTTTAGATACAGATAAGCGTTCCAATCCAGATTTATTAGATTCAGTTCAGAGAAAGGTTGAAGATAGCATTAAAGCTAAGCAACTTTTCTTTCAAAATAATGCCGATAAAATCGTACAAGCAGCACATATAATAGCCAAGAGTTATCAGCAGGGCGGTCATATGTTTACAATGGGAAATGGCGGCTCATCTTGCGATGCAGCCCATATTACCACTGAATTTATGCATCCAGTAACCACTGGCAGAAAGGCATTGGGGGCCACAAACTTAAGTGCTGATATTGCCACCATGACTGCAGTTGCTAATGATGTTGGTAGTGACCATGTATTTTTACGTCAATTGCTTTGTTTAGCAAGAGAAAATGACGTGTTGATTGGTTTTTCTACTAGCGGCAATTCAGAAAACTTAATTCAAGCTTTTGCTCAAGCTAAAGAAATGGGCATGTCTACCATTGGGTTTTCTGGCCAAACCGGTGGTGAAATGGCTAAATGTGGATCGGTTGATATTTGTCTAACGGTTGAAACAGATAGTATTCATCGTGTGCAGGAGTCTCATTTAACTACTTATCATATTTTATGGGATTTGGTACATAGCTTGCTTTAATAATTTTCTAAGAGGAGGGTCTAGTGTCAATAGAGGGTGAAATTAAAATTGAGGTAGAGGGTCATCAGGGACAAGTTAACTCTGTTGTCATTACTTCTTCACGCCCTTTACATATTACCAAGTTATTCGAATCTAAGTCAATTTTTAGCGTATCAGATTTATTAAATACATTGTATCAATTATGCAATACTGCTCACCAATTTGCTTTTATACGTTTGTTAGATGAAATTGACGTTATAACATTGAGTCAGAATGAAAAGTTGGCATATCAATTATTGTTAGATCTCGAAACCATAAGAGAACATTGTTTTAGTATTGCTTCTAAGTGGAGACAAAATTCAGATAAATCAGTTGATACCAAAATCATTAATGTATTAGCAACAATCAAAGAAATTAGAGCTGCTTTATTTTCAGATGCAGAGCCGTTGTCACTTAAAGATAAAAACCTTCAGGGTTTTAGCAGTATTGACGCATTAATCGCAAAGCTAGAAATTCAGTTAGGTGAATTTTTAATTGGCAGTAATGAAAATGTATATAGTCAATTTTCAGATTTTAGTTATTTTAAGATATGGCTACAAAATTCTGATAGTCGCAGTGCAACTTTCTTAAATTATTTAAAAGAAAACAAATTTGATCAAATAGGTAAGATTGATGTCAAGCATATGCCTGATATTAATTTACGAAATTTGGATACTTTGATGCAAGATTCTAATTTTATTAAACAACCTGAGTACCAAGGTTATGTGTTTGAAACAACACCATTATCTAGACAATCTCAACATACTTTGATTAAACAACTATCAGAGATCTATGGTAATAGTTTGTTTACCCGATCTGTTGCTCAATTGCTTGAGGTGTTTGAATTACTCAAAAGTATTAAACAAAACTATGTCAACCTTGAAGCTGAGGTAATTAGTTATCAATTTCAATATCCTGGAGATGAGTTAAGCACAATAGTTAAGGTAGATGCAGCAAGGGGTAATTTAGTACATCAAATGTGTATGGATAAAGTTAATATTAAATCTTATAAAATTTTAGCACCAACAGAATGGAATTTTCATCCACAAGGCGTGCTTGCTAAGATGATTCAAACATTATCATACCAAGATGATGAAGATTTATTTAATCAAATAAAGTTGTTAGTTAATGCGGTCGACCCTTGTGTGGGTTTCAGTATAGAGATTAAAAATGCATGAAATGAGCATCTGTATGAGTATTGTTGAGTCTTTAGAAGAATCGGCAAAGGCTAACAACTACAAAGGTATTGACAAGGTTTGGCTTGAAATTGGCCCGTTTTCTGGTGTAGAGGTCAGAGCGTTGGAGTTTAGTTTTGATGTGGCAATTCGTGGTAGTATAGCAGATGGAGCTGAGTTAGAAATTATTGAAACAGACGCCAGTGCCTGGTGTTTTAACTGCGATGAAGCGGTTGTTGTCGAGCAAAGATATGACTCTTGTCCCAAATGTGGTGGGCATCAGTTAACAGTCACCGGTGGTGAGGAATTAAAAATTAAGCAAATCTCAATTAAGGAGTAAGATATGTTCACAGTATGCGGATGTAGCGAAACAAATCATAGTCATTCACACGATCACGATCACGATCACGATCACGATCATAGTCATCAACATCATTATGGCAAGGGCAGTGCAGGTCTACATATTGCAGGCATGAGTCAAGAAAAGATTGTTCAAGTGGAACTAGATATCTTGTCCAAAAATAATGATTATGCTGGTAATAACCGAGCTTATTTTTTAGACAAGGGTATCTTAGCGCTAAATTTAGTATCTAGCCCAGGATCAGGTAAAACCTCAATTTTAGAAACTAGTTTGGTTAAATTAAAAGATGAGTTTAGTTTAAAAGTTATTGAGGGTGATCAACAGACAACACAAGATGCAGATAGAATTAATAAAACTGGTGTAGATGCATTAAAAGTATTAATAAATTTTCCTTGGAGTGGCAATGTTAGAGAATTACAAAATGAACTTCAAAGAGCAATGATCATGACAAAAACCGATAGTATTTCAGTTAATGATTTATCGGATAAATTAAGGGAGAAATAACCATGTGTTTAGGTGTTCCTGCACAAATTAAAGAAATTATTGACATTGATAATCAAATTGCTTTGGTGGATTTATCTGGCGTATCTCGGGAAGTTAATATTGCCTGTGTTATCGATGGCGCTCATCAAATAGATGGTTTAATTGATAAATGGGTTTTGGTTCATGTGGGTTTTGCACTGAGTGTGGTTGATGAGGAGGAAGCACATAAAACTCTACAGATCTTAGATGAAATTGGTGAATTATCTGCCACCATGGAAGATCTTGATCTGGGGAGTAAGTAATGAAATATGTAGATGAATTTAGAGATCCAAAGCAAGCTAAAAAAATCCTTAAAGAAATAGATAAGCTATGCTCAGAAATCACACTTGCAGAAGACAGACCTATTCAAATTATGGAAGTTTGTGGTGGACACACGCATTCTATATTTCGGTATGGGTTAAATCAGCTACTACCTGATAATTTAGAATTTGTCCATGGGCCAGGTTGCCCTGTTTGTGTGTTGCCACGCTCTGTGGTTGATAATTGTATTCGCATTGCTAAGCATGAAGATGTTATATTCACTACCTTTGGAGATGCAATGCGTGTACCAGGTAGTGATATAAGTTTGTTAGATTTAAAGGCAAATGGTAGCGATATTCGAATGGTTTATTCACCTTTAGATGCACTTGCTATTGCACAGAAAAATCCTAATAAAAGAGTTGTATTTTTTGGATTAGGGTTTGAAACAACAATGCCCTCAACAGCGCTATCTGTGATGCAAGCTCAGAAACAAGGTGTTGATAATTTTTATCTATTTTGCAATCATATCACCATCATTCCAACGATAAAAGCAGTTTTAGATTCACCTGGCATGCGAATTGATGGCTTTTTGGGTCCTGGGCATGTAAGTTTGATTATTGGAACCCAGCCTTATAAGTTTATTGCAGATGATTATCATAAGCCTTTAGTAGCTGCAGGTTTTGAGCCACTAGATATTTTACAATCTGTCTGGATGATATTAAAACAATTGAAGAATGGAGAGGCAAAAATTGAAAACCAATATAGTAGATTGGTTCATGACGAAGGCAATGCAAGCGCATTAAGCCCAATTCAAGAAGTGTTTGAATTGAGAGAGTTTTTTGAATGGCGTGGGCTAGGTTCAATTAATCATTCAGGTGTTAAAATCAATGCTAAATATAGCCAATATGATGCCGAAATAGAGTTTAAGTTAAAGGAGGTTACCGTTACAGACCCAGATGTTTGTCAATGTGGTGAAGTATTAAAAGGTGTGTTAAAACCGTGGCAATGCAAAGTTTTTGGTAAAGAATGTACGCCAGAAAAGCCACTTGGTGCGTTGATGGTCTCTACTGAGGGTGCGTGTTCAGCACATTACTCATACGGTAACAATATTGATTTAATTAATAAATAATAATGAATAAAAAATACAAAGATAAAAAAATAACCATGGCACATGGTAGTGGTGGCAAGGCTAGTAGTGACTTAATCAGTGATATTTTTGTCAACACCTTTAATAATGATTATCTTGCAACGATGGAAGATCAGGCTCGGTTCGATATGCAATCAGGTCAGCTTGCATTAACAACGGATAGTTATGTAGTTAGCCCTTTATTTTTTAAAGGTGGTGATATTGGTAAATTGGCTATTACTGGCACGGTTAATGATCTGGCGATGAGTGGTGCTAAACCTTTATATCTAACCTGTGGATTGATTTTAGAAGAAGGTCTTCCCATTTCAACCCTAGATGAAATTATAAAATCTATGCAAAAGACTGCCGAAGAGGCAGGTGTTAAAGTTGTGTGTGGTGATACAAAAGTTGTAGAAAAAGGTAGCGCTGATCAAATCTTTATCAATACAGCTGGTGTTGGAGTTATTCCTCAAGGTGTTGAAATTCACTCCTATAGTGCACAAGCTGGCGATAAAATTATTGTAAATGGTTTTATTGGCGATCATGGTGCAACCATTATGCAATCAAGGGCAGAATTAGCGATTTCAGCAGATATTGACAGTGATTGTCAGGTGCTTAATCACCTAGTAGAAGCTATACTCAGTGTATCAAACAATATTCATTCGTTACGTGATGCAACCCGTGGTGGTGTTGCAACAGTGCTTAATGAGATTGCTAATGATTCTAAAGTTTGTATAAATATAAAAGAAGATTCTGTGCCAGTTAGAGTGCCAACTCGTGGTGTTTGTGAAATACTTGGGTTGGATCCACTTTATTTAGCTAATGAAGGTACGCTAGTTTGTGTGGTTGCAGCAGAAGATGCAGATTCAGTACTTCAGGCAATGCAGCAAACCAAAGAAGGCGAAAATGCATGTATCATTGGTGAAGTTACTGATGGGCCAGAAGGTATAGTAGCCTTAAACACCTTGTTTGGTGGCAATAAAATTCTGGATAAGTTAATAGGGGATCAGTTACCTAGAATTTGTTAACAAGGGTATAGTTTCTCTAAGTATATTATTTGGTGGCAATAAAATTCTGGATAAGTTAAGAGAGGGTTGTCTACTTAGAAGTTTCTAACCATGAAAAATAACGATTTTATAAAAATTTCGGAAATAATGAAAACGGTCTACTTGTTTCATTTTTTTAAGAATTATTGGCTTGTTCTAGGCGCTCAGGTGTGCCGACATCTTGCCAGTAACCATTATAATGCTCGCCACTCAGTTGGCCGTTGGCGATGGCTTCTTTGAGTAAGGGGTAGAGCGGTAGTTTTTGCTCAGCTTCTAAATGTGATTTGAACAAATCTGGGTGGTAAATACCAATGCCAGAGAATGTGTAAGATTGCCCGTGAATATTGGTAATTTGGTGATTATCAATCAGTGAAAAATCCCCATTTAGATTATGAGGTGGATTATCAATGAGTAGCAAATGTGCGAGCGATCCAACGGGTAGGGTGAGCTTGGATAAGTCATAATCACAAAGTACATCAGAATTAATCACGATAAATGGCTCTTTGCCTAATAATGGCAATGCTTTAATAATGCCACCGGCAGTTTCTAGTGCGCCAGAGAATTCGTCACTATAAGTAACTTTAACGCCCATTCTTGCTCCGTTTCCTATGTAGGCTTTAATTTGCCATCCTAAATGCGCAACATTCACAAAAATATTGGTTATTTTGGCTTTTTTAAGTGCGATGATCGAGTGCTCTATTAATGTTAAGCCTCTAACTTTTAACAATGGTTTTGGGGTGGTTTTGGTGAGTGGCATCATGCGCTCACCTCTGCCTGCGGCTAAAATCATGGCTTTCATTGGTCTGCCTTGGTTAAATTTAGAATATTTTTTAAGTAAGAAAAATTTGTGTATTTATCAGCAATTTGCAAGACATATTTTTCAATCAGTGGAATATTTTTTAAATATTGATGTTTGTCATCACGAATAGATAAACGCTTAAATATGCCCAGTATTTTAAGGTGGCGTTGCAAGCCCATGAGGTCAAATTGTTTTTCAAACTCGTTAAGGCTAATAGTGAGTTTGGCTTGTTGATGGAAATAGGCAAGCAAGGCTTGCACCTCGGATGGCTTTAGTTCGAAATAAGCGTCTTTAAGCAGTGAGACCAAATCATAAGTATTTGAGCCGATGACTGCGTCTTGGAAGTCAATCACACCGAGTTCGTTATTTTCTAACAACATTAAATTGCGCGAGTGGTAATCACGATGTACAAAGACTTGATCGGTACTTAGTGCGTTGTCACTAAGTAAATTAAAAATGGTTTGTAATTGTGTGTGTTGTTCGCTACTTAGTGCTGGTAAGTACCAGTCGATCAATAGCTGCATCTCGGTGGTGAGTAGGGTGTGGTCGTATGATGGGATGTTGGCTGAATGAGTTTCTAGTGATTGAATATCAATCAGAACATCAATGGCATTTTTGTAATGCTGAGCATCAAAGCTTTTTTGTTGCGCGTTTAAGAAGGTTTGATCGCCTAGATCTTCTAATAATAAGAAACCTTGATCTAGATTGGATTCAATAATTTTTGGTGCGTGTACACCGCCAGCACTCAAATGCTTAGCAATGCGAATAAAGGGTTCGCAGTTTTCCTTTGATGGCGGCGCATCCATGGCAATAAAAGAGGTGTTGTCACGCTCAATTCTAAAGTAACGACGAAAGCTGGCATCGTCGCTAGCAGTGGTGATGACAAAGTTGCCATCATCAAAGAAAATCTCTAGCCAGTCGGTGAGTAAATCTAGGCGCTGGTCAGTCATTTTTAAGTAGTTGGTATTGCTCATATACGCACGACCAAGCTGGATGAATAATACCTTGATTAATAGGCTGATTGTCTAGCAAGGTAATGGGCATAATCTCACGTGTTGAGCTTGAGATCCACAGTCCATCCGCTTGTAGGATGTTATCTAATGAAAACGGGGTTTCTTGTATATCAAGATTGCAAGCTTTGGCACTACTAATGACTAAATCACGGGTGATGCCTGAAAGAATATTAGCGCCAGTCGGGTGGGTAAATAGCGTGTTGTTTTTGAGAATAAAGACATTAGAAGTAGCGCCTTCAGTAATCTCGTTATTGCGATATAAAACCATCTCTTCAACTTGGTGTTGTTTGGCTTCTTGCGCATAGAGAATGTTGGCTAATAATGAAGTGGATTTGATATCACACCGATGCCAGCGAATGTCTTCACGTGTTAGCGCAGAAAATCCGACCTCTAGTTGTGCTTTTGTTTTAGCGATGAGCGGGTTGGCTTCAGCATATATCGTTGGTGTTAAGTCGTCAAAATTGTGTTTTCTTTGAGTATCAGCACCGCGGGTGATTTGTAAATAAAGCGATTGATCCGACTTAGATGAAAAACTACTGAGTTTGGTTAGAATGTTGTGCCACTTGTCATATGAATAAGGGTTAGTGATTTGGATTGAGTCTAGGCTTTTTTGCAAGCGATCTAGGTGCTCAGTCAGGCGAAAGATTTTGCCATTGTAAACTGGGATAACTTCATAAACCCCATCACCAAATAAAAAACCTCTATCCATAACGGAAATAGAGGCTTTATTTTTTGCGATAAAATCGCCGTTAAGATAGACCATTAAAATCCGAATAAAGAGAGTATCCAGCTCCAAATTTGGCTAAAGAATCCAGACTCAGGCGCATCTTCTAGTGCTACTAATGGTAGCTTAGCAAGATTTTTACCTTCAAATTTAATCACTAGGTTGCCAATGCTATCGCCTTTTTTGACGGGTGCAGATAGTCCAGCATTAAGCTCAATGGCTTGTTGAGATAATTTGTACTGACCGCGTGCTAGGGTAATGGCTTTTGAGTCTTGAAGGCCAACTTTGATTTCATCTTTGGTAGAACCAGAGATTGGGATACTTTTAGTAATTTCGCCAATATTTTTGGTCTCGAAAAAGCGGAAACCATAGTCTAGTATTTTTTGTGTTTGTGAGGTGCGCGCTTCCACAGAAGTTGAGCCTAATACAACTGAGATAAGGCGCATATCCATGCGATTAGCACTGGCTACTAGATTGTATTGTGCCTTTTCAGTGTAGCCAGTTTTAAGGCCATCAACGGTGTTATCACTCCATAAAAGTTTGTTGCGATTTGGTTGTTTGATGTCATGGTGAGTGAACTCTTTTTCACTATACCAAGGGTAGAACTCTGGGAAGTCTCTAATCGTAGCAGCTGCCAGTTTTGCCATATCAGA